>Ga0209536_100000623_pt1 | contig 57463 bp, 45 predicted proteins | sample DeeMarSeWOR28_12_FD_187461 | JGI IMG/M metagenome (GOLD analysis project Ga0209536, IMG submission 187461) | Marine sediment microbial communities from White Oak River estuary, North Carolina - WOR-2-8_12 (SPAdes) (version 2) | ecosystem: Environmental > Aquatic > Marine > Intertidal zone >... | reverse complement strand
AAACAGGCCGGGAGCAACCGAATTGTCGAATTAGCTAATGATAACTTTACCATGTTTTTAAGTACTTCGGGAGTTTCTATAATGTCTAATAACCCTATTAATCTATGATCTATTCCAAAGTCATAATCGTCGGCGGCGGACCGGCTGGCTCGACCTGTGGATGGAAATTAAGACAAAACGGCGTCGAATGTCTGATTCTCGATAAGCAAGAATTTCCCAGAACAAAACTATGTGCAGGCTGGATAACCCCCGGAGTCATCAATGATCTGCAGATTGATCCCAATAATTATCCGCATAGCCTGATTAAATTTGACAGCTTTCAAATTCATGTTTATGGCAAGCAGTTGGATGTAAAAGTCCATCAATATGCCATCCGAAGATATGAGTTCGATCACTGGCTGTTGAAACGATCGGGTATTTCCGTAGAGACCCATGAAGTCAAGGACATAATAAAAGACGGTGATCATTATATCATTGACGATCAATATCGGTGCAAATATTTAATGGGCGCAGGCGGCACGCATTGTCCTGTATATCGAACGTTTTTCAAGCATGCTAATCCTCGGGCTAAGGATTTATTGGTGGTAACTCTTGAGGAGGAATTTCCTTATGATTATCAGGATGGAAATTGTCATCTTTGGTTTCTTCAAAACAAACTCCCCGGGTACTCGTGGTATGTACCCAAAAGCAATGGATATTTAAATATCGGGATTGGTGGGTTCTCTGAAAAACTAAAAGCCAATAATGATACCATTGGAAATCGATGGCAATTTTTTACTAAGGAATTAGAACGGCTTTCACTGGTTAAGGAGTATCATTTCAACCCTAAAGGCTACATCTATTATATCAGAGATAATGTTGATACAGTTCAAATCAATAATTCATTTCTCATTGGAGACGCTGCCGGACTTGCCACCAAAGATATGGGAGAGGGGATAGGTCCTGCAGTTAAAAGCGGAATTTTGGCCGCAAAAGCAATTACCTCTGGCAAAACATTTTCTTTGAATTCGATTAAAAAACATAGCTTTCCCAGATATCAAACTTTAGTGAAGGTATTATTTGCATATTTGTTCCACCGTAAATTGGAATCCCCTAACGAGTAATACTGCCAGGAAAACCGATAGAGATTTATGTCCACCCTATTAATCGTATCCTCCATTCTTATTACGCTTGCACTCATCTTTTATTCACTAGGGGTTTGGTCAGAGCGTATTGCCCAATATCTTAAATCCTGGCATGTAATGGCTTTTTGGTCTGGTTTCATATTCGATGTATCCGGCACTTGGGCCATGCACAAAATCTCAGAAGGGCCATTTGACCTGTTGGAATTGCACACACTTACCGGGCAGATCGCCCTATGGCTCATGATGGCTCATGCAATCTGGGCCACCATCGTGGTGCATAAAGGAAGCACACTGGCTCGACAAGAATTTCACCGATTTAGTCTTATCGTTTGGTTGATCTGGCTGGTGCCCTATTTGGGTGGGATGTATATTGGGCTAAACAGCTAAGAGTGATGCCTGCTATAAATAGTGGAGCTAACGATTTATGTTTCCCTCCTTCAGCGCTTCGCTAGCCTCAAGGGTCATCCTTATATTGGTCAATCACTTCATTGGCAATTATTAGATTTATGTCAAAATAGATTAGGAAGTATAACTTTGGTTTACTATATTGTGATTGAATTCACAACAGCTTCTTAGACAAAAGGAGGTGTAATAACAGACATGGATTTTGCCTGCCTTTTCCTGTTCTCATTCTTCTTTGGGGGTTCTGCTATTCTAAGTTTTTCCTAGGCTATTTGGCCGGTTTGAAATGAGGAAGAGGAAGCAAGCATTTCTTTAATAATTGCTAAATAATTCACATGAAAAGAAAGGAGGTGATGGTTTACAGTAATTACTAATAGGTGTTTCTAAATGCATTGGTATCATCAAAAAGGAGGTAATGTATTATGGGTAAAATGATAACATTCATGGTATTGTTTGCCGTCATTTTCATTGTAAGCCCGGCAGTATTGGCTCAGAATGGATTGTCGCCGCTAGAGGAGCTAGGTAAATTTCTATATTTCGATGAAAACCTATCCACTCCGCCCGGGCAATCTTGCGCCACCTGTCATGCTCCGGAAGTGGGCTTTACCGGTCCGATATCTCAAATTAACAACGAAACTTCGGTTTATCCCGGAGCAGTATTTACTCGTTTCGGAAACCGCAAACCGCCCACGGCGGCATATGGCGGTGAAAGCCCAATTTTTCATTATGATGATACAGAAGAATTGTTTCTCGGCGGAATGTTCTGGGATGGACGGGCAACAGGATGGGAACTAGGTGATCCATTAGCGGAACAAGCGCGCGGTCCGTTTCTGAATCCCCTGGAGATGAATAATCCCAATAAACAATCTGTCTGTATCAAAGTGGCCTTCTCCGAATATGCCGGACTTTTTAAAGCGGTATGGGGTGATCCGCCCATGTTCAAAAAGAAGGACGATATAGAGAGGACCTATGACCGCATCGCCCTATCGATTGCCGCTTTTGAGGCATCTGCAGAGGTGAATCCCTTCACTTCCAAATTTGACTATTATTTAAAGGGCGAAGCAACCCTTACCCAGCAAGAAGAATTGGGCATGAATCTGTTTATGGATGAGGAAGAAGGCGGTGGTAGGTGCGCCCTGTGCCACGTACCCCCTTTGTTCACTGATTTTTCTTATGACAACCTCGGAATTCCTAAATTCCCGGGTAATCCGTTCTATACCATGCCCCCCAAATGGAATCCTGCCGGTGAAGATTGGATTGACCCTGGCTTGGGCGGATTTTTAAAGAGTGCGGGGTACTCTGAGGAAGTTTATAATGCCGAATGGGGAAAACACAAAGTTCCCACCCTTCGCAATGTGGATAAACGACCTTATCCGCTATTTGTAAAAGCATACGGGCACAACGGCTACTTCAAATCTCTGGAAGAAATCACTCATTTTTACAATACCCGGGATGTTCAAGGAGAAGGCTGGCCCGCGCCGGAAGTACCCGCCACTGTGAATACCGATGAATTAGGCGATCTTGGATTAACTACTGCAGAAGAAATGGCGATTGTGGCGTTCATGAAAACGCTTTCGGACGGGTATGATCCCTCCAATTCAATGGCAATGTCGCAACCGAAAAGCGGAGCGGCTGGTCTTAAGGTCGCAGGACCCAATCCATTTAACCCTGAAACAAATTTCCTTTATACCGTCTCAGCACCGGGTAATGTTAAAATTGAAGTATTTAACATAACCGGGCAGAGAATGGCAACTCTTGTTAATGATTGGAAGCCGGCAGGGGATTATCCTCTGAAATGGTATGCGGCGCAATATCCGAGCGGTATTTATTTCATACGCTTGAATACAAACCATGAGGTTTTGGTAAAAAAGGTGAGCCTGATTAAATAGGTGAGAATCGCCCATCGGTTGGATTTCGTAACCCCATGGCCTGAACGCCATGGGGTTTATTTTTGCAGCTAGTTTAAGACCAATATTGTATTCAGCGAAAATAACGCCCCCATCCCCACGGAACTTCACAACAACACTCATTTCGGATTACCCACGCATTTTTTCTTTGACAGATCGTGAATAATCTATAAATTAAATCCGGGTTTATTAAGTTTTCCCGGACAAAAGCTTCAAGTTATCCTTTAAAAGGAGGTGGTTATGAACTATAAAATGATTCGTTTCGTTGCAGCAGGATTGCTGCTATTCTTTTTTACAAGCTGTACGGAAAAATCACCGTTGTCGCCCAATGCTGAAGAAATCGGGTCGGTTGAAACTCAGCAGTTTTTAAAGGGCGGCAAGGGCGGCGCACAGGTCGATGTTATGACCTGGAATGTTTACGTTGGGGCAAACGTGGATATCGTGCTTGGAGCAACCAGTTTGTTCGATCTTTCCCTGAAGGTCGCTGCAGCTTATGATACGCTGTTTCTGACCAACTTCCCGGAACGCGCCCAGACTATTGCCGGTTATGTTGCGCAGAAAAAACCGCATCTCATCGGGCTTCAGGAAGTTTCACTGATCCAGCGGTTTTCCTCTTTGCCTCCAGGTCCGGGCACTCTTGTGGAACAATTGGACTATCTGCAGATTTTGCTGGATGCGCTTGCCGCCCGGGGACTGAATTACGTGGTGGCAAATTCCATCAATAATATTGATATAGTTGTTCCACGCCTGGTAAACGGCGGTCCAGGGGTTGACTACGTTCGGTTACGCGATTCCGATGTAATCCTGGCGAGGCATGATGTGGAGGTTTCCAATCCGGCGGCAGCCAATTACATTGCGACGCTTCCTGTTCCCATTCCGGGTCTTCCACCTATTGTAATTCCGCGGGGATATGTTGCGGTTAACGCTAAGGTGGGGCAAAAGACCTACCGTTTTGTCAATACGCATTTGGAAGCTTTTTCCGTATTAGTTCGAGAGCCACAGGCACTGGAATTAATTGGGACCTTAGCCGGCGAAACGCTGCCCATTATTTTGGTCGGGGATTTTAATACGCCGGCGCCCACTTCCAGCAATCCAAACGGCGGTCCAACATATCAGGATTTTGTGGACCCAAATGCAGGATATGTTGATGTATGGCCTCACAATCTTGTCGGAAGCGAGGGTGATGGTTTTACTGCTCCACATGATTCCGACTTAAGAAATGAAAACATAAACCTTACCCAGCGAATCGATTTGATTTTCGTTCGTAATCAGGGTGATCCTGCCGGGCAGAATGAGATTGGCCCCGTTCAGGCAATTGTGGTGGGTGATGAGTTCAATGAGCGCACAGCTTCAGGGCTGTGGCCTTCGGACCACGCAGGGATAATCGCGAAATTGCATATCGCTCAATCCAATTGACTTCAGCGTTAGGGGCATTCCACCGAACGCCCCTACTGTGAAAAAAATCAGGTGATGTATTTATTAGCCATGGCCTTGAAGGCGTGGAAAAATTTTTGGGGAGCAAAAACATAAGGATTTCAACCCTTATAACGTTCCGGAAAAGCTTTAAAAGGGCTCATAAGATCTATTGCATTATTGGTCGAGATATAAGTGTCTTTTACCCAAAACCGGGCCTTTTTCTCCACCCGAAGCGGATGGACCTTTGATTCAAAGGATCGGATGATTCGTACCTGGAGGGCAAAAAAAAAAATGCGGAAATTCAACTGCTGAATCTCCGCATTTTCAACTATGATGACTGACTGAACAAGGATTAAAAGACGTCTATTTGACCATTAATGTGCAGAAACTTATTGGTGATGTTAAAATTGTTATCCACAACATCTCCATGACATCCACCGCACTCACTGGCCGCGATATGTCCCTCAGGTGGTATGCCGTGGCAGCTGCCGCAAACGGCTTGTCCCGTACCAACAAAGTTCCAATAGAGCGCAGGATTATTTCCCCTGATAATCGAATCGGCGTAGGCCCACTGGTATTGACTGTCACTCTTCTTGAATTCGAAACCTCCGTGGCAGTACACATTGTCACATTTGAAGTTGGATTTATCGTAGGTGGCGTTTAATTGTCCATTCATAGTTGCTAAACCACCAAATGGAACCTCGGCGCGGGGCGTAGCATCGATATGTCCCGGATCACTATAGGCTGCAGGGGCGATATGGCATTTTGAACATTCCCCTTGTTTATAGGTCGACCACGTGGTGCCCGCAACATGTTCTTGATGCGCACCCACTCCTGGAGCGGTTGTCTGTGTATGGCCTTCAAGGTCCTCGGGAGGAGCAGCATTGTTTTGCGATCCATGGCAGGTATTGCAGGCTTCCGGTCCTCCCGCCGATTTGTGACAGCTCAAACAGCTTTTATCGCTTACTCCTTCACCGTCATAGGAAGCTCCATGACAAGGCTGACACGCCATTAAATTCCAGTTTATTTCAGCAAAGTATTCCTCATGAAAATTTGGAGAATTCGGATTGGCAAAACCATCCGGATGAGGATAATCAGCGTCGTGACAACCCGATGAAAAGCATGAAACCTCAGATGTGCCGCCCCGGTAGTCTTCTCCGTGGCAAGACTGGCAGCTTTCCAATGTCAGGCTGTTGGAGTCGATTGCTTTTCCATGAAAACTATCATAGGCTCGTTTTGTCCATCCTTCCGGGTGGGTCGAAATACTCAAAGGTTCTCTTTTTTGACTGCAACCAAATAAAAAGATAAATACTAAGACCGATATCAAGCCGATAAGAAATTCTTGTTTCATTGTGCTCTACCTAATTTTATTGTCCATGACATGGTTGACAAACTTGCTGCGCATTTTGCTCATGACACGCCATACAAGCTTCCAAATCATTCAATGCTTCAACTTTGTGACGCCCGCCGTCATTGGGAAAATTGTTGGTCCACCCCGCAATATGGTTGTGCGGCATAATCTGATTATCCCGATGGCATTCAATACAGAAGGCTCGTTCTGTATGGCAAACCGCACATTGCTTTTCTTTACCCTGGGCATCCAGGGTATGTGTGAACTGGTAATTTAACGGGTGCGCCAGCCGATCCAAATTATCCCCCTCATGACACTCTTGGCAGAACTGCGGTTGATGGCAGGTGGCACAGTCTGTGTTCACATTCATCTCAGTTGAGCCAATTCGTGCCATGTCACCATGGGAATGTATGAAATTCGCTGTATGGCTGGCTGGCTTCAAATTTTCACCGGGGAGATGGCAGGTGTTGCATTCATTTGAAACGGCCTTGCTCTCGTGACAGCTCATACAATCGCTCATTTTTGGCAATGAGAGCAACTGACCAACGAACTCTTGTTGTTCAATCTGCGAATGGCAATTTTCACAGTTTAAGCCCGCGCCTATATGCGTTTTGTGAGCGAATTTTGGGCTATATTCTTGAATGAGAGGAAGTACTTCAGGATTACCCACTTCGGCTTCTCCATGACAGTCATTACAAACCAGTTTAGAGGGCAATAAATTATCCTTGCCCGTTTCACTTGATTCAGCCTGTTCATGGCAGGTAAGACAGTCTATTTCCTGCTCAATAGCATGTAATTTATGAGAAAATGCCAGATCTTTGTCTTCCTTCGCCACAGTATTTTCCTGGGCAGACGCGGATGAAGTGAAACAGAGAAATATTGCGGGTAATAAGATGGGAATAAAAAGTATTTTCATTTTGAAATTTCTCCCGAAAAAATTTTCGATAGCGAAACCTGGTTAATCAGTTAATTACTGAAAAAATAGTTTAATCTAAACAGACCTCTAATATTATCTTCATATACACTGTTAATGCTTTGCTGCACGTCCGCTTGTAGGGACAAGGATTTAAACGGACGGTAGTCCAGTCCACCTGAAACTGATGTTGCATCTTCGCTAATAACGGTTGTTTGTCTTTCATAATTATAATGGCTGCTATAAGCCCGGACTGTCAATTGTTTAAAAACATCATACCTTAATTCACCGTAAAGACCGGTATTTTTTCCGCCAAAACCATCCTGATGGACTAACCCGATAATTCCCCACGGAATGCCCGCCGTTAATATGACCTGGTTTGTTTCATCGTACTCCATTGCCGTGAAAAGATACTGCACACCGAGTTGATAGCGATTCAGATTGTAAGTAACCCCCCCGCGGAATTGATTATATGCATCCAGTTTGAATATCCGGAAATAAGAATCTTCATATACACGTGGTCTTTGACTATTATACTCTGCAGATAGGGACCATTTCTGATAGAAATAGTTCAGGCGATAGCGCATTCCCTGGATTTCTTCTGTGTTCAAATTGTGGTCAAGCTGTGCCTGGTAATAAATATTTTCTCTGAATTTGCCGGATAATCCCGCACCCACTAATTGCCAGACTGTTTCCTTATCTCGGCTTTTTTGAAAGTAACTCAAATCCAATTTAAATTCCCAGGGCAACCGGTATGAAGCATAAGCACCGAGAACGTTACCTTCATCCCATTTGAGAACATCGAAATCTCGTGCCAAAGGGGCAGCAAGCCCGCCGAATAACTTGACATTTAGATTTTTATGAGGAGTTCCGGAAACAAGGACTCCATCGAGAGTTCCATTGATCACACCAGAATAAACAAATTGACGGCCCAAACGCAAACTGAGCGGCTTATTGGGCGCTTTCCAATCCGCATATAAATTAAAAACCTTTTCTTCCCAATCTTTATCGCCACGTTTGGCAACTCTCAGGTAAGTTGACAAATAGAGATTTGAGTGATTCTCAGGCGCCAGCCGCAATTGAAGACCCTGGTAATAATTCAATTGCTGGATTTCTGAAGTGTCGGTAAGCGTTTCGAAGGCGTAAAAAGAAGATCTGAGTGAACCGGAATATTTTACTTGGGAGAATAAAGGTATTGATAAAATAAGAACTACGAAGAGGGCCGTACACATAAAATGTCGTTTCATTAGCGACCTCGATTGTTTTTGAGTATAGTGAATGCTTTCATATATGCGCTGTTAAAGACATATTTTGTGCCAAAAAAGGAAATATCCCGTAGTCTATTGATTATATTTGATTTATGAAAATATTTGAATCTTAAGCATCTCCGTCAATCGTGACAAAATTATCTCATTTATTCTGACAACTATAAATAATTAATTGATTTTCAATAACTTATATAACTGAGGCATCGATGTTACAATAGTGACATTCATTTCCCAGTTTCTCAAAATCATATTAGATTTTCTTAGTGTAATTTTTTTTCAAAAATCATTTGGCAGGTATTGCAATAAACTGGCTTTTTGATATCAACATCATCTGCTGAAGTTGAGCTTGCCATCACGCAGTCAAATTGTCGGCAATGCCGTAATCCCATCAAATGGCCAAATTCATGTATCACTTCTTTGAGCAACCGCTGGCTCAGTAGTTCCTCATTATCAGGAAGCCCATAGAATTGGTTTTCCAGACGGTGGGATGACACTATGCCGACATCACCACCCAATTTGGCCAGTCCAAAAACAAAGGTGAATATCGGAATGAATAGATCCACGGTTGTACATATAATTGATGGAGCAGAATTTTCTCTTTCGAATGCCTCGATGATTTTAGCAGCATCATATTGTCCACGATTTGAATCAAAGGAAGGATCAAGGCTCATGTTATGATTTTGGATGGCAGTAGAAATTCCGGTAATACCCATAATATTAGTTTTCAAAAAATCGAGGAGAAATAATTTTTCGAATTGTAGGGGAACGAGGATAATTTCAGACATTTTGTTGTCGCTTAATCCCGTACTTTTTCAATTTTTTATATATAGTTACGCGGTCAATTCCCAACACCCTTGCTGCATTGGTTATGTTCCAATTTTTTTGCTCCAAAACATTTAAAATATGAGTTTTCTCCACCTCAGATAGAGAAAGATCGGTTTGATAACTTGGTAGCTGTTTAGTCTGATTGAGCCAGAAATCCTTAATTTGTAATACTTTACTCTGAGTGACAACCATCGCCCTTTCCACCGCATTCTCCAATTCTCGCACATTCCCACTCCAAGCATATTGCATTAGCATATTCATAGCTTCTGTCTCGATTCCCTCAATTGGTTTGTTCATTTTTGTTTTATATTTTTGTATAAAATATTGTACTAATTCTGGTATGTCTTCCGGTCTTTCGCGCAATGGTTTTAGGTAAATCACATATACCTGCATCCGGTAATACAGGTCATCTCTAAATTTTCCTTTTTTGACGGCATCCTCAAGATTCGTGTTCGTCGCACAAATAATCCGAAAATCGGATTTAACAATTTCATTTCCGCCAAGTCGGGTAAATTCTTTATTTTCAATTGCTCGAAGAAGATCAATTTGAGTTTTAGTGCCAATAGTACCAACTTCATCCAAAAATAGAGTCCCACCATTAGCAATTTCAAGTTTGCCTTTTCTTTTGTAAAGTGCGCCCGTAAAAGACCCTTTCTCGTGCCCAAATAATTCGCTTTCGAGCAATGTGTCAGATAAAGCGCCACAATTAACGGTTACCAATGGTGAGAAACGTCTATCGCTTTGCGCATGAATTGCCTGTGCAACAAGCTCTTTGCCTGTTCCGCTCTCGCCTCTAATCATTACTGTAGTATTCGCCTTGGCAACGGTGCCAATGGACTCTCTGATTTCTTTGATGTGCTTACTAACACCAATGATTTCCGGAGGTGTGGTTAATGACTCAAGGCTGCCTTTTAATTCGATATTCTCTATTGCAAGCTTTCGTTGTTTTAAAGCATTTCGAATTAGGCGGCTCAGCGCATCTGGATCAAAAGGCTTGGTTATGTAATCGAATGCGCCTTCTTTTAATGCCTGAACCGCGGTATCCACAGACGCATATGCGGTAATCATTATTGCAATTGCTTCTTTGTCAATCGCTTGAATCCGCCGGTGCAGTTCCATGCCGTCCATTCCAGGCATTTTTATATCCAGAAAATATACGTCCCAGCGGGTCTTCGCTAATTTATTAAGGGCCTCCACGGCATCTTTTGCTGTATCTACTGTATAACCATCTTCTTCAAACCAATTGGCAAGCGATTCACGAACTATTTTCTCATCGTCAACAATTAGAATTTTAGCATTTTCATTTTTCATCTTCTTCAACCCCTGTTTTGCTTACCGGTAATTTTATTATGAAAGTTGTCCCTTTATTTAGTTCAGATTCTAATGTTATTTCACCATTGTGATTTTGGATAATTCCATATACAACTGATAGACCGAGACCAACTCCTTTTACGGCATGTTTTGTGGTAAAAAATGGTTCAAATATATGCTCTCTATCCTCTTCGGCAATTCCTTTACCGTTGTCTTGTACATAAATGTAAACATTATTCTCATTTTTTTTATAGCTTGTTCGGACAGTCAGGACGCCATCTTTCTCCATTGCTTCCACACCATTAACAAATAAGGCCAATAGCGCTTGTTTAAGCTGGTTCTCATCAACATAAACTACGGGAAGATCTGATTGCAATTGTTTGTTCAAATGAATGCTGTTCAACTCCAGATGGTGGGTGATTAATTCTAATGATTTTTCAATTAATAAATTTATACGATGCGGCTTAACGTCTTTCTCCTGTTTTCTCGAGAATAACAACAAGTTCTTGACGATTGCGCCTGAACGATCACTTTCATCCGCAATGAGTTTTAAATAATTCAATATTGTTTCTTTTTCAGCCGGTGGAATGTTATCTCGCTGTAATTTTTTTTGAATTAGTTTGCTGTAAGTGAGAATTCCTGCCATGGGATTGTTTAACTCATGGGCTACGGTCGCTGATAGCTTCCCAAGTGAAGCCATTTTCTCAATCTGTAATATTCCTTCCTGAGTCTTCTTTAGTTCTTTGGTCTTTTGCTCAACCCTTTGTTCCAATTCATTCGACCATTCTGTAATTTCTTTCTTTGCCTCTGTTAAATCTTCCGTCATTCTATTGAATGATTTTGCCAAACCGCCGATTTCATCTTGTGTATTTATTTTAATCTTATAGTCTAAATTGCCGGATGAAATTTCTTTTGTTCCAACAATTACTTTTTTAACCGGAATATGGACAAAAAACCAGATAAATATTCCAACTGCAAGCGCCAGGATTAGCGTTACAGCAATACTCGCAGAGATCATTTTGGATTTTTCAGCGTGGAGTATTTCATCCGTTTCTTTCAGAGATAATATCACATCGAGTGTTCCCAGAATGGTCTCATCTTTACTATGAAAATGACAATCTGATGTGTAGCAGCTTTTCTCATTTTTGATGGCGGTAACAAATCCCAAAAGGCGCGTACCGTCCGGGCTTTTAAAAATTCGCCTTCTTTCATTTGTGGATGGCTCAAGTATTGAGGCTTCATTGCTGGTGTGACACATATAACAGGCTTGATTCTGCATGTTTACAGTTGTATTAATTTCTTCATCATCGGCGGAAAATATAATTGTACCCTTCTTGTTATATATGCGGACCTTCTCAATGCCAGGCTGTTGGGCAATGGTACGGATGATATGATAAGTCATCTCTTTTTGGTTTAAAAGCATCGAATGCCGAGTTGATCCACGGATTAATTCACTTGAGCGCATTCCCCATTCCGTCACCATTCGCTCGTAATTTTCTGATTGTGATTTTAGCTGAAAATAAGAAACAAAAAAGGACAATGTTGCTAGGATGATGCAAATGAGGACAAATAATCGAAAGCTCAATAGTCTAAATATTCTCATTTTGGAACCATCCAATTTTTTGTTAATAATTTAACAAATTACTTTTTAAACAGCAAAATGTATAGAAATAAGCCTGCAAACCAAAAAGCTATCCCACAAGAGAACAAGACTCGCAGGATAGCTTTGGAACTTTTTCAAAACTTTAATTGATTGCGCGTATAAAGCAATTAACTCATTTCACTCGTAAGTAAAAATTCTCTCGCAAGTTTATCCCAATCTATGGGAGACATTTCTTTAGCAAATCCGGTTATGGGAAGTCCTCCATCCTGGAGTACTACTCCAAAATCTCCGGTAATTCTGGTGCTTAACCTATTGACTATGTCTTCTATCCAGGCTTTTGCAAGGGCGCCGGAAAGAAGATTTTTCTCATCAGTTTTCAGTTTAGATGGCTTTACTTTCAATAGCCAGCCTTTTTGATACGGATCTTTATTAAGCAACTCCGGCTCATGAATGATATCTTTATTTATCTCAACAACCTTGCCATTTACCGGAGATAAGATATTAATTGATTTTCCGTCAAATTGTAGTTTCCAGCCCTTTTCGCCCTGCACAATTTGCGAACCGACTTTTGGGAGTCGTATGCCGGTTGGTTTTCCCAGCAATTTTTGGGCAAAATCATCAACACCGACTAGAACCACCCCTTTGTTTTCAGGCTTTGCCCAACTGTGACCCTGGTGATAAAGGAAATCGTCCGCGAGATAAAACCAATCAATCAAAGTAGTCTTAATCCTTTCCGGAATTATGGTTTTTACTGGCGTTTCAGTCCGGTTTAGAAATCTCCAAAAGACGATCAGAGTTATTAGAAACGCGATGACTGCCAAATACTCCAAGCCCTTTGTAGCGAAAATATCTACGTACTCGAAACCTTCCATTCTTCTGGCTCCTTTGTTTTTATAGGATACAATGTTTTTTGTCTGTATTTATTTTCCTCAGCTTCCAAATCAATTGGATCGCCCAGAATGGGCATTCTGTTTACAATCCATCGAAGTACCAACAATTCGGCGAATATGACTGTTAAGGTTATTGCTATCTCCATCCAGGAAGGAATATATCTTACAGCCTCATACCACTTGAAAGCGATGACTGAAATATTAAGTCTGTTTAATATAATCCCAATCAATGTGAGAATAGCAGCCGTCCTAACTGCTGTTATGTTTTTATACCGTACTGCTTGAGTGAATAACCGGACAGGAATTAGTACAAAAGCGATAACCTCTACAAGAAACCAATAGCCCATTGGGCTATTCAAATATGACCAATGCTGTCCATGTATGAATACCAGTACCTTCAAAAAGAAATAAACATACATCGTTCCGGCGCAAATTTTTGCCAATCCGAAAACGATATCGTTATGGGATGCATGTAATTTTGAACTTATTCGATGTCTGAATACTTTCTGGCTGATACTCCCCTCTAATATTACCATGGAGAGTCCGGCAAAAATGCTTGAGACAAAGAAGAGAATGGGGATAAACTCTGAATACCACAGTGGATGTATTTTATTTTTTGCCATAAGGAATAGCGCACCAAGACCTGATTGATGAAGCGTTGAAAGCGTGATGCCAAAGATTACAGCCCCAAGAGTGAGTGCGCCAAGGAACTTTCTTACTCGCTTCCATCCAATCCATTCCGCAATTGCCGGCGAAAATTCAATGAACTCTGCCATCATATAAAGCATAAAATGCCATGCCACTAAAAACATTATCGAGCTCACCCCAAATGAATTTCCAATAATTGGATTGATCACATTCCATGGACGTCCAAGGTCAAGCAAAAGAGCTCCGGCATAAAAAACGTAAGCCAGAAAGCCATTTAGAACAGTGATCCGGACAATGGGGTGATATTTTTCCATCCCAAGAATATAGACCATAAACGTGATTACGTACGCGCCGCCTGCAAAAGCCACTCCGGTAATTACGTCGAATCCAATCCATATTCCCCAGGGATATTCCTGTGAAAGATTGGTAACCGATCCTAATCCCTTAGCAAAGCGGATTGCAATAAGAATTACCCCCGTCAAAAGAATGAATGCGGCAATAAAATTAAAAGGAGTGAGAAGTTTACCCTTTGGTCTCAATTCGCTTATAAAGAATTTTATGAATCTCTTAAATTCGCTTTTTAGCAATTCGCCTCGGGATGTAAATGATCCGATTGTTGTATCCATTCTATACCTCACTTCCTTCATTTTCTTCTTTATGTTTTGTCGCCCTATTTATCGCAAGTAATAGAGGTGGCCATAATGTGAGAATAACTGGAACGGCATAAAGAAAGTCTTTGGTAAACTCCGGAAAAGGAGTCGTCCCGAGGTCTGTTGGAAATCCCAATTGTTCAAATGGAACGGCTGAAAGATAGAGGTAACCTGTTCCACCAACTTCGTGCTCACCATATATATGATGTACATAGCTATCTGGATTTTTGTAGATACGTGAATTAGCCTCTTCAATAAGATCTTTCCTTTTACCAAAAACGAGTGCCTCCATGGGACAATTTTCCACACATGCCGGAAGTTCGTTTTTCTTTAGTCGATTCCAACACATTGTACATTTTTGGATTTTGGGAATGGGACTGTCATACTCGAATTTGGGAATATCAAAGGGACAGGAGAGCATGCAATACCGGCAACCCATGCACTTATCTTCTCGCCATATGACCGGCCCTTCTTCGGTTTTGAGCATGGCCTTTGTTAGGCAAGCAGCAGCACAAGCTGGTTGATTACAATGCATACATTGTTTTTTTACATAAACCTCTCCAACATCGGTTTCATAGGCATTTACCGTACACCATTGAGAGACACTTGTTTTCACTTTGATTTCGGGATCCAAATCGTCCAGATTAGGTTTTGGCAATCCATTCGCTTCGGCGCAAGCTTCTTCACATCCCTGGCAGCCAATGCATCGTGTCGTGTCGACAAGAATTCCCATGAGTTCTTTATCTTCCTTCGCTTCCTCGGCGAAGAGCTTCTTCCCGGGCAATGTTGCTGCACCCATAACACCCAATGTTTTTATAAAGCTTCTCCGATCCATTCTAAAATCCTTCCTAATATTTTCTAGATGACAAATTTTTCCTAACTAACATGGGAATGTTTGAACAAAGTGATAACTCCCAAAATAACGATCATAAGAATTAGACATAAGGCGACCATGATATACCTCCGGATAATTATTTTTGATTTTTCATATAAGGAAAAAATTTATGAAGAATTTCAAGCCATTCCTTATCATTCATGTTAATGACATATGAAGGATCGATTTTACCGCCGTCATTCACGAAGTCGCCTTTCTGAGCATCCTGGTAAAGTTCATCACGAAGAATAATATTCAATCGATTAGCCTGGTTATGATTCATCAAGTTACTATTTTCATTTTTATATGGAATAACCTTCATCTTGAGTATCCATGATTTTTCTACCTGATCCGCAGGTAATGGGATGTTCATTTTGCATGCAGGATTAATGTCAACAATCTCTCCTGAAATTGGAGCTAATTGTGAGATTTCACGACCGTCAAATTTTACTTTCCATATGTTTGAACCCTGCAGAAGGCGTGTACCGATATTTGGTATATCTCGAATTTTGACTTCAGAAGAAAAAAGAGTAGGAATAAAATCGTCATATCCGACATAAGCATAGTCTTCATTAGAGGAAAGAGCCCAGGAATGGCTCAAGTGATATAACCTGCTAGCTTCATTTCCTAAGTACTTAAGCGCCTTTTCCGGACTGAGAAATATGGGGGACTTCTTTGCCCTTTCAGATTCCTCGATTTCCTTATCTTCTTTACGGAGAATTAAATCCACTACTAAGAAAATGACGACTGTCAAGAAAAATAATAGAAACACCATTTGACTTCTCCTTTCACATAGTCACTCTTGATATATCAAATGGTATACCAAATTTTTAGGAGCCGTCATTAGGAGAGATAATTGGCTATTATTATTGATATTAGGGAAATGGAGTAATTTGCCTAGAATTGGAAGAAAACGTTGATATAATTAACAGATCTTTGTTCAATTTGTTAATTAATTATTATTTAAAGAGTTATTAGCGTTGATTATCGTTACAATTTGTTGCTTTATTTTACAACGATAAAAAATGGTGATCGCGTAGAATCCGGTTTTTTTTTAACAATGAATTCATTTTATTACAGATAGCACTCATTATTTACTATTACGAATATATGAAAAAGGCTATAGAAATTTTCTACAGGCCTTGCTACATCTAGTTTAATAGTGTCTTAAACATTACCGTTTAAAGAACTCATTCAAAATAACGTCAAAATCCTTATCCTTTAGTTGAGTCAATTCACCGAAATATAATTTCCCGTCGGCAGGAACCTGCTTTTCATCTTTAGTTGATTTCACATACTGCCCGATATAATTTTGAAGCCGTTCTATATCTTTGTTGTAAAAATCAACTGCATTTTGCCCAATCTTTAATTCCTTTAATTCTTCATCAAGATGGGAGGCATCTATTCGGCAAAACCAGTTTTTATGATAAGTCGTCGACTCCAATCGCTCGAGATCATTTAATAATGGTTTGTTAATTTTTTCAACTTTACCGCTGATGGGTGAATTAAATGGTATGGAATGAGTACCTTGCTTAATACTGAACAAATGCTGCCCCTTACTAATTTCCATACCCAAATTGGGTAATTCAATATGATCGATGGTGCCAATAATTTTTTTTGCAAAGTCATCAATTCCCACGTAAACTTTTCCGTCCGGATCAAGACTTGTCCAACAATGACCTTCTGAAATAAAAACACCACCCGGTATTAGAAATTCTATCGAAAAGGGGACGCCAATATCTCCAATATCGCTTAATTGGGTGATGTGAACTTGGGGCTTTAATTCCTTTTTGATTCGATCCTGGCGGCGAAACATAAACTTCTTAACCATCTCTAATAACTCATCTTCTGTAAACGGTTTTTGCACATAATCCATTGCTCCAAATTTCATCGTTTCAACCGCCGACTCAATTGTGGCATAGCCGGTAATAATGATCACATCTATATCCGGGCGCAAATATTTTACGCTTTTACAAACATCTACACCGTCCATTTCAGGCATTTTCAAGTCCGTAAAAACAAAATCGTAATGATGCTTTTGAATTAAACCTAATGCTTCCTGTCCCGTCTCCACCGTATCCACCGAATACCCATCCATCACCAGAATCTTGCGAAAGCTATCCAATATGACTTCTTCATCATCTACTGCCAGAATTCTGGCTTTAGGAATTTCAACTTCAACTCTCTTTAGGGTTTTTGCTTCGTGGCTAAAATCCAGATTGAGGTTGACCCGCAGGGCTTCTTCCCGCTCTCTTCGAACTCTCTTCTCGGATGCTTTTCGGACAATCTTACGGATAGTCAGATCAACGATTATGAAAATGATAATAGCTAAAAAAAGTAAAAGAACTGTCATTTTAATCTCCTCATAAAAAGAATTTTATATACATTTTAACTTCTCAACGAAATCATTATAATCTATCCGAGCTACAAGGAATCAAATGGTTTAATTCATACTCCAGATCTGACGGAATAATCATATAAATCCATCCATCAAAATAGGGGTCCTTTTCCATCAAGTTACGGTTGTTTAAAATTGACTGATTCTGCCTGATAATTCTGCCGCTAATCGGGGAGAGAATACTGTGAATTAATTGATCGTCCGTCTCGATATGGGCACAAACGTTACCCTGAACAATTTCTGTCTCAGGATTAAATAATTCAATTTGAGTGATTTTGCTGATCGTCTCCAAAAATAAATCCGTCACACCGATTCTTAATGATCCATCTTCCTCGATACTTGCCCAGGTTGAATAACCAAACTGATAATATCGTGGAGGGCAGGGAACATATGGCATTGAATCCCTATTGGCATTGGAAAATGACTCCATGATTTTTCCATAATTCAAGCCACGCTGCACGATACTGACTAATTCTTCAACTGTAAATGGCTTGGCCAGATAATCGATAGCACCACTATTCAAGGATTTCACCGCGTTTTCAACTGTGGAGTAACCTGTGGTAATGATAACGGGTGTCTGAATATTTCTAGATTGGGTTTCTGCTAAGAATTGAAAGCCATCCAAATCCGGCATCATAATATCACATATAATCAGCGAGTATTGGTTACGGTCCATTTTCTTCAAACCTGCGGTTGCATCAAGGGCAGCATCTACTTTCCAGCCTTCTGCAGAGCATAATTTGGCAATTGAATCAATTATTACCTGCTCATCATCAATAGCCAATATGTCAAATTGTTTGCTCACCTAACTGATCCTGATTTGTTCGATTGGCAATTGAATTGTAAAAGTAGTACCTTTGCGAACCTTGCTTTCAACTTTGATGGTTCCATCGTGATTATCGATAATTCCCCAGGTAACCGCCAATCCCAGTCCGTTCCCTTTTTGTCCCTTGGTAGTGTAAAATGGATCAAAAATTTTATTCAAATTCTCTTCTGCGATTCCACAACCGGTGTCCTTGACTTTTATTTCGACATATTTCTTCTGACCGGCTTTGTCAACTTCATCCCATTTTTGCCAGTTGCAGCCAATATTCGTGCACCCTTCAAAATTTCCCTGGGATGGAATCTCTAATGAGTACACCGGCGAATCACACTTGGGACATTTCTTTCCTTCCCGGATTAATGATCGATCGCAAGTTGGGCAGTAGAATTGAATGTTTTCGCTGTTTTTCATCTGAATTTCGTATTGATGCCGGTTCTTTCCGTAGATTGGATCCAGATGGACAAATCCCTTATTTCCGTCTGCGCTTGCTTTTAGCTTAATGGAGGGTTTGCCTGCAATTTTGATTTCATTATCCATTAAATTATGTCCTTTGAGGCAAAGCGCTTTTTTGATTTGCCAGATTCCGTAAGGCGAAAGGGTGATTAATGATGTAGAAATGATAATTGTACCGCCATCCGAACCGATGGCATCACCGGAATTTACCAGCAAATTAATTAACACTTGCTGCATTTGATTGGAATCCAATTCAATTTGGGGGATGTTTTTATCGTATTGCTTAATTAGCTGAATCTTGTTAATGGATAATTGATTTTCAACGACAGATATTGCCTGATCGATTACCACGTTTATATCGACCTTATTTTTCTTTGGAACCGACTGCCGGGCAAAATCCAGGAGACTTTTGACAATTTCGCGACTTCTTTTGGATTCTCTTACAATAACTTTCAAGTCCTCTTGAATTTCAGGATTGTCCTTCGTGCGCTTCAATAAAAAGCTACTATAGGTTAGGACACCAGTTAGGGGATTATTAATCTCGTGAGCCACGCCAGCAGCCAGTCTTCCCAATGATGCCATTTTATCTGATTGGAAAAGTTGTAATCGGGCTTCAGCTAATTTTTGGGTCATAATATTGAACGATTTTGCTAAAAGACCTAGTTCATCACTTCGATGATCCTTTAGGCTGTAATTTAAATTGCCCCTGGCAATATGCTGCGTGGCTTTTACCATCTCTTTGACGGGATTATCTACCCACCTATTTATAAAAAATCCGATGATAAAGCTGATTGCAGCCATTGCAATTATTGCAAATATAAGAATGTTGATTTCACTGCGCTTAATTTGCATGTCCGCATCTTTTAAGGACATGGTGATATCCAAGACACCAAGAACTGATTGTTCTTCAGGATGTGCATGGCATGCGGCTTCCCAACAGGAAGTTTCGTTGTAAATCGGATTTATGATTCCAAGAACCCGGGCAGAATCGGGATGTGGTTTGTAAATTCGGGTACGCTCGTTAATCGATAGTCGTTCTAAGGGTTCATCTGCTGCATGGCAGGCATAACAACTCTCCGATTTCTTGTTTAACATTCTGCCAATATCCTCCTCACGTGCTGAGTAGATGATTTCACCAGCTTTATTCAACACGCGTACTTCCTGAATGCCGGGTTCTTTTCCGATTGTATTAATGATATGATAAATACCCTCGCGACGGTTTGCCAGCATATCAAAATGGGTGCTTTTTTTTATAGTTTCGCTTAACTGGTTGGCATGCCTCTCCACTTCAGCAAGTAAAACCTCACTCTGTGATTGGATATTGAAATAGGCATAAACACCAATGATGATAATGGTTGTAATACCTACGCCAAGGGTTAGTTTAAAACCAATTTTTCTTAACATCTCTAATTCAAATTATTGTTTTTAGTTAAACGCTCATTATCTATTTGACAATTTCGCCCGGTGCATAGTCCGGATAAATTATTTCAGCTTCATGGCAATTATCACATGTGGGTTTTTGGGCGAATTTTTTATGCACATGGCACATTTCACAATCCACCTCAATGTGATTTTCGCTTAAGATTAAACCGGTAACCTTGTGGTTGAATGTGCCTAAACCCCAGTTACCGTGACAAGAAATGCACTCGCTGCTCATTTTAACAAATTTTTTGTTGGTTCCGTGGCATTGAGTGCAGGATAATTTATCATGGTATTTAGCAAGAGAAAAACCTGTTCTTTTTTGATGATTAAAGGGGGACAATACCTGGTCTTTATGACAATGTTTACACCCATCGTCAACCGTGTGGCAAGCCGAACAAAATTCATGCTTATCTTCAAAGCTGGCTTCTTTGATTGTGGCTTTTTTCGTCTCGTGACATTTTGCACAGGTTTCATTTTTATGACAGTCTGAACATTTAAAACCATAAAGATCAATGTGCTCATTATGGTAGAATGTAACAATTTTCCCTTCTTCATAGTCGGTTTCATAAACCAGTTTAGTGGGTTCAACAATCTCGGGGTGAATTCTTCCGGTTGTCTGTTTTTTCTCAATTGTTTTATCCTTGGTTTTTAGAGTCGAATTTAATGCATGGCAACTTTCACAACTAATTGATCCACCCCAGGTACGATGACAATCTATACATAGTTGATGATATGCTCCTTTTAAATCCGGTTTGCTGATATCGCTTCTTTTCCTTGAAGTTTCATGGCAATCCTGGCATGGAATGACCCTACCGGGAGGGTTGTAATGATGACACATTGAACATCCACCGGACATGCCGGACATTTCCGCATGTAACTTATGGGAGAAAATAACCGGGGAGTAAAGGTCGGAAACCCCGAGCATTTCATTCATGGTAATTGTTCCGGGACCTTCTGCGGGTGAATGTTCCATCGTGATCATATGTTCGCGTGGGCAGCTAACTAGACACGGGTTTTCTTTAGTTGGTATTTCGCACGAATGGCAAGTTGCACAGTGTAAGGGTTCCGCTGAATGTATTTTTTTTTGCATTGACTGCGCATAGACGCCCGTTGTAAGAATAATTATTGCGATCATCATAATCTTCTTCATTTGGAAGCACCTCGTATTGAATACTTGGATTTACTTATGGTTACCTTATGTGGTGTGCTAATAACAGGAAAGATCATTACGCATGCTCTGTACAAAAGCACCAGAAGCGCCACAAAACCAACCGTTACGGAAATTTCTCCGATTGATGGGAAATAAGTTTGACCCATCGAATAAGAAGGTGTATAAGCAGTAACGAAGTTGTTTATTCTGTTTAATAAAACCCCGAATATAACCAATGCGGATGCGACAAAAATTCCAACTGTAGATTTCCGGACGGCGCGGGATAGAAACATGCGCAATGGCACAACAACACCAATAACCACTTCAACGAAGAATAAGATACTTACAACATTTAGTTCGGTTAAATAAACAAAAGTCTCCCGGATAACGATATCGCCAATTTTGAATGCCAAATAAACTCCCAAAAATGGAGCCACGTATGTACTCAATCTTGATAAAATTTCTTTTTCCGGTTTAAGGCCAAGGCTGTGGGATGCAATAAGCGATTCGAAAATCACCATGGGAAAACCGACTGCTATGGCTGAGAGCAGGAATAATAATGGCAGAATAGGAGTCTGCCAGAGTGGATGCATTTTAGGTCCGGCAATGATCATCAACGTGCCCAGGGACGATTGGTGCAGACAAGATAAAACCACGCCGGCAATGATGAATGCGAACATGACTTTGGATAGCCCCTTATCCAAGATCCTCAGCAGCCATTCAACGAGTTTGTTAAGACGAGAAAGCATGCCCGGCATATTTACTTTGCCAATGAATCGCTCTGTAACGATAGGCAGAAACTCGATATAAAGAACAGTCATATATGTCATTACACAAATACCCACTTCAAAAAGCGCTGAGTTTCCGTTCCAATATACCAGTGGATGCCAGACAAGGTAAGGCCTGCCGATATCCACGACGACTCCGAACGCAACAAATGTGTAGCCCAGCATGGCTGTTAATAGGGCGGGACGAATGATTGCATGATAGTATTCTTTGTGCATGACATGTCCTAATGCTGCAGTTGTAAATCCACCTGCGGCAAGTGCAACTCCGGCGGCAACATCAACGGCAATCCATAATCCCCACGGATACTGGTTATCCAAATTGGTCATCGAGCCAAGACCGAAAAGGAAGCGAACTAACAAGAACATCAATCCGTTCGCGGCGACAAGGATTATAACAATAACTCCGGGCGTGATGAACTTTTTGGAAATAGGTGTTGGTTTTAATGCTTCGTTCATTCTATGTTTCCTCCTCGGAGTCTGCGTTATTTTTGGAGAGCCACATAATTCCACCCAGCAATGCGTACAAAGCAAACGGCGGGATAAAATATGCAAAAATTGCATGTTGAATCGATTCGGAGGTTCCCGGCATTGGCTTATTCCCAACTTTTGGAAAATCCAAAGCATCGAAGCCTCTGCTCGCCAGATAAACCCAGGACGTCCCGCCCGCTTCGTGTTCTCCAAAAACATGATCGATATATCTATCAGGCTCTCTGTTTATTCTCTTGTGCGCCAATTCGATAATCTCATATCGTTTTCCGTAGGTCATGGCTTCTACGGGACAGATTTCGATACATGCTGGTATTTTGCCTTCTTTCGATCTGTCATAACAGAAATCACATTTGAGAATGTCCGGTTGTAATGCAGTATCATATTCAAAAGCGGGAATTTGAAAAGGACAGGCTACCATGCAATAGCGACAAGCAATACACTTATCGGTATTCCAAACTACGGCTCCGTTTTCTCGTTTGGAAATAGCACCTACGATGCACGCTGAAACACAGGCGGGATGGTCGCAGTGCAGACAGTTTACTTTGACGTCAATTGGGCCCTTGGGATTGCTTGGGTTTTCATATTCATTGACTACGGTTAATGAACCTTTGTCTGGACGTCTCATATTCTTGAACACTGATCTATCTTCATATTCTCCGATCGGGGGAGTAGGAAGATCATGTTCAAGCTTGCAGGCCCATTCGCACTTTCTACATCCAATGCACACCGTAGTATCCACCAGAACCCCCATTCTTTCATCAGAGAGAATACTTTCTGGAGCGGCAATAGCCTCATTTGTTTTCAAGCCTGCAGCTGCTGCTCCGGCAATGCCAATTGTTTTTAGAAAGTTGCGTCTATTTTGCTTCATTAAATCTCCTTAATATAAGTCAGTACTCCAGACTATTTTGTTATTTTTTTCTCAAAGTAAGAAAAATTTTTTTTCACTGCTATCAAAAATAAAAATAGAATTTGCCTAAATTGAATCTCACCGTAATACTCCTTAATTACCTCATAGCCCAAGACTAAATCAAGCACACTTAAAGATGTTCAAAAACCTTGCCATTAAATTACATCGGATATATATGATAAATTCCGCGGAATTGAGAAAAATTTGCGACATTCAGGTCTCATTCGTCGTATTAATGCCCCACTTCGTTAAGAGATTGATATTATTACACATATGGTTAATCCCACCGTAAAGTGTGGCAATTGCGTCTCAGGTAGGAAATTAAACCCAACATGTTCACCCGATTTAAGTGCAATATTTTCATTCAGATATAAGTAGATGACAGTGTTTGGCATGAATCATGTATAAGGAAGAGGGTATATGGAGATACAAATGCGATGGATAGAATCCTGGCCCTCACCAATGAAAAAGAATTGTTTTCGGAAATTCAAGAAAAGATTCAGGATAGGACTGAAATAGATATTATAACTTGCATGGATAATTTAAATCTTATCGAAAAGTTTGTATCTCAACATACAGAACTAGTCATTTTGGACATTGATTTATTGAATGAAAAGGTGATCAAATTAATCAATATTTTAAGAGCCATTAACAAGAATTTGAAGATTATTCTCATGCTTTCTAATGATAAAATGTCAATTTGCTCTCTTGCTTTATCATTAGGGGTTGTTTCGTATTTAGTGAAACCTGTATCAAATGATAACTTAACGAAGATTATATCGGCAACTCTGAAAATTAAAATATAACGTACACTAATTATACCCTAAGGAGGAATTTATGATAAATAAGAATCACATAGCCAAAACTTTGGCAATACTGGTCATTACGGTATTTCTGGGCTTAATTTTGTTTAGCGGCTGTACGGATGAAAAACAAGTGGTTAAGACGGTAATAGAAGTGCAGCACGATACTATTTTTGTTAGTATTATAGCCGTGGATGCCATTAACGCCAGCCTGGATTCAGTAACCCAGGGATTACCGATTACGCTAACTGTTCAAATTACCAAAGGGTCACAAGCAGGTGATGTAACCGTTAGCTGGTTTGCTACCGGAGGTCATTTTGATAGTGAAACCGGAGATACGGTTACCTGGACTGCACCGGATGATCCCGGAGTTTATATGATTACAGCGCATGCAACTGACGGCCAATATATTGGAATTGGAAGCAGGATGGTTGGTGTTGGGATGTATGCGCCAACTGTGACACCATATTATTTGGGTGCTGAAAGCTGTGCTGGTTGCCATGATGGTGGAGCAGGCGGTAATCAATATCCGGAATGGATCGGTACAGCTCACGCTCACGCCTGGGAAACCTTGCAGAATAGTGGACATCCTGCGGTGTACTGTGAGCCTTGCCATGCAGTTGGATGGGGCTTTAATCTTTTGGATTCCTCATTTGTCTCGAATGCCGGAGACGGCGGTTACGATGAAGCACCCATCGCCAAATACGTAGATGTACAGTGCGAAGCCTGCCATGGTCCTGGCTCTGATCACGCCACGAGCTTGAGCGCTGACGATATCCAGATCGACTGGGATGTAATGGTATGTGGTAAATGTCATGAAGGAACCCACCATCCCTATTTAACCGAATGGTTGCAATCCCCCCACAATTTTCCAGGGGACGCTCACGCCAGTGCATCATGTACAGGTTGCCACGAAGGTGTCGCAGGAGGCCAAAGGCTTTCTGGCGAATCTAATATACCGCTAAACGTTTATTACGGCGGCGGTGGTGGTCAAGCAATAACCACCAGGCCCGATACCTCAGTATTTCCTTATGAGGGGGTCGTCTGTCAAACATGCCACGATCCTCATGATGGTACGAATCCAGGTCAGCTACGTACGGTGGAGGATATCGTCTTAATTGAGGAAGGTGGAGTAAATCCGATTATTACTGCAGGAGGCACGGGAAAACTCTGTATGCAGTGCCATCATGCACGTCATGGACCGGAAGAACATATTCCAGAGGGTGATAGCCGTTTTGGACCTCATCACAGTCCCCAGGCCGATATGATTGCAGCCGAGACCGGTTATGAAGGCGTAGCTCCTGCGGGCTTCAATTGGGCTGGTCCTTCTCACTTACTGGTGCAGAATAGCTGCAAAACTTGCCACCTGAATATGATAGAGTTCCCGGGACCATCCGGCTCCGCGGTCACAGGGCATACATTCTATCCTACGCCCGAGGCCTGTGTTAATTGCCACGGAGAGATTAATGATTTTACTGATATTCCTGCCGCAGGAGATTTTGACGGCAACGGTATTGTTGAGGGATTGCAAATTGAAGTGGAAGGGTTGATGGATCTTCTCAGAGATGCTATCGTTGCAAGTGGTTTAGACACCACTGTTGAAGGCTTTGTCGGTGCTATTGGCGATACAGCCTATTCTACTCTTGAGCAACGTGAGGCAGGTTGGAACTGGGTCTTTGTTGATGAGGATCAAAGCCATGGAATTCATAATCCGGATTATGCTGTGCAATTATTACAGCAAAGTATTCTCTATATCAACGGGTCATTACCTCCCAATGCTGCGATTGTGAAAAATGACAATGAGGTTGCAAGTAACTGGTAATCACAAGCCTCTTTAAAACCCCCTCATGCGAATGAGGGGGTTTTTTATTATGCATTGCTTAACAATCTGAAAAGAATTAATTAACATCCATCTAGGGAGAAATCCTGTTTAGTATTAGAGTCGCGGTGGCGGCATCTGTCGTTCAGGCACTCTTTGATTGTCAAAAGAACTTATTCATGTTATTGTTGTTTTGTAGAATTGGAGATGCTAAAGCATGAAGCGCAGAAAATTTTTGGATCTTCTACTCGGTGCAGGGATTTTAGGATGGCTAGGTAGCGTTTTGTACCCAATAATTTCATATCTTAAGCCTCCTGCAATTCCTGAAGCTAATGTAAATTCAATAAAAGCCGGAACTGCATCCTCTTTTCCAATAAACAGTGGGCAAATCATAAAATTTGGAAGAAAACCGGTAATTCTAATAAAAACAGAAGCGGGTGATTTTAGGGCATTCTCTGCAATTTGTACCCACCTTGATTGTATTGTTCAATATAGAAACGATTTAAAACATATTTGGTGTGCATGCCACAACGGTCACTATGACCTGCGCGGTATCAATATCGCCGGACCTCCACCCCGACCTTTGGAGGAATATAAGGTCAATATTGTCAATGATGAAATCATAGTTTCTCGCCCAGAGCAGGTTGGATAAGAGTATGATTCAGCTAATTAAGAAATCGTATCAATGGTTAGATGAAAGATTTCATCTAACCCCGCTTATTGAATTCATGCGGCATAAGCAGGTACCGGTTCACAAGCATTCCATTTGGTATTACATGGGGGGGGTCACGCTGTTTTTATTTATAATTCAGGTATTTACCGGGATTTTGCTATTGCTCTATTATCAACCTGGTGTGGATAGCGGATATGAAAGCGTCCGCTTTTTAATGACCAAAGTGAGTTTTGGTTGGTTAATCCGTTCTATCCATAGCTGGTCAGCAAACCTATTCATATTTTTTATTTTCATCCACATGTTTAGCACTTTTTTTACGCGGGCTTACCGTAAACCCCGTGAATTATCTTGGTTAAGCGGTTTTTTTCTCCTTCTCTTAGCAATGGGTTTTGGATTTAGCGGATATTTATTACCTTGGAATGAACTAGCATTTTTCGCAACTAAAGTTGGAACGGATATAGCCGGTGCGGTTCCGTTAATTGGAGAAGCGATAAAGATCGTCCTTAGGGGTGGAGAAGACGTGACTGGCGCAACGTTATCACGTTTTTATGCTTTTCATGTCGCACTGATACCAGCTTTATTTACAATCGTTTTAGGACTTCATTTATTATTCATTCAACGCCAGGGGATGCACGAACCCGATTATTTTGAAAACCTGCCTAAAGAGAAGAAAAGAACCATCCCATTTTTCCCAAATTTTTTGTTGAGGGATGCGCTGTTATGGCTTCTTGTCTTGAATATTTTGCTTTATTTGGCGGTCTTCTTCCCTTGGGAATTAGGGGAGAAAGCAGATCCATTTTCTTCTGCTCCCGAGGGTATCCGTCCTGAATGGTATTTCATGTTTATGTTCCAAACTTTGAAGCTCCTTCCGGCACATGTTCTTTTTATTGAAGGGGAAGTTTTTGGCGTATTGTTTTTTACCGTAGCGGCGCTTGTTTGGTTATTGGTCCCGTTTTGGGAATTAAAATTTAGCGGAAAAGGGAAAACCCGTCCCATGAAAATCGTCGGAATAGTTGTAATCTTATATATCATTGCCCTGACAATTCTGGGGTATATCTTATAAAGGGACTATTAATGTCTGACAGATACTTTAAATTAACATTTATTTGTTCCTTGATCGGCTTATCCTTTTTTGGTTTAGACATTATTTTTGCTCAGGATGAAATTCAATTACCTGAAAACGATCAATGTATTATTTGCCATAAAGAGAACGAAATATTGCCGGAAGATTTTCATGAGAATGACGTGCATCTAAAGTCCGGGCCATCCTGCGCCGGATGCCATGGCGGCAATCCCCTGAAAGAGGATATGGAAGAGGCGATGGCGGAAGAGGCTGGCTTTATCGGTACTCCTTCAAAACGGGAAATCCCGCAGTTTTGTGGCAAGTGTCATTCAAACATCAACATCATGCGGGAATACCAGCCGCGAATTCCTACCGATCAGGTTGAACAATATTATACCAGCTTGCATGGAATGAAATTGAAGGGGGGCGATCAAAAAGTCGCCGATTGTTCCAGTTGCCATACAGCACATGGTATTCTTCCCGCAAAAGATTCCCGTTCCACGGTGCACGCATTAAATGTTCCGCTGACCTGTAAAAAATGTCATTCGGATCCGGATTACATGAAGGAATATCATATTCCAACAAATCAATTCGAGCAATATGCTGAGAGTGTGCATGGAATAGCTCTTTTAGAAAATCAGGATACCGGAGCTCCTGCATGTAATGATTGCCACGGTAATCATGGCGCTTTACCACCTGGAATATCTTCTGTTTCCCACGTTTGTGGTATTTGTCATGTAAACAATATGCAATATTTTTCTCAAACGAAGATGGCAAAAGAGTTTGAGAAACTTGAAATTCACGGGTGTGAAGGATGTCATGGAAATCACAAGGTTTTAAAGACTAATGATGATATGGTAGGCATCGGGAAAAATTCGTTTTGTACGGAATGTCATGCTGAGGGAGAGAAAGGTTATGCTGAAGCCGAAATGATCCATGCAGAATTAATGCTAATAGTTACGACCTATGATTCTGCAGAGGCACTTCGCGGAAAAGTCCAACGGATCGGAATGGATGATATTGATATCAATTACTTGCTTCAAGAATCTCACCAAAGTTTAATCAAAGCCCGAACACTTGTCCACACTTTTGATCATGAACAAGTTGGAGAGAAAACCAAAGAAGGGGTAGATAAAGCTCAAGATGCCATTAAGCTAGCCATAAAAGAAGTAAAAGACTATAAAACCCGGCGTTTGGGATTTGGAGTGGCAACACTTTTTATAACAATATTGGTTATCGCAATGTTTTTTAAGATTCGCCAAATGGAAAGATAATCCCTGGTAATTAAATGGACGCACCAGCCAAAGGCTCCAATCAGCAGGTTTTGAAGTATCTGAAGAGTCTTGAGAAGCGCATTGCCCGACTCGAGACCCATCTAAATCTTTCTCCGGAACCACCAAAATACGAAACGAAAGTAAATACGGAAAGTCCACTAGCGAGCGCAGATACTTTGGAGTTTCATATCGGACAATTTTGGTTTGCTAAAGTCGGTATCGTAATCCTCGCTGTCGGAATCTTATTTTTGCTAACCTTTCCATATCAGAATCTGCCCGCGATCTTGCCTAGCCTGTTTGGCTATATTATAGCTATTGGAATTTTCATATTGGCTCACATCTGGCGCAACTCTTATACACTTATCTCGCGATACTTGGTGGGAGCAGGTTTGATTCTGCTTTTCTTCACGACGCTGAGATTGCATTTTTTCAGCACCTCTCCGGTTGTAACCGATCGGAGTATTGAATTAATCTTACTCTCCGTTGTCGTCTCTTTTAATCTTGTTGTATCGGCTAAGCGAAGTTCTATATACCTTGCCAGTCTAAGTTTGACAATGGGGTACATAACTGCAATTGTTAGCGATCAGCCGTATCTACTTTTTTCTATCAGCGTTATCATGTCTCTCCTGACCGTCTATTTCAAATTGAAATTCCAATGGAACAAACTCATTATTTATGGAATCGTGTTAACTTTTTTTACTCATTTTATCTGGTTTTTGAATAATCCGTTTCTGGGTAATAAACTTGAGCTCGCGACTTCTCCTCAAAGTAACCTTCTTTTTATTCTGGTATACATCGTAATTTTTGCCGCGGGAAATTATTTGAGAGATCGGGCAACTGCTGAGGATAATATTGTAATCATCAGCACTTTTCTGAATAGCTTTATGGGATACGGATTATTTCTTTTGTTAACCGTTACCAAATTTGGAGAAAATCTGGCCGTCTATCACCTGCTGGCATCCCTGTTATTTTTGGGTTTCTCGATTGCTTTTTGGATTCGGGAAAAAAGCAAATACTCAACGTTCTTTTATGCAATGTTTGGATATGCAGCACTCAGTGTGGCAATAATCGCCCAATTTAAATCTCCCAATTTTTTTATATGGTTAAGCTGGCAAAGTATCATCGTCATTTCCACCGCCATCTGGTATAGATCAAAATTTATCATCGTTGCAAACTTTATGATTTATGCAATTCTATTTCTTGCCTACTTATTGATAGCGGGAAGAATCAGCACCATCAGCTTAAGCTTTGGCTTTGTTGCTTTAATAAGCGCCAGAATTCTAAATTGGCAGAAAGACCGATTGGAACTTAAAACCGAGATGATGAGAAATGCATATTTGGTGGCGGCCTTTTTCGTTATTCCCTATGCATTATACCATATAGTTCCCGAAGGCTACATCGCCTTATCATGGATAGGTGTGACTCTGTTTTATTTCCTATTGAGCATCATTTTGGACAACAAGAAGTACAGATGGATGGCGCTTTTGACCCTCCTTATGACGGTCATATATATACTGATTATTGGCATCGTCAAGCTTGACCCGGTCTTGCGAATTGCATCTTTCCTTGTTTTGGGAATTGCATTAATGGCAATTTCAGTCATTTATACGAGACTGAAAGCAAAATCTGGTTCTGAGGAAATAAATAAAAAAGACACAAAAGCTGAAAGATCTAAAGATTAATTTTTGAGGGTAACCTTGGATATTTTAGAAAAAATAATAAGTGTTTGGAAAGCAATTGTATCTAAGTGGAAGCAGTTTCCTGAGCAGGTGAAACGTCTGACAGTCTTAGCGGTAATTCTGGTTGCATTGCTAATTATTGCCAGATCAATTCTCATTCCATCGGATTTTGGTGAATACGGACACTATAGGGCTTCGGCAGTTGAAGAGATTATCGCTCAGAAGCAGAATTACGCAGGTCATGAAATTTGTGTTGAGTGTCATGATGATATGGTTGAAATTAAAAATCATGGATATCATAAGAATGTTGCATGTGAGGTATGTCATGGGCCAGCTGCAGCGCACGCTGAAGATCCTGGATCAGCGGAAATCAGAATACCACGCGGAAGGGGATATTGCCCATTATGCCATGAATATCTTCCATCCAGACCAACCGGATTTCCCCAAATTGTTGCTGCTTCTCATAATCCACTCAAACCATGCATAAATTGTCATGATCCTCATGATCCCAAACCTCCCGAAACACCAAAAGAATGTGAAGCTTGCCATGCGACAATTGCAAGAACTAAATCGCTTTCTCATCACATTGATGTTCCTTGTACCCGCTGCCATGAGGTACCTGAAGCACACAAAATAAATCCAAGAGAGAATTTACCGAGTAAACCGAATAGCCGTGAATTTTGCGGTGGTTGTCATGCTGAGAATGCCTCAAGCCCGCGAGGTATTCCAAGAATAGATATTAACACTCATGGGGAAAGATATGTCTGTTGGCAATGTCATTATCCTCATCTACCGGAGGCTCGCTAATGAATATTCTAAAATTATTGGAAAATGATAGTAAGAGCGTTGGAAGAAGAGAGTTTGTAGAAAAATCGTTTCTATCCTTTCTGTCTCTTTTAATTCCCAAGTTTCTTCTTGCCGAGGAAAAAAGTGATAACATTAAATGGATTTTGAGCAATGAATATAGCCCAAACGACCATTATTGGGCAATGGGTATAGATATTAGCAAGTGTATAGGATGTGGAAGATGCGTTGAAGCATGCAAAAAGGAAAATAGTGTGCCTGACGAACCATTCTTCTTTCGAACATGGGTAGAGCGGTATCGGATTCTTGAAAATGGTGAGACATTAATTGATAGCCCGAACGGGGCAATGAATAGTTTTAATGATGAACCTCTTGAAGAAAACATTATTCGAAGTTTTTTTGTGCCTAAAATTTGTAATCAATGTGATAATCCGCCCTGTGTCCAGGTTTGTCCTGTAGGGGCCACATTTCAAACCCCGGATGGTGTGGTTTTAGTTGATTCTGAATACTGTATTGGTTGCCGTTATTGCATTCAGGCTTGTCCCTATGGTGCGCGTTTCCTGAACCCCGAAACCAGAACTGCTGAAAAATGTACGTTTTGTTATCATCGAATTTCTCGGGGAAAGGTCCCTGCCTGTGTTGAGGCCTGCCCAACTCAGGCACGGATATTTGGAGAAATCAAAAAGAAAGCCAGTCCGTTAGTCCGATTCTTACGTTTGAATAAGATTAGTGTGCTAAAGCCTTATCTAAACACAGAACCGAAAGTTTTTTACGCCAATCTTGATATGGAGGTAAAATAATTTTGAAAGAGATTGTTGAACATCTCTATCCGCTTCTGAAGGAGATTTCCGGTTATATCTACCCAAACGAAATTGAATTGCATTGGGGGCTTCTGGTTGTCATTTATCCGTATTTAACCGGTTTGGTGGCTGGTGCTTTCATTTTAGCATCTTTGGTGAAAGTATTTAATGTAAAAGAAGTACAATCCACATACAGAATTTCCTTGTTAACCGCACTGGCATTTTTGCTTGTGGCGCCGCTGCCATTACTTGCGCATTTAGGCCATGCTGAAAAGTCTTTTGAGATTTTTCTAACCCCCAATACCAGTTCAGCTATGGCAATGTTCGGATTCGTCTATGCTTGGTACTTAATGGCTGTGCTGTTGTTAGAAATATGGTTCGATTATCGAAAAGATCTTATTTTGTGGGCAAAAGAAGAAACTGGCATAAAAAAGTGGGTTCATAAAATTATATCTCTATTTTCCGGAGATATATCCGAACATGCCATCAAATTTGATAAGAAGGCTGTCAAGGCTGTAACGATTATTGGTATTCCTTCGGCATTTTTACTTCATGGTTATGTGGGCTTCATTTTTGGATCGGTTAAAGCCAATCCCTGGTGGTCAAGTGTGTTGATGCCAATTGTGTTTCTTTTCTCTGCAATCGTTTCAGGTATCGCATTGGTATTGCTGATCTATATGATTGTAATGCCAATTCGCTCCAAAACCATTGACATGAAATGTCTTGACAAAATGGCGAGCTTCTTGTTCTATACAATGATCGTCGATTTTTCACTCGAAACATTAGATTTCATTCACAGGATTTATGAATCGGAAGAATCGATAAATATTCTGTCAACACTGGTTTCGGGAAAATTGTTTGGAAGCCTGGTTGTGGTTCAGCTGCTCATTGGAATGCTGATTCCTCTTGGATCAATTGCGGCAATCAAATTGTTTAAGACACCTGATGAATTGCGAAGACTCGTTTACTTTGTTTCGGCTTTATTGGTTCAGGTCGGAATATTTTCAACAAGATGGAATGTCGTCATCGGCGGGCAGTTATTTTCCAAAAGCTTCAGTGGATTAACTGCGTATAAAATGACCTTTTTCGGATTAGAAGGGCTTTTGGTATCAATCGCTATTTTGATTCTGCCATTGATAATACTGTATATTCTATTTAAGATTCTGCCTCCGTGGGAAGAAGCGAGAACAGCGTAAGACAAATAGTATACATTTAAAAAAAGGACGCCCAATTAAAGGCGTCCTTTTTTTTGTCGGTTGACCTATCTTCCTCTCATCGCAATCATTTTCTTCGCTCCTCAGAAATCGGTCGTAGTTGGCTCATAAATTCGTGCATTGCTAACTTCGATTAGCTTAATCTACAAAAATAGCTTTACCCCCCGAAGTTGAATGGTAATGATGCCTACAACTAAAAATTTTCAATATTGTAAAAATAGAAATATTTATTTTAATTAGATGACTAAAAAATTATGGGCTTTGATTTGAAGTGGCAACTTTATTGAAAAACCTCTTAAATAGAACTTCGCAGAGATTCTTGACGCTCAAGTTTCGTCTAATGCTGCTAATTACGGTAACCCTGTTGTTGGTGGTTGGATTACCGCTGGCTTTCCTCATTAATCAATTGGACGAGAACTATCGCATTTTTTCTACAAATATGCTAGAAACAACCAGTCAGTTGGTTTACCAGTCTGTTTATGAGGGGATGGTGGCGAATAAGCCTGAGATGATTCAGCGCGGTCTCGAAACGATGGCAAAGGAGCCCAATATCAAGTTGCTGCGCATTTATCGGCCTTTAGGAGAAATATTGTTTTCATCCAGAAAAACAGAGATCAACTCGAATATTTTCAATCAAAATGACGGGGTTTTTCTTGATCCCAATTCAAGGAAGACGCAAGAAACTTTTGTCAGTATGGACGATACCTACGCCCATCTTCACCCAATCTACATCCAGGAGGAATGTTTGCCCTGTCATCAAAACAGGGGATCAATAATTGCGGTTATGGACGTTCAAATTGGCTTAACTCAGCAAGAAAACCTATATGCCTCGGCGAAACAGCTAACAATCATTAGTGCGCTGGTCATCGTGGTTATCCTGTGGGTAATCCTAAACTTTTTATACCAGGGACAAATTGAATCCCGGTTGAAAATTATTATTAATGGTTTTAACGAGTTGTCTCGTGGAAATTTGGATTCGAGGATCAACATGCCTGGGCGTCATGAGTTGGCTATGCTGGCACAAGAGTTTAACGAGACGGTTTCAAAGCTAAAAAAAGCTAAAGAAAATGAGGATCAATTTGTGCAAGAAAACTTGGAACGGGCTGATCGGCTGGTAACCCTTGGGGAAGTTGCAGCAGAAATCGCGCACGAAGTTAACAATCCGGCCAGCATCTTGCTGGTGCGTGCGGAGTACATTAAGGATGAATTGCTGGAGGACGATAGTCAGGCGAAATATATAGACGATATCAATATCATCATCCAGCAAACCAAAAAAATTGCCGAAATCACGAGGAACATTTTACATTATGCCCGAAAGTTACCGCAGACATTTGTTAACACAGATTTAAATGAAGTTATTCAACAATCCATTGACATTTTGAGACCGCGAATTAATAAAAAGAACGTAGTCATAAGATTTCAGCGCAAGAAATCCCCGGTAATTGTCAAGGGCAATTCCACTCAACTGGAGCAAGTATTCTGTAATTTAATCAACAACAGTGTTGATTTATTTGTTAATGAAAAAGGCGAAATCGCCATTAAGATTCAGTCTAAGGATGAAAACAAAAAACTCGAGAAATATCGAATTACATACCAGGATAACGGTCCAGGTGTTCCCGAAGAATATCGCGATAAAATCTTTTCTCCATTTTTTACTACAAAAAAAGATGGAAGGGGAACGGGTCTGGGTTTGTTTATTTCACGAAATATTATCACCAATCATCATGGAAAAATATATTTGTCCACTTCGCAGACATCAGGAGCGACATTCATTATAGAGTTGGAGGCCAGAAATGCAAGAGATTGAAATTCTCGTGGTTGATGATGAAAATGAAATGCTGGTGAGCTATAAGAAAATCCTAACCAAAGCAGGTTACTCAATCACAACGGCTATAAGCGCCAGAAAAGCGCTGGAATTACTCAATAGACATCATAATTTTCTATTGGTCATTTGTGACTTGAAAATGCCGGGGATGGATGGAATGGAATTTCTTACCAATGTAAAGCAAAAGCATACCTATTTACCGGTCATAATGGTTACCGGCTTCGGAACATTGGATTTGGGGGTAGAAGCCGTAAAACGCGGCGCCTTCGATTTCATTGAAAAACCCTTTACGTCAAAGAAGCTGTTAAAGTCAATTGAGGATGCACTTGGGCAGATATCCTTTGCAGATGCGGATTCTCAAAAATTCGAGGGGTTTGATAATATGGTTGGCAGAAGCTCGGGGATGCGCCAGATATTTGACCTGGTTAAAAAAGTCGCTTACGGCAATGGTAGCGTTTTAATTACCGGAGAAAGCGGCACGGGCAAGGAACTGGTTGCCAGAAGTATCCACAAACATTCTTTGCGGAGAAACCAACCTTTGATACCCATCAATTGCGGAGCGCTTCCCAATTCGTTATTTGAAAGCGAATTATTTGGATATGAAAAGGGAGCTTTTACAGGGGCTTTCCAATCCAAGCCGGGTTTGGTTGAATTGGCAAATGGCGGTACGCTTTTTCTTGACGAGGTGAGCGAGACGCCGAATGATTTGCAGGTCAAACTATTGCGCATGTTGGAAGATCGTAAGATTAGACGAATAGGGGGGAAAGAAGAAATTTCAGTTGACATTCGAGTGTTGACCGCCACAAACTTGAATATCGAAGAAGCGCTTAAGAAGAAGTTGCTGCGTGAGGATTTGTTTTTTCGCATTAATACAATTCATATTAATATCCCGCCGTTGCGCGAAAGAACGGAAGATATTCCCTTATTAATTTCCCATTTTTTAATGGACTTAAACCAGAAATACAACCGCCAGATTGTCGATATCGAACCGGCGGCTCTTGAGCTAATCGAGGCTTATGAATGGCCGGGCAACGTGCGGGAGCTTCAAAATATTATCGAGAGAATTTATTACCTGGCAAGTCCGCCTCTGATTAAAGTTACCGATTTGCCGGCATATTTCAATGGAGAGAGGCACAAGAAACAAATCAAAAATTGGGAAAACCTCACTTACAAAAAAGCCAAAGAGGTGGTACAACAGGAATTTGAGCAAGAATACCTGTCCTATCAGCTAAAACGGTACAATTGGAACATCAGCCGCACCGCAAACGAGTGCGGAATTGATCGCAGGACTATTCATCGACTAATCAAGAAATTTGAATTGCGGAAGAATAACGATTGATGCTGTCGTATTTATTACCCCAAAGTGCCGAGACTTAGAATTCATGGTCAAGATTAAAGCAACGAACCTCAGTAAGAAATTCAACGAACGATTAATATTCAAAGATGTCCGTTTCGAACTGCAGTCCCGACAATCCTTGGTTGTCACCGGGCAGAATGGTTCCGGCAAAACCACATTGATAAGAATTATTAGCGGCTTATTGTCTCCCACCGAAGGCAAGTTGGTTTTTATCAAGGATAATCAAGAAATAGAGCTTCAACAGATTTTCGCGTTTATCGGATTGGTTGGTCCATACTTGCAGTTGTATAATAATCTTACTGCAATGGAAAATCTGGTCTTCTTCTCCAAAATCCGCGGACTTGGCACAAACAAATCTAAGATACTTGAATTAACTAAACAAATGGGATTGGCAGGGAGAGAACTGGATTACGTCAAGAATTATTCATCGGGAATGATCCAGCGGTTGAAGTTTGTGTTTGCCTTGCTCCATGAGCCCCCGATCCTTTTGGTTGACGAACCGACATCCAATTTAGATGAAAAGGGAGTGGAAATCGTCTACGGTCTTTTAAACAAGCAAATGGAAGACAAAATCTTAATAGTGGCGACTAATAATCCAGAGGAAAGCCGGTTTGGTCAAACGCACATTCATGTTGGTCTATAATAGTCTAATTGTCTTTCAGAAAGATGTGCAATTAGAATTCCGGACGCGCTTCTCAATCAACGCCATTATATTATTTGCTATAACCACGCTCACAGCAATCAGCTTTTCTGTCGGTCCTGCTAAACTGGATATTACAATCCTTTCGGCTTTGCTGTGGATTATCCTCTTTTTTTCTGCCATGACCGGGCTTTCTCATATTTTTGTCAGGGAGGAAGAACAGCAAACCGCTGATACGCTGCGCCTCGTTACAAGTCCCTTAGCTGTTTTCCTGGGCAAGTGGCTGTTTAATGTGGTGCTCTTATTTGCCCTGGAAATTATCATCGTTCCTTTATTCTTCATTTTGATGAATACGTCGGGCGGCAATTCAAACTTGCTGTTAATGGTGCTGTTTTTAGGCAGTCTCGGGCTTTCGACGGTCTCGACAATCATTGCAGCAATTATATCCCAGGCGAGCGCGCGCGGGGCATTGTTCGCCGTTCTGGCTTTTCCAATTTCTCTGCCCATAATAATTACTTCAATTCATGGAACAAGATTAGCCCTGGAAGGTAATAGTGTTTCAACAGGGTTTTCGGATTTACAGATACTAATCTCTTTTTTTATTGTCATTCTGACCGTTTCAATATTAACTTTTGAGTTTATTTGGAAGAGTAACTGAGCCTGATTATGTGGTGGAAATTTCTACTTGGAATATATATGATATTCATCATTTTGGGTGCTTTCTTGTATGCCCCGACCGCAAAAGGACTGGGCGAAACCACCCGTATTTTGTTTTTTCATGTTCCCTGTGCATGGATCGCTACATTAGCTTTTTTGGTTTCCGCGGCTTATAGCATTCGCTATTTACGAAGTCAAAATATGCTTATGGATTTGAAGGCTACGTCAGCGGCGCAAATCGGTTTAGTCTTTACAATATTGGCAACGGTAACCGGATCAATCTGGGCAAATGAAATATGGCACTCTTATTGGAATTGGGACCCACGCGAATCTTCAATTTTTATTTTGCTTTTGATTTATGCTGCTTATTTTGCCCTAAGATCCGCTATTGAGGAGAAACAACAAAAAGCGCGATTAGCCTCTGTTTATTCAATCATTGCATTTGTCACCGTTCCGTTTCTTATTTTCGTTGTCCCCCGCCTTGTGGAGTCTCTGCATCCGGATCCATTAATTAATACCCAGGGGAAAATAGAGATGGATTCGAAAATGGCGACAGTCTTTTTTGGATCATTTGTTGGATTTACCGCGCTATTTTTCTGGATGCTGTATTTGAAAATACAGACGGTTCGCCTGTCTCAAGTAAAAATAAAAGTCAACAGTGGAGATTAATTTGGAAGAAATAATTACCGTTGCGCAAACAGCTATAGATACACTCAACAACTCTCAAGTAAATCAAAGTTCTGAGCCATCCGGCATTTATGTTGTCATGTGGGTAACCCTTATTGTATGGATCGGATTATTCTCGTATCTTTACTACTTGGACCGTCAAATCAAAAAAGTAAAAAATAAAATCGAAATTGAAAAAGAGGGGATAGGTAAATGAAACCCAAATATATAATCGGGCTGGTCATTATAGTTGCCTTTATTGTTTTTGCAGGAATGAATCTGAAAAAATCACTCACACCGTATGTTTCACTCTCAGATGCAAAACGAACCGGAGCTGTGGTGCAGGTTAAGGGACAGAGAGTCCCAGGAACGGAAGAATTCAACATGGACGATCAGGTCTTTCATTTTGAAATGACCGATGAAAAGGGCGAAAAATTCAAAGTTGTGTACGACGGCGTCAAGCCCTCCAATTTTGAGCAGGCAACCGAAGTTGTGGCGATTGGACGTTATGATAACGGAATTTTTCAGGCCGAACAGCTTTTGGTAAAATGCCCATCAAAATACGAAGCTGAAGGAGTAAAGACATGATCATAGGAATACTTGCAATATCCATCGCATTTATCGCCGGGTTAATTTCGACGGCAAGCTATGGGATATACCATAAGGAACGCGATGAAAGACTATTGCGTCTCGCCAACCTCTTCTTTTATGTTGCGGGCGGAGTGATCTTGTTTTCAACAATTCTATTATCCTACTCCTTAATGACCCATAATTTCCAATTGAATTATGTTTACAGCTATTCATCACGAAGTTTGAATAAGTTTTATCTTTTCTCCACTTTGTGGGCAGGGCAGGAGGGTACCTTTTTGCTGTGGCTTTTATATGGGAGCATTTTTGGGACTATTCTGATTAGAACGGTCGCCCGAAAGCACCCGCTGGTGATGGTTTTCATGATGATGATTCAATCTTTCATTTTGTTGATCCTACTAAACAAGAATCCATTTGCGGCAATTTGGCATGTCCACGAAGAGGCTCCGGTTGGATTCACACCGGTGGACGGCGCGGGATTGAATCCATTGCTGCAAAATCCCTGGATGGTTATCCATCCGCCAACATTATTCCTTGGGTATAGTTCGACAATGGTGCTGTTCGCTTTCGCAATGACCGCTTTAGTAACAAAGGAATTCCAAAACTGGATCAAACTGGTAAAGCCTTGGGTAATATTCTCTACCATCATCTTGATAACCGGAATTTCAATGGGTGGATATTGGGCATACACAACCCTTGGCTGGGGCGGTTATTGGGCATGGGACCCTGTTGAAAATGCCTCGCTGGTACCCTGGCTATTTTGCGTTGCACTTCTCCACGGAATTGTTATTCAATCCAAAAGAAAGACGTTGGTCAGAACAAATATTCTCCTTGCCGGCGCCGCTTTTATCTCGGTATTGTGGGGATCTTTTCTAACTCGCTCAGGCGTCCTGACGGACTTTTCAGTGCATTCCTTCGCCGCGTCCGGGCTTACCATGTACCTGATTGCATTTGTCGGGTTATTTACAGTGCTTTTTCTCTATCCGTTCATTAGAAATACTAAACATTTCATGATTGAAAAATTCAGTTCAGGATTTATGAATCGGGAAACACTGATGTTGATGGGTATGGCAACTTTCATAGTACTTGGTCTGATCGTGCTCGTTGGAACTTCAGCCCCGATTTATACAAGCTTTTTCGGAAAGGCATCGTCGGTATCCGCAGGTTTTTATAATATCACCAGTATTCCAGTCGCAGCTTTGATGCTCGTTGCGGTTTCTCTCGCGCCTTTGATGGCGTGGAAAGTAAGTGAATTACGAAACAAGAAAACAATTATTAGAAGCGCCCTCATTGCGTTTGGTATAACTCTCATTTCCTTCCTCCTGGGATTGCGGGAAATTAGTTCGATCATACTGTTTTTCCTTGCTGCCTTCGTCATAATCATTAACGGAATTGTCACATATGGCTTGATCCGGCGAAATTTCTCAAAAGCAAGCGGATACATTGCTCACGTTGGCTTGGGCTTTATGGTTATCGGGATTTTGACATCCTCCATTTACGATAGCAGCGATAAGATCATTTTACCTTCCGGCGAGTTTCGAAAATCAAAATTAGGATATGAGATGCAATTTACGGGTTTCCATGAAATGCCGGACGGAAAAGACGAGGCGATGTTAACCGTAAAGACAGATTATGGCACTTACGAAGCAAGGCCCAAATTTTACTACAGTGATTATTCCAAAAGCTACATGGCGACGCCTGACGTCAATGAGCAGTTCATGAAAGATATTTACATTTCACCAATTTCATTTACACCCGCCAATTTATCCAATATGCAGGAAATCCAATTAGCGAAAGCAGAGACGGCAACGCTTGATAATATCAAGATCACATTCAATAAGTTCATCGTTAATATGGGAGAAGAAGGGCAGACCATCCATGCCGACCTGATATTCTCAGTAAACCAGAACAGCTATTGGCAGGATTACCAAGTCCAGCCCACATTGAAGGCTCAGGGTGGCCAACTAACCAGAGATCAGGCAAAAGTAGGCGACACCGGCTACTCAGTGCAGATACAATCGGTCAACCCCAGTTCCGGAACGGTTCAATTGGGGATTATTTCCCCCGCTGCCGGCGCCGGCAAAAGCAGAGATATGCTCGCCGTGGAAGTCAGTGAGAAACCCCTCATCAGCATCCTGTGGATTGGGATTATTCTTTTGGTATTTGGAATGGCAACCACATTCATTGGGCATCGGAAAAGTATAGAATAAAATCGTATTTCTTTCAGAATCCAAAAAACCTTGCTATTGCCGCGTGGGGATAAGCAAGGTTTTTTATTTCTGCTATTTAGGATCGGGCAGAACTTCCATTGCTTTGGGACGCCACTCAGTTCTAATTAACTCTTGATTTGAAATACTGAAAAACGTAATTTATTTTGAATTGTGAGGAGTAAAAAAGTTGTCTTTGTTAAATAAGTATAGAAAAATTCAGGAAGACTTGGGAATCATTGGGAAGTCGGAGAAAATCCGTGAGCTGGTAGAAATCATTCATTCCGTCGCCCCAACCAACATATCCGTTTTAATAACCGGGGAAAGCGGCACAGGAAAAGAAGTATTCGCCAAAGCTATTCATACCTTAAGCCCCAGAAAAGATAAACCAATGATCTCTGTTAATTGTGGGGCTATTCCCGAAGGTTTGCTGGAAAGCGAATTGTTCGGGCATGAAAAGGGCTCATTTACCGGAGCGATAAACACGAAGAAAGGATATTTTGAATTAGCCGACAACGGCACTATCTTTTTGGACGAGATTGGCGAAATGCCTATTCAAACCCAGGTAAAGCTACTGCGCGTGCTGGAAAGCGGAGAGTTAATGCGGGTGGGGAGCGGTGAATTGCGCAAGACCGATGTCCACATTATCGCGGCCAGCAACCGGGATTTGGGAGAAATGGTCAAAAGAGCCCAATTCCGTAAAGACTTGTATTACCGCCTGAAAGCGGTCTCGCTTTACATTCCACCTTTGAGAGAGCGGAGGGAAGATATCCCACTACTTATCGAGCACTTTGTAAATGAAACGCTTCAGAAGAACGATTTGGAATTTGCCGGGTTTACAGAAGAAGCCAACGACGCAATTCGTAATTATTCCTGGCCCGGCAACGTAAGAGAAGTAAAAAATTTTGTTGAAACCATCGCGGTCTTGGCGCGGGGTCAAAAGGTGACCAGTGATATGGTGAGGGAACATCTTCAACATTATGAAGAGCAAGAGGAGATTAATTATGCACTGCCGGTTCCCACTGACAGGACGGTTGAACAGGCGGAGCGGGAACTGGTATACAAAGCGTTGGTTTCTCTGGGCGTGGAAGTTAGAGAGATGAAAAATGTTTTGATGCGCCTTTCCGAACGCCTGAATGGAGATTTCAACAGAGACATGATCATAACCGAAGCGCATGAGGAAGAGGAAATTAAGCCTATCGAGGAGATGGAACGGGAAATGATTGAAAAGGCGCTTCATAAATATCAGGGAAACAGGCGCAGGGCGGCAAGAGCGTTAAATATGAGCGAGCGGACTTTGTATCGAAAGATCAAAGAGTATGACCTGGGATAAAAGACCTGTACTTAAAGTCATCGCCCTTTTTGTCCTGTTGCTGAGTCTGAACTGTGTTAAGTATTCTTTTAAAGGAGCGCTTCCGTCATATCTCAAAACGATCTCAATTCCTTTATTTGAGGACCGAACTTCCTGGGCGGGTTTGCGCGAGGAAATGACAACCAAAGTCATCGATGCGTTTATTAGCGACAATAGTCTTCGTGTCATAGAAGATGAAAAAGCTGCCGACCTTGTTTTGCAGGGGACTATTTCAAGGATACAGGAAAAATATGTGGCAATCTCCGTGGGGGAACAGGTTGAACAGAAACAGATTTGGGTTTTTGTATCCGTGAAATGCATTAATCAAAAAATAGACAAGGAATTGTGGTCGGGAAATTTATCCGATTTTTATGAAGTGAGCGGGGCCGGAACACTTGATGAGTTGAATGCAGCTGTTTCATTTGCAGTCGATAAAATTGTTGAAGATATTGTTAACAAGACCATCGCTGCCTGGTAATCAAGTTTCAAATAAAAGAGAGGATGGTATAATGAATCAATTTCTTGAGATATCCAATCTGGAAAAACATTATTCCGAAAACCCTGAGTCCGTAATTTTTGCCTTCTTGGCCTTTCGAAATCTTGAACAGGGCAATCCGGAAAAGGCTTTGACAGTATGCGAAAAGGGGATGAAAAACCATCCGGAATATCCTTTTGGACATTTTGTTTTAGGATTGTGTCATTATCACCTAAAGAATTATTCGAAGGCAAAAACTCATTTTGAAATTGCGACGGCTTTTGATGATAAAAATCCCCAGGCCTGGAAACTCCTTGGTGAGATAAACGAACATTTGGACCTACCCATTTTAGCAGACGAATGTAATTTAAAATACTACCTTCTCGATTCATTTAACCCGGATGCTTTGGAGAAATACCAGAAGGGTGAAATCATCGATTTTGATGTGTTTAAAAGAGGTAACGAATATGATTTTGCGCCTCCCGACAAATCAACTGGCGAGGAACAGAAAGTGACTGAGAAAAAGGAAGCTGAGACCATTGACGAGCATTTTGAGGAAAACAAAGGATTGCCAAAATCCATAAAGAGAGATAGCTTTATGGAAAAAGTAACCCAGGATATTTCACGAATTGATGAAGATGAACGGGCAGAAATTTTTTCGGCGGATAGCGAAGGAGATGCAGCTCGCGCAGAACGGGAAGAAAAGCCTGAGGATTCAAAGAGGGATGCAGGTGGACTTGATGAAAAGGAATCCAAAAGTGATGAGTCCATTGAATCAAATTTAGACGAGGAAATTCGCCGCGGATTCGAGGACACGAGCTCAGAAGGGTCCGAGGAATTACTGGACTTCAGATCTGTTGTAAAAGATATCATATCCGAAAATGAGGAAGAGAGTGATGACACCTTCAAGGATGAACCTGTCTCTGAGAAAAAAAATCGACGCGACGAGGTAGTCCGGGGTATTTTTCCAGGAGAGGGGGAAAAAACAGTTGAATTTGAACGCCCACCCATACTTACACCAACCATTGGCGAAATCTATATTGCTCAGGGGCGATTCAAGGAGGCAATAGATGTTTTTGAGCAACTATTGGAGAAAGAGCCCAATAACCAGAAATTTAAGAAGAAAATAAAGGATATTAGGTTAATTATTGAAAAGCAGGATACCTAATCAATAACTATTTTTCAGTGCTATCATTTTTGAGACGATCCATACATAAGATCCTCTCAACCAGCCCTTATTTGTTTAAATCTTTCTTCATCTGCTTCATCACCATTTCGGTGCAGATAACTATCGCTCAAGAAATCATTGTGCGCCTTTCTAACGATGTAAACATAGACCTATTAGAAGGCAATTCATTGACTTACCAGAGCAACAACCCCGAGATTCAAAATATTTTGTCCACAAATCCGCCTCAAAGCATTATGCCGCTCTTCCAGAAAATGAAGAATGCACCCCAATCTTTTCACAATATTCAATTATGGCAGTTTCAGCAAGAAGAGGAAAGTCACGATGTATTAAGCAAGCTGGAAAAGATTGACAAGGTGATTTTTGTTGAGCCAAACCGAGCGTTCAAAATCACGGAAATTCCAAACGACGAATTTTACACGGAACAATGGTATCTTCCTAAAATAAATGCTCCCGCAGCATGGGATATTGAGAAGGGAAGTGAGTCGATTATTGTTGGCGTTATCGATACGGGGATTGATTACAAGCATGATGACTTGAAAGATCAGCTATGGATCAATTCCATCGAAGACTTGAATCAGGATGGCAAGCTGGATTCCACGGATATGAATGGATTGGATGATGATAATAATGGCTATGTGGATGATGTTATCGGTTGGGATTTTACACATGCTCCCAGCTTCCCCGATCAGGGGGATTTTCTCGATCCTGACAACGACCCGATGGACGAGTACTTAAGCGGGCATGGAACTCCGATTGCGGGAATTATCAATGCCCGCCAGAATAATTTCATCGGAATTAGCGGCACAGCGCCAAATGTCAGGGTGATGGCTTTGCGCGCCGGAACAGCGAGTGGCTTTCTCGAAGAAGATGATGTCGCAGAGGCAATTGTTTATGCTGTGGATAACGGCTGCAAGATCATAAATATGAGTTTTGGAGATGTTGCTTTTTCATACCTCATGCATGATGCCGTTCAATATGGAATAAACAAGGGTGTATTATTCGTTGCTGCAAGCGGAAACAGCGGAAACACTACACTTCAATATCCTGCCGCATATGATGAGACAATATCGGTTGGCGCAACTACATCCTCAGGCACATTGGCCGGTTTTTCTTCCTATGGAAATAAGCTCAACCTTGTTGCGCCAGGACAGGAAATATTTTCCTGTCAAATCGATAATTCATATGGATTGAATAGCGGCACCTCGTTTTCTGCGCCAATCGTGAGCGCGGCATTGGCGTTGATCTGGTCAAAGTATCCGAATTATTCGCCCGAGAAAATAAAAGGAGCGTTGTACGCCGGCTGCGCGGACTTAGGATTCCGCGGATGGGATATATTCCATGGTCATGGAATTGTTGACATCCATAAAAGTCTATCCATCACCAATTATGGATTCGCTGAAATTCAGTCACCTGCTATAAATGAAGGAATTTCAATGGAACAAGTCCCTATAACTGGTACTGTATTCAGCCCTAATATAATGTCATATTCATTAAGAGTGGGGATAGGCGAGAATCCGAATCAGTGGAATTTAATAACGGAGGTTTTCGGAACCCAGATAGTCGACGACACCCTGGCTTTATGGAACATCGCTAATTTGGTGGACACCGCTTACACCTTAGAATTAAGACTCAAGCAACAGGGCCATCAAGATATGGTTTTTCGAACCCAGGTCTATATTGATCATACCCCACCATTAATGGCCAATTTAGCGGAAACAGAAATGCTGTTTGGTTCGGAAAACGGTGTTCTAATCGGATTTCAGACGGACGATCCAACGCTCGCAATTCTTCAATTTGGAGAAGGTGGCAGCGGCCAACTAAGTCAGACTAAAACATCTCCCTATTTGAAAAATGAGCATTATTTTGAGCTATCTCAGCAGGATATTTCTGGGTCAGTCGACTATTTCATTCGTTTGGAAAACTCAGCGGGCCTCACTCGTGTTTATGATAACAACGGCGAATACTTCCATCTCACAATCACAAAGGACCAGCCGGTCGAAAATATTTTTTCCTTTACCGCGCAGCACTTTTTTTCGGGATATTTCCTGCCTGTTTTGACGGATTTCAATTCAAATCAAAAACCCGAAATCGTAATTTCTGGAAAATCTGATAGCGTCCAATACGGTCCATTACAATTTTGGGAATTTCAAAGCCAACAATTCGAATTAAGGAGTGAAACAAGTTTTCCCGCAATACCACGAGACGTCGGGGATATTAATAGCGACGGAGTTCCTGAATTATTAGCTGGTTTGGGAGGCACTTCCATGATTCTTGAAAAAGGAGCAGGCGCAGAGTTCCCCGTTCAAATCGCCTGGATAGATTCCTCAAATATTTGGGGAAGCAGGCTGGTTGATCTGGATTATGATCAGACCCTGGAATTACTCGCGATTCAAAATGAAGAGTGGCGGATTTTTGATTTGACTCTTCCCGGTTATCAACCTGTTTTGAAACAAACGTTGACAAATTCAACAAGCGGAAATAACCAATATGGCATTCCTTGGTCTATTGTGGACGATTTGGATCACGACGGATTATCTGAAATAATCTTTGGGGATTATGATGGCGATATTTTAGTATTCGAAGATAATGGCACAGGATCTTTTCAAATGATATGGTCGAAACGATTCCCGGGAATTGATGCAACCCATCTGTTTCAATCTGCAGACGTTAACGGAGACAGCAAGAGAGAGCTAACTGTGGTGGTTAGAAACGAGCCTTATGATCTTACAGAATCGACTGTACTTGCCAGGTACTGGCATCTTGAGATGTGGCAGGCGGAATCAGACAACCAATTTGTGCAGATATGGGAGAGGAATATCCAGGGTGTAAATACTCAACGGAGTTCCTTCAATGGCTTAAATGCTTTGGATATTGATAATGATGGAATCTCAGAAATCTATTTCTTTCCTTTTCCCCGAGCTTATCAAATCAGGAATGTCATGGGGAACTTTAAAGTCGGCTGGTATCATGAGGGGGTAAACGCCAATACCGTTGTGCAGTCCGATTTTGATGGCAACGGGAAGACCGATATCTTATTGAATACGAATTTGGGCATCCAGCAGTTCGAGTATGAAGTAAATGCCGTTCAGCCGCCGCCTCCCGCCCAATTAACCGGAATTCCGATCGATACGAATCTGGCAAAACTGTACTGGGGTGACATTCCGGGAGCGAGCTATTATAAAATCTATCGCGGCGGTTCTACAGGTAACCTGATTATCCTGGATTCCACACAGATTAATTCTTTCGCTGATTCCTTGGTCTCGCCGGATGTCAGCTATTTTTATGCTGTCACCCAGGTCAATCATTCCTTTCCGCAGCCCGAAAGCCGCTTCAGCAATATCGCTTCAATTCGGCCCAATTTACCTCCACAACTGGATACCTTGATTGTCACAGCTTCTCATCAAATGTTACTTCTCTTTAATGAACCAATGTCTGATCAAACTTTCAGCGCAGACAATTTCTCTTTGCTACCTGAAAATTGCCCTCCTGTTAGCGCCATTAGGGCGCATAACCGGCAGCAAGTAATTCTTTCTTTCAAAAATGACTTTTATTCGGGGCAAAATGACTTGTTGATGTTCAACTTGACCGATCAACAGGGCACTCCGATAAATGTTGACACATTGAAATACAGCTTTATGTACAGCCCTTTACAACAACCGCTATACTTAGGAAATGTTGAATTTGTGAACAAGCAACAGATCAAGTTGACTTTTAGCAACCCGCTCAACTGGGAGTCTGCAAGCGTTATTGACAATTATTCAATCGAACCTGACGGGAAAATTCTCTCTATTCGCATCGATACGCTCCAATCGAATGTGGTCAATTTGTTTCTTGACAAGAACAATCGTATGGGAAGTTTAGGCGTTCAGTATTATGTTAAAGTGGATCATATATTAGACATTTTTGGGAATTCAATCTCCGATGAAGTTGGAAACAGATTATTGATAACCGAGACCGTCTCAAATCTGGACAACGTGATTGTGTATCCGAATCCCTATAATTTTCAGGCAGCCGAACAGCCATTCCGGTTTGCGAATTTACCGATGAATTGCGAAATTTATATCTTCAGCGCTAGCGGTCGCTTTATTCGGAAGTTGCAAGAGAATAACCTAGACGGGGGGGTCACTTGGGACTTAAGGACAGAAGGCAATCACCGGGTGGCGAGCGGAGTCTACTTTTACATTATTCGTTTTAAAGAATTGGAAGTTAAAGGTAAGTTTGTCATCATCAATTAAATCGAGGATTTGATGAAGGATAATAACAGCCTTATCGTAGGAATAACAGGAGGAATGGGGTGCGGACAAACGACCTTGGCAAAATTCCTGGAAGAGCAGGGCGCCAAAATAATCTATGCCGATTCCGTTGCGCATAGAATTGTGGATTCTGATGTCGAGGTAAGGAAAGCGTTGATAAAGGCATTCGGGAAAAATATATATTCGCGATACGGGAAGCTGAAGAGGCAATTACTTGGAAAAATTGTCTTTATTGATGAAAACCGGCTTCGGTTGCTAAATAACATTGTTCATCCGCCAATGGTTGGACAAATCATTGAAGAAGTTGAGCAAGCGAGGGAATCCGGTAGATATCCAATCATCGGCATTGATGCCGCTCTAATATTCGAAGCAAACATTGAAAAAATGTTTGATGTCATTGTCGTCGTTGTTTCAAAGATGTCTAATCGTGTTCAAAGGATCAAAAAAAGGGATGATCTTCCTCAAAAGAAGATTATGGAACGGATTCGCAGGCAAATTCCAGTTGACGAAAAATCAAAATGGGCAGATTATGTAATCCAAAACGACGAAAATATGGTGACCCTAAAGAGTAAGGCAAAGACGCTATATAAACAATTAAGTGGAAGAAAAAGCCAGGCAGGGAAAGGCCATTCACGCAATTCCTAAACCTAAGTGGCGCACACTATAAGGCATAAAGAATAGTACCTTCGGCTTATGGCTGTTCAGTTGATGATTTTTTTTCTATCATTTGACTTTGGCGAGAAATATCTTAATTTTTAATTGTGAATTAAATAATTTGCTTTTTGAATTCATTAAAATCGGTCTTTGTATCGATACTTTGTTTGGGTAACTCTGTACTAAATATCTAATTAATCCAGTTAAAGAATGGTTTAACCAAAGGAGAAGCGCTATGATTCAGAAAGAGGAATTAAATCCTTTCAAGATAGCCCAGAAACAATTGGATAAGGCTGCTGAGATTATGAAATTGGATCCTGGTATTCATGCTGTTTTGCGGGAGCCTTCACGCGAATTACATGTCAGCATCCCCGTCCGTATGGATGATGGCACGGTAAAAGTGTTTAAAGGATTCAGAGTGCAATACAACGATTCTCGGGGCCCGTGCAAAGGCGGTATTCGTTTCCATCCTGAAGAGACAATTGACACTGTTCGAGCACTGGCAGCGTGGATGACCTGGAAAACAGCGGCGGTCGATATTCCTTTGGGAGGGGGAAAAGGAGGAGTTATTTGTAACCCCAAAGAAATGAGTCCCGGCGAACTTGAACGACTAAGCAGGGGATATATTGATCAGGTCGGTCGTATTTTGGGCCCCGATCGAGACGTGCCTGCTCCTGATGTTTACACAACTCCGCAGATTATGGCGTGGATGGCTGATGAGTATGCCAAAATTCACGGACATTATATTCCCGGCGTTATCACCGGGAAACCGCTCGCCATTGGCGGTTCCGAAGGAAGAGCGGATGCAACAGCGCGCGGTGCTTACTTTACAATTCGCGAAGCCTGCAAGAAATTAAAAATTGATCTTAAGGGAGCGACCTTTGCAGTGCAGGGTTTTGGAAATGCCGGTCAATTTATTGCTACAATCATGGGAGAAGCCGGAGCGAAATTAGTGGCAGTAACTGATTCCCGTGGCGGCGTGATTAACAACAATGGGATCGATCCTCAAAAAGTTGTTGATTACAAAATTAAAACCGGTACTGTTCTAGAATTTGAAAATACTTCCACAATTGATAACAGAGAACTATTGGAACTCGATGTGGATATTCTCTGTCCGTCGGCGCTGGAGAATCAGCTAACTTCAGAAAATGCGCCTAATATTAAAGCGAAAATCATTGCCGAATTAGCAAATGGGCCCACAACAATCGAGGCCGATGAAATTTTCCATGAGAAAGGGAATTACGTCATTCCCGATTTTCTCTGCAATGCCGGCGGCGTGACTGTGTCGTATTTTGAGGTCGTTCAAAATATTTACAATTTCTATTGGGATCTGGATCGGGTGCAGGAAATGCTGGATATGAAAATGACCAAGGCTTTTTGGGCGGTGGACGAAGCGGCAATAAAATATAAAGTTGATCCACGCACCGCCGCCTACATTGTCGCTGTGAACCGGGTTGCAGAAGCAGTAAGGCTGCGCGGTATCGCTTAATTTTTGGAATATCCTAAAAAAAAAAGTTAAAGATATTCCACGGAGGTGCGATGATTTAATGTGGGATTAAGATGCAATGCTTCCTCCCACATAGGCCTCCTCCAATGACATTGGCCTTTCGGGATTTCTCGAAAGGCCAATTTTTTTTATTAGGAGCAACTCAAACCAGCCTTTCTTACTTTCTAAAATGATTTTATTTTGGGAAACCTGTTACTAAATTAACTATCAGGATTGATGAATCATTGTGGATCAGTTGAGAATTCTCAATAGGGAGTAAAACGTGACCGTAAAAAAAACAGGCTTTTACGATATGCATCTTAGGCATCATGCCAAAATGGTTGAATTCGCCGGATTTTCCATGCCTATTCAGTATACATCCATTTTGGATGAGCATAAAAAAGTGCGAACGTCCGTGGGGGTTTTCGACGTATCCCACATGGGAGAAATTGAAGTATCAGGTCCCAAAGCAATTGACTTCGTCAATTACCTTACAATCAATGATGCCTCAAAAATTGAGATAAACCAAGGGCAATATAGCGCGATGTGTTACAAAGACGGCGGAATCGTTGATGATTTGATTGTCTACCATCTGCCTGATAAATATTTGCTGGTTGTGAACGCTGCCAATACAAAAAAGGATTTTGATTGGATTATCGAAAATCGATTTCCTGAAATTGAAATCAAGAATATCAGTGATGAAATAAGCCAACTTGCTGTGCAGGGCAAAAACGCCGAAGCCACCCTGCAAAAGCTAACCGAAATCGATTTATCCGCGATCCAATTTTATTGGTTTACGGCAGGGGAGTTAGCCGGCATCGATATGATTATCTCCCGCACCGGCTACACCGGCGAACCGGGGTTCGAATTGTATTTTCCCCGTAATCATTCCGAAGCGGTTTGGGAGCAAATAATGGATGCCGGAAAGGAATACGACATTGCCCCTATCGGATTAGCGGCACGAGATTCTTTGCGTCTGGAAAAAAAATACTGCTTGTATGGAAGCGATATTGATGCCACCACAAATCCGTTTGAAGCTGGACTGGCCTGGATAACCAAATTGGAAAAAGGTGAATTCATTGGTGCAGAGGAATTAATGAGAATAAAAGAAAATGGAATCAAAAGAAAATTAATGGGATTTGAAGTTGAAGGACGAATGATTCCGCGCCACGGGTATGAAATACTAAAGAACGATGAGTCGATCGGTCAGGTTACCAGCGGCGCCTTTTCACCAATCCTTGAAAGGAATATTGGCTTAGGATATATCGACGTGTCTTTTGCAAATGTCGGTGAGCAAATTCAGATTGGCGCCGCGCCGGGCAGAAAAGGACGTATAAGCGATGCAAAAATTTTAAAGACACCATTTCTATAGGACCATTAGGTTGGTTTGAGTTCATATTAAAGAGCATGCCTATAGCGGTTCATAAAATCAGTTGAATTTCATTTACACTTTGAAAGTTGCCATAGGTAAATCCAATGATTATATTTTGTTACAGATAAAAATCGTTGATAGATGAGAAAATCCTCGAAAATATTCTGGCAGGGCAAACCAAAAGCCAATACTTCCGGCGGCAAGAGGCAGTTTAATGTCAAATCAGAAGTATTAGGGCTAATCTTGCTTTCCCTGGGAATACTTCTCCTTTTAGCCCTGGTATCGTACCACCAAACTGATCCGGTGGGCAAATTGCCGGAAACCAACCCTTATGAAGTGAAAAATCTTTTGGGCTACGCCGGCGCTTCAATTTCTTCCCCGATTTTCCAGCTAAGTTTCGGATTTCCGGCCCTGGTGTTTCCATTGCTTCTGATAATTTTCGGTGTCGCTTACATGATCCGCTATCCGTTCATGAAATTAATTAAACCATCGCTTTTATTATTTTTTTGGGCATGGTTCATATCGATCGTACTTGCTTTACCCAATGCGATGAATTCGGGGGGACATACTCTCGATTATTACCCCAGCGGCTTTTTGGGCGGATTTACAGCGGATTTAGCCATGCGGATTTTTGGCAGTTTTGCATCGATCTTTTTAGTCATTTTATTCTTCCTGGTATTGTCAATTCTTTCATTTCGTTTTCGATTATCAGCAGTTCCTGTTTATCTCTTCAAATTATTAAAGAGGACAGGTGAAATCCTTATGAAGCTACCAAATCTCATTCTCCATAGAATTGACACATTCAAGAAACGTAGGATTAGAATTAAGTATGATGCCAATGAGCCAGATATTAAAAAGAAGAGCCCGGCGGTGGACGGGCCGGAACATGCTCAATTCAGCGAGTCGATCCGTCGACCCACCCAATCTCCTGCTGAAAACATCGAGATCATAAAGCCTGAAAAATCCAAATTGGATATTTTAGAGGATGAAGATGACATCGCGTTTGATGGGGTAGGGGAGGAAAGCGACCTAAAAGACGCCGAGCGAGATGTGAGAATCGAGGAAGTCGTGCATGAAAAGGAATTGGATTATGATGCGCTGGTAAGAGATTCCTTGGCAAAATATCAATTTCCTTCGGTTGAGTTGCTGGATGACGATCCGCTGGAATCGAAGGTAACGAAGGAAGAATTATTAGCAAATGCCAGGCTATTAGAAAGAACTCTAGCCAATTTCGGGGTGAAGGCAACCGTGAAAAAGGTAGTAGAAGGACCGGTCATCACTCTCTATGCCGTCAAGCCCGCTGAAGGTGTTAAGATTACTCAAATCGTGAGTCTGGCTGATGATCTGGCTTTGGCCCTGCGCGCCAGGGGTGTACGGATGATTGCCCCTATTCCTGGTGAGGCGGCAATCGGGATTGAGATTCCCAATAGGCATCCATCAATCGTTTATTTTAGCTCGATCGTCCGGTCTGAAAAATACATAGACGGCACCGGCGAATTAGTTTTGGGGATGGGAAAAACCATATCGGGCGAAATTTATTGTGCTGACCTAACGAAAATGCCCCATTTGCTCATTGCCGGATCGACGGGTTCCGGTAAGAGCGTGGGAATCAATACTATCATATCAAGCATATTATTCCGTGTGCCTCCCTCTGATGTAAAATTTGTGATGATCGATCCAAAAAAATTAGAACTTACGCTGTACGCCAAACTCAAAGATCATTATTTGGCGACGTGCTCGGAACTGGATGAAATTGTCATAACACATCCACAGAATGCCATCCTGATTCTTCGCAGCGTGGTGAATGAGATGGAAGAGAGGTATGATAAGCTGGCGCACTTTGGCGTGCGTGATATAATTTCGTATAATCAAAAGATTCAGACCTACCAGGATGCCGGTGAAAAATCAAATGAGTACCGAAAATTACCCTACTTGGTTGTGGTCATAGATGAGTTAGCGGATTTGATATTGACCGCCGCCCGGGAAGTTGAAGAGCCAATTACAAGACTTGCGCAGATGGCAAGGGCGGTTGGTATTCACTTAATTCTTGCAACCCAACGACCTTCGGTGGATATATTGACGGGTCTGATTAAGGCAAATTTCCCGACCAGAATTGCCTATCAGGTCGCAACGCGGCCGGATTCGAAAGTAATTCTTGACTTATATGGTGCGGAGAAAATGATCGGGAACGGAGATATGCTGTTCTTGCCGCCTGGCATGGGAAAGCCCATACGTCTTCAAAATCCACTAATTACTACCGATGAGGTCGATCGGATTTTGAAACATATCCGTAAACAACCCAAGTTTCCGCCTTATGAATTGAGACTAATCCGAACTAAAAAGTCATCCGGAGTCAATTCCGCCAGAGCATTTGAAAGAGATGAATTGTTTGAGCAGGCAAAAGAAATTGTCATCCGATACCAGCAAGGTTCAATTTCTCTTCTGCAAAGAAAGCTGAAAGTTGGCTATGCCCGTGCCGCTCGTTTGGTGGATGAGTTGGAGGAAGCAGGTGTTGTTGGACCCGGACAGGGCAGTAAGGCACGGGACGTTTTGATTTCCGCCTTCAACGATGAGTAATGATTATGGGGTTTAAAATGATTGACCTTAAAAATATTAGTAAATTTGTTTTCTGTGCTTTAGCGATGCTAACCGCAATTCATTTATCCCTGTTTGGCGCCGATGCGGAAAAAGTCGTTAAAGAAATTCAGAAGAAATATCAAAAGTCCAAATCGCTGGAAATTCAATTCAAGGAGATTAGCCGTTTTAAATTAACCGGGACAAGCTCCGAGGTATTCGGGACGTTTATTATCAAAGATCAGGATAATTATCGCCTGGATTCTGAAACGCAAGTCATCGCTACTGACGGCACGGCTTTTTGGCGCTATAATAAGATCGAAAACCAGGTATTGATTGATCATGCCAAAAAGGAAAACCAGGAAGTGCTTCTGAATAATTTCTTATATGATCTGCAGCAGAAATATTACAGCCAAATAATTAATGAATATAAGGATGCCGGCAACAAGATTTATGTCATTAAACTGACCCCAAAAGCATCCAGCGAAAGTTTTTTTACCTCGATAAAGATATGGGTGGAAAATAATTCATGGAAAATAAACAGGGTCATTTATACCGATTACAACGAAAACGAAACGGAATACGAAATTGAGAATATTTCATTTGATAAAAAATTTCCGGATTCCTTGTTTACCTTTGTTCCACCCAAGGGTAGCGAAGTCGTTGATGTGAGATTCTAGAGAATTAGTAATTACTAAAGAATTAATTGAAAAAGCCGAACAAAAAGAAGTTCATTTCCAAAACAAATAATTTATTAGAGAAACCGGGGGCATAATTGGAATCATTAGATTTTCAACAAGAGGAACAGCAGGTAAATATCCAGGACTACCTCAGAATTGTATACCGGGGTCGATGGATTATTTTGGCATCATTCTTAGTTGTCCTGTTAATCACAGCCTATATAACCTTCACTTCGAAACCTGTCTACGAGTCTACTGCCAAGATTATGATTGAAAGCCAGGGTTCGATGGAGCGGACGCTATTTGATGTAAATTATCTCGGGAATCAGTCAACATTAATTACGAATCAGGTTGAAATATTAAAAAGCAGGATGCTAGCAGAAAACGTGGTTCGTTTCCTTGAAGCCGTTCCTTATCGGGATTCGCTGCAAATTTTTCAACCAAATAGTGACGGCGATTATATGCCCTTCAGAGCGCAAGTAGGGTGGGTGATGTCCAGCTTAGAGGTAACTCCGAAAAAGGATACGGACATTATTGAAATCAAATTTTCAGCAAGTACTCCCTTTGAATCTGCCCAAATTTGTAATGTTGTTGTGGAAACCTTCCGTGAAGCAAATAAGGCCTTTAGCCGAAGTGAGTTCAAAGAGCTTAGGCAGTTTTTAGAGAAACAGCTTGAGAAAAAAGGCGAGGAGCTGAAAAAGTCTGAAGACGCGCTAAAAGAATATCGTGAGCAACAAAAATTAGTGTCATTGGATGACAAAACCCGAGAGCTAATCTCACGATATGCGGAGAGCCAGGCCGAACTTGAGGCGGCATTAGTGGAAATGGAGGCGAGCTTAGAACAAAAGAAGAATTTGGAGCGACAACTGGAAGAGCGCAGAAGCACGCTTTCATTGGAAGTGGCTCAAATATCAAGCCCTTTATTAAAAGAATTGCAGGAAGATTATGCCAAAATGGTTTCTGAAAAAGTAACCTATGAAACACTTATCTCGCAGGACCGGATAGATCCTCAAGAATACCAGACACAATTAAACAGTATGAGCAACAGAATAAAGGCAATCCAGGATAAGCTGCAGGAAGAAGCGAAACGAATTGCCAGCACCAGTATGGTTGCGGATCCTTTGCAGATTGCACAGGAAATCATCAGTAATATTCTCAGATTAGAGACAACTATCAAAGGAAATCGGGCAAAAATTGAAGCTCTGCGAGGAATTACATCGCAATATGATGCAGAATTGGAGCGATTGCCCGGAAAGGCTTTGGAACTAGTGCGATTGCAGCGACAGCTTCAGGTCGATCAAAATACGTATATCCTGATGACAGAAAAACTTGAGGAGACAAAGATTTCCGAAGCAGGGCAGAAAGAGAATATTCGGCTGGTAGACGATGCGATTCTTCCGATTTATCCAACCAAACCAAATAAGAGGCTAAATCTGATTTTGGGGGCGCTCATTGGATTGGGATTGGGTATCGGATTGACTTTTTTGATTGAGTATTTTGATGATTCGGTCAAGAATCCGGATGAATTGGAAAGGATGGGCTTACCAATTCTCTCCATAATTCCCAAAATCGCCACCGAGGATTTGACTAAGAAAATACTAAGCCGTAATGGTGGCTCCAATGGAGAGATGGAAGAGATTCGAAAAATAGAGTCGAGACTGGTAACCCACTTCGATCCCAAGTCGCCGATATCGGAGGCATATCGGACATTGCGGACAAATATTCAATTTAAGGATATTGAGAATACC
>Ga0209536_100000622_pt1 | contig 57545 bp, 44 predicted proteins | sample DeeMarSeWOR28_12_FD_187461 | JGI IMG/M metagenome (GOLD analysis project Ga0209536, IMG submission 187461) | Marine sediment microbial communities from White Oak River estuary, North Carolina - WOR-2-8_12 (SPAdes) (version 2) | ecosystem: Environmental > Aquatic > Marine > Intertidal zone >... | reverse complement strand
TGACGACTGGCTTAAAAAAAGAAAATATGAATAAACGAATTGGCTCTGTGCGGTTTTGAAAGTGAAGTGCTTCGAAAACCCGCACTACACAAAGCCAAATACTATGGGCAAGCCATTGAATAACAACATTACAGTTTATTGCATAATAATAAAAAATAATCCTGCAATCTTTCCATCTTTACCTTGACAAGAAAACTTTGTTATTTCTATTGGGACTTTGCCCGGGGGCAAAAAATTTTAAAATTCTTAATTACTAGAATTTTATTTAATTGATTAAAATTTAGACTAATGAAAAACGCAATTATCAAATTCAGCGCTCTGATCGTATTGGTTATTCTTTTCGGATGTTCATCAGGTATCCAATCGCCTCAGCAAGAAGAGAAACCAGCAAAAAGCGATTATTATGTGGCGGCGTATATCTGGCCGTCTTGCCACGACGATTCGTTGGGCAGGGAGATGCTGTGGCCGGAAGGCACCGGCGAATGGGAAGTGATTAAAAAGGGCAATCCTCGTTTCGAGGGACACTACCAGCCCCGTCAGCCGCTTTGGGGTTACGAATTGGACAACGATCCGAAAGTGGTGGAAAAATGGATTGATGTAGCCACTGACCACGGTGTCAATGTATTTGTTTACGACTGGTACTGGTATGACGAGGGCCCGTTTCTGGAAAGCGCCCTTAACGATGGTTTCCTGAAAGCAAGGAACAACGAAAAAATGCAGTTCTACATTATGTGGGCCAACCACGATGTAAAGTACAATTACTGGAACGTTCACCGCTACAATGACAATACCGATATCCTGTGGGACGCCAAAGTGGACTGGAAAAACTATCAAATCATCGTGGACAGGGTCATCAACCAGTATTTCAAGCGACCGAACTATTTTAAAATCAACGGCGAGCCGGTGTTTTCCATCTTCAGTGTGAATAAACTGCTGGAAAGCTTTGGCAACAGTGTGGAAGAAGCCCGTAAAGCACTGAATTATTTCCGCGATGAAGTGAAAAATGCCGGTTTCCCCGGGTTACATATCCAGTGGAACCAGGGTGGTGGTTCCCTGATGTCGGAATCGGCAGCCGGGCAGTTTGCCAATAGAGTTAAATCGATGGGTTTCAACAGTGTTGCCATGTACAATATGGGCGGACGCGTTGAAGACTATATTGTTTACGGTACTAATTCAATCAAGATACGGGAACAAATGGATGCTATCCTGGATGTACCGGTCTTTCCCTGCGTGTCCATCGGATGGGATGATACACCGCGTTTTCCCGCAAAAGGTATCCACGATGTGGTGCACTACCACAACTCACCCCAAAGTTTTGCAACCCTGCTCGACAAAGCGAAAAAATATGCCGAAAGCCATCCTGAACAGCCCAAACTGATCACCATCAACGCGTGGAATGAATGGGTGGAAGGCAGTTACCTGTTGCCCGACATGCTCAACGGATTCGGCTATCTGGAAGCAGTGAAGGAGGTGATTGTTGACGGTAAATACGACAGGGAATAAACCGATAAAAAATAAGACCTAGCCCATAACACGGACAATAAAGGTAAGTTGCTTGTCGCTATTTTTGTTTGGACATCATGCTTTCTAAAGGGAATTGGAAACTCATTGATAAGCTGATCGCGCCATACTCTCTCTCCCTGCCGGCAGGCTGGCTTGCACCGGGACTGGTTTCCGACTAAGGTACCAGGATCCTGCCCGGATGGTGAGTCGGGTAACGCAACCTCCCTTTATTGCCGGAACCATTATGGGGAATTAAAAAAATGTGAAACCTTTAGCAAAAGATGTGACTGATATATTTCATTTATTATTAAAGGCACGTTTCTTTTGGTAGTGTAGAAATTTCTGCAAAGTAATCAGAGGAATGGATACAGTGAAGGACTTGGTAAAATCAATACATGGCTTGCAGGCTTTTTGGATGTGAATTGCCGAATTGTCGACTTATACCTATGGAATGTTATATGTGACTGAAGAAAAGAAAAAAATCGTTTTATTTAAGATTAATGCCTCTCAATTAAAATAGAAAGAACATGAAAATCAAGCAAAAATTACTTGCAATCCTACCCATTTTATTGATATTGTTGGTATGGCAGGTTTTAACAAATTGTGCAGGCACTTCAAAGGATAATGCTAAGCTAGAAGCAGAATTCGTCACACCCCCCGAAAGTGCCAAACCCCGTGTTTGGTGGCATTGGATGAATGGCAATATTACAAAAGACGGCATCCAAAAAGACCTGGATTGGTTGAGCAGGGTCGGGATTGGAGGTTTTCAAAATTTTGATGCCAATCTTTTTACACCTGTGGTTGTCCCTGAAAAACTAGTCTTTATGACTTCAGAGTGGAAAGATGCTTTCAAATTCACCACTGAGTTGGCAAACCAAAAGGGTTTTGAGATGGCTATTGCCGGTTCACCGGGTTGGAGTGTCACCGGAGGTCCGTGGGTTGATCCCAGGGATGGCATGAAGAAGTTTGTCTGGACCGAAACCAAAATTGTTGGGGGGAAAATGTTCATAGGCAAATTACCACAGCCACCATCCAATATTGGGAAGTATCAGAATGTGAAATTCAAAGAAGGGGGAGTGTCAGGTGGATTCATCGGTGAACAACCCCAATTTTATCAGGATGCGGCTGTTATTGCGTATCGATTGCCGGCCGATGATAAACCATTCACCGATCTAACTCCTAAAGTGAGCTCAAGCGGAGGTAATTTCATACTCTCGCAACTATCTGACAATGATCTGGATATTACCACATTTCTTCCACCTACAGAAGTTGGAAAAGAAATGTGGATCCAGTATGAATTTCAAACACATCAGACCTTCAAGGCATTTGCTGTTGCAGGAGCCTCTGAGGATTTCATGGCAGAATTTACAGGGGCACCTGAAAACCGTTCGTTGAAAGTCAGTGATGACGGGATTAATTTCAGGGAGGTTGCCCGTGTACCCGGTAGTACGGTTCCATTCAATACGGTTGCTATTCCAGCCACCACAGCGAAATATTGGAGAATGTGCTACGAAACCTTACCCCCTCAGCTAAATCCTTTTGCTGCCATGGCGGGTTTACCACCTGGCGGTGAAAAGCCCGATGGAGTGAATGTGGCTGAATTTGTATTGTATAATACTGACCGTATTGATCAAATAGAAGACAAAGCCGGTTTTTCGCCATGGACAGAAGCCGAAATTATAGCATCCACTGCTTCAAAGGACGCGATTCCAATAAACGATGTTTTTGACTTAACATCCAAAATGGATGCTGATGGCACGTTGAACTGGAAGGCACCGGAGGGAAATTGGTCAGTGATTCGATTTGGGTATTCGTTGACAGGTCGTCAGAACCACCCTGCCTCACCGGAAGCCACTGGTCTTGAAGTGGATAAAATGGATAAGGAAGCCGTCAGGAGATATATTAATACTTACCTGGATATGTACGAAGATGCTACAGGTGGAATGTTGGGTGAGGAAGGACTGAGTTACCTAATCCTGGATAGTTATGAAGCGGGACACATGAACTGGACAAATATTTTACCAGAGGAATTTCAGAAGCGACGTGGCTATGATCTAATTCAATGGATCCCGGTGCTTACCGGGCGGATTGTAAGAGACCTAGAATCAAGTGAAAAATTCCTGTGGGACTTCAGAAAGACCATCGGTGAGATGATTGCCGAAAATCATTACGATGTTATTGGCGAGGAATTACACAAACGAGGTATGAAACGTTATACCGAAGCGCATGAAAACCGTCGAATCTATTTGGCTGATGGCATGGATGTGAAGCGTAACGCTGACATTCCCATGTCTGCTATGTGGACACCAAACACGCTAGAAGGACAAAGTAATGAGGAGCCACGAAGCGAAGCTGACATTCGTGAATCAGCATCGGTTGCGAATTTATATGGTAAACCTATTGTTGCAGCAGAATCGATGACGGCTATTATGAATGGATTCGGTTATTATCCGGAGATACTGAAAAGAACCGCCGATATGGAACTGGCTTCAGGATTGAATCGCTTTGTGATTCACACCTCTGTTCATCAACCACTCGATGACAAGAAACCCGGCTTTTCTTTAGGTCCTTTTGGGCAATATTTTACAAGACACGAAACCTGGGCGGAATATGCCAAGCCTTGGATAGATTACCTGGCAAGGAGCAGCTATATGCTTCAGCAAGGTCGTAATGTTGCCGATATATTGTATTACTATGGCGAAAACCACAACATCACCTGGATTTGCAGGGAAAAACTGCCGGATATACCTGCCGGCTTTGAATTTGATTTTGTCAATTCAATTGCGCTGCTCAGTGCCATACAGGCCGAAAATGAAAAATTGGTTGCCCAAAGTGGTAATACCTACGAGGTTCTGATGCTTGATGAAAGTGCCCGGTATATGACCTTGCCTGTATTGAAAAAGATACAAGAACTGGTTCAATCAGGAGTAAAGGTAGTCGGAGAAAGACCACAAAAATCACCCAGTTTAGCCGACGATGATACTGAATTTCAAAAAATGGCAGATAAAATCTGGAATAACAGAAATGTCATGTCCTTTGATGATACCGGTCTTCAACAGGATGTAATAATAACTAAGGCCAGCAATGAAATTCGTTTCCGCCATCGTCAAACAACCACCGAGGATATTTATTGGTTGAACAACCGGAGTGAGAAACCTACTAATGCTGAAATTAGTTTCAGGATATCAGGAAAAGTTCCTGAGCTTTGGAATCCTCAAACTGGAAAAACCGAGCTGGTGAGCTATCAAATAGTTGCTGGCAGGACTATCGTACCACTGAAGTTTGAATCTTGGGATGCTTTTTTCATTGTTTTCATTGATAATACAACTTCCGATAGTTATACCAAGCCGGAGGTTACTGAAACAAAAATTTCTCAGATTACAGGCCCATGGAATGTTACCATTGCCGAGAGGGAAATAACCATGGATTATTTAGCTTCCTGGACGGAAAATGACGATCCTGAAATCAAATATTTCTCTGGAACAGTTTCTTATGGGAGCAACATTGAAATAAAGGAAATGGACAAAATGGCTCGCTACATAATTGACCTCGGCCAAGTGAAAAATCTGGCGGAAGTAGTAGTAAATGGTCAGAATCAGGGTATATTGTGGAAGAAGCCATTTAAAATGGATATAACCGATGCTTTAAAAACAGGGCAGAATGTTTTGGAAATTAACGTGACCAACCTTTGGGTGAACCGACTGATAGGAGATGCCCAACCCAATGCGGAAAAATCCACGTTTACGACAATGCCTTTTTATCAGGCTGACTCTCCCTTGCTTAAATCGGGACTATTGGGGCCAGTAAAACTCCTTCAAATTTCAGATTAAAAGAAATCCTATACAAACGTATGATCGATCGTACTATATACAATCCCAATCTTATACTTGAACCAGAGGAAAAACACGGCCATAACAAATGTGGATAAGCAATAACGAGCATATTGCTATATTCATTCAACTTCTCTTAATAAACTTTTGCAGTGCGAGAAAGGTATTCGCTTTTTATCCGTACTGCTCGTACATGAATCCGTTATACCCAAATGCTTTCAGAAAGAAGCTGATTTAATAGTATAGATTATCGTTCTTCTTTTCCTGTAATGAGGGAGTATTATGAAATAATTGTGAGTGTACAGGCGGTTTTTTTATAATTTTCAGTTTTCGGTCAGAGTAATCCGGTGCTGAAATAACGCTCCGCTCTGTCCGGAAGTACAGTAGCTATCACCCAGTCCGGATGTTCTTTGGCTAATTGTCTTGCAACCCAGACATTTGCTCCGGATGAAGTTCCGCATAAAAGAGAATTTTTCGATGCAAGCTCACGGGCTGTTGTAATTGCATCATCATCAGAAACTTCAATGATTTGATCTATCAGTGATACATCAAGAATATCAGGTATAAATCCATCTCCGATTCCTTGTATCTGATGTAAACCTGGCTCATGGCCAAGAAGAGCAGATACGTTTTTGGGTTCAACAGCTACAATTGTAACATCCGGGCTGTTTTTCTTTAAAAAGGAACCAACCCCCTGAATTGTTCCGCCACTTCCAACACCGGAGATAAAAGCGTCAATTTTATTTCCTGTCTGCCTCCAAAGCTCAGGTGCAGTATGTTCATAGTGGGCTAATGTATTATTGGGATTTTTAAATTGTTGCGGCATATACGCCTTAAAATTCTCGACCAATTCCTCTGCTTTTGTAACCGCGCCAGCTATGCCTTCATTATCCGGAGTAAGAATTAAATTTCCACCAAGAACTTTAATTATATTCTTTCTCTCTTCACTCATTCCTTCGGGCATTACAATATACACCTCATAACCCTTAGCAATCCCAACAAGCGTAATTCCTATTCCAGTATTGCCTGATGAAGGTTCAACGATTTTCATTCCCCGCTTCAGCGTTCCATCCCGTTCTGCCCCTTCTATCATGGTAAGGGCAATACGATCTTTTATGCTTCCTCCAGGATTGAGAAACTCAGCTTTGGCTACAATATTTTCGTTCCTAAGCCTGATCAGAGGAGTATTTCCAACTAGATCCAAAATATCATATGCTTTCATGATTCTTTACATCCCTTATTACTGATAACTACCAGCAAAGCAGCAACTTTGTAGCCTATCACACGTTGGATTTCAGCTAAAAAAATTAACTGCCAAATAGTTATAAAATAAAAATCATTTACAAATACAGCAATACAAGTTCTTATGTATTTTTATTAACTCAGATTATGGCTTAAAAATTTTTAAGCAAAAAAATATAGTAACAGGTCGAGGATTGGATAAAATTACTACATTATCGCCATAGAAAGAAAAATTGGAGGCTTAAATTTCAACTATTTGATAAATTGGTGAAAAAGGGTATGGCAACTATCGGCGAAACGTTCGCAGTAATTTAACAAATTGAATCAAAATGAATAAATTGACTAATATTTTACTCTTGACCTTGTTAACAGCTGCAAGTTGCAATACAGCAAACAAATCAAGTGACAATAAGAGCGAAGACATAAATAACCATGAACAAATAAAAACTGATATGAATGACACAACACCAAAAGTTACAGATATAGGTGGAATTTTCTTTGGTTCGAAAAATCCTAAAGAAACAAGGGAATGGTATGGAAAAAATTCAGGTCTGGCAATTGATGATTACGGTTCTGCTTTCGAGTTCAGAAACGCAAACAGACCTGATGAAATTAATTATCTCAGATGGAGTCCGTTTGAAGAAGGGACGGATTATTTCAAACCTTCAGAAAAAGAGTTTATGATTAATTATCGGGTACAAAATATTGAAGGATTGGTAAAAAAGCTCAGAGAAAATGGTGTGAACATAGTGGACGAAATCGAGGAATATGAATATGGCAAATTTGTTCATATTTTGGATCCGGAGGGAAACAAAATTGAATTATGGGAACCTATAGAAAGCTTTTTCACTCAGATGGGTGGGGAAACAACCAAATAAAACGACCTGTCTGGAGAATTAAAAACTACCGCCAGCATTGCATATAGCTGATGGCGGGGAAAGTACCAATTTCAAGCTTTCGAGTATTGAATCAAGTTCGTCCCAGGCAGACAGTTAAGTACTTTAAAAACCGTAATAAACTATTTCCGGAACCGTTGGCAACCATGCATCGACATTCAATTATAGATTTCGGCTTGACCTCTCACAGACTATTAGTCAGTAGCAGATGAGAAAAATTCTGAGTATTATATTCTTTTTTATTGCATCAGGATTCATTCCGGTTTTTTCACAATTACATGATTCAATCGAAGTATTCCTTATAACATGTTTTCCAGGACGAGAGATTGAAACGATATATGGCCATAGCGCTATTAGAATTGTGAATCATTCAATTAATTATGACAGTGTTTATAACTGGGGTGTATTTTATTTCAAAACACCCAACTTCGCTTGGAAATTTGCCAAAGGACGTTTAAAATATCAGGTTGACAGTGATACCTATGATAGATTTTTACAAGTATACTTTTTTGAACAAAGGTCAGTCATATCACAAAAAATCAATCTCAACAGCACAGAAAAAAGTATCATTATTAATCTGATCAATAAAAATTTACTCCCTGATAACAGATTTTATTTATACGACTTCTTTTATGATAACTGTGCTACAAGGATTCGAGACCTAATTGAAAAAACAGTTGGGATAAACCTGGTTTATCCAGTTGACACTAACATTGAAAATCCAACATTCAGGGAAATGATTAATAAGGCACAATTACCTATGCCATGGCTCACCTTCGCGACTGATTTATTGATAGGAAAACCGGGAGATAAAAAAGCTGAATTCAGAGATCAAATGTTCCTTCCGGAAGATTTAATGAAAAATCTCTCACTCGCAATGATCAACGGAAAAAACAAAGGGATTCCTTTACTTCAGGAACCAGTCTCAATATTATCCTTTGAAAACAGAGTAACTAAAAATACACAACTTTTAACTCCCATATACCTATTTGCCATATTATTAATAATCATAATTGTAATCTCCATACGATTGCATAATTATAAAGTGAGCTTGTGGTTAGACAGGTCCCTTTTTTTTATCTTTTCAATCCTGGCAATTTTTATGATTTTCTTTAACTTTATTACAGATCATGCTGCTACAAAAATGAATCTCAATATAATATGGCTAAATCCTTTCTTAGTTGTAGCACTAATTTTTTTGTTTACTCAGAATAAAGGGACCATCTGGTTTAAGATAATTACCTTGACTTCATTTGGTTTTCTTATTTCATTAATAATTATACCACAATCAATAAATTTTGCTTTTGTCCCACTTATTTTAATACTTTTGATTCGGTCAATTTTAAGATCAAACCTGACCATAATAAAACTAAGGACTGAAACATCAAAAAATTTAAAAAAATTTTGGCGCTAACACAATGAAAATCAAATCTATTAAAATATCACCTCTAATCGCATTTTTTACTTTAGGCATGGCATTTCCAATTGGAAGTTCAAAGTCTTTTATTGCCTCAGTGATTGCTGTCGTGATATGCTATTTTGGTGGAATGTGGTATCCTTTTATTGCTCAATATGATTTTGCATTGGGACGGTATATTGTTCAGAAACCGAAATGGTCCGATAAATTAGCTCTTATAAAACCATTGACAATAGCTCATTTAATTGCCTACTTATTGCTTTCCTGTGGAGCAGGATTAATGATTGGGGAACTCATTCAAACACAAACAGCAAACTTTATTGGTTTATGCCTTGTTGCATCGGGATATGGCGTGAAAAGTGGAATTGATTGGGCTGTAAAAATTTCAGGTTGGAATAAAGATAGTAAGGAGCAGGAAAAATTACTATAACCAGCCATACAGGTAAACAATCTGGTGGCACGTCACTTTATCGTCGAAACGTTTACTGCAGTTTTTACTAAAAATAAATACCCTGTCAATGAATCGAAACTTGTACTTTTTTGGAATATTTTTTCTTGGATGGGCAATTTTTATGACGCTGATCCAGAGCATTATTCAATTACAAGTTGGCTCACGAATTTTTGCCCTGCCATCCTTTATACCGTGGTTTTTTCTGATGATCATTATTTCTACCATATGGATAATAATCCTTATGAAGTATTATCACTACAAAAAGTATTGGTCCGCTTTCTTTTTGGTGATCATTACTACTGTAGCAGCTCTTAATTTTTATTTCATCTTTTATATGATGTTGACAGGAAAAAAGGTAGGGAGTTATTACAACTACTCTTTTCTTATATACTATGGATCGGGTGTCCTGTATTCTTTAAGTCTTATATTTTCCAATGCCGGAAAAAGACCCTGGTTAAAAGCAGTGGGTATTTTAGGATTGCTAATTGATCTTATTTTAATATCCATAATGATCTGGATCTTGAATCTGCAAAATGTTCAGTTATATGGCAAAATTGATCGGTATGGTACATGGATCTCACTCGCTGGCCCCATCCTTCTTTTTATGTATATAATGAATTTTCTAAGTGAATCAGGAGCTTTACAGGTCGGTGATGTAAAAAGAACTCAACTTAAAAATTCATATCTCTTGTATTTTGCTAGTTTAATAGCCTTGACATTAACCCTGTTTCTAGGAGTAAAATTGGTTGGTGATCAATTTGATAAAGAATCTGAGAGAGTGGAGATGCTGGCTCAACCCTTTGAAGCCCGAACCTTTGTGAACAATCAAGGTGATACAATGCGATATCGTTTACTTAAGCCGCTTGATTACGATCCCGGTAAGAAATACCCGCTGGTGGTATGTCTCCATGGAGGTGGGGTCCGGGGGATTAATAATACGAATCAAATTGTTGGAAGCGGATCAGCACAGATTCTATCAAAACAGGAGAACCGAAAAAAATATCCGGCTTTTCTTTTTGTACCACAATGTCCACCAGGATATAGTTGGGGGGGTTATCATAATCATCCAATTATGATTTCACCAGCTGTAGATTCATTGGTTTTTGAAATTATTTATGCATTGGAGAAAGATTTCAATATAGATAATAAAAGGCGCTATGTGACAGGGGGATCGATGGGTGGTTATGGAACCTGGCATTTCATCTGTAGCCGGCCGGAAATGTTTGCTGCTGCAATACCTATTTCCGGAGCAGGCGATCCAGACCTTGCCGCTAACATCATTGATGTACCCGTATGGGCATTTCATGGTCGACTGGATGGGAAAGTTTCTGTAAGAGGCACCCGGGATATGGTAGAGGCAATGAAAAATGCAGGTGGCAATCCCCGATACACTGAGTTACAATCGGCAGGTCATGGAATCTCGTATATCGTTTATGATACACCGGGTACACCGGGTTTACTGGACTGGCTTTTTGCCCAGAAACGTGAGTAACTAATCGAGATGAAAATGAATGTATTAAGATGGAAAATATTTATTACAAACGAACGGTTAAGAATCTTAATTAAGATGATTACAATGGGTACAAGTCATAACCCCACGAAGTCAATCCGCCTCCGTTTCACTTCCGAAAGTCAGGCGTACGAGCCAAGCTACGATCCTTACCCGAGACGTGAGTGGTCATTACAGAACTGAAACAATAAAAAATTACAATTAATTGATTCTATGAAACAAATTTGGTTAAACCTGCCGGTAAAAGATATTAAAAAGTCAAAAGAATTTTTCAGGCAAATTGGATTTAAGAGCAATCCTATGCATGATAATGCTACTCATTTGGCAAGTTTTCTTATAGGAGAAAATAACTTTGTTATGATGTTATTCTCCGAGGAAGCATTTAAAAACTTCACACAGAATGGCATTGCTGACACTTCAAAAGGGACCGAAGTATTGTTGAATATTGATGCTCACAGCAAAAAAGAAGTAGATGAAATAGCAGAAAAAGTTCGAGAGGCAGGTGGTAAAATATATGCTGAGCCTGGTGAATCACAGGGATGGATGTACGCTTTTGGTTTTGAAGATTTAGATGGACATCGTTGGAGCATGTTATATATGGATGTGACAAAAATGCCGAAATAAAGAGTATTAGGTTCAAAGGACTTATTAAGATCCTGAAACAAGTTCAGGATGACAAAACCCACTTTTGAGTTTTCAAATATAGTTTTGTTTTCAAAGATAAAATAAGAGAAGGGTATTTTTTAAACCAAACCTTTCAATACGATGAATATGCTGATTATGAATTTCAACTTGGTATCGCTCTATTCTTATTTAATCAATCCAGAGAACATTCTTTTTTTCTCTTTTAATTGCCCGCTTATATTTAATCTTCGGATATCCAAGGATAACCGAAATTACGGCTTCATGACTTTCCGGTATATGAAAAATTTCTTTTACTGCCTTTACTTTATTAATTGCCGCCGGCACGAGCTCTATCATTGTTGCTCCTAATCCGAGAGAATGAGCTGCTAGCATAACGTACGTCGCATAAATAAGTGAATTATTCGTATGCTCTTCCACTCTTTTATCTGCGTGAAATATCAATAAGGCTGGTGCATTTCTGGTTATTCTATTACCGTTTTCCAATCTATAGTTACCAAGTTTGGCAATAGGATATATGTGATGATTAATTGTATTAAATGTTTCAGCATCATTTTTCATTTTTATCATCAATCGAATAAATGGATTATCGATCCAGTTAACCAGACCATCATAAAATTCAGATATGAACGGTAATGTGGATTCTATCGTTTTCTTATTGTTTACAATGGTGATATGAACTTCATTTGGAGCAGAACCATAAGGCGCAAAGGCTACTGAATCAATAATTTTCTGTATCATTTCTTTGGAAACAGGTTTGTCTTTAAAATTCCGGACCGAACGGCGTGTAGCAAGGAAATCAAGTAATTCTTCATATTTTATTGTATTCGCAGGCAAATCAAAAAAGTTTCTGGTATATGAATAATCATTCACTTGAATTGACTTCGTTTTACAGACAGCCATGCATTGCCCACATTCTACACATATGGACTCCCTTTCCGGAATAAAATAGATTTCCTGTCTCTCATTGAGGCCAAGTATATTGCAGGGACATACCTCGGTGCATAATTTACATTTTTTGCAGGTAGTATGATTAATTGTATTGTTCATTATTACTCATTTTGGAATTTATTCATATACAATTTATTGAAAACATATATTAATCCAATGGTGCCTGCCTGAAGAAGTTCTCCAGCCTTTCCTTTCCATATTTATCACCAACTACATCCATGGTCATCACCGACATCATAAATTCTACAGGACCATAGGTTCCGGAGGAAGTGAATGTCCTCATTATGGGAAGAATTATTCGAATGGCCCAAACAGGTAATGTGGCTATTTTGGGCTTTTTATTTAAAGTACTAAAAGCCAATTCAGCAATTTCTTTATATGTAAGGATTTCAGGACCACCTATATTTATTTCTTTTTCAGACTTGTCCAAAAGACTCACACAAACTTCGGCCAGATCAACACCGTGAATCGGATTTATTTTATTCTGTCCATTGCCAAATAGGGAAATCTTTCCTTTCCGGGCCATCTTCAGAAATTCCAGCATATCAGAGAAAAAACCAGTCGGGCGTATTACCACATAATCCAATCCTGATTCCTTGAGTTTGGTCACAAACAGTTCTTTGGCCTGGATCACTTTCAAATCCTTCATTTGGTGGGCGTTTAGTACCGAAACATAAATGAATTTGTTCACATGATCCTTTTTCGCTTCATCCAGCAGGTTTTTATTTCCCTGATAATCCACATCCATAAAGGTCAGGCCGTCTTTTTGCCTTGTAATCCCGATAGAAGAAAAAACGACATCGATTTCATCGCAAATACCATGTAACGTTTCCGGTCTGGTAACTTCAGCTTCAACGATTTCATCAATATGGTTTTTTAAATCACTTAATTTGCTTTTATCTCTTGCCAGTGCCCGGATCCGGTGATTCTGTTTTTTAAGTTCCGTTACTACATAACGGCCCAGATACCCGGTTGCACCAGCTACTAATACTCTTTTCATGATATTTCAAATGTTATTAATTACATTCATGTAAATAGTTTTTTATTTCTTCTTTGGTATCTCCACTCTTGTCCAGATTAATTGTCTGCTTTTAAAATAATCCGGTTTAATTCATCCAGATTGGGTGTATATATCGAGGTTTGTTTCTTCAGCGTTAATAATTCATATCCCAGTTCAACCATTTCATCTCTTGCAGCATTTACATGCATCATCATGGCAACTTCAGCGAATTTTGAGTTAAATAACTTTTTCAAAATATTGATCAATATAAACTCCGGTATCCAGTAAAACAGATTTAACCTGACATTATAGCTTTTTTTATATCCCAGCGCTTTCAAAACTCTTCCTCCTTCCTTCACTGCCCGTATGTATGTTCGTATGGTATGTTTATCCCCGGCCAGTTTATAATTATCACCACTTTTTAGCAGAGCACCGCCAATCGGATAAACGAATACCACATGATATTTCAGCCAACTATCCATATCATCCACAATATTGACGGGGACCTCAGCCCTTTCAAATAAATTTTGAATCTGTTTTGTTCTTTCTCTGATCATACCATCAATTTCTCCAATGGTGATGGGCATCCGTTTACCACCCGGTTTTGGGGTATCGATATAATGAACGATGTGGTTGATTCTTGAACCACCACCTCCCGGAAAACCGAACAATACTTTTTCTCTGGGCAGGTATTTTAAATACTCGTCAAAGCCCAGCGTATTATTGCCCATAAACAGGAAATTTTGAATGTTTTTATTTTTACTCAATTCAGGAAGCACCTTTTTAACACTGTTTTTGCGCATGATTACGATTACAAGTTCATAAACATCTTCCTTTACCAGGGAGTTTACCACATTAACTTTAGCATTCATTTTCTCACGTGTAAATTCATTGATCAGAATGACACCATTGTTTTTTAAAAATTCATAATGCTCATTTCTGGCTAAAATGGTGACCTCCATACCAGCTTTGTGAAGGCGGTATGCATACAAGCTACCAAGAGGACCTGCGCCGAATATTAATGTTTTCATGATATACTCTTACTTAATCAGATTTATAATATATTGTGATAATTCTGTGTCTGGAATTATTTCATAGGACAAGGTTCCTTGCGCTGATCGTCTGGTCATCATCTTAAAAATAAATGACTGCGGATATTCTGTTGCAGATTCTTCTGAAGTCCACTGATAAATTCCCTGAAAATATCCATCCTTTGATACCGACCAGATTTTCTCAAGAAATCCGGACTTGGCTATCAGAAACAGCGTTGGGAACATCGAGAGACGTTTATTGACAGCCAATGGAAGGCCGGAAAACTTAAAGCGTACCTTAAAAACAGCCACTGGCCTGTCAGGGTGTTGATTTGGATCAATTTTAAGATCTCTGATTACCTGAAACTTTTTCCCATCTTCCATAAAAAGCGTTTTCCCAATATATCTTTTTGGAAAATGAACACGTTTTCCAAGTATTCTAGTTAATAACACTTTTAAAGAATTATGGGATACGGTTATATTCTGATTCATTTTTAAATCTTGAATTATTTTCCGAGTTTTTCAATTTGTTTATAAATGATCCAATCCAGCAGTCGTCTGGGCAATTTAGAGGCGAAAGCAGCACCTCTGGCATCTTTCCCTACGATATAATAGTCTTTTGGCTTTCTGGAAGTAAGTGCATGTACAACATCTTTAGCCACTTGATCGGCTGGAATTTTTTTCACTTCCTCATATAATCTATCACCAAATTTTCTCAGAAATGAATATAGTTCAGCTATCTCAGGTTTAACCGTTTTACGCATTTCTTCCCTGTATGCTTTTCCCTTTTCCCAGATGGCACTTTCCACAGCTCCAGGCGCCACTAATATTACATTTACTCCAAAAGGGTTTAATTCTCGCCGCAGAGAATCTGTTATCGCTCTCACGGCAAATTTTGAAGCTGAATAGGCACTTGCCCCCGGGAGAGATATAAAACTGGATGTTGAACCAATATTGATGATACGGCCTTTTGCCTTACGCAGCATCGGTATAAACGCCTGCGTCACAGCCATCAGGCCGATGACATTCACTTCCATTAACTTCCGGATTTGTGCTATTGGTGTAACTTCCAATGATCCGCCTCGTCCAATGCCGGCATTATTGATAAGTCCAAAAACGCTCCCATCAGTTTCATTTTGGATCACGTTTACAGCCTCCTTGATAGATACCGAATCATTAACATCAAGAATGATGGGCGTCAGGTGTTCAGATGCTTCCTTTTTTAAATTTTCACCATCAATTTGTTTGCGGACTCCAGCAAATACTTTAAATCCCATTTCATCCAGATGAAGGGCACAGGCTTTACCAATGCCTGTTGAGGTTCCGGTTATTACGATGGCTTTGTTATTTTTCATATTGCTAACTCTCTAGTTAAGAATCAAACCGTTCAATCCAAACACTATAATTTATAAGTCCAAATTCTTTCAGGGCTGATACCAGTTGCAAAGCCAACGGACTTTTGTTGATATCTGCTTCATCTGATTCATGCAAAAGGTGAATACTGAAATCACTTTCAATAGCCACATGGTTATAAATCTTTACAATCTGTTGTCCTGTATTATTATGCAATTCTTCAATTAATTTTTTGAGTTCTTTTTCCAATATATTCCTTCGGTCACCAACACTCCTCAATTCAATAATTACCAGCCATTTCATGATTTTTCTTTTCTATATAACATTCTGAATAATCCAATACTAAAGTTATGCCAGAAGCATATTTCGCACATTATCAGCCACTTATGAAAATTTAAAAAATCTATATTGCCAAATACGACAATATTAATTGCCAAATAAGACAACCTTTATTATTTTTACCAAATAAGACAAATTTTAGCAAGTGGATTTTTTTATAAGTAATAATTAATATGAACGAAAATGAATTTTTCCACCAGGTCACGCTTCGGATTTGTGGGAATCTGGAGATTGAAGAAGCCTTGCATTCCTGCCTCCGCTATCTTAAAGAATATATGCCACTCGACAGAATTATCCTGCAATACTATGAGAAAGGTTTAGGAGCGATGCGTACGATAGCTTCAGCTACTCTCAATGAATATGGCAAAATGGATTTATTAACTCCACTTTCAGAAGAAGCCCAGCGTTCAGCTGGTTTACAAAATTTTCCGGATTCTGATGATATTTTTATTTTTGATAATCCACAGGAATACGCCATAAGCAGGGAGATGTTAAGTTTTCATAAAGAACGGTGTACCTCGTTAATGGTTATGCTTCTCAAGTCAAAGGAACAGATACTGGGTAGCCTGGTATTTATAACGCAGCATGAGCAAAAATATAAAAATGAACATAGAAGACTATTATCCCTGTTAAAAGATCCATTTGTTATCGCACTTTCCAATACATTAAAACACCGCGAAGTACTGATACTGAAGGATCTGCTGGCTGACGATAACCGCTATTTGCACGGGGAGCTTAGACGTATTTCAGGCGAAAACATCATAGGAGCTAACTTTGGACTGAGGGATGTAATGTTTAAGATCAGGCAGGTGGCAACCCTGAATAGTCCGGTACTACTTTTAGGCGAAACGGGTGTTGGTAAAGATGTAATTGCTAATGCCATTCATTATTCTTCCACTTACAGTAACGGTCCTTTTATAAGTGTAAACTGCGGTGCCATTCCCGATACATTGATTGACAGTGAACTTTTCGGACATGAAAAGGGGGCGTTTACCGGGGCACTGGCCCAAAAAAGGGGCCGGTTCGAACGTGCCAACAACGGAACGATCTTCCTTGATGAGATTGGCGAACTTCCACTCCAGGCGCAGGTACGCCTGCTAAAAGTATTACAAAGCAAAGAGATTGAAAGGGTAGGAGGTGTAAAGACGATCCCGCTGGATATCCGGATAATAGCTGCGACCAACCGGAACCTTGAAGAAATGGTCAGACATCATCAATTTCGGGAAGATCTATGGTTCCGGTTGAATGTATTTCCCATCTGGATCCCCCCGCTACGTGAGCGGATTTCAGATATTCCGGCTTTGCTGCAGCATTTCATCAGTTTGAAATCCAGCGAATTGAAGCTCCCCGGGGTACCTCCTGTTTTACCTGGTGCTATCGACTATTTAATGAAATATCAATGGCCAGGCAATGTCAGGGAACTGCAGAATGTTGTCGAACGTGCCTTGATTCTTAATCCTGCCGGTCCGCTTACTTTTGATCGCCTGGATCTGTCTTTACAAAAAGAGATTCCGTCAGATCAGGAACAATCTGATAAGATCGATTTTCTTGATGAGGTAATGGCCCGTTATATTCGGCAGGTGATATCAAAAACCGGGGGAAAGATTCACGGAAGGGGAGGAGCGGCAGAATTGTTAGGCATCAATGCCAGTACACTGCGTAATCGAATGAACAAATTAGGGATAAAGTACGGTAAGGTGAAAAAATGAAATTTCGTTCAGACCCCTCCTTCATCGCCCGCCGAATCACGCCTAAGCCTGAGAAGGAGGGATATCGGGATAAAAAGGAAGGGATAAAAAATTGGGATAGACTCCGCCGGTTGTTCAGGATATGAATGATTGGCACGAGTGAAATCCATAATTTCCCCATTTCATATCTTCAGCTATAGGTTATTTTATCTGATATCTTATCTAATTTAGGATTATACATATGTTTCAATATCCCAACGTAATAAGAGGAGAATTTGGAATTTTTATATCTTTATAAATAAGTTGTGAGCAATAATGGCAAAACCCACTTTAACCATTGAAAACAGGATGAATCATGAAACTTAAAAATAAGACAGCCATTGTAACCGGAGCCGCTGGAAAAGGTATGGGTAGAAGTATTGCCTTAACATTGGCACGAGAAGGTGCTAATGTTGTAATTAATTACAATAAGAATAAAGATCATGCAGAAGAAATTGTCCGGTATATCAATAAAAATTATAGTAGTGCGATAGCAACTAAAGCAAATATATTCTTTGATAAGGAATGTGATAAATTAGTGAATGAGACAACTAAGCAATATAAAAAAGTAGATATATTAATAATTGGCCCTGGTGCTGATTGGAATATGGAACCAATTGATAATTTAAATACAGAAAAATCATTGGCAGATATAAATAAAGAAATATCTCCTATTTATTATTTATTTCCGAAAGTATTACCAATGATGTATCAAAAAAAGTGGGGAAGGATAATTGGTATTTCTGTATTAACTAATCCCCCCTCTCCATCCTATTCTTACAACGTTGCTAAACAGGCAAGAACAGCGGCTTTGCTATCTGCAAGTAATGAAGCATGGAAAAATAATATAACAATTAATGTTATATCTCCAGGTCCGGTGAATAGTATTGAGGAATTTGATAAAGCAATTAAATTTGCAAATAAAACAGATGAATGGGCAATCAGAAAGAATATCACACCCCAGGATATTGCTGAAGCGGTATTATTTTTATGTTCTGAAGAGGCTGATTATATAACAGGGACTGAAATTAACCTTAAATTCAAATAATAATTTAAACGAATAACAGCTGATACTGCTCTAAGATTAAGTATTTTTTTTGGTGCCTCCGTTAAATTCTGGTTGGGATTACAGGATGATTATGATATCGAAGAGGAGATATTGATTAAATCAAAAGAATTTTATGCAATTAAAAAATTCGGAAATAAAACTGCCTGATGCCCCAATAAAAATCATACCGATAATTCTTGTATATATAAATTTCGTACTTTCAGGTAATTTCCATAATTGGACGTAAATAAAACTACATTTGGATAGGGACACTTTTTAAAGTTTATTTTAAAAATTGATGATTTGAAATATATCTTAACGATATCTTAACGGTGGACCATTTAACAACATTAAAAACAATAAATGAAGAAATTAAAACTAGTGGAATTTAACCAGGTAAAAGACAGAGTGCCATTGCATCATCAGGTAAATGGTCTTGATCTTGTGGTCGTTAAGTACGAAAGTAATGTTTCCGTACTATATGGCAGATGTCTTCATCGAGGTGCTATCATGGCAGATGGTTATATTGAGGGTAATAACCTGATTTGCGGTGTTCACGGATGGGATTACCGCTATGATACAGGTGTCAGTGAGTACAATAATTCCGAAGTGCTCCATAAATTCTACTCTGAACTAAAAGGGGGTTGGGTTTGGATAGATGAAAATGAAATAAACGAATATCTTAAAGATTTTCCGCAACCGTTTCAGAGAGAAAAATACCTTGGTCAATATGCAGACACGCACCCTGAAGATACCGAACCTTACACAAAATACATAAAAGAATTAGCCCGGAACGGATTAAAAAAATATGGGCATCACGGGCCATCTGCTGCAATGGGCGTGGATAGAAATCTGCTTCCCAAATGGGAAGACATTCAATTTCTCCCGGCACAATTGGCCAGACGTCCGTTATTTGACGATGAAGAGGTAAACACAAAAACTGTCATAGGCCCGAAAGCTAAAAAACCTTTAGTCCTAAAAATTCCTGTTTTTGTTTCAGATATGAGCTTTGGAGCCTTGTCCAGAGAAGCTAAAATTGCCTTGGCAAAAGGAGCCGAAATGGCGGGAACGGGTATCTGCAGTGGTGAAGGTGGAATGTTACCGGAAGAACAGGAAAGCAACTCCCGATATTTTTATGAATTGGCTTCCGGCAAATTCGGTTTTTCTTGGGATAAAGTTCAAAGAGCCCAGGCATTTCATTTTAAGGGTGGCCAGGGAGCCAAAACTGGCACAGGTGGCCATCTTCCAGGGCATAAGGTCACCAGGGAAATTGCGGAAGTAAGGGGATTAAATGTAGGAGAAACAGCTATTTCGCCAGCAACTTTTCCTGATTTAATCACTGTGCAAGATTTCAAATCCTTTGCCGATGAAGTAAGGGAAAAGACAGGTGGTGTCCCAATCGGCTTTAAAATAGCAGCAAGCCATATAGAAGCTGATATCGATTTTGCACTTGGAGTTGGAGTTGATTACATCATTCTCGATGGACGAGGTGGCGGAACCGGTTCAGCACCCACAATTTTAAGAGACAATATTAATGTGCCCACCATACCGGCTTTGGCGCGCGCAAGAGATCATTTGGACAAAGCAGGAGCTAAAGATGTTACACTAATCATAACAGGTGGCTTGAGAGTTCCTGAAGACTTTGCCAAGGCTATGATGCTGGGAGCAGATGCCATTGCGGTTTCAAACGCAGCTCTGCAAGCGATAGGTTGTCTGGGTATGCGTGCCTGTAGTTCAAATAATTGTCCTGTTGGTATTGCCACACAAAAAGAGAACTTAAGAAGCCGGTTAATTGTTGAGACATCGGCCCAACAGCTGTACAATTTCTTTAGCGCTACCATGGAATTGATTAAAGTGATTTCCAGGGCTTGTGGGTATGATGATATAAGCAAATTTAATTTCAACGACTTATCAACATTGAATTATGAAATATCTCGGCTTACAGGAATTCGTTATGCAGGAATCAATGAAGAACAGAGAGAATTATAATTTCAAAAAATGCCTGGGAGGATTACAATTCCAGGCTTAGCGAAGATCGTAAAATGCGTATGGAGACCAAAGAATTGATTAAAGATATTCAACGAACGCCATTCAGAGGCAAAGGTAAACCTGAACCATTAAAATATGATCTTACCGGACTTTGTCAAACGGTTATTGGCAATTATAACAATACAACCAAATGAAAATTTGTGTAGCACAGACAAGACCTCTCAAAGGTGATATTCAAAGTAATATTGATCGCCACAAAAAATTAATCAATCTGGCCGTTTCTAAGGGAGCAGAAGCTGTTTTTTTCCCGGAACTATCATTAACGGGTTACGAACCTGAACTGGCAAATGAATTAGCAACTACGCAAGACGATAGCAGATTTGATGATTTCCAAAAAATTTCCGACACCAAACAAATTATTATTGGAGTTGGAGTACCGACAAAAAATGATAAAGGCATCTGCATCAGTATGATTCTCTTTGAACCGCAAAAAGCGAGACAAACGTATTCAAAAAAGTATTTGCACGCTGATGAAAAGGCATTTTTTATTAGCGGACAGAATTCTACTGGTTTAAAAGGTGAAAAAATCAACATTGCACTAGCCATTTGTTATGAATTATCAGTTCCCGAACATGCAGAGAACGCTTTTAAAAGTGGAGCAGAAATTTATTTAGCAAGTGTAGCTAAATCTGCGAATGGGGTTAACCAGGCCATTAAAAGGTTATCTGAGATTGCCAGTAAATATTCAAAAACAGTATTAATGTCAAACTGCATTGGACGATCTGATGGTTTTGAATGTGCAGGGAAAACATCAGTTTGGAATAAAAATGGCGATCTGGTAGGGCAATTAAATGACGCAAGTGAAGGAATAATAATTATCGACACCGACACACAAGAATTAATTAAAAAAATATTATGAGGCTGTATGGTAAGTTTATTTCATACAAAGATCGCAATGAATTTCGCTAAGAACTAAATGTATAACTATTTATAAATCAATGGATTGCGACCCTGGCGGTTTCTTTGTGTTATCCCTCCGCCCACCGATGACTTGACGAAGGCGCGGAGTATGAAACCTAATATTAAACTTTTGATATTGCCTAAGATATGACTTTTTATGTGATAACGAGTTTTGTACTTTCTACTACCTTTAAGAAAACTAATTCAACTTTTGAATAAAATTGATAATTTATGAAACGAATTGGTAAAATCATTCTTTTCGGTTTTTTATTGTGGTTAACCGTTTTTGTCGGTTCCTTTTTCATCTTCCCTGTTAAGCAGACCGATCCGATTTTTTTTGAAACCCTGATTTCTATTATTCTGGTAGCATGTACAGTTTTGTACGGTCATATTTATTTCGATAAAGAAAAATTGATCCTGAAAAACTGTATTGCTGTAGGATTAACCTGGGCAATAATAAATATCGCTATTGACCTTCCTCTCATGTTTTATGGTCCGATGAAAAAAACTTTCCCTGAATACATGACTGACATCGGGCTAACTTATCTGATTATACCTATCATTTTATCTGTCTATGCTTTCAGACGATAGGAACAGTAAAAAATACAACTGAGGCGATCATAGTATATTGCTTATGGCAGATCACGTATAAACATAATAAATTTAATTAAACACGTTATCAAATGATTGAACGAACAATTACTACCTGGATAATAATTATTTTTGGGGTGATTACTTTTCTGCCCTTGTTTTTTGCTCAAACTTTGGCGTTGCTAAGACCTAATGACAAGAAAACAAGAGATATTCTTATTGGCAAAGGAAAAGATTGGAGAGATAAAACTCATTTCAAATCTGCAAAAGCATTTGCCTGGGCAGATTTATTAGTACTATTCCCTCTAATTATCGCCGGAAGTATTGGCGTGGTATTATCTCAATCATGGAGTTATTTACTATGGATTGCTTCAGGTTTTATTGCTATTTATTTCAACATATTGACCTGGGTTCTTGAAAAAGAGTACACTTATCCTTCTTATGGGCCATTAGCCTACTATACTTATTATTGGGGCTTCTTTCTTTATTGGGGTGTAGCTGCTATTGTATATTCAGTATACCGGTTATTTGAATTGAAGATCATTTAGCGTAACGAGTTTGGATAATAATGTATAATAATTTCTTTTGTTTTTCATCTTGAAAATGAAAATGATGTATATTGATGATAGTCTATTAAAATGAAAAGATTAGTTGTTATTCTTTTTTTTCTTGGAATTATAGCAAACAAACTATTGTCGCAAAAAAGTGATTTTCCTAAATTGTCAGGCCCCTATTTTGGCCAGGATCCTCCAGGTAAAACAACCGAACCATTCGCTCCGGAGTTTTTCGGCTCCATGTTTAGGTCCTACCATAGTGGCATAATATTTTCACCTGATGGAAAAGAGGCATACTGGCAGGCAATGCTGAATGATGAAAGTAGTAATCAGGCCATATTCGAATCCAAACTTAAAAACGGATTTTGGACTGAACCTGAAGTAGCCTCATTTTCCTCATTAATTAAAGGAGGCAGAGATGATTCTCCATTTATTTCTCCCGATGGTGATAAACTCTTTTTTATTTCATCCCGCCCGATTGAAGAAGGAGGTAAACCTGGTAAAGAAAACATCTGGTTTGTTTATAGGATTGGCGAGGATTGGTCGGAACCTGAACTTATTCCACTGATTTTGAATTCAAATGATGGGGCGATACACTGGCGCTTTTCAGTTGACAGACAGGGGAATCTCTATTTTGGCACATGGAAGTTTAATGACGAGGAAATTTCAGGTGATATCTATCTTTCGAAATACGAAAACGGCCGATATATTAAACCGGAAAAACTTGGGCCTGAAATTAACCGTGAAGGAGATTATAATTTCTGTCCACATATTGCCCCTGATGGTAGTTATTTGATCTTTACCAGGGTAGGGCCAACAATAAGCGAAAGATTACCGGATAGAATTTACTGTTCTTTCAGGAAAAAGGATGGCACATGGACTAAAGCAAAAAAAATAGATATACCTGGTGAAAAGGGAAATGATGTTCCTGTGGTTTCACATGATGGTAAATATTTATTTTTAAGGCACGGAAGTGAATTTTTCTGGGTTGATGCCTCGTTTATTGAAAAGTTAAGGCCAAAGGAATAAAAGTAAAAAATTGACAATAAAAATGGATAATCCTGATTTTATACAATCACTTTTATGCCCGGATACTACATCAGTACCAGTTGCAAAACAAGGTCTGTAATTGATTAATTCACAGGTCTTTATTTATTATGAAAATCCATCTCGAAAATAATTATTGAGTAATTTTCTGAAAATTTTGTTTATTGAATTTAATTCATCAATCTTTTCTATTTTACAGGGAATAAATAGATAATCTTGATAACATTAGGCAACAACTTAAAGGCGACTGGAAAGGTGCTAAAGTTCCTTGTATTCCTCAGTATCTTTGCGCTGTTGATAGCTGCGCTAATTTATTGGAGAGAGGACTCGGTTCGAGATCAAATTTCATTTCTGCATGTCTTTATATGGCAGTACAGCATTTGGATTCCATGGATTTTGGCTTTCCTGTTATTTAAATTTGTCGTAAATAAGTTCCGGCATTTAAAAATCGGAAAAATAGTTGTATTTGGGTCGGGAGTTATTTGGATTGGGATACATTTTGCATGGTTTTTTTATATATCCTCTATCTTCAGCCCTTACCTGGGAATGCCAGCAACCGGATACGGCGTGTATCCCTATTTCTTTATTTTCTGGACCATCCTGGATATCGGATTGATGTGGTACGTGTTAGAAGATTTTTGGCAGCTTCCTATTGAAGATAAACAAGTAAAACCTATTTTAATTGAACTAACAAGAGGTGATAAAAAATATTATTGTGAACCAAATCAAGTTCATTGGCTTTCAGCAGAAGACTATTATACCCAATTATTTACTAACCAGGGTAAATTTTTAATCCGCAAAACCCTGAAAGACTTTTACAAAATATTACCTCATGAGGACTTTAAGAGAATACATCGCTCAACCGTTATTAATGTTAACTATGTATCTGGATTAGCAAGAGGTAAAAATGACAGCCTGGAGGTCATACTGAAGGATGGGACAAAACGACGGGTCAGTCGAAATTATTCAAGGGAAATAAGGGCTTTCTTCAGGAATTGGTCGCAATGACCCCATTCACTATCAAAATTCTGTTTGTTCACTGCATTGCCTCATCTTTAAAATTTTTTTATCCGTTATTTGAAGCATGAAAAAATTAGTGAAAACCATTATTTTATTCAGTTTGTTCATTCTGATTGCAGCTACAGGCAACACACAAACTAAAATAAAAGAGATTTCAAAAGTTACCAATGTAGAATCTTCCTATCCTTATTGGTCACCTGATGGCACTCAAATTGTTTTTCAATCCAACAGAACCGGAGGTAGCAGTGATATTTATGTCATGAATGCTGATGGGACCAACATAAAAAGATTGACGAATAGCCTGGGTGATGACCTGACTCCTGTCTGGTCGCCCGATGGCTTGAAAATAGCTTTTCAGTCTTTTAGAGATGGCAATGAAGAAATATATATTATGAACACGGATGGTTCCAGGCAACAAAATATTACCTATTCCCCGGAGGCTGAAATGCATCCTAAATGGCATCCGAATAGTGAAAAATTAATATTCAGTGTACCAAAAGGATACTGGAATGTTGTTGACCACTGGCAGATAAATATGGATGGTAGTGGACTGGAAAGAATTACGAGAAGTGTAACTATTGATACATATGCAGAATGGTCTCCAGACGCCACAAAAATTGTAGGAAGAAGAATAGTGGGTGTTAATTCTGAAATTTTTTTATTTGAAGCGGATGGTACCAATTCCATAAATCTAACAGAAAGTCCTGCTTACGATGGCTGGCCCTCATGGTATCCTGATGGTTCAAAAATCGTATATGCCTCCGAAAATGAGGATGGTCTGGGGAGAATATATGAGCTGGATCTGGATAATCGTAAAAGCACCTTGCTGATTTCAAAAAAAGGAAGTTGGACCAAACCTATTTGGAACAAAGATGGAAATAGGCTGTTATGTACCAGAACATTGGATGGAAATGTTGATATTTTTATCTTTGATCCCGGAAAAGTATACCAGGAAGATCAGCTTACAAAAGTCAGTAATATTTCAAATTCTTACCCTTCATTTTCTCCCAACGGAAACCAAATTGTTTTTCATTCTAACCGATATGGTGTCGATGATATTTTTGTTATCAATGCGGACGGATCAGGCTTAAAAAGACTTACCAATAGTCCAGGTGAGGATAGAACCCCTTGCTGGTCTCCTGATGGAGCGAAAATTTCTTTTGTATCCACAAGAGGGGGAAATAATGATGTATATGTTATGAATGCGGATGGGAGCACGCAAAGAAATTTAACGAAAAGATCGGATTCAAAGGAAATACATCCATGCTGGTTGGCAAATGGTGAAAAATTAATTTTTAATTCCTCACGTGAGCAAGATACCTATGCCATATATAGCATAAGTTCAGATGGTTCTGACCTGAAGAGAATTGAAAGAAATGGAGGAGAGAACACACAGGCACAATGGTCACCAGATGGAGAAAAAATAACTTTTCGGAAATTGATCGAAAAAGAAAATTGGAAATCGGATATTTTCATCATGGATAGTGATGGACAAAATGAAAAAAGACTGACGCATAAAAAGGGTAACAATCAAAATCCATCCTGGTCTCCTGATGGATCAAAAATAATATTCTCCTCTTCAAATGAAAATAATAAGGAGGCTCATTTATATTTGATGAATCCTGATGGCTCAGACTTATTCCGCCTCACCCCTGAGGGTAGTGGAGTAAGTTATCATACGCCCAGTTTCTCTGAAGATGGAACGAAGATAGTCTGTACCCGCTCAACTGGTGGAAATGAAGATATCATAATAATTCACTTAAATTAAAAGTGACAGGTATATGCCTAATGGTCTTATGAATGTTATTAAATCAATGAAATGTTATGGGACCTTATGAATAGAATGTTTTGTCCAAAACTTTTAGAATTTATCAAGCATATGTGGATAACAATCCAGCTATTATCATTAATAAAATTAAGGTCACAATAATTATAGATAGGATATTCCAGATTCTTATAGGATACTTATACCAGTAATAAACCAGTAATGAGAATACTAATGTTTGAAAGACAGTTTCTCTAAGGCCGATAATTTGATCCATAACTGGAAAGTTTGTATATATTATTCCCTCAAAGGATCCGGGTGCTGGACCAGTTGTTCCCAATATGGCCAGCCCTAAAAAGAGAAACCACAATTTTAACCATCCGATTTTACTTTCCAGAAAAACTGATTTAAATGGCCAAAGCACTAATGAAAAAAGTATTCCCCGGAATATCTGTAGTGCAGGTCCAGCCATAACCCAGGGTGAATCAGTGGGTTTCATTAAAACCGCTAAATCTCCTGTCTGAAAACTCTCTTCATAATTAAATAAATAGAATGCTAAAATTCCTGCAATAAAGTAAGTGATTGTGTGTGTTGCTGTAATTCGCCATGCGAACGTCCCGAAACTGTATTTATCTTTAGTCATTATATTGAATTTTGATCAATGGTAAGATAAAGTTCAAGATTTCTATAATGATTAAAAAAATAATCTTGCAGAGTTGTTGTATTTTGATGTTTAGTGGTTAAAAATGAAGTATAAGCAGTTTTCGCCTGATTTGAATGCCATGTTATTCCGCAGATGATGGCAGCTCATTTTTCATTGTCCACTCGCGAATTCAGAAAATATTTCTTTTGAGAATGTTCGATACCCCTAGCCTCTATAAATTATCTTTTCAAGTGCAGACAAGGTAAGGTAAGTAATCCTCTTTTTGTTAAAAATTAACTATTTTGTGGATAAACATCGTATAAAACACAAAGAAGAACTGTACATTTATTGAATAGACCTTGATGAAAAAAGTAATAATTGTAACGGGGGCTGCGGGATTTATAGGGTCTTCTCTTATAGTTGCTTTATCAAAGGAATATAACATTGTAGCCATTGATCGGCGAACACCTACTAATGCGCTGGTTGCAGCTGCTCCCAATGTCAATTGGAAGGAACTTAATATAGCTGATGCCAAAAATGTACATAATACTTTTCAACAAATGAAAGCGGATTTTGGTAAGATCGATTACGTAATTCATCTGGCAGCATATTACCACTTTGGAAATGATTGGAATAGCGAATATGAAAAAACCAATATTCACGGAACAGAAAATATAATTAACGCGGCAATAAATTACCGTGTTCAGCGAATTATTTTTACCAGCAGTATTGCGGCAATGGAACCTCCTCAACATGGATATTCTTTAAATGAAAAATCTCCCACAAGCGATTATTTTCCCTACGCCAGGTCGAAATCCGCTGGAGAAAAAATTATCAGGAATGTCTCACGAAAGATTCCTGGAATTGTCCTCAGACTTGGGGGCGTTTTTAGTGATTGGTGCGAACTACCACCTCTTTACAGTTTGATCCGGTTATGGTCGGGGATTGGACCTTTTTCAAGGATAATACCTGGAAAAGGTGAATCAGGCATCCCTTATATTCATATTTCAGATGTAATTGAGATTATTAATCGCTGCATTCTATTACACGATCAACTTGAACCCTATGAAACATTCCTGGCTTCACAAAAGGGCGCCATATTGCACAAGGATTTATTTTCAGCTATCAGACTATCCCTGTCTAATCCTCGTTCAATAAAACCCATTTACGTTTCTCCCTCAATGGTTAAGATTGGTCTTAACCTGAGATCGATTTTTGATATGAATCTAAACCAGGTGTCAGTTGAGCAGCCCTGGATGATTGAATATATTGACAGACCCTGGAGGGTTGACAATTCGTACACACAAAAAAAATTGAATTGGCATTGCAGCCCGGATAGGTATATCCTGGAAAAAATTCCAGCAATCCTTAAACTATATGAAGAGCAAAAATATAAATGGGTAGATCGAAACATGAATAGATTCTCAGGCAATTATCTATACTCAGAATGATATATAGGAGCATAGTGTAATTGCTAGCTATTAAATGAAAGTGGACAGGTTTTTACTTGTACATGCCTAAAAGATCACTTACATAAAGTTCAACATCAGGTGCGAAATAGTCACCCGTCATATATTTTTTCAGGCTGAAAAGGAGCTGTTGTGCTTCGGGTCTGTTCTCCAGGTCAGAAAGCAGATCTATACCGGATACGATGATCCTGCCTCTACCGATTTTTGCCTCGAAAATTAACGCAAGCCTTCGGTTAGTGAACCAATCATCAATGACACGAACGATAGGTTTCAGTTCAGGAGTGAACTTATTTAGGATAATGGCATTGGAATGACTCATGGCATCCCACCACTGCCAGTTCGAATGGAATTCAGTTGGGAATTCAGTCAATGCAGGATGTTCCGGATCACATAATATTCCCAGTGTATGGGGTTTTTGTCCACGGGTCCAGGCGGTATTCCAGAAAATACTTGAAAAGCCGATGCCGACATCACCACCATATTCCGGCTTAAGACTTCCTTTGGGAGGAGTGAGCAGGATTTTACCTCCATTTTCCAGATATTTTATGGTTTGTCCATTCAGGTCGCTAACGATCCTGATATGCTCTTCTCCCTGTATTGTTTCTTTTTCAGATGGATAAACCCAGATGTCCCAGCTATTCGAATAACCGTTCACGTTTACAGTAAGTATTAACTTTTGAGCTTTGGTTACTGTTCCCATATTAACAACAACCTCTCCCAACTTAATGCCATTCCCAATAGGTATATCCATCTCGCCAAAGCTACCATTAGCGATAATTCCATTATCGATGGTTGTCAGCATCCATGAAGGGGATATGTTTGTTAATGCATGCGCACCAAAATGAGCAACCTCTACTCCGGCTTTTATTGTCTCATTATCATGAAATATCCGCTCTGCAAAACGGGCTAATGGAACAGTTTGATTGCAGAATCGACTGAATTCCTCAGGAGAAAAATATCCTTTCTCTTCCCAGAAAGGATCAAGTACTCCTACCAGGGCTGTCCCTTGCCCGGGAAAATCGTGCAAATCGAGCAATTGAAAACCTGCAAAATCCTTAGTCCGTAATGCCGCTTCGATATCCGCCTTATAACACAAAACCTGCAATTTTCCAGATGCCTGAAGAAAACTGTCTGCCAGGTTCCCCATATGATTCTCTTCCAGAGTTTCTTTAAATATTTCAAAGTTCCTGGCTTTCAATACACCTGTATATTTCTCCATCTCCTTAAAGTTCGGATACACACACCACTGTCCGATCTCATGGCTTACATAGGGCATTGGGATATTTTCAATAATATTTTTATAATCAAATTCTGTTTGAGGGGGCTCTTTATTAATAATACTGTTCAGCTCCTGTCCCCACCCTTGTATGCGGGCCTGAGGCGCATTAAAATAGTCAACACTTTCGATATAAGGCCAGCCGGCAGCTCCGGTATATACCCTGCGGGGATCTTTGGATCTCCAGTGATCTACAAATTCTGCAAGGAATTCGACCTGATTTTCCCCTGCTGGTTCATTGCCATAGGCCAGCATGCAGAAAGACGGATGGTTTCCATAAGCATCCAATATTTGTTCTGCTTCCTTGTACAACCATTTATCCATGGGTTTTCCATCTCCTATTGACGGACCGCTGTTGGCCCAGCTTGAACACTCTACCTGCAGGTATATACCCACTTGATCAGCTGCTTCAAAGGCGGCTTCTGGCGGACACCAGGAATGGAACCGCATGTGGTTTAATCCATGGGCTTTACAAACGCCCAGGATTCTTTTCCATTCCTCAACATCAGTTGCCGGATATCCTGTTTTAGGGAAGATAGCACATTCCAGGGTTCCTCGTAAAAATATTGGCCTGCCATTAATAACAAAGCGTGTTCCATCTACCTTAAATTCACGCATCCCAAATGTCAGCAGCTTTTGATTAATACCATAGGAAGATTTCAGGGTCAGATTCATAGTGTACAAATTCGGATGAAACTCATCCCACAGATTCGGTATATTACCCATTGGATATACCATTTCCAACTCCTTATAATCTTCTATTTCAATTCCTGTGATGCGAGAAGTTTTCATTTTATCAGATGGATCTCCTGTATTTTGCACCTCCAATATGAGTTTACAAGTATGTTTTGTACCGGTTATATTTCTGATGCGGGCTTTTACGATTACCTCTTTATTTTTGACATCCGGATAGAGTTTTACGTCTTCAAGAAAAACCTGAGGTTCTGCACTCAATATTATATCTCCGACTATCCCATTCCAGTTCGATTGCGTATGATCCGAAATACTATGCGAATTAATTCCCGGGTTGATCTCTTTAATACTGTTATCAACTCTGATTGTAAGAAGCTGTTTCTCTGCTTTAATGTAATTTGTCAAATCATAAATATGTGCCGTTCCAAGGTTGTTTTTTTTGCCAATATTCTGATTTTCCACCCAGATCTGTGTTTCCCAGTGTGGCCGTTCCAGTTTCAATTCAATGTATTTCCCTTTCCAGTTGTCAGGGATTTTTATCTCTTTCTGGTACCAGGCGGCTCCTATATAGTGCTTCACAGGTTGTAACCAGAAAGGTATCTTTACGTTTCCTTCCTGTCTGTAACGGGCGTATTTATCGTCAGTGAACCATGATTGATCAACAATTTGTCCGGTCCATTTGGTTTTCTCTGTAATATCCTCTCCCTTACCATTTTCTGCCATTGAACCGGGTAGAGTAACAGTATCTGGAAAATCCTTATTGTACCATCCTTCAGTAATACCTTTATTAAGCGAATCGATCTGAAATTTCCATTCGCCGGAAAGGTCTATTTTTTGAATAGTTTCCTGGGCACATCCACACAATAATACAAGCAGCAAGAGGATGGTAGAATTTATAAGTTTCATCATATTCTTATAAAAAAAATAATCTCATTCTAAGTTAAAGAATTATTTTATAATTCTCCATGTTCAAATATTATAGCATATTAACATCCTAAATCAGTTCAATTTTTTGATGGAAGTCCCCAGCCAGGTATCGTTATTTCGAAGGGCAGGAATCAATAGGGTAATCATGACCAGGATAATTAAAGAGATCAGATGGATTGGTTGCCCCTGTTATAAGGGAAATCCCTATAATTGTTAAAGGTATACCAAATACCAATAATTTAGTCGTACCTGTGATATCTAACTTAAATCTCTTCATCTCTGTTTTATAACAAATGTCTATCATTATAAAACAGCTGAATGGGAAAGTAGGGCGTTCCCGCCATACGGATCAAAAGGAGCTTTATCAAACTTTTATCCTTTAGTGATGATGCGGATTTAAACAAAAAAATTGAATATTGGGAACAGTTTAATAACTTTGATAGACCACATAGTGCTTCTGATGGAAAAACGACCTATGTGGTACTAAAAGGGAAACTAAAGAATTGATAATTTAGTCTAACTTGGAATAACGTATCACATGCTAATGAACTGGGTATTTTACAACTTTTTCCAGAACACAAAAGAGTCGCATTATTAGATATTAATTGATGTTTAGATAAAATTTAATAGAACATGAGAAATTTGTGGAACATAGCAGAGGCCAAGAAACTAGGCGACGTTCCTTTGAAGTTGAGGGTTTATTCTTCTCGATTACTTGGACAAGAAGAAGATTTAGTACTACATGGCGGAGGCAACACTTCTGTTAAAACAAAAGAGAAAAACATATTTGGGATAGAAGAGGATATAATTTACATAAAAGGGAGCGGATGGGACTTAGCAACGATTGAAGAAGCTGGATTTGCACCTGTGAAGCTTAAGGTCTTGCAACAATTGGCTGAACTAGACCATCTCTCCGATGTCGAAATGGTTAAATATCAGAGGATGGCCATGACTAATCCATCAGCCCCAAACCCATCAGTAGAAGCAATTTTGCATGCTATCATCCCTTACACCTTTGTAGATCACACCCATGCTGATGCCGTGGTAACCATTAGCAATACGCCAAATGGAAATGAGAGAATAAAGGAGCTTTATGGCGACAATATGCTAATCGTCCCTTATGTTATGCCTGGATTTGTGTTAGCTAAAGAGATTTATAAGCTGACCAGGGGCCTCGATTGGAATAAAATTGAGGGGATGATCTTACTAAATCATGGCGTATTCACCTTTCATGATGACGCAATGGTGAGCTATGAAAACATGATTAAAATTGTTACTAAAGCTGAAGATTACCTGAAACAGAAAGTTACCGTTAAACTTGAAGGTTCAGGTAAAGGCAAAGTTGCTCCATTAAAGCTTGCACGGCTAAGACAAATTGTTTCCAAACTCTGGGGGAAACCAATACTGGCTCAAATCGACAACTCGGAAGTCTGTACTGCATTTAGCAACCTGCCGAATCTGTCTACTATCGTGAACAAAGGCCCACTAACACCCGACCACATTATCAGAACAAAACGAACTCCTGTTGTTCTATCTGGCGATCACGAAGAAGACATTCTCAACTACGCTAATGAGTATAAGGATTACTTCAATGAATTTAATAACGGAGATCAGATAGCATTGGACCCGTCACCAAGGTGGGCGGTTTGGCCTGGCCATGGCACTTTGTCATTTGGGACAACTGTGAAAAACAGTAACATTATCCGTGACATCACCAGACACACGATCAAAGCTATTTTCCAGGCAGAGCAACTTAACGGATGGGATACACTTTCTAAAAGTGATTTATTTGAAATGGAATACTGGATTCTTGAACAGGAAAAATTAAAAAAAGATAAGGTTGCAAAACCCATGCAAGGTAAGATTGCATTAGTTACCGGGGCAGCAAGTGGTATTGGAAAAGCATGTGTTGAAAGACTAATTGATGTAGGAGCTGTAGTGACAGCTCTTGATATTAATCCCTCGATCAATACCTGCTTTAATCAAAGTGAAGTTCTGGGCATTGAGTGTGATGTAACCAATATTGAACAATTGAAAATATCGATTGAGAAATCCATTGCCCATTTTGGAGGATTAGACATGCTTATTACTAATGCAGGTATTTTTCCTAAAAGTTTATCCATAGGGGAAATGGATGATGAAACCTGGAATAAAAGCTTGGATATTAATGTTACCAGCCACCAACAATTAATCAAATATTGTTTGCCTTATTTAACATTGGGGATAGAACCTTCAATTGTGATCATTGCATCCAAAAATGTTCCTGCACCAGGACCAGGCGTATCTGCATATTCTGTAGCAAAGGCGGGACTTACCCAGCTTGGGCGGATCGCTGCCTTAGAGCTGGGAGAAAGAGGCATCAGGGTAAACATAATTCATCCCAATGCTGTATACGACACCGGGATTTGGACGGACGAAATATTAAAAGCCCGAGCCGATCACTATGGATTAACTGTTGAAACATATAAAACCAATAATGTTTTAAAAGTTGAAGTTACATCAAAAGATGTGGCAGAAATGGCTGTGATGATGTTAGGACCCACTTTTTCAAAGACTACCGGAGCTCAAATCCCAATCGATGGAGGTAATGAACGTATTATTTGATAATCATACATTATTAATAAATACAAAATAATTAAATGCTTTTGCACAATTTGAGTCTAATTGTATGGCTTTTTTAAATTGGATGCTACCTTTTATTTTTTGGCCCTGCTTTTAATTTCACTAGGTGTTTTTCCTGTAAATTTTTTGAAGGCAGTATTAAATGAGGATTTGGAGTTAAAGCCTACATCATACATGATCTCCAATATAGTCATTTTTGGATCCGGCGGTTTTTCTATTAACAATTCAGCATCCTGAATTCTATATTTATTAATATAATCAAAGAATCTTAATCCCAAATTATTATTAATCACTCGTGACAAAATCTTTACATCGAAATCAAGTTTTTCAGCCAGATCAGTAATTGACAGATTTGGATCCAGATATGGTTTTTCTGATTCCATATAATTGGTTAGCTTCTCAGTATACTTCACACTTTCTTCTTTTGTCAAAGTCGAATAAGCATACTTAGGAATATCCCTAACTTCATTTGCGTTAATGCCAGAGAATATCTCCGGCTGTTTTAAGGATTTGAATAAAGTTGAAGTAATAAAAATTAGCAAAAGAAAGATAAAGATATACATTAATTCAATCGGCATTTTTTCTTCCCATCGAAAATATTGATTGAATACCACGGTGATCAAGCTAAAGAATACCACAAATGATCCTATGAGCATGAATTTTAACCAGGACAATCTTATTTTTTCAGCATTTGAAATAATATTTGATAAAATATTTTGATACTTAATAATTGTTCTAAATGCTACAATAATATAGGTAAACACATGTGCAAGTATCAATGCACTGCTTCCCCATTTAAGTATGCTGGTATCACCAATTGCATGTTCAAGATATATTCGTTTATATTCAATGGATTTAACATGGAAAGTGAAAATCGATATTAAAACAGATAATGCGAAAGGAATCAGATGTAATAAATACTTTTTTCGAAACCTGAAATCTTTATAGATTACAGAGTAAGTATAGATCAAAAGAGAGGGTCCTATAATCCACAGCAGGTTGTTAAATATGTATGCCAGATATGGATATTTTTCATACAGAAAAATTGCGGCGTAAAGATCCAACACCCATAATCCATAACATAAAAAAATAAATCCAAGAAGTTTATTACTAATATTCTTTCCTTTTTTATGTGTAAAAAGAAAAAGGCTGACAAACAGAAATAAAAATATTACGATAAAAACAGGTGTCTGAAGAAACGCTAAATCTGTTCCCATTTTTTCTGTAAATAAAGGTAATATACGAGTGATTTATTTTTGATTTCACCCTCCATTAAAATATTATATATTTTAAATGAAGGGTAAATAAGCATTAAATACAACGATTATTGCTTTATTTTTTTTACTATTTGAATTGTTATAAGATAAATGAAAATGGAGATCAGATAGATATATGAAATGGAGACAAGAAAGTCTCCTGCTGATGAATAAAGTGTTTTGATTTTATAAATGGGAATATCAGCTGTCAGGATATGAATGTTATCTTCAAAAAAGTTATCCTCTGCTAAAATATTACCAAAAGGATCCGCCGCGACAGATAATCCATAACTCACTGTCTTCAACATGGATACGCCATTTTCAATGGAGCGAACCTTGCCAATTTTTGAATGATACGGTGTAATGGAATACCAGTCACCGGTTGCCACCAGGATCACATCGGTATTATTGTTACCTGTTTGCCGCATCATTGCCGGAAAATCAGCATCATAGCATATGATTGGTGAAAAGTTTCCGAAAGGTGTTTCTACAACATCTATTATTCCATCACCAGGTATGGAAGGATCTACATTTATTACAGGAACATTCTTGTAATAAATGTCCAGTATATCGCCATAGGGATCGATTGTCAGTATTTTATTTCCGATGAACGGTTTATTTTTTTGCATTTTTTCAGGATAAATGGTTCCCATCGAGAAGAAAAAATATACATTGTTATTTCTTGCAAAGTTTTGAGCTCTTTCAATGATCGCATTTTCCCGATCATCAAAGCTGATCATTTCACCTTCTGATAATAAAATTATTTTAGCTCCATCGTTAACCGCCATCTGACTGCTTGTAAATATTTCATCATAATATTCCTCTAATGCAGAATAAACAGAATCGAATTTTGGATTGTTATGATCTTTAATAAATTCGCTAAATGATAATTGAAATTCCACCAATTGGGGAGAAGTTTGATCAATCTTTTTAGGAAAGCTCATTATTTTGCCGGTAACAGCCTTATGTATGGCAATTGACCATTTTTTATTTTCAGATGTGACTGAAGCTACTTTTAAAGTTTCTGCTTTTTTCATAGAAACGGATCCAACAAACAATCTGATAAATCCAAAGATCAATATGATTGAAAACAAAGCACAATATCCAATTAAATAGATTCTTACTATTTTAATATTTTGAAAATTCTCAAGCAAATGATTAACTACAGAGGCAAATAAATAGATAATAAAAGCAATTCCCCATATACCAGTAATAGATGTCAACTGCATCAGAGCATTAAAATCGACCAGGTTATAAGCTATATTGCCGAAGGTTCCATTTGGGCCATTTGCTATATAAGATTCTATAATGAGCGCTGAAGCAGGGTATATAAATATGGCCATTATTCCGGGTAGTCTTTTATATAATAACTTATCTAATACAAGAGGGATTAATTTAATGACTCCCAGGAAAAGAATAATTGTAAACATAACAGGAACTGGAAATGGCATGACACCCTGATTTCCTATAAATGAAGCTGAAATGCTTACAAATAGTGTAAATAATATCGCCTTCCAGAACTTTACATTTCTAAAATACCTCAGGTTAACAGAAGTAACAATGAATGAAATAAATCCAATATTCCACTTTGGAGACATCATTAATAAACTGACAAACAGGATAAAAAGCAAAATAAAATTTGTCTTCGTTTCTGAAGTGATTAATCTTGATATTATATTTTTCATATTGTTAGTGTTAATAGAATTCATAATTGAAGCTAAAGTCGGATTTAAAAAAGAATCTGGCGACCGACTTTCTGAAGTCGAACCAATTTTTTAAAAACTTTGTGATTAGAAGTGATAGGGATGAAATAAAGCGAATGTAAAATATTGTGAAGGAAAGTGAATTTTTAATTCAGGGAGTCTTTCACACTCTATATTTTAATGATAATGTCACCATGGTATAAATATACAAGATTGCTGCTACTGAGGTGGCTACACTATAAAGTAAACCTGCTTTCGTAAAAGGAAAGTTGTTTGAATTCTGAACAGTAATGTAGGTATTTCCAACAATTCCAAAAATGAATTTGTTGTAACTTGCTGATAATCAATGATATATTTTTTGGCATTCGACTTGCAATCTGATAAACATAAGGCAGTATGTGCCCTGCAAAATGTTAAGACATTACATTAAAATATTTTTTAGAAATCTCAGGCGGCAAAAACTGTATGCCACATTTAATATTATGGGTCTCGCCATAGGATTTACGACTTTTATCCTCATTGCATTATTGGTTCAATATGAATACAGCTATGATAAGTTTAATGAAAATCTTGAAAGGATATACCGGGTAGAAGAAATGGCGCATCTGGCCGATGGTGATCAATTCTGGAGCCAGACATGTTTTCCTATCGCTACCTATTTTAAGACTGAATTCCCTGAAGTGGAAGATGCCGTAGTTACCAGGCCTGTATGGGGTGATTATTTATCATCTTCAGAAAAGCTTACCTTTTATGAACCAGATGGATTGTATGCATCCAATGCATTATTCAACATATTCACGTTCGAATTTATTGAAGGAAATATGGCATCTGCACTGGCAGAACCTTCTTCCATCGTCTTGACAGAAGAACTAGCCCGGAAATATTTCCCAGATGGAACCGCTCTGGGTCAAATGATAACGATCAGAAACAAATATCCTTTCAAGGTAACAGGAATTGTAAAGGAAATGCCTGACAATTCAACGTTGCGGCCAAGCTATATATGCAGTGTTGATGGACTTAAGACGACAGATGGCATTGTCCTCGAAGAAAATTGGAATAATTACAGCTACTATACCTATATTTTACTTCATAAGGGTAGTACAGTGGAAGAATTCCAGACAAAGATCTCAGGATATATGCTTGATAAGGATGAAAAGACCAAGGGAACAATGATGCTTCGTCCGTATTCAATAATCCATCTCAGACCATCTGATCTTGGCGGGATGTATTTACTTGTAGCTTTATACTCCATGGTCGCAGGACTGGCCTTACTCATTGCAGCGATCAATTTTATAAATTTAATTACAGCCTACGCAGAAACCAGAGGTAAAGAAATAGGTATCAAAAAAGTTGTTGGAGGCAGAAGATTTTCACTGTTTCTTCAATTTGTTATCGAATCCATTACACTTTCTTTGATTTCGGTATTTATTGCCGTCCTTCTTTCAGAGATCTTTTTACCGCTTTTTAATCGGATTGTAGACCGTCAACTTGATATCAGGTATGTTCAAAATATGGAATTTATATTATTTATCATTGGTGTGGCTATTGTAATCGGATTTCTATCAGGGCTTTATCCGGCCCTGTATCTATCGTCTTTTAAACCTGCGAGATTCTTAAGATTATCATATTCCGGAACGGGTGGTAAGACTCATCTCCGAAGAACGCTGGTCGTAGTGCAATTTGTAGTAGCTACATTTATGATACTTACCACCATCATGATATATCGCCAATTCATGTATCATGAGAAAAAAGAACTGGGTTTTAATAAGGAAGACATTCTATTTTCATGGATAAAGACCAATGAGGAAACCGGCAGTCATCACTTTGATATGATAAGAGAAAAATTTGTTTCTGAGCCGGAGATAAAAAATGCTTGTATTTCCTCAAGTATTCCATTCAATGGAACTTCGGGAACTAATGTCAGTTGGGAAGGAGCGTATGATGGGGAGCAGATAAATATCAGACGAAGTTGGATTAATTATGATTATATAAATTTATTTGATTTAGATATAGTACAAGGAAGAAATTTTTCCAGGGATATCAGGTCTGATCTGGATGGAGGATGCTTAATAAATGAAACTGCAGTGAGAAGCTTTGGCTGGAAAGATCCAATCGGTAAAATTATAACGGATATAAGTGGTAAGGAATATCAGGTAATAGGTGCTGTAAATGACCATCATCTATACACGACAATCCTGAAAATCCCTCCCAGTATGATGTTACTTCATGATGGAAACACCCAGGGCAGCCATGTGTATTCATTTAAAATCTTAGGTGAAAAAGAACTGGTTCAGATAAAGGAAAAAATAACTGCCATATTCAGGGAGCATTATCCTGATGCACTTTTCGATCTTCATTTGCTTGAAGATAATCTCGATTATGAATCACTTAAAGTATATAAGGGAATGGCCAATACCATAGGATTTTTCTCTATAATAACCATAGGAATTGGTGTTGTTGGTTTATTTGGACTGGTGGCCTATTCTACGAAAAGGAAAACAAAGGAGATCGGCATTCGCAAAATTCATGGAGCAACACCCAGACAGATATTCAATTTGCTGGCCAGGGAATTTATTATGCTTCTTCTTATTGCCAATATCATTGCTTTACCTCTGGGGGCTGTTAATAAGATAATGGATCCGGCAGAAATTAAGGTAGAGTCAAGTGCTTGGGAATATTTAATAGCAGCGGGAATTATCATTTTCATAGCCTTTATCACGATCAGTTATCATACGATCTTAGCATCTGTAAAAAATCCCGCGGATTCGTTGAGGTATGAATAGACAGTAGCTGATATTTATTTCCTTTTATGTCCTGCTTTTTTATGGTGCGGAATTTACTGTAACAGAAATGAATCAAGAATAAAATAAATATTGCTAGTTCATATAAAAATCATTAAATTTAGTCTAATGTGAAATCTTTTTAAAACAACGATTTAATATAAATCTTCCAGATATGAAATGGTTACAATATTTATTATCCGGCGTTCTGATATTCACTTTAAATGGCTGTGATACAGATGACGGTCCCGGGAAAAATATCACCGTAGTTGGTACCGGACCTGTTGTTACGGAAACACTTAATCTGCCACCCTTTCACCGAATTGAACACACCGGAGTGGCAAACATTATTATTACTCTTGGAAGTCCTCAATCCGTCGTTCTTAAAGCCCAGCAGAATATTATTGATGTATTAACATGGGAAGTAGTCGATAATACATTAAAGATTGGAGTTCAAGAAAAGACATCCATTTCTGTTGAAACTACTGAAGATATCAGGTTTGAAATGGTAATCAGTGAGATCAGCGATATTGGATTGCTGGGTGTCGGATCCTTTGATTTATCCGGAGACTTCCAGGATGAATTATCCGTTTCTTTAATCGGTGTTGGCAATATTGAGGCTTATGACCTGGAGGTGGGTAAATGCACTATCTTATCTACAGGTGTCGGAGATTGCAGAGTAAGAGTGCGGGATGAATTGAACGTGACAATTACGGGTGTAGGAAACATTTATTATAAAGGAAATCCTACAATTACTCAGAAGATAACGGGTATAGGTAATTTGATCGATGATAATTGAGAGGTAATTTTTGAGAAATTTATTCCCACAGCAAAGGTAAGATCCTAACAAAATTCTGAAATTGACATTATAGGCTTTGTAAAAACAGATTGAAACTTTTTATTCACCTTCCTGGAGGGTGGTCCCGGACCTTCCCGGACTTGCTTGTGCCGAATTCATTTCAGTATCTGTGCTGAACCTGTCCTGAACTTGTTTCAGGATCATTTCAGTATTCCGGGATCATATCCAGGAGCCAGGGGTGGGTTTTAACGACCTAATTCTTTTCGATTATTCTGGCGCGGAAGTTACTTCCCTGACAGAATAGTTAGGAAGAATATTAAGGAAACCTGATTAATCCCTTCTCACGCCAGAGCGTGAACTCCCCTTTTCGAAAGAGGAGAGCGTTGGTTTTCAGTTTGAAGTTTGTAAAAATATATAAATAATCTTCTCATCATGAAGTTATGTTTTGGATTTTCAAACCATCCCATCAGGTGGAGAACGTTGAAACTCGACATAAAATTTGGATGAAAATGTAATTACTTCACTTTTCCACAATCTCAATTTTGCCCATAGGATACCAGCCAGCCTGATTCATCCCTGCAATCGCCAGTTTTACTTTTGGATATTTTCCAGTTTTGTCAAGAATGCCAATATAAAGGTCATATTCGCCCGGTCGGATATTTGCCGGAATCCTCACACTGTCGTCATACAAATTATCCCCGGGAAGCCATGTACGGATATCGGCATTGGTGAGTAATATTTCTTTTGTTTCGGAATTTGACAGTTGAATAGCCAAAGGGAATTGAAAATAGCATGGAGCAACTCCTTTGTTTTCCCACCAGGAGGTAAAAGGTATATTTTCCCCGGTTTTTATCTTTGCAGGATAGGTGAATTTGCGCAATACGTATCTGTAACCCATACTTTTCAGCCAGCGTTCTACCTGTGGCTCCCATTCTTCAGGCACAGGTGAAGATTTCGCATTAAATGAGGAAATATGCCATTTTAAGGATTGATCGATAATATAATCAACGTCCCAGCCCATATCTTTCCAGTGCTGCATCACCCAGCATACCTCGAGGGTGACAGGTGCTTTTTTCCAGGCATCTTCCATGCCGAATTGAATGATAGCCTGTGGATAATAATCGTTCATATGCGACCAGGTGGGGCTGAAACCACCCATATCTCCCAGGCAGTCGACACGCCATCCTACATTACGTTTTGAAAGACCGTATTGGTTCGTACCTGCATCGGTAAGCAGCATGATCAAGTGTGTATCAGGGAAAACCTCAAGATAGCAATCAACAAGATCTTTCCTGGTCTTATCCGTCAGTAATTCCGATCCGGCGCCTTCACCCCAGGCACCAACCAGCGCCATATCCACGCTTTCCAGGTCAGGATGGTTGTTATACCTTTCACCCAGTGCACGGATCATTCCTCCGAAATGCTGCACATACCTTGGATCTTCAGGATCCGTCTGCCATTTATCTTCAGGGAGATTTTTTTCATCGCCAACCATTTCACGATACCAGTCGGGTACGTCCCTTTCTGGACCGGTACCATAGGGGGCAATTCTCAATAATAATGACTGGCCCCTGGATTTTGCCGTTGAAAGTGCCATATCTATCAAATCCCAGTTATACTGGTTTTTAGCGGGTTCTATAAATTTCCAGTAGATGCGAAAATAGGCCAGGGAAGTATTGGGATATCGCTCGTTGCGAAGATTGCCGTCAAATGGCTGGTATTCAATGGGGAATCCTTCGGTCCATTTATTCCCGACATTCAGGGTATCCCCGTTAAAACGCTGGAATGTCATAAATCCGATACCAGGATTGATAATTACATCATGGTTCTCCTGCGGCCGGACAGTAAAAATTTCCTGGGCAGTGATGGATGTTACTGAAAAGGTGAAGGAAACCATGAAGAGTAAGATGTTAATTGTTTTCTTCATTTTATATATGTTTTGTATAGGTGTCAGTTTAGGGTATTTGTAAGAGTTGTAAGTTAAGAAGTTAAGAAGTTATTGAGTTACTAAGTTATTAAGTTATTAAGTTATTAAGTTATTGAGTTATTGAGTGTCTCGTCCTAAAATTTGTTTATGCCGTTAGAATTCCCCGGGGACAGGTTCAACATTTAATCCTGGTATTAATTTACATTTATTATTTAGTCCTGAAATAGGATTAAATGATTTATTTGATTTTCACAGGTTTTTCAAATTCCCATTTATTATTGGATACGGAGATAGTGTTAAAATTTTCACGTATATATTTTGTCTTTGTCATGAGATATTTGATACGATATTCCATGAGATGTTTTCGAGAAATGGGTTCATTTTATTCAGGAAAGGATAGTTGATTATAACACATACCTTCTTCACTTCCAATTTGATACTTCATGACCTTTTTCTATCTTTAATACATGTATGAACGTATTTACTTTTTCACGAAACGTACACTACGCGACCTGCATTAAATAGTAGTTATTTAGAAAAAAATCACCATGAGAATACTGTTAAACGCCATCCTTTGTACTTTCAGTTTAATTTTAACGCAGTGCTGGCGGTCATTTGAACCGGGATCTGTTGAACACATAACCCAAATCACCACAAGGGTGGACGACGATCGGCTGATCCGGGCGGATAAGTCTCCCGGTAACTGGTTATCACACGGAAATAATTATGCTGAAGACCGGTATAGCAGGTTAAATCAAATTAACAAGTCAAACATAAAATACCTCGGTCTTGCCTGGAGTCTGGTTCTTGGCACCAAACGAGGTGTGGAGGCTACACCCCTGGTTGTAGATGGCATCATGTTCCTTACCGGTCCCTGGAGCATCGTTTACGCTGTCGATACCAGGGATGGGACGTTACTCTGGGAGTATAATCCGAAGGTTCCAGGCAAGTACGGGGAGAAAGCATGCTGCGATGTGGTGAACCGTGGCCTGGCGATGTATAAAGGACGTGTATATGTTGGAACCATTGATGGGCGATTGATTTCAATCGATGCGGCGACGGGGAATCCTGTCTGGGAAGTGTTGACAGTCGATACCACAAAGTATTACACCATCACCGGGGCACCGCGGATTGTGGATGGTAAGGTCGTGATCGGCAATGGCGGCGCCGAGTATGGTGTACGTGGTTATGTCACTGCGTATGACGCAATGTCCGGCGAATTGGTCTGGAGGTTTTATACTGTACCGGGTGATCCGTCCCTGCCATTTGAATCCCCGGCCATGGAGGCGGCCGCAAAGACATGGACCGGAACATGGTGGAACTACGGCGGTGGAGGAACAGCCTGGGATGCTATGGCCTATGATCCCCAGCTCAAATTGGTTTATGTCGGAACAGGCAATGGATCCCCCTGGGTAAGGAAATACCGGAGTCCGGGTGGAGGAGACAACCTGTATCTATCCTCCATTCTTGCCCTTCATGTCGAGACAGGTGAACTGGTCTGGTATTATCAAACTACTCCCGGTGAATCCTGGGATTATACTGCTACTCAACACATTATCCTTGCTGACCTTGAAATCGAAGGAGAATCCCGAAAAGTTCTAATGCAGGCACCTAAGAATGGTTTTTTTTATGTACTGGACAGGGCAACAGGAGAATTACTTTCAGCAGATGCATATGTATATATGAACTGGGCCAAGGGCGTTGATCTTAATACCGGCCGTCCCATAGAAAATGAATTCAGCCGGTATGAAGAAGTCAATGCCATGGTTGCTCCCAACTATGAGGGAGGACATAACTGGCACCCGATGGCATATAATCCCCTCACAAAACTAGTATACATACCTGCACTTGATAATGCATCCGTTTACGGGGCGGATCCGGATTGGGAAGCACATGAATCAGGATTTGCAGTAGGAAACGGCTGGAATGCGGCTACCGGTTACGATCCTGACAAACCCACCGTGCTTGATACGCTGGTGCGGGGTCCATTGCCGAGGGGAAAACTGATCGCCTGGGATCCTGTTGGCAAACTCCAGGTATGGGAGGTCTATCATCCCACACCCTGGAACGCCGGTGTGTTGACAACTGCCACGGGCCTGGTTTTTCAGGGCACTACGGACGGCCGATTCGTTGCTTTCGATGCGGAAGATGGTACAAAATTATGGGAAACCTCACTGGGTATTGGCGTGATCGCTACACCTGTGACTTATCTAGTCGATGGCATTCAGTATGTTACGATCGTTGCTGGATGGGGTGGGGGTGTAGGCCAGAAAATGAAATTCACCGAGCATAACTATCCCGGTACGATTTTCACCTATGCACTATATAAAAAAGAGCCCAATCCCGTATACCCTGAGCCAGATCCAAAACAACTTATTGATATTAATTTTTTGGCCTCCGATGAGGATATCGCCCGGGGTGCGGTGCTTTTCGGCACCTATTGTGCACTCTGTCATGCCTCCATCGGATCGGGCGGAGGCAATATTCCAGATCTCGGTTATTCTACCGAGGAAACTTTTCAAAATTTTAAGACTATTGTACATGAAGGCGCACTCCTGCCCCTTGGCATGCCCAAATTTGGAGACCGGTTGAGTATCCAGGAGGTATCAATTATAAAGAATTATATATTGGCTACAGCTAAAAAAGTAAAAGAAAAGCATATGAATGTAAGCATAAAATAGACATTGATGTAGACATTAATAAGGACGGGTCAAAAAAATCGCAAATCGCAATTCACAAATCACATATCGACATTCTATCGCTAACCCTATCTTAAGGCATAATATATAAATCTACAACCAATAACATATGTTTCTTACCCGCTCTGGTGAGAGTGTTCATTCTGGCCTTCTGTGTTGGGTAATTATGCCTTTGATTTGATAAACTTGTGTCTTCTAATTTTTTAACTCATTTATTAATCTTTAATTAAAATTGCATCCAACAATTTATCCGGAAGACCACCAGTATAGATACTCGTACTACCACTCGCCCTTGCACAAGCCGCGAAAGTGGTAGTACGAGTTTCCATTAAACCTCAAAAATCTCCCTTTCATATTTTACTCTTTCCATCAGTTTCTTAAACCGTTCCTCATCCCGGATATTCTTCAGAAAGGGATCGTGCTCAGAAAGCCATGGATAATGGATAAATCCAAAATTTATTCCATGCTCCAGCCAATCAATTGCCTCATTCCTCTCCTCAATCAGCGCATAACTTTCTGCCATCCAAATGGGGAACATCTCATCCTCTTTAGCCACACTTTTCAGGTCTTCCGTTGCCGCTTTCAAAGCTAGCTCTTTTTTCCCTTGTAGCGCATATTTAAAAAATTGGCTGAGTTTTGGCAATATGGAGGTAGTTGTTTCCTTTTCGATAAGATCAAATAATGGATATGCCTCATCATAACGATGATCATATGCAAGCCCAACAGCTACCCAGAATCGAAGCAATGGATTTTCCGGTTCAAGTTCATGAGCTCTGACAATATGTTTGAGCCCTGATTTAGATCTGCCTTCAAACAATTCAAGAGCCCCAAGGACCATGTGATTAAGAGGTGTAAGTGGATCAATTTCCAGTAACCTACCTAATATCGATCTGCCTTCCGTTCCTTTTCCTGATAGAGCATAAAAAAAGCCAAGGAAGAATAAAGATATCTCTTCATTGGGATCTATTTCAAGGGCTTTTCGGAACTCGTTTATTGCCTTCCGGATATCACCCAGTCTAAGATATAAATTTCCTTTAAGGGAATGTCCATGAGAAGATTCGGGATTCAGGGAGAAAACCTTTTCTATACAATCTTCAGCTTTTTTAATAAAACTTTTATCTTCTTTTGAAATAAATATATACAGGTAGAGATAAGCTAAACCCAGATTCGCGTAGAGTATCTCATTTTCTCCTAAAATATTGATGCCATTCTTAATAAGTTGTACCGAATGATTCAGTGATTCCTTTGTTACCCGGAACATTTCATGGCGTGCCCTCAGATGAAGCTCGAAGGCTTTTATATTATCAATCGGATGTTCAGTAATTTTTTTCTTCTCCAAAGAATTAAGCTTCACCTGCAGAGCATCCACAATGGATCGTGACACCTTCTCCTGGATATCAAAGACATCATCTAACGTCCCGCTATATTTTTCAGCCCAGAGATGTGAATCGTTTACAGCATCGATCAACTGGGCAGTAATTCGAAGATGGTTGCCAGCTTTCCGGACACTTCCTTCCAATACATAATGAACATTTACTTCACTGGCGACCTCCCTGATTTTCTTTTTTGTTCCTTTAAACGTCATAGCAGAGCTTCGTGAAATCACAAGCAAATCATGAATGTGTGAGAGATCAGTAATGATCTCTTCGGTCAATCCATCACTGAAATATTCCTGATCAGGATCGGGGCTCATATTTACAAAGGGGAGAACAATGATTGATTTTTTACTTGGTGGGCGGGGCTCAATGTCTTTTTTATTAGATTTAAATGGTGAGAATTCTTCACAGGTAACCTCATAAATCCTGATCGGCCCGTCCACATTCTTTAACACCTTCTCCTCAATAAATTCCGTCCTGATCCCAGCCTTATTCTTTATATCCCTGTAAACCGATCCTGAAATTGTGATACATCCATCCTCTGCCGAATCCAGCAAACGGGAGGCGATATTTACTCCGTTCCCCAGCACATCAGCATCCGTAAATACCATCTCCCCCTCATGGATGCCAATCTTCAATGGAATATTCTGCTCTTTGCATCCTTTCTGTATATCGATGGCACAGCGAACCGCATCCGAGGCCAGCGAAAAACTTGCCAGGGTGCCATCACCGATCTCCTTGATTAATTTGCCATTGTATTGTCTGATGAGGTTTTCATGGATGGTGTGGTTTCGTTTGAGCATGTCAAATGCCTTGTCTTCATCTGATCCCATCAGTGCAGTGTAGCCGACAATGTCGGTAAACATTATAGCTGCTAATCGGCGATCTTCCATAAACATTTATTTTCTAAGTCAAAAAATCTCAATTCGCGATTCGAGCATCACATATCGACATTCTATCATAAACTTTGTCCTCGTCCCCGCCCATGAGGGCTGTGTAACCGACGATATCCGTAAACCTACCGCCCAGCAGGCAGGCATGATGGCGACAAGCCTTCGTTGCTGCATTTTTATTCAGACTTAAAAAGTAAAGGAAATATAGGCATATTGGTGGTTTTTTTCAATCAAATACGGATTGAATGTAGGGTTATCACTGTCCTGGATCTAAATCGTGTTTATTTGCATATTATCAATATGTCTTTTTAAATTTTAACTCTTTCCCAGTTGAGGATTCCCGCCAGAGGCGGACAGGCCTGCTGAATGGTATTAGAAGATAGCTCAAATTTGATATATAAGCATATTTATCCCTCCAAAAAATCATATTATCTTACATTTAGAAGGAATCGTTAAAAGGTAAATAATATGGATCAATGGAGACCTTCAAACTTGTCCATTTTAAGCGAAAGCGTATGGTTTTACCTGAACTTCTAGAGTTTGCCAAAAGGTCGAAGACAGGTGGGAGGGTGTAATGTCTGAGCCCGTCGAAGACTATTGCGGTAGCCTTTTACATAAAATATAATATTGACTAACAAAAGCCTTGCGCTCAACCCTTCGATCATACTCAGGGATTTTTCCTTCACGCGGTCAAAAGCCTGACCATCCTGAAGTTGTCGAAGATCGAAGATTAGCGCAGGTGGGACTTCCATTGAAACAGGCTTTGATGTTGTCAGTTGGATTGAGCCCAGGATGATCATCCGTGGACATCAGGAAACTCGTTATATCACTTTCCTGCCTGTATGTGGAGGGTGGGAGTAGAAGGTTCGGACACCGACTTTTGTTAATGACATAAGAAATTGCGTTTTCCCAATTAGGGATTCCCGCCAGAGGCGGACAGGCCATCTGAATGACATGAAGGTGAAGTTTTTTATCTGACAGATTTTGATTATATATCGTTTATCCTCAGATCCCCACGATTATCATTCAGCATGGAATCTTTAATTTTGAATTATCAGGAATTTCTAAACCGGCACAAGTGATACCGGTCAGATTTACCCGCTCTAGCGCAAGTGTTCAGTCTGGCCTTCTGTGTATGGTCACCATGCCTTTGGCTTGATAAACCTGTACCTTCCTATTTTCTAACTCATTTATTAATCTTCAATTATAACAGTAGATCGTTGAAAATTCGAGGTTAATTCATTTTTTTTAAATAATAAAAAATTCACGATTCAATACACCTTTAAATACAAAGATCATGATACACAAAACCTTAATTATCAGACCGGATTTCCTGTCTTTACTGTTCATCTATGCCTTTGTCATATACATGCATAATCCTGCTTTTGCCCAGGAGGAATTTACACCCCAAGGCGTCAAGATGCTCGAAAACAAATCCTTTGATAACAGTGAAAAAGCGCGTAAGGAGATCCTGGATCTTTACGAAGATCTCCGGTTGACCGATGTTCTGGATGGCATGGATCTGATCGGACTTCAGGATATCGGACTGATGCACAACGATATCCGGCCGCTTTGGAGGGATGTGGATAATTTTTCTCACCGGATAATCGGATTTGCTGTTACTGTTCGCTATGTTCCAACCGACCAGCGTGTGGGAACAAATTCCTTTCCATCCGTTGAAGAAGCAAAAAAATGGAAGGGTGAACAATATGGCAGGGCCAGTGACAATGGATGGCTCCAGGCTTCTAAACCCGGCGATGTTCTGGTGATGGATGTGAATGGTGTTTTTGAATGCGGCAATATCGGATCGAATAATAGTCTGGTTTGGGCGGAACAGGGTATCGTGGGTGTGATAACGAATGGCGGTGCCAGGGACACGGATGAAATTATTAAAACAAAGGGTATTCCCGTTTATTGTAAGGACGGTTATAGTACAAGAGGCATTCGTCCGGGCAGGCTGATTATCGAATCGTACAATTTCCCAATCAATTGTGCAGGAGCGCTTGTTTATCCAGGTGATCTGATCGTGGCCGATGGAGACGGAGTGATCGTGGTGCCACGGGAACATGCCTTACAGGTAGGGAAACTGGCCCGGGAAGTAATGGTTGGAGACCAGAAAAGCAGGGTGCAGCGTTATGAAAACCTGGGCATCCCGCTTGATGAAACAGTTGAGCCATTTAAAGATAAGTAAAATCGATTGGGATTTGGGATGAGTATTGGAACAGGAGATACCGGTTGAAGGTCACCGGATTATTCTTCCCTGAATCCTATTTTTCTCAAGAGTTCGTCATATCTTGGGTCAGAGCTTAACGCTCTGGTGCAAGTGTTCAGTCAGGCCTTTTGTGTTGGGTCACCATGCCTTTGGCTTAATAAACTTGTACCTTCTTTTTTTATAACTCATTTATTAATCTTCAATTAAAATCACATCCAACAATTTATCCGGAAGGCGGGCATACCTGCCTGACCGGCCGGCAGGATTAACTGCACTACTATATAAATAATTTTCAGACAAAGTTACAATTCCCGCTTCAAAAGGATTATTATGAATACCCGCCTGCCCCCGATTTGGATCGGGGTACGGTGGGCAGGTAATCTAATCTTTTTCCTATCATTTTATTCGTACTTAGTTCAACTGGATGATAATGCTGTTGCCAGAATTGGTATTGGGTATTATTACTATTTGATAAACCAGCTTTCTCAAATAGATCTATCATCCAATCCCGACGACTCTCCAAAGAATTATTTTTAATTGTCCTTATGATTTTGACAGCCGTATATTTTTTAATATCCCTGATGATATCCTCTAATTTATTTTTACCTGATGTGCCAGCGATTAAATGCAGGTGACTAGACATTATACAATATGCGTATAATAATAATCCTTTATTGATTTGACAGAATTTAAGGCTTTCGATGATTATATCACGGTATTGTTATCTGATAAATACATCTATCCATTGAATGACTGTAAATGTAACGAAATAGAGTCCTTCCTCGTTTCTGAACTGGTATTTTCTACTCATAGCTGGTTTTGTGTAATTAATTTATAAGATAACAATATATAAAGCAAGATCCGATATTATTATTGACAGTTAGCTTGTTCTTTAATGGGCGGAGTACAACGATAGCGCAAGTCCTACTCCTCTCAAATCCCTCGCTATCACTTGCGCCAGTACGGCGTATAAAATTTGCTGAGTTTGCAGATAATATTGCGGAATTATTCTAAAAGATTTTTTAGCAGGTCAATTGAAAATGTAAGAAAAGTAATTCCATGAAATCCTCATTGTAAAAGTATTAAACAAGGATTTGTGTAGCGGGTATTCAGAAATTAAGTCAATTTTTTATAACTTGATATCATGCATATGCTTTCACTTTTTATTCTTCGAAAGGATACCTCACGGTTATCACTGTTTTTACATGTTTTTTGCCTTTTGGCAATGTTATCAATGATGCAGTGTAAGGAAAAGCCTCAACGCTTCGTTGCCATTACTTTCGACGATTTACCGGTTGTGTGCCAGTGTGAGAACAATGCCGATCGCCGGGAAATTACAGAAAAGTTACTGTCTATATACAGAACGTTTGATATGCCAATCCTGGGTTTCGTTACGGAGCGAAAACTTGAGGTGGAAGGTGCTGTTGATCCTGAACGGGTTGCCTTATTGGAAATGTGGCTGCAAGCTGGCCATGAACTCGGTAATCATGGATATGCCCATAAAAACATTAATGATATTACTCCAAATGAATATCAACAGGAAATACTTCTGGGTGAGCGGATCACCCGTCCGCTAGCACTGAAAGCAGGATTGCCCTACCGGTTTTTTCGGCATCCCTATCTGTCAGCTGGTGATTATCTGCAAACGCGTAGGGATCTCGATGTTTTTCTGAAAGAACATAATTATCGGATAGCACCCAATACGATCACCTACCAGGATTATACATTCTCAGGTGCTTACGAAAAGGCTTTGCACAAGGGGGATACACTTCTGGCCCAGCGCATCCGCAAAGCCTATCTTCCCTATACTTTAAAGCGATGGGAGGCTGCCGAACAACAATCCAGGAACCTATTTGGGAGGGAGATCAGGCAAATCCTAATGGTCCATGCCAATCGGCTGAACGCCGAAACGTTCGGTGATGTAGCTCAGATGATGCAGGACCGTGGATATACATTCATTACTATCGACGAGGCACTGGAAGATCCAGCCTATGCCAGACCCGATACTTACGACGGGCCTGTCGGTGTCACCTGGCTTTACAGGTGGTCAGTGGAAATGGGAAAGAAAAAATCCTATGATGGGACCGGGGTGCCCCAATTCGTTCTCGATGTAACAGGACAGGATTATTAATTCCCCTTTTCATTTTCTGAGTTTTTTAACTAAATTAATAAGGTATTCCCCAAAGTTTTTTGACAGATGTCTGATAAAAACATTCCCGGATTAAATTTTTATGGGATCAGAATTTTTTATTTTTATTTAATACTAATAGTATAATCAGGAAATAGATACAACCCTAAATAAATGAATATGGAAACCTATAGAAAAATCCTTTTAATGGCTTTATTGTTTCTATGCATCACCATTTTTGGATTGAGGAATGCTCATGCTCAATCAACCGTTGAGAATATGACTCGTATTCCCGTCGATACAAAAGTAGAGAAAAACTATTCAGATAGAGATCCCATGATGAGTAGCCCATCAGACCTTAAGATTGTTGACCGGAACCAAAGGGAATGTTTAATTTCCCTATGGAATCACCGCAGGGATTTGGATCCGGGCCCCCTTGTAGAGGAACTGGGATTTAATCTTATTTGGTCCCACGATCAGCCCTATACAGGTCAGAGTTGGGAGGAAACCCATATGTGCAAACTTCTTCAGATCCCTGGAGTAAAGTACGTATTTGCTAAGATAGAACGGGCAGCCTGGGGTTGGACACATGAACAATCTTTAAATCATGCACGTTGGGTTGCTGAACTTTCACTGAAATATCGTGGGATTCTCGGCATGTATTTAAACGATTTTTATGATGAAGTTGAAGACGGTCACCGGACAGAGGAGCAATGGAGGGAGATCATCAAAACGGCGAAAGATATCAATCCAGACCTTCAGCTCTGGGTGCCTCATTATCCCCATCGCGATCAGGGAAGACATGCGTTTGATTTCGATATTGATGGGGTGATCCTCAACTTGTGGGGAAATGATCCCGAGCTAATGGCTGGAGCCAAAGAGCACCTGGCAGCGGGTCTTGCACACCACCCTGATCGGCCGGTAATTGCCGGCCTGTACCTGAGGTCCGGTTCAAATGGAGGGCGCTGGCTTTCAGAGGAAGAATTCAAAAGTGTTTTGGGTCTTTATGTTGAGCTGGTAAACAGTGGCAAACTTGCAGGATTACGAATCTTTTCAGCCGGGCAGCTTTTAGAGCGGCCTGAATATATTGGTTGGGCAAAAGATATACTGGAAAAGCTGCAATGTCCCTGATTAAGGTTCACGTTGCTTCTTCAATTAACAATTTACAACCATTATATTGCAATCCCTTCGTGGGATGTGTAACTAAGGCATAGCTATTTGTACCCCTGCCATTCTTCCCCTTCCTGCTACAGGTATACAACGTGACAATCAAAATACATTTTGGAAACGTAACACTTTTGACTTTTCGTGATTGTTTGTAAATTTCATAAAACAAATCGGAGAAACGTTCCAGGAACTTGCGTTTTTTACTGCCGGACCGTTGACCAAAATATGAAAACTGAATGAAATTATTTTATCCTTTTTTTGTTTTTACCTTCCTTTGGACAATAAACGAAAAAACGGACAATAGTGATGAAACGAAGCGATTACTTTTTTAGTTCAATCATTTTTATACATAAAACAAATCGTAATTAACTTTTATTCAATTAATGATAATAAAAATGGAAAATACGAACAGAAGGTCATTCTTAAAAAAATCAGCAACGGCTATGGCAGGTGTTGGATTATATGCATCAATGCCGCTGAGTTATGGTTCAAATGCACCCAGTGACCGTGTAAATATTGGAGTGATCGGTCTTGGTTTTGGGGCAACCAATATACGCGTCATGTTGGAGGGGAACCCGTTTGTGCACTGCACTGCACTGTGTGATGTTGATCAGATAAGGTTGGAGGAGCAAGCCAGGGTACTTAAAGAAAAATTTCCGGTTAATGCCAGCAGCATAAAATTATACACCGATTTTCGCAAACTTCTTGAGGATAAAGAGATTGATGGAGTGATTGTTGCAACCCCCGACCATTGGCATACCTATATTTATGCGGAAGCTATCAAAGCAGGCAAGGCGGTGTATGTAGAAAAACCTACAGGAAAAACCATCGCGGAATGTAATTTGATGGTGGATCTGCAACGCAAGTACAAAAACGTAGTGACTACAGGATTATGGCAGATCAGTGTGGATTATTTTATAGAGGCATTCAATATTTTAAGGAGCGGTGTGTTGGGTGACGTATATAAAGTACATGCCTGGATCAACGGTGGTACAGCCCCGGTTACCTATAGTACCGCACCACAATCCGTTCCGGAAACACTGGATTACACGATGTGGTCAGGACCTGCTCCTTTGCGTCCCTATGCCAGGGAGAGAGTACGCAGTTGGAGACATTACTGGGATTACGGTGGTGGAAGACAGACAGACTGGGTGCATTACCTGGATTCGGCACTGGATGGAATAGCCGCATTAGGCCATGAAAGAACATATCCAAAATCAGTATATTCTGTTGGTTACAAACATCCGGAAACCATGACCGAGGTTCCTTCAGTTCAGACGTCTGTATTTCAGTTTGAGGAGTATCATATAGTATGGGAACACCAGGTCAACCCATTGTATAACAGAGGAGATGGTGTGGCATGGATTGGAAGTAACGGAACATTGGTTTGCAATCGTACGGGTTATGAAATCTTTCCTGCGAACGGCCGGGATGGGAAACCTTTGATTGAAGCGAAAAAAAAGCAGGGATCCTATGCAAATCAATACAATCATATGATCAACTGGGCTGCATGCATCCGGAATAAGAACGACAATACCAATAGCCCGATTGATAAAGGCTGCTATGCCTCCCTATTGGCCAATATGGTGAACATTTCTTACAGAACAGGCGGTAAAAGTCTTGAATATCTGCCTGCTGGACAGAAATTCCGCAATGATCCTGAGGCTGATTCCTATATATTCCCTGATTACAAAAATAATTGGGAGTATCCAAGTATATAGTTTTATGATAAATTTTAATTGGAATGATCACCAGAAGACAAAACCTTAAACAATTGGGAGCAGCGTCGGCGGCTGCACTTCTGCCGCTAAGTTCCTTTACTACTGCTGCAAAAAATAAAGATTCCCGCTTTATCTATTGCCTCAATACCAGTACGATAAGAGGGCAGGGGCATGGATTGGTGAAATCGATCGAGATAGCTGCAGAAGCTGGCTATGATGGAGTCGAATTGTGGGTGAACGATGTCCGGGCCTATGTGGACCAGGGTAACACACTGGTCGAACTGAGAAAAATAATAGCCTCCAATTCACTGTCAGTTGAAGGAGCCATCGGCTTTGCTACCTGGATCGTGGATGATCCGGATCAACGGCGTGACGGTTTTGTTCAGATGGAGAAGGACATGAATATGATGGCTGAACTGGAATGCAAAAGGATCGCGGCACCACCTTCCGGCTTTACAGGAACAGCCTTAGATTTTCTAAAGGCAGGCGAACGTTACAGTGAAGTGATTGAGCTGGGTAGAAAAACCCGCGTAATGCCCCAACTGGAGTTCTGGGGTTCTTCACCCGCATTACATCATCTCGGACAGGCACTGTACATTGCTGCGGCAGCCGATGATCCTGATGCACGAATTCTGGCCGATGTATACCATCTTTTCAGGGGCGGATCAGGCTTTAACGGATTAAAAATGCTGAACGGAAGTATAATGGAAATTTTTCATATGAATGATTATCCGGGCAATATCCCCATCGAGGAACTCAAAGATTCGGATCGGGTTTATCCCGGGGACGGTATCGCTCCCTTGAGGGATATATTGACTGACCTTTATAAAATGGGGGGCACCAAGGTGTTGTCACTTGAGCTGTTTAATCGCGGATACTGGGAGCAGGACGCATTGGAGGTGGCCAAAACAGGGTTGCAGAAAATGAAAAGCCTGGTTAAATCAGCAATCTGACCCGTCAAAAGCAGTTGTAAATCATAACTGGCTGTTTGTTTGGAATGTTCTGATTTAGAATATCCCCTATTCAGACAAATCGATTAAACCGGGAATCCTCCGATAAAACAATCCAATGTTCCTATTCAGGGATCAATTTTCAGACCACGTTTTATTCATATAATCCCAGACCTGTCGCTGCCCAGTAAATACCGCCATAGATATGGTCCAGAAAGAAAGGATCCTTATACAATTCAGACATATGACCCAGTGCAGTATAGAATGATCTTCCCCCATCGTATTCCTGATACCAGGCAATTGGATGAAAAGCCCCCATACCCGTATGTCTGTTTTCGTCATCCCATGTCCTGTCGGGATCATAAGTTGATTCATCCACGGTCATTAGAATTTTCTGGTTTTCTGTGAGTGCTTCTGTAAATGAATACCATTCATCGGTCCAGACCCACCTGTCAGCAAGGTGCATGGTGGCCGGGTGGTTTTTATCCACAACCTGCATAACCCCGGTCTGTTCTTCAGGATGGTCAGTAAATGTACGTCCTACCAGTTTTCTGAACCACTCACCTTCTTCTCTGCAGGCAGAAGTAGCATGGATGCCCACAAATCCACCCCCATTGCGAATAAATCTTTTAAAACTTTCCAGTTGCTCCTCAGAAAGATCCCGCGTGGTTGAATGAAGAAAAACCAGCACATCATATTTCTTGAGGTTTTCATCATTAAAATTGCTAACCACTTGTGTTACGGTCAAGCTAAATGCATGCCGGTTTGCCAATTTCTGTAATTCAATAATGGCAGTTGGTTCGGTAACATTATGCCACCGGTCCGGGCTGGTGTAAACCAGGACTTCAAACTGATTTCTACTCTGATTTTGAGCGAAAACAGGAACCAGGTTATGTAACAAAATTAAAATGACTAAAATGTGATTGAATTTTTTCATAAGGATACAAATTAAGGTTAAAAAATAAGTTCAAATATATGTTCATAAAATAGTTGAATCAGAAAAACAATATATAAATGTAATTATATAATCAATACCTCAACATTTTTTTAATTTTTATTCATACGATACTCGTGCCGCTTGCCCCTGCTGTTTTGATATATCGGAATAGGGGGACCACCCCATCTCACGGGCTTAAGAGGGGTGGAACAAGTTAGAAGAGGCGAAGGAAATGCAGAGCAAGGATGAATCCATACTTTTCCCAGCACACACCTGCTGTACCACCATCAGAAAAATAACAATTAAACACAGCCAGATGATTAAATCAGGGAAAACAGAAATTTTCATATCTTTATATACATGTTATATGGCATTTAAAAATCAAAATTTGAAAAAAATATTTAATTTCGGATTTGTTATTTTTCTATTAATAAATCATAGTTGCAATACTCAAAATGATACCAACCAACAAGATTTTTCCTCTTTATCGGTGGTAAAATT
>Ga0209536_100000621_pt1 | contig 57561 bp, 45 predicted proteins | sample DeeMarSeWOR28_12_FD_187461 | JGI IMG/M metagenome (GOLD analysis project Ga0209536, IMG submission 187461) | Marine sediment microbial communities from White Oak River estuary, North Carolina - WOR-2-8_12 (SPAdes) (version 2) | ecosystem: Environmental > Aquatic > Marine > Intertidal zone >... | reverse complement strand
ATGGCGCTGAACATCCTGAAAGCCGGTCACGATGTGACGGTGCACAACCGGACCCGTGAACGAGAAGTGCCTGTGGCCGAAGCCGGCGCCAAGCGGGCGGCTTCACCAAAGGAGGCCGCTGCTGGTTCCGAGATCATCATCACCTGTGTGAGCGACACCCCGGATGTCGAAGCCATCATCCTCGGAGAGGCCGGAGTTTATGAAGGTGCCGAAAAGGGGAGCATCGTCATAGATATGTCCACCATCAGCCCGACCGCAACCCGCCGCATGGCTGAAAAGCTTGGAGAAAAGGGGGTTCAAATGCTCGACGCGCCGGTGTCCGGCGGATCGGAAGGTGCGCAGAAAGGCACGCTGTCGATCATGGTGGGCGGCGACGAGGATGCGTTGAAAAGGGCCGAACCGGTTCTGCAGGCCATGGGGTCGATCACCTACCTCGGCCCGGTCGGTGCCGGGCAGATGACCAAAGCGATCAATCAGATCGTGGTGGCCGGCACGTACTGGAGCGTAGCCGAAGGCATCGCACTGGGGCTCAAGGCCGGACTGGATATGGAAAAAGTGGTTCAGGCCGTGGGCGGTGGCGCCGCCACGTCCTGGGCCATGTTGAACCGCTCCGGCAACATGATCAACAACCAGTACCCTCTGGGATTCAAAGTTCAGCTGCACCGCAAGGACTTGAACATCGCCCTGAACGTCGCCCGCGAGCTCGGCGTGACCCTGCCGGTGGCCGCCTATGTGGAACAGGTGGAAACCGGCCTGATCACCAGGGGCCATGGAGACGAGGATATTTCCGTGATCGCCCGCAGCGTTCGGGAAGCTTCCGGCATCGATGATTAGCGCGGCAACTGCTGCATTTTCATGCTGTATGCGTGATCGGCGCGGGATCCTCACCCTGGATGCTGCGTAGGTGCGTTTTTACTCTCCGGGCGTTAGGGCGACGAATATCCGAACAAAGGAGGCAGACCATGCCCACACTCGACATCGGCCCCAATGACGGGATATACTATCAGTACTCCCCCCCTCGCACAGAAACGGAGGTCACCTTTGTCTTCTTCAACGCCCTGACCGGTGACACTGCCAGCTGGGAAGCACAGATCGCCCCCTCTCTGCGCAAAGCCGGGCACGGAACCCTTTCGTATAACATGCGCGGCCAGGTCAACAGCCCTTTTACCGCTGGTCTAAAACTGGATGCGTCACTGGTGGTCGAAGACTCTTTTCGGTTGCTTCAACAACTCAAGCCGTCCCGGCCGGTTCTGGTGGGCCTGTCGATCGGCGGATTGTTTGCCGCGCAGACCTGGCTCAAAGGAGCCGAAGCCGTGGGGCTGGTGCTGATCAACACTTTGCGCGAAGATGGCCCCCGCCTGCGCTGGATCGGCGATGCGCTGGTGCGGGCGGTTGAGGTGGGCGGTCTGGAGCTGTTTCGCGATTTGTTTCTGCCCCTGCTGATGAACCAGGACTGGCTGGCCGCCCAACGAGGAAACTTTGTAACGCCCGACACCACTTACACCCCCCTCGATCCGGCCAGCGGTCATTACAAGCTGCTGGCCGAGGCCGGCCGCTCCGCCGACTGGAACCTGCCGTACGAGAAGATCACCCCTCCGACCCTGGTTATCACCGGGCTTCAGGACCATGTGTTTCTGGAAAGAGGGGTGGTGGACGAACTTTTCGCCCGACTGCCGGCAGCCCGCCGGGTGGACCTGCTGGAAGCAGGGCACTTGGTCCCGGCTGAACGGCCCCAGGCGCTGACCGAAGCGCTGCTGGCGTTTGCAAAGGAGGTCGAATAAATGGGCATCTGGCACAAGTATGCACCGGTCGCTTACCTGGCCGTATTCGTCGGCGTCTGCGGTCACGCCTCCAGCGAGTTTGTCTCGGTCCTCTCCGGCGTCAAGGGTCCGGAGCTTTCGGTCTGGCGCTTTTTGCTGGGCGGATTCGGGCTGGTTATCCTGGCGCTGATTTTCCCGGCCTCGCGCAACCTGCTGGCACCGTTTCGCGAATACGGGCTGCGGCTGGTCTGGTTGTCGCTGCTGGGCGTTACCACCGGTTACCTGCTGTTTCACTGGTCTCTCGATTTTGCCACTGTGCCGCAGGTGGCCACGGTGGTCACTACGATCCCGATTCTGGTGGGGCTGGTGAACCTGTGGCTCAACAAACAGCCCTTCACCGCTGCCAAGATCATCACCGGCAGCAGCGCCACAGTGGGCGTGGCCCTGCTGATCACCGACGGATATCTGGCGAAGCTGGCCGGGGCCGGACAGAACCTGATCGGCATCCTGATGATTCTGGCCTGCGCAGCGGTGATCGCCGCCTATACGGTGATGGTGCGGCCGATCATCGGCAAGTACGGTGCGTTGCGGATTACCGCCGTGACGATGTTTATGGGAGCCGTCGGGTTGTGGTTTCTGGTTGGTGTCGTCTGGAAAATCTGGGTCAACCCGTTTACGCTGTTTGATCGCCCGCCGCAGCAAAGCGCTGCACTGCTCACCATTGCTCTGTGGAACACGACCATTACCCAGTTTTTGTGGATCGGGGGGCTGGCCGCGGTGCCGGATATCACCCGGGGGAGTTACCTGTTTTTTCTCAAACCGGTTATCGCCGCTTTTCTGGCGGTTGCATTTTTACGCCAGCAATTAACCGGCTGGCAGATCGTGGCGATTGTGGTAATCTGTTCCTCTGTCGCTGTGGAAGCTTTCTGGTCGCGTCTTTCGAAATAACCGACCGTTCTCTGCGCGCAGCGGCACAAGTACCATTCCCCCTTTTTTCGATTGTTTTACGAGGCATTGGGGCCGTCACGAAAATTGCGGATGGGGTTTCACACCAGAAGTGATAACCGTCTGCGTTCATCGGGGCGCCGGCGGCGGTTGAAAAAGCTGCGTTTGCGAAATGGGTGGTAACCGTTTCGACCCGACGCGCAATGACGGTTCGGCCATCGCAGATCTTGTTGGGATCGGCGTCAGGCTGGATCAAAGGCCAGGTACGTTCGGTGCTCCCCGCGGTGCAGGAATCTGACCTTCAGGGGCATGCCGATCCGGATCTCTTCCGGCTTGCGGGGATCGATCCCTTCGATGCGTGCATCCACCCGTGTGCCTTCTTCCAGTTCGACCACCCCCGAGATGTAAGGATTGTGACGATTGTAGCCCTCGGCAATCATGGCGGGCGGGGCGATGGAAATACAGGTAAAGGCTGCCAGCCGCCCTTTTCCGGAAACCTGCTCCCAGCGCATCTGAGACCCGCGGCAGGCCGTGCAGATCGGCCGCGGCGGAAGATATAGCGTCCTGCATCCGCTGCAGCGTGAGCCCATCAATTTCTCCTCATTTAGGTAGCTTTCAAAAGAAATATCGCTGAAGGGCCGGTCTTGCATTGCGCTATCTCCTTTCGAAAATGGTGAACGTGCAGGTCCCGCCGGTTCCGCCGAGGTTGTGCGCTGCGCCGACTCGCAGATCCGCCGCCGGCACCTGCCGTTTGCCGGCTCTTCCCCTTAGCTGGGTCCAGACCTCGTAGAGCTGGGAGACGCCGGTGGCGCCCACCGGATGCCCTTTGCACTTCAGGCCGCCGGACGTGTTAATCGGCTTGGATCCGTCCAGCCTTGTCATTCCTTCGGCCACCGCTTTGTATCCTTCCCCGGGCTGGAAAAAACCGAGATCCTCAATGTGCAGGATCTCGGCTATGGAGAAGCAGTCGTGAACCTCGGCAAACTGGACATCGTCCGGGCTCAGGCCCGACATACCGTATGCCTCCTGAGCCGCGTAGCGGGTGGCTTCGAAGAAGGTCAGATCTTCACAGGCGTGCAACCCCCGACCGCTGCCCTGCCCGATACCGGCCACCGAGATCGGCGCGTCGGTGAAATTTCTGGCGATCTCTTCGGCCACCAGCAGCATGCAGCTGGCGCCGTCGCTGATGGGGCAGCAGTCGTAAAGGTGCATGGGCCACGCCACCACCGGGTTTGCCCGCAGATCGCTTAAGAATTCTTTCTCGTCCGCCCACCCGGGCACATCCTGTCCCTTTTTGCGGGCGCCCTCGATCTTCTTGTTCATCATGTCGCGAACCGTGAGCGGAAACTGCGCCTTGGGATTCAACGGCGCATTGTTGTGGCTCTTGATGGTCACGTTCATCAAGTGCTCCCGATTTGCCCCGTACTTGGCGAAATATGCGGTGGCCACGGCACCGAACACACCCGGAAAAGTGAAACCCGCCTGCCCTTCATAGGGAACCGTCGCCAGTGCCAGGCCCTCTGCCACTTCCTCAGTGGTGCGCTTGGACATCTCCTCGAGGCCACCCACCAGAACGACGTCGTAAAACCCGGAAGCGATGGCAAACACTCCCTCGCGAAATGCCAGCGCGCTGGAGGCACAGGCGCCTTCCGTGCGGGTGGCCGGCCTGGGAGTCAAGCCGACCAGATCGGAGATGATCGGCCCCCAGTGGGACTGGTGGATAAAAAAATCGTTGGTGAAATTGCCCAGATACAGCGCGTCGATATCGTCGGGATCGAAGCCCTTGTCCACCGATGCCGTCATCTCCTGGAAGGCTTCGACAAAAAGATCCTTGGAGTTCTTCTCCTTGTACATGCCGAACCGGGACATGCCGGCTCCCACCACCGCAACGCCGCGACCGAGTTTTCTTCTTTTTTTCATTCGCATCTCCTCGCGTTCGCCCTCTTGCCGGTCCCAGCCGGACATAAGGAGCTCGAACGGTTATGTCACCTGCAACGCATATCCCAATATAACGCATCCGTTGATATTGGAAAGGACCGGAACCACCCTGCGCGCCGAACGTTTATTTCGCCATGCCGTATTGATCCCGCATCTGCCGCTTGAGCGTCTTTCCCGCCACGTTGCGGGGGAAATCGTCCATAATGACCACGTCGTGCACCCGTTGGAATTTGGCGCCTACCCGCTGGTTGATCCAGTCTTTGAGTTGCGCCGCATCCACGCTGCCCGGCTGGTGCAAAATGACCGCCGCCAGAGGCGTTTCCCCCCACTTTTCGTGAGGCACGCCGAAAACCGCCACTTCCCTCACCGACGGGTGCTGGACGACGATCTCTTCGATATCCCGGGGATAGACGTTCACACCGCCGGAGATGATCATGTCTTTCTTGCGATCCACCAGGTACAGGAAACCGTCCTCGTCCACATACCCCATGTCACCGGAGTGCAGCCAGCCGTCGCGGATTGCCTCTGCGGTAAGGTCGGGGCGCTTGTAATATGCAGGGGTCAAAATCGGACCACGGCCGCAGATTTCCCCTACTTCTCCAGCGGGCAGGGTATTGTCGTTTTCGTCCATAATCCGCATCTCAAAAAACGGCGGCGGCACCCCCACCGAATCGGGTTTGGTTGCATAGTCGTCCCGGTCGAGTACCGTCACGAATCCTTCCGTCAGCCCGTAAAGTTCGTAGAACCGTCCGGGCAGCGCCTTTGTAAGTGCCTCCTTGTGCTCGCGCAGCAGCGGCGCACCTAAGGAAAGGATCATCTCCAGCGACTGGAGTTTTTCAACCGAAAAGTTGGGGGCATTCATTATGGCGATAATCTGGGCCGGCACAAGGATTACATGGGTGACCTTTTCCTTTTCCACCGTATCGATGTATTCCACCGGGTCGAAGCGGTCGAGCAGGACGTAGGTGGCACCGACAAACATCGTGGGCATCAGGTCCACGAAGGCGCCGTTAAAGACGATCGCACCGGCATGCATGGTAACACTTTCCGGGGTCATCCGGTACGAGGAGGCGAATATGGTCGCATAGTTGGCTCGAATGTAATGGGTATGAACGATCCCCTTGGGAAGGCCGGTCGTTCCGCTGCTGTACATGATGTTGAACGGATCGTCATCGCTGACCGTGATCCCTTCCGGTTCGTTCTCACCGGCAGCGGCTTTCAGGGCGTGGTAATCCCGGTAGCCCTTCTGGCCGGAAAACTCGGTCAGCAGATACCGGTCCTGCCGGATAGCGCGCAGTTCGCCCTTGATGCGCTCCAACAGTTTTACAAAACCGGCATTGGAAATAACCGCCACCGAGTCCGAATCCTGGAGCAGCGAGGCCATCGCCTTTTCCATCAACAGGGTGCTCAGGGGCACCACCACCGCTCCGATTTTGGCACAGGCCCAGTAGGTCTCCAGCAGTTCCAGACAGTTCGGCAAAATCGTTGCCACCTTCTCGCCCTTGCGGATGCCGATCTCAAGCAGGGCGTTGGCGGTGCGATTGATGCTTCGGTTGAACTCCAGATGGGTCAGCCGCTGGTCTTTGAACACCACTGCCAGATGGCCGGGTCGATAGGTGGCATGCCGAGAAAACAGACTTCCGATGTTCACAAAACCCCCTTTGGTTTGGATTTTTCCTCGCGAGCCGGCCCGGCGCAAAACGAGGGATTCAAGCGCGCTTTCGGTTTGAGGCCTGCCTGCTTAGGCTTCGGGCAGCCGGACCATCAATACCGGTGCCGCGCAGTGCCGCAGCACCCGCCGACTGGTGCTGCCCAGAAAGGCTTCACCGAGTTTTCCCCGCACATGATGCCCCATCACGACCAGATCACAGCTCCGGCTTTCGACCGTCGCCAGAATTTCATCCACGACATTGCCGCCGGCGACCACGATTTCATCGGTCGTAAATTCACACCCCGCCAGTTCTGCCGCGGCCGTTTCGCAAAATTCTCCGAGGGCCTCACGAATAACGGACCCTTCGCGCTTCTTGCCGATCAGGATCTGCTGGGCCTGCGATTCCTGGCTTTCGTTCAGCTGCCGCCACCGCTCCTCACCGAGAAATCCTTGGAGATGCGTTGTGGCGGAAGGAGACACCTCTTCCCGAACGTGCAGAATCACCAGGCCGGCATTGTGCCTGGCCGCGATGGCCGCGGCATAGGCAAACGCATGCCGTGAGCCGGGTGAAAGGTCGGTGGTAAAAAGGATTTTTTTGATTTCCGGTACCATTTCCTCTCCTGCTGAAATCAATGTTACAGGCGCATGGGGATGGATTTTTGTGTGTCTTTGCGTCAATGACGCCACGGTTTGCGACGGGCATCAGCAGATGCCGCCTTTCGGTCTTTTTCTCCAGCCAAAAACATGAAATTCCCGGCACTACCCGGGGTGATTCGCAAAGTGCTTTGTCAACCGAGATCCCTATCGTCTGGCCGCGTCGATTTCCCCTTCGCTTCGCCAGATGTCCTCTGCCTTGAAGACCTGCAGGTCGTGATACACCGGGAACGGGTAGCTGGGATCGTCGGCCACCCGTCCGAAATACGCCGAACAACTCAGCTGGTTGTCGATGCCGCGAAAGGTGAAACGACCGCGGGTGGTTTCCACCGTCATGGCCTTCAGCGCTTTTCTGACATCTTCGGTATCGATGCCGCCGGCTTTCTCCACCCCCTGGCGCAGGATGTGGACCGCATCGTAGAGCAGCACGGCCCAATCGCTGGGAAATCGGTCGAATTTAGCCCGGTAATCCGCCACGAACCGGACCATGGCGGGATTGTCCATGTGGGCAAAGAAGGGGGCCCGGCAGCGTCCGTAAAGGCCCCGGCGGATGCTGCTCGCCTGGGTGATGAGCTCGGTGACGCTGATCAGGCCGCCCGGATTCTCGACGGATTTAAACAACCGGTAGTCCCGGGCATCCCTCAGCCAGAAGGCGTTGTCGGCCCCGGCAATGGAGGACAGCACAAAATCGGGCTTCTGGGCCAGGATATCGACGATAAACGAGTTGAAGCGGGTCTGGCCGAGCCGCGGCCAGTAAGCGGCCAGCAACGTGATATCCGGCGCGGCTTGCCGGAACAGATCGACCTGGATCTCCTGGCTGGATCGCCCCCAGGCATAATCGGAGGCGATGGTCACGTATTTCGACCAGCCTTTTTCCCGGGCCAGCCGGGCGGTTCCCATGACCACCGCCTTGGACATCATGTAGGTGTTGGGCACCACAGAGTAGGTGTATTCGCTGGGATCGATCTTGGTGATCTCTTCGGAGTTGCTGATGGGGGCGATGTGCAGCACCCGGGCGCTTTGCAGAATCGGCTTGACGGCCAGGGCGCAGGCGCTGGAGTATGTGCCGATCAGGGTATGGATCTTCTCTTTTTCTACCAGGTGGGACACGGCGTTTTTGGCCGTCTGCGGGTCGGTTTCGGTGTCGCGGATAAACAGCTGGATGTGATGCTTCCCGAGAAACCCTCCCTGGGAGTTGATGTCGTTGATGGCGATCTCGAGCCCCTCCACGGCTTCCTTGCAGTAGGGAGCCCCGGTGCCCGATAGACCGAGTGCCACCCCCAGGCGAAAGGGCTCGGCCGCTTGCAGGCTTCCGGCTGCGGCCACCATCGTCACCATAAGCAACAGCGCCAGTGATAAACGCTTTTTAGAACCTCGGAATTTCATATTGCCCTCCTTGGCGATTGGATGGCGCAGGCCGGTGTTTTCAGAGAGGCAGGAGGTTTTACGAATATCCGCATCATCGCAGGCTTCGAGATGTCCGGCTGCCGGAAAAAAGCGCCCGGGAAGAATTCCGCTCAGAAAGACAGCAATTCCCTGCTCTTGCAGTGCATCGCTGTCCGGCTTCAACCGCCGTAGGCCACCGATGGCAGCCAGATGACCAGCTGGGGCCAGATCGCCACGATCAGCAGGCCGATGAGCTGCAGGATGATAAACGGCACCACGCCGCGGTAGATGTCCGCCAGCTGTATTTCCGGCGGGCAGATTCCCTTGAGGTAGAACAGGGCAAAACCGACCGGTGGCGTCAAAAACGAGGTCTGCAGGCTCACGGCAATCAGCACCACGAACCAGACCAGCTCGGGGTTGTCCACCACCCCGTGTCCATCGATTTGAAACCCGAGAGAAGAGACCACCGGTGCAATGAGCGGCAGCACGATCAGGGTGATCTCGATCCAGTCGAGAAAAAATCCCATCATAAAGATGGCCACCAGGATCACTGCCATGATGCCGTGAGGCCCCAGGGGAATTCCGGTCAGCACCCGCTCGATGAACTCATCGCCTCCGAGGCTTCTCAGCACCAGGGCAAAGCAGGTGGCCCCCAGGAAAATGGCGAAGATGTAAGCCGTTGTGTTGAAGCAGGCCTTGGTGACCTCGACGATCACCTTCCAGTTCAGCTTTTTGTTCATGGCCGCCAGCACCGTCGCTCCGAGGGCGCCGACACCGCTGGCCTCGGTGGGGGTGGTAATGCCGGCAAATATCGATCCGAGCACGGCCAGGATCAACCCGGCCGCCGGCAGGATGTTTTTGAAGACGTCCCAGAGCATCCGCCACTGCAGCGGTTTGCGCTCCGGGTCCAGTGGCGCGGCTTTCGGCCGTATCAGGCAGAAGATCAAAATGTAGGCGATGTAGAGAGCTCCAAGGATCACCCCAGGGACCACCGCCCCCATGAACAGGTCGCCCACCGAGAGCCCCAGCTGGTCGGCCATGATCACCAGCATGATGCTGGGAGGAATCAGGATCCCCAGTGTTCCGGAGCTGGCGATGGTTCCCAGGGCCAGGGTCTTGGCGTAGCCCTGCTTGAGCATGGCCGGCAGGGAGAGCAGCCCCAGCAGCACCACCGATGCGCCGATGATGCCGGTGGAAGCCGCCAGGATGATGCCGATGGTGGTGACCGTCACCGCCAGCCCGCCGCGCACCTTGCCGAACAGGCTCTGCATGGAGCGCATCAGGTTTTCCGCAATTCCCGAACGGTCCAGCATCAGCCCCATGAAGATGAACATGGGCAGTGCCACCAGCACCCAGTTGTCCATGAACTTGTAGATGCGGTTCACCGACATGCCCAGGGTCAGGTAGTCCAGTCCGGTCCAGGTGCCGAAGTAGAGGTCGGAAAAATAACCGACCGCGGTAAAGATGCAGGCCACGCCGCCGAGGACCCAGGCAATCGGAAACCCGGTAAAGAGGAGGGCGATAAACGTCAGAAACATGCCGATGACGAGATAATCGTTGAATTCCATCGCTCAGGTTCTCCTCAGCTGCGTGATGAGGCGCACTGCCCGGGAGATGGTGGCGACGAACAGCAGCGCGAAACTGATGGGGATCACCGACTTGATGGCCCAGCGCCAGGGCAGGCCCAGGGGTGCATCGGAGCGTTCGTTCAGTCGCCAGGCCTCGTGGACGAAATCGAGGCTCTGATGAAAAATGATGATAATAAACGGCAGTAGCAACAGCACGGTGCCGAACAGGTCCCAGCGAATTTTCCATTTGTCCGACAGCCGGGCGTGGATGATGTCCACCCGGATGTGCGAGTCGAGTATCTGGGAATAGGCGGCACCGAACATGATCCCCAGGGCATACAGGTGCCATTGCAGCTCTTCGAGCATGACCAGTCCGTGGCCGAAGCCATAGCGCAGAACGACCTGAAGGATGATAACGAAAATCAGGACGACATTGGTCCACATCACGAAATGACCGATGCTGCGGATAATGGCATCCAGCACATCGCAGAACTTGTTGGGCGCCGGCTTTTGATGGTTTTCCGCGCTCATCATGGCCCCCGAGTATCGCGTGAGGCTCCTTTCGGAATCTCACGCCGACAGGTTGTTTGTTTTCATCCGAAACGTGGTCATCCGGTGCGCAGAGCGAAACGGCTCTGCGCACCGGAATCATGCGTATTAACGAGTCACTGCCAATGCATCACTTCGGCGGTTTGGGACGGGGCAGAAACCCGTAGGTCAGCCACAGCTTGTACTGTTCACGGAATGCGGACAGGTCGTCCCAGACCTTCTTGAAGAAGGCATCCTTGGATGCCTGCTCGGCCGCCACCTCTTCCCAGGCTTTTTTGAAGTGGGCCAGCATGTCATCGGACCAGTACATGTTGGTCACGCCGCGCTCATCGACATTGCGCTTCATCACCGGCGGCTGGATGGCCTCGGTCATGGCATAGGCGTCGGCGGTCGCCGCGGTGCACAGCAGTTCCATCACCAATTGCTGGCGCGGGCTCATGCCGTTCCAGACGTCCTTGTTGATCAGCAGCTCGAACACCGTGGCCTGCTGGTGCCACCCGGGGTAGTAGTTGTACTTGGAGACCTTGTAGAAGCCGAGCCGCTCGTCGATGGCCGGCATGGAAAACTCGGTGGCGTCGATGGCCTTTTTCTCCAGGGCCGGAAAGATCTCGCCGCCGGGGATCAGGGACACCGAAGCCCCCAGCTTGGAGAGCGTGTCCCCACCGAATCCGAAAAAGCGGATCCGCAGCCCCTTGTAGTCCTCGATGGATTTCACCGGCTCCTTGTACCAGCCGGAGGTCTCCGGGGCGATGACGCCCAGCACCAGCACCTTGACGTTGTAGCCGTGGGAGTCGTACATCTCCTGGTACAGCTTCATCCCGTTGCCGTGCCACAGCCAGGCCATGTACTCACCGGCTTCGGGTCCGAAGGGAACCGCCGTGAAAAACGGGGACGCCGGGATCTTGCCGGCCCAGTAACCGGCCGTGGAATAACCGGCGTTGGTCTTGCCGGTGGAAACCGCATCCAGGATTTCAAATGGTGCCACCAGCTTGCCCGGCTCGTAGACGGTCATCTTCATCGTGCCGCCGCTGGCGACCTCTATTCGATCCGCCACCCAGGTGATGGTGGTCCCCAACCCCGGCAGCACCGTCGCAAAGCAGACCGGCACCTTGAACAGAATTCGCTTCTCCTTGTCAGCGGCAAAAGACGGTCCGGCCAACAGGACTGCCGCCAGAAACACAATAGTGGTAATCGTAGCGATTCGCTTCATTTTATTCTCCCTCCTTTTCCGTGTCTTCGGTAACAGGGGTTATGGAATCACTTACCAGCGAAAAACCGAGTTATGCAAGACATTTCCTCCGATGCTCTCCCGGCGATGATATCACCTCCTCATTGTTGGGACACCGCGAATGCGACCCCTTCCTAAAATTTGTTGGCACGTGGCGATGCCCGCCGGCAGCACCGCAAGATGTCAATAGGTGAGCACCACGCCGCCGTCGAACAGCAGATCGCCACCGATCAGAAACCGGGCGAACCGCGAAAATCCGAACAAGAACAGGTTTGCCACCTCGATGGGCGACATCATCTCCTTGATGCGCGACTTGCCCATCATCACGTCCCGGACCACCTCTTCTTCGGTGATCCCTCGCTGTGCGGCCTGGGTCGGGATCTGGTTCAGGGCCAGCGTGGTTTTGACGAATCCGGTGCTGATGGTAAAGGCGCGGATGTTGCCCTCACCTTCGGCGGATATCGATTGGGCCAGGGCCCGCAGGCCGAACTTTACGATGTTATACACCGGCTTGTTGACCGTGCAGATGTGTGCGTGAATGGAGGCCATGTTGCCGATGACCCCGCAGCCGTCCTTTCTTTTTCTCATATGCGGAATGACCAGTTTGGAGAGAAAAAAGGGCGCCCGCAGCATCAGCCGCTGCATCTGGTCGTACTTTTCCATGGGGAAGTTCGGCAGCGAATCGATATGCTGAATCCCGGCGATGTTGACCAGGAATTTGACGGCCCCCAGCTTGGCCGCTTCGCTGACGGCATGTTCGGTCTGGTCGTCATCGGTGAGATCGGCCCTGATGAAAATCATCTGGCCGCCCATCTCTCTGGCCATCTTCTGGGTACGCTTGCCTTCGGTTTCGTTGATGTCGATCCCCACGGTCATCAGGTTGTTGGCGGCGGCGGCAATGGCCGTGGCCCGGCCGATACCCGTTCCGGCCCCGGTTACGATGCAGACGTGGTCCGGGTGGAACCGGTCGTCGGGAAGAAGCAGGATCTCATCGCGGCTGATCTTCGGTTCTCTGATATCCATCGGCTGTTCTCTGCGCAAAAGGGAAGTGGCTGCAAAGCGGCTGGGGGCTTTGCGCGTCTGTTGGTGTATCCGAACCGCTGCAAATATCAGACCACCAGGGCAAACCGTCTTGACGTCGCCCGGTCCGATGCCCCTTAGGCCGCCGAGCCTTGCTGCTGGCGAAGCCGGTTAAAAAAATGAGGGGCACTCACTTTCTGCTCGACACACCCCCCCGGTAGATGATAGGAACCGAGTGCGTATCAAAATATCTACATGTCGCATAATAGCTACAAATGCAGAACAAGGAGGAGGCATCATGAAACCCGGTCCGAGTGTCGCCGAACTGCAGGATCAACTGGAAATGTACCGGATGATTTTCGACAGCATCTACAACGGGTCCATGGTGACCGATACCAGCGGCATAATCACCCATTTCAACCGGCCCTACGGCCGATTTCTGGGACTCGACCCCCAAAAGCAGATCGGCAGGCACTGCACCGAGGCCATCGAAAACAGCCGCATGCACATCGTCGCCAGAACCGGCAAGCCTGAAATCAACCAGTCCCACAGCATCAGGGGGCAGAACATGGTGGTTCAGCGCATCCCCATCAAAAAAAATGGCAAGGTGATCGCGGTCTTCGGCCAGGTCATGTTCAAAGACGTCAAGGATGTCGGCAAGCTGGCCCGCCGTTTGATGCTGCTCGAATCGAAAGTCAAGCTTTACGAGCAAGAGCTGATGACCCTGCGTTCGACACGCTACACCTTTGACAGTATCATCGGCAGCAGCAGGAATATCAAGGAACTCAAGCGGGAGGCACTCAACGCGGCGAACAAAGTGTTTCCGGTGCTCATTTCGGGAGAAAGCGGCACCGGCAAGGAGCTGTTTGCCCAGGCGATCCACCATGCCGGTCCCCGCCGGCTGTATCCTTTCGTACGGATCAACTGCGCGGCCATACCAAGGGACTTGCTGGAGTCCGAGCTCTTCGGCTATGAAAAGGGGGCTTTCACCGGCGCACGGACCGGCGGCAAACCCGGCAAGTTCGAGCTGGCCCACAACGGCACCGTATTTCTGGACGAAATCGGCGACCTGCCCCTGGATATGCAGCCGAAGTTGTTGCGGGTGCTGGAGGACCGGGAGTTTGAACGGGTGGGCGGCAACACCGTCATCCGCTCCGACTTCCGTTTGATTGCCGCCACCAATCAGGATCTGGAAGAAATGATATCCGACGGCCGGTTTCGAAAGGATCTCTACTATCGGTTGAACGTCATCTCGCTGCAGATCACTCCCCTGCGGCAGCGCAAAAGCGACATTATCCCCATTGCCCGGCACCTGTTGCACGACCTTGCCCGGGAGGCCACCCTGCCCGACATCCGGATGAACGGCGACACCGAACAGGCGCTGCGACGGCATCCCTGGCCGGGAAACGTTCGGGAGCTGTCCAACGTTCTCGAAAGAGCCCTGTCAAAACTGGAAGGCGACACGATCACGCCCCGGGATCTGCCCTTGTATCTGGCCCGAAAGCCGGATGAAACCGGTCCGGTGAATCCGACTTCCATCAAAGCCATACAGGCCAGGGCGGAAAAAGAAGCAATCCTGCAAGCCCTGGAGGAAACCGGCTTCAACAAGGTCCGGGCCGCCGACCTGCTCGGGATCCACCGGACACTGCTGTACAAAAAGATGAAAAAACACGGGATTGCGCTGCAACCGACGTAGCACCGCCTGCTGTATCAATATTGATACACATGTTGGGGCACGCCCATCCCCGCAGCTGTGCCATGGCGGAAGTGTCCGACTTTCACCGACCCCGTCCATCCTGTTTCAATGCCTGCCGGGCTTCGATCCCGCTCTCGTAAATATGTGGCGCCACGTCGCGTTTGCGCAGCGCATCGCCGAGTTTCATCCGCAAAAACGCGCTGGTCGTGTAGCGGGTAACTCCTGAATAGTAGTGCTCGACCAGGTACTTTACCATTTCGGTGTATTCGTCCACCAGCTCGGGCAAGATGCTGAAATTGTCGTAATTGACGATGGTGTAGACTTTTCTTTTCAGCGGAACCAGCAGGGATTCGACCGCATCCTTCACGGCCTGCACGGTCTGGCTGGAATCGACGGTAAGCCGCTCGAAATTAACGAAAAACAGGTTTTCAGCCGGATCGTAGGTAAACCGGTCTGCAAGCTGGAGTGTCAGCAGGTCGTCTTTCAGGCCCATCGGTCCGGAGGCAAAAATTCGGGCGTCCATCGGCTGCAGCCGGTCGGAAACGATCGGCTGAAAGTCCATCAGCGCCAGCACCTCTGTTTCCAGGTCAACCCCCGGGGCGACCTCCATCAGTTCCATGCCCCGTTCGGTCAGTGCCAGGACACACCGCTCGGTGACATACAAAACCGGCTGCCGGTTCTGTCGGGCGAAGCGGCCGCTGAAAGTCACCTGTTCCACCTGCCGGACGAATTTTTTGATCCGGCCTTCCTGCTCGATGCGCAGTCGCCCCTGGGGCTGGGACACCTTCAGCCCGCCGGCCGTAAAAGTGCCGACGAAGACCACTTTCTTGGCATTCTGGCTGATGTTGATGAAACCGCCCGCTCCGGCCAGTTTCGGACCGAACTTGCTGACATTCAAATTGCCCTGTCGATCTGCCTGGGCCAGTCCCAGAAAGGCCAGGTCGAGGCCGCCGCCATCATAAAAATCAAACTGATTGGGCTGATCGATAACCGCCTCGGTATTGGTCGCAGCCCCGAAGTTCAGCCCGCCGGCCGGCACGCCGCCGATCACACCCGGCTCGGCCGTCAAGGTGATGGTATCGAGAATTTTTTCTTCGTGGGCGACGCTGGCAATCCCTTCCGGCATGCCGATGCCCAGGTTCACCACGCTGTTGGTCTTCAGCTCGAGGGCTGCCCGGCGGGCGATGATTTTCCGGGGGCCCATCTCCATGGGATCGATCGACTGCATGGGAACCCGCACCTCGCTGCTGAAGGCCGGGTTGTGCTGCACGGCAAAGGTCTGCCAGTGGTTTTCCGGGCGGGCGACCACCACGCAATCGACCATGATGCCGGGGATTTTCACCTGGCGGGCGTTCAGTGTCCCACGATCGGCAATCCGTTCCACCTGCACGATGACGAATCCGCCGGAGTTTTTGGCGGCCGTTGCAATAGCCAGCGATTCCAGGGTCAGGGCCTCTTTTTCCATGGTGATGTTTCCGTCGGTGTCTGCGGTGGTGCCGCGCAGCAGCGCCACCTGAATGGGTCGGGTTTTGTAGGCGAGATACTCCTTCCCATCAAAATGGACCAGCTCGACGATCTCCTCGGTAGTCAGTTCATTGAGCTTCCCGCCGCCATGGCGCGGGTCGACGAACGTGCCCATCCCGACGGTGGTGATGGTCCGCGGCTTGTGAGCGGCGATATCGCGGTACATGTGAGAAATAACCCCCTGGGGCAGGTTGTAGGCCACGATTTTATTTTCAAAGGCCAGTTTCTGGAGTTTGGGCACCAGGCCCCAGTGTCCTCCGATCACCTGCCGAACCAATCCCTCGTGCCCTAAATGATTCAACCCCCGTTCGCCGCCATCTCCCTGTCCGGCGGCATACATCAGTGTCAGGCCCCGCGGCTTCTGACGGGCCAGATAACAGGATTCCAGGGCAATGGCGATCTCTTCCGGAAAGCCGATCCCAACAAACCCGCCGGTGGCAACCGTGTCACCGTCGCGAATCACCCGCACGGCTTCCTCGGCGGTTACGATTTTTCCCTTGCTTGCCCTGCCCGGTGGCAGGGAAGAAAGCACCGGATGAATGTGACCTTCTTCCAGCCCAACTTTTTCAGCACTCATGGGCACCTCCTGTTGTGTCGCCATCCCGAATAACGCATACTATCATCCGTTACCGGACATCGCTCGATCGATGTCGGTGGATTTGCAGCCGGGACAACCCGTTTGCTTGCAAAAACGGTGCCCCATGCAAGCAGTTGGGCTTCAGCTCCGCACCTGACTGTGGTAGGGAGTTTGCATACGAAGTCTGAAGCGCACTCATCGCTTTCGGACGAAAGGAGGGTCGATACATGCTGGAGATCAAGGATTCCGTTGCAGTAATCACCGGGGGAGCCAGCGGCATCGGGCTGTCCGTGGCCCGTTACTGGGCAAGGCAGGGAGGGAAGGTTGTCATCGGTGACATCGCCGAAGAAGCGTTGGCCGCGGCGGCGAGCGAAATCGGCGGCGACACGGTTACCGTAATGTGCGATGTCACCAGCGAAGAGGACAATGCCCGCCTGGCGGATGCGGCCGTTGCCCGATTCGGCCGGATCAACCTGGTGGCACCTTTTGCCGGTATCATCATGGACGCCTTGATGGTCTCGCCGGACCGCGAAACCGGCAAGGTCACGAAAAAGATGTCGCTGGCCCAGTTTCAAAAGGTGGTGGACATCAACCTGACCGGCGTGTTTCTAACGGTCCGGGAGTGCATCGAGCGGATGATCAACCATGGCTGCCGGGGGCTGATCTGCCTGGTCTCTTCTACGGGCTCGCTGGGCACTGCGGGACAGATCAACTACTCCTCCACCAAAGCCGCCATGTCGGTCATGCCCAAAGTCCTGACCGCCGAATTATTCCGCCGGGGGCTTGCCGACAGAATCCGGTGCGTGGCCATCGCACCCGGCTACTGCGCCACACCGATTCTTGAAGGAATGAATCAGAAAGCCCTCGACAAGATTTTGAAGGATGTGCCGATCCAGCGTCTGATCGAACCCGAGGAGGTGGCGTCACTGGTGGTCGAACTGTATCGCAACGAGGCACTGACCGGGGAAGTATTTTACGTGCACGGTGGCCTGCGGCTTGGATCGAAGGGGTAGGCGGCTGCGCTCAAAGGGTTCCCGTTACCGGCCGGTGTACATCCGCTCCTGTACGTGAAGGGTGGCGAAATTGAACTCGCCGCCCAGGGTAACGGCGGCCAGCGCTGCGGCATACTCCTTGGCACTGGTGATACCGGCCATCCGCAGCGCTTCCCGGGCCATCGGCGAAATGATCCCTTCCGGGCTCGATGTGATGCCGACTTCAACGTTGGGTAACTCCACACCGAAAACCAGGTCTTTTCCCCGGATGGATGCGTATACCTTCTGAAAACACGAGACCAGATACGGCCTGGGATTGTTCTTCATCGTTCGATAGAAGGCCGGGATGATTTCTCCGCCCATTCCGGTGTAAGCCGGCCATCCGATCTCCTCTGTCACCGCTTGGCGATCCAGTTCGATGTAGCTGAAAAATTCTTCAATGGGACGGCCGATATTCTTTTCGTATTCGGATACCGGTATGGTCTGTTGGGCCGACACGTAGCGACCGCGTCGATTTCGCGGAGAAGGCTTCAGATCGCCGTCTCTTCCCATTCCAACCACTGAAAGCCGGCAGGAGACCCCGTTTTGCCTGAAGAGGTCATCGATGATCAGTTTCGCCCTGCCGGCAGCATGAGACGTCTGCCCATGCCCGCGATGGTTTTCGAAGCGCGAGTAAAAGCAGCAGTGCAGGATTCGATCGCCGTGATGCTGCTTGTAGAGAGTATCGACATCGACGATCTCGCCGCCCCATTCGGACAGATGCTCGGCGGTGATGATCCGGATGATCTCGGGAAGGTGCTGCTGGATGATTTTCTTGGCCTTTTCCCGCTCAGGCTCGGTGGAAAACACAAAGGACAGGTTGCGGGCAGCGATTCCCCAGTCCGAAACCTGCACTTCGATCGGTCCGTACTTGTTGAGTTTGAAACAACCGACACTGATGCCGAGGTGTCCGACACCCGGGCCCCAGCACAAAATGTTCTGAAAGGTTTTCCGCACATCACCGCCGACCGTGACTTCACCGGCATAGCTGAAATAGTCCTCTATCCCGCCGATGTAATTGTTGACCAGCGGCTTATGGCGCTGCGCTGCCGGAAGCGGCTCCAAGGGCGTGTCGCACATCCCGCAGCGGATGTGGGTGTCTTCGGCGGCCAGCGTCCACAGGCTTTGGTCATTGGGACACCGGTATCCCGTATGGTACGGCCGTTCCGGCAGCATGATGTGCCGAAACGAATGGCCGCTCTTGGCTTCGACAAAAGCCCGTCGGGCGGCGACCCCGGCCGTTATGTTCTCCGGTCCCGCCAGTCCTTCCTCCAGGGCGGCATCTTCCGCTTTCCACGGTGCCAGCCCCCCCTGGAGCATCCTGTCCGACAGTGTCTTGACGATATCTTCAAATGTCATACGACCTCCGCGGGCATGGCGGCAAGCTGAAACCGCCGTTCCGATTGGTATCCGGAACGGCGGAGACGCAAACCCACTTGATGAGTTTTAGGAAGCTACTGGACGCCTGGGCGGGCTTACGATGGCCTGCCCATCGAGTACGACCTCCCCTTTCTGGTTGGTGCAGAAAGTTTTGAGGCGCACGCGCTTCTTTTCACTCATCACTTCTGCAACCTCGGCAGTGGCGACCACGGTATCGCCGATCCGAACCGGTTTCAGGAAATTGACCTCCTGGCGGATGTAAATCGATCCCGGCCCGGGGAGCATGGTCCCGATAATGGTGGAGATAAACCCGGCCGTCAGCATCCCGTGGGCAATCCGGGTTTTGAAATAGGTCTTTTTAGCGAATTCCTCATCCACATGGGCCGGATTGAGGTCACCGGTAATGCCTGCGAAGAGATAGACGTCCGCTTCGGTTATGGTTTTCGAAAAGCGGGCGGACTGACCGACCTGCAGCTCTTCGATCGTCTTGCCTTTCAATTTTACGGCTCCTGGATTTCCTTCATCCGCTCACAGTTGCCGGCGGCCTTGTGCTTCAGCGCTGGCAGAGTTCCACCAGGACGCCGCCGGTGGCCTTCGGGTGCAAGAAAGCGATTCTGGCCCCACCGGCACCGTGCCGGGGCTGCTGATCGATCAGCTGGATCCCCTTTTCTTTCAATTCCGCCAGGGCGGCATCGATGTCATCCACCCGAAAAGCGATGTGCTGAATCCCCTGGCCCCGTTTTTCGATATACTTGGCTACCGGTCCGTCCGGCGACGTCGACTCCAGCAGCTCCACCTCGCTCTCCCCGACCGGGAAAAATGCGGTGGTCACCTTCTGCTCCGCAACCGTCTCGGCTCCTTCGAAAGCAAGCCCCAGGACGTCCGACCAGAAATTTTTCCCTTCCTCGATGCTGTTCACAGCAATTCCGAGGTGATCGATTTTCAAAATTTTCATCTGCAGATCCTTCTCCTGATTTTACACCGATTCTACCGACTCTACTTCCGGTATCTCCTGTTTCAACAATCGCTCGATACCGTTTTTGATGGTCATCTGGGACATCGGGCACCCGGCGCAGGCCCCCTGCAGGCGGACTTTTACCACGCCCTCTACGACTTCAACCAGTTCCACATCACCGCCGTCTCGCTGGAGCAGCGGCCGGATTTTTTTGAGGGCATTTTCGACTTGTTCCTTCATTGGTTTCCTCCTCGGACTCTATGCCGGATCTCGTGTAAAAGAGCAAAAGATCCTGGTTTGTGGTTGATCATGCGTATCGATATCGCGTCAAGGAAACTGTGTAAACATGTTTTTCCAAACATAGCCATGATTTTCCTTTTTTCCAGCGCCAGCCGTCCCGGGCATCAAGCAAGCGGACAGCACCGGCATCTGTAACCCCGGAGGCTATCGCTGCCGACGGCGGTAGAATTCGCTTTTAAACGATTCGAAGCCGTCGCTTTCTATTGCCGCTCTCATCTGCGCCATCAGGTGGACAAAATGGTGCACGTTGTGGATGGTATTGAGCCGATAGCCCAGCAGCTCCCTGGCCATGTACAGATGGCGCAGATACGCCCGGGAGTAATTTCTGCAGGTGTAGCAGGTGCAGCCGGTATCCGGTGGTTGCGGATCGCCGGCATGACGGGCGTTGCTGATATTCAGTGTCCCCGTATTTGTAAACAGTTGACCGTTGCGGGCATTGCGGGTGGGAAGCACGCAATCGAACATGTCCGCCCCCAGGGCCACCAGCTCAACCAGGTCTTCCGGGGTCCCCACCCCCATAATATAGCGGGGTTTGTCCTCAGGCAGTATCGGCAAGGTCGACCCGGCCATCTCCGACATGAGCTCTTTCGGCTCCCCAACGCTCAGCCCTCCCAATGCATAGCCGTCAAACCCTATAGCGACGGTCTGCCGGGCCGAGGCGGACCGCAAATCGGCATACATCCCTCCCTGAACGATACCGAAAAGGGCGTTGCGGCGATCTCCCTGTTCGCCCCAGAAACTTCGACAGCGCTGAGCCCATTTCAGGGTCAATTCCAGCGCCCGCCGGGCGGCTTCCCGTCCAGCCGGGTACTCGAGGCACTGATCCAGGCACATGGCAATATCGGAATCCAAGCCGATCTGGATTTGCACCGATTTTTCGGGAGTCAGCAGATGCGGCGATCCGTCCAGGTGAGATTGAAACCGAACTCCTTCATCTTCGACCTTGCCCAGGCGCGCCAGCGAGAAGACCTGAAACCCGCCGCTGTCCGTTAGAATCGGCCCCTTCCAGTTCATGAACCCATGCAGGCCCGAAAACGTGCGGATCACTTCCAGTCCCGGCCGAAGATAGAGATGATAGGTGTTGCCCAAAATGATTCGGGCCCCGCAGGTCGCAAGCTCTTCCGGTGAAAGCGATTTTACCGTCCCCTGGGTTCCGACCGGCATGAATACAGGGGTTGGCACGTCTCCATGTCGGGTCCGGATGATCCCCGCCCGCGCAGGGGTTGATTTGCATTTTGCCGTGACTTTGAAGGAAAACATATTGTGAGATTTCCATCGATATTTACACGATCAGCATTGCGTCCCCATAACTGTAGAAACGATACTGCCGCCGTATGGCTTCCGTATAGGCGTTGAGAATATTCTCCCGGCCGGCAAAGGCCGACACCAGCATGAGCAGCGTGGAGCGGGGAAGGTGGAAATTCGTCACCAGTCCGCCGACCACCTTGAAGCGATAGCCCGGATATATGAACAGGTCGCTTTCACCTTCCGAGGCGACCGGCCTGCCGTTTTCTCGGGCAGCATGTTCAAGGGTGCGGACGCAGGTGGTGCCCACTGCAATTACCCGTTTACCTTTCCCGACGGCTCGCTGGATGGTTTCAGCGGCATCCTGGTCGAGAATGTATCGCTCGGCATGCATCCGGTGCTGGCGGATGTCGGAGACCCTTACCGGTAAAAAGGTGCCGTAGCCGACATGCAGTGTTACACGGACGATCCGCACCCCCGCAGATTGAATCCGTAAAAGCAGTTCATCGGTGAAATGCAGGCCGGCAGTGGGTGCCGCAACGGCTCCTTTGCGGGACGCGTACACGGTCTGGTAACACAGTCGATCGTCAACCGGTTCGCCGCCTTGCGCCGGACGCTTGATATACGGCGGCAGGGGGGTCCTGCCCAGCTCATAGAGCCGGTCTTCAAAGCTTCCCTGGAAGTAAAATTCCAGGGTGTAGACGCCACTGCCGCCATCTAAAACCCGGGCTTTCAACAGTCCCTCAAAATCGATCTCCGATCCGATTCGGGGAGATTTGGATGATTTTACCAGGCATTGGGTGACAAACCGTCCGGTATCCGATTTGCCGCCGGCATAATCGATCAACAAAATCTCGACCCGACCGCCGGTACCCTTGCGCCCGAACAGTCGGGCCGGAATTACCTGCGTGTCATTGACAACCAGGACATCACCGGCGGACAGGTGCCGGGGAAGGTCGGAAAAAACGCCGTGGGCAATCGCTCCGGTTCTGCGGTCCAACACCAGCAGGCGGCTTCGGTCTCTTTGCCCGATCGGTTTCTGGGCAATCAACTTTTCGGGCAGCTCATAATGGTAATCGGACAGTGAATACATCGGGTTGTTCAATTCGGTGAATCGTTTCTTTGATATTTGATCCGGTCGCAAGATTTCTGCCTGGCTTGCAGCAGCCCGCGTTTATCTTTTGCCGATGTACACCATTGCCAGGCCGACCAGCATGAGCACAAAACCGAAAGTGCGCAGGCTCTTTTCCGGCAGTTCCAGAACTTTGTGTATCCAGGCCTTCATCCGCTGCGGGAATGCAAAATATGGCAGTCCTTCGATGATCATAACCATCCCGATGACAACGAGGAAAAATTTCATGCGACCTCACCTTTGGGGAAAAGTTGTTCTCCCGTCCTATATTCGATTCGACTATCTTTTGTCAAAGTTGACACAATGGCGGTTGGTCGTTATTTTCACTGGAAATTATGAGAAACCGAATCACCATTCATTATGCCGTCACGATACTTGCGCTGACGATATACGGAGGGCAGGTCTGACCGTGGATGGCGACGCTGCCCCCCGTGACGCTGGGGGCGATCATCTTCGGAGCCTTCACTGTCGTTTTGTTTTTGCGCCGACCCATTGAACAGCGATGGGTCCTGTCAGCTGACGTTCCAAGGCGCCCGAAACGCCAATTTGGCTTGGATCTGACCCTGGTGCTGCTGGCCGGACTGGCAGCCGTCGGCTTTAATATGGTGGCGTTCGACTTTCCGATCGGCAGTAGTGTGAGCCTGATGTTCGGCTGCCTGGTTGCCGGTTTTTTCATCGGGCTCGACCTCTCCCTGGCCCGGGAAAGAGAGATCATTCTCGATTCGATAAAACACCACCACGACCTGCCTCCGGACCGGCGAATTTTCCCGGTAACCCGCAAATTCACCCTGGTGGCGGTGGCGGCTACGCTGTTTGTCACCCTGATCATCGTCATGGTGATCGGCCGCGACATTGTCTGGCTTTCGAAGATCGAGCAGACCGAAAAGGCCTTCCTGGACGCCCAGATTTCGGTCGCCTATGAAATCTTTTTCGTTACGGCGGTGCTGCTGGCCAAGATGATCAACCTGATCCTGTCGTATTCGAAAAACCTGAAACTGTTGTTTGCCAACGAAACCGGCATACTGGAGCGCGTCAGCCGGGGGGACCTGACCCGTTTTGTTCCGGTGGCCACCAATGACGAATTCGGCGTCATTGCCGATCACACAAATTCGATGATTCGGGGCTTGCGCCATCGAATTCAACTAATCTCGGATATGAAAGTGGCCGAAGAGGTCCAGAAAAACCTCCTGCCGCACAATCCACCCGAACTGCCGGGGTTAGACGTCTCCGGTGTCAGCATCTATTGCGATCAGACCGGCGGGGACTATTTCGACTATTTCCACCTGTCGGACGGAAGGCTGGGAATCGTCGTAGCCGATGCTTCCGATCACGGGATCGGCGCGGCCATGCACATGACCTCCGCTCGTGGAATGCTGCTGTATGGAACCCAACACAACGGCAGTCCTGCGGCGCTGGTGGGAGAGGTCAACCGGCTGCTGGCCCGAGACAGCTCGCGCACCGGCTGGTTTGTGTCGATGTTTCTGGTGGAGATCGATCCGCAGCGGCGCACCCTGCGGTGGGTGCGGGCCGGACACGAGCCGGCCATTCTGTACGACCCCGGTCAGGAAAAAACCGAAATCCTGAACGGAGAAGGAATCGCGCTGGGAGTGGATCCGAACTACCACTTCGAGGAAGAAGCCCTCGATGGCTGGCCGCCCGGCAGCATCCTGGTAATTGGAACCGACGGGATTCACGAAACACGCAACGAGCAGGGGCAGATGTTCGGAAGGCAGCGCCTGCATGCCATTGTGCGCAGCAATAGCACAGCCCCCGCTGAAGCGATCCAACGAACCATCGTCGACCGCCTCATTGAATTTCGGGGATCCGCCCCCCAGGAGGACGACATCACCCTGGTCGTTGTGAAACTTCAAGGGCTTTGATCACCACGAGGGTGATGTCGTCCTCCTGGAGTAGCGGCCCGCGGAATCCGGTCACTGCATCGAGCACGGCAGAAACGATCTGCCGAGCCGGGCGGCCGGCATCCTGGCGAATCAGTGCTTTGAGCCGATCTTTACCGAACATCTCCCCGGCGCTGTTGCAGGTTTCCCAGATGCCATCCGTGCCGATAATGATCGTTTGACCTGCTTCCAGCGCCCGCTGCCGCCTGTCGAACGCTGCATTCCTGAACACCCCGAGGGGCAACCCGCGCCCGCCGAGCTCCTCGAAAGTATCCGCAACACCATCATACAGGATCGCCGGTTCGTGCCCGGCCCGAACCCATTGCACTTGCCGCCGGTCGGCATCGAGCTCGGCGTAGAACAGGGTCACAAACCGACCCGAGTCTTCCACATCCCCCGCCAGCTGGTCATTGATATCTGCCAGGATGAGATCGATGCTGCCGGGCATGGCCGAACGCTGGCGGAGAAACGCGCGGGTGGTGGCCATCAAAAGCGCCGCCGGAATACCGTGTCCGGAAACATCGCCCACCGCCACGTGCAGCAACTCTTTCCGACCGCCCGGCATATCGATGAAGTCATAATAGTCGCCTCCCGTCTCGTCGCAGTATATACTGCTTCCGGCAATATCCAACCCCGGCATGCGCGGTGGGTGCAGGGGAAGCAGGCGCTGCTGAACTTCCATGGCCACTGCAAGCGTCTGGCGCATGGTTTGCATCTCCTCCAGCTGGGGTCCGATCCGGTTGAAAACCTCCCCCATCTTCCCGAACTCGTCCCGGGTTCGGATTTCGACCCGTGCACCGAAATCCCCGGCACCCAGTCGCCGGGCGCCTTCCACCAGGGCCCACAGCGGGCGGGTGACGGTTTTGGAAAATACCAGCGCCAGGCCGACCGTTACGATCACCACGGCGATCAACCCATAATGCGTTATGGCGAGCATGGCATCAATGCGCTGTTGAACCGCAGCCTCCGCTGCTTTCACCGGTGCCAGAATTTCTTCATAGGGGGTAATCAGCACAAAAAAGGTGCCCCGATTGGCGCGGCAGTATACCCACAAACTGTCCCGATCCTCGAATCGCATCTTTCGAATGGCACTTTTGCCGGCAGCCACGTCCTGCAAAAGGCCATCCAACTCCCGGCTGTCAGCGGAGCTCAGCCATTCAAGCGCCGGATCCAGGCGCCAGCTTCGGTGTTTCGCCTCTGTCTGTTCGTCCCGGGCGATGATCATGGCTTTCGGACCGTTTGTCTGCCCGCCGGAGGCAAGCTGGCACATGAAGACCCGCGTTGTGGCCGGTATATTGCGGGAGAAGAGTTGGTCTTCTACCAGATTGCGAATCGGCACCACGATCGACGCCGCTCCGGCGATGGTGCCGGACGGTCGAAACAACGGCATGACAGCCGAAACGACTACCTGGCGGGTGGCCGGATCGACGAAGGTGGTGGTCCATTGCGGACGCCTGCTACCCATGGCCAGTTCGTACCAATGCTGCCGACGGATATCGAATGCGGCCGGAAGGTTGCCGTGGCCGGGATACTCGCAGAAAAGCCCGTTTGCCAGTCCGATGTTCTGCCAGATAGCGATGTCGCTGATCCGCCGGGAAAGTCTCTGGAATGGTTCCCGCATACCGGAGAGCCGGGCAACATCCTTGACCACCGTGGCCGGATCGACTGCCGGTGGAACCTGGAACGCCGGTTCGACATGCGAGACGTTCAGGAATTCGATGCGGCCGTTTTTTCTCTGCCGGACGTGCGCAGCGGATACGATGGTATCGTCGGGCAGGTGGATGCCCGAATCAAAATCACCGGCAAAGTAAACCCGGGTACTTGAAACCGGCGCTTTGGCGAGAAGTTGTTCCGCGTGGGCAGCCAGAGCCATGAGGGCCGCCTCGACCTGTGCTCTGGCCTTCCATAAAACCAGCGCGTGCGCGTCCGCTATCAAAAGCAGTCTGTCTTTTTCGGATGTGATTCGGTTCTCCCGAATTCGATCGATCAGCGTGTCTCTGAACTGCCGGACGCTTCCCAGCCCGATGGTGCGCATGAGGACCATCGGGCCGATGGAAATCAGCAACATCAGGATCAATAGTTTCCACCGAAAACGCATTGCGAGTTTCCTTTCACTGCATTTTATGGATGGACATGCGAATCAAGTTATCGCTACCATAGATGCCATCCAGGTTTCAAATCCTCCGACCGGGTTCGTTCCGCGCGGCAGGCAAACAAGACACCGAGATTGAATCGTGGCGCAGGAATGCTTAGTATGACCTACATTCCTTCATTCCGGCCTTTGTCCAACAACATCAGGAAGATTGATTATGGGAACGAAAAAAACGCCGGTGGTGCAAAAATCCCTGTTCTCCTGGGTGCTGGCCAGCAATCTTAAAATTCAAGGATTTCTGGTCTTTATCATTCTGATAACGGTATTTGCCCGGGTGGTACCGCTGGAGATGCAGAAGCGGGTCGTAAACGAGGCGATCAATCTGAGACGAGTCGACCTGCTGCTCATTTACTGCGGGATCTATCTGGTTGCCGTAATTACCCAGGGACTCTTTAAGCTGATCATCAACTATATGCAGGCGAGGATCGGACAGCGCGCACTGGCGGAGATGCGCAAGGAGCTCTACCACCACATTTTGACGCTGCCGCTCGGCTTTTTCCGAAAAACCCAGCCCGGCCTCGTTGTGGCATCGCTGATCACCGAGCTGACGACATCCGGCAGTTTCGTCGGCATGGCCATTGCCGTCCCGGTGACCAACATCCTCACCCTGCTGGCATTCGCCGGTTACCTTTTCTGGCTTAACCCCCTGCTGGCGTTGATTTCTCTAAGCATCTATCCGCTGGTGCTCTTTCTGGTCCCGATGCTGCAGCGGCGTGCCAATGAGCAGAACAAAAGACGGGTCGACGCCACACGGGTGCTTTCCGGCCGAATCGCTGAATCGGCCAGCGGGATTCACGAAATTCAGGGAAACGGGGCGTTTGCCCTCGAAAACAACAAGTTCGACCACCTGGTCGACAAGTTGATGAACATCAGGGTGGTCTGGACGCTCTATTCCGAAGGAATCAAGCTGCTGAACAATTTTTTCACCAATTTGAGCCCCCTGCTGGTGTTCTCCCTCGGCGGTTACCTGGCAATGACCGGCCGGCTGGAGCTCGGGGCCCTGGTGGCTTTTTTGTCCGCGCAGGAAAAACTCTATCAGCCCTGGAAAGACCTCATCGAATTTTACCAGGTTTATCAGGACGCATCCGTGAGCTACGGGCGCACCATGGAGTATTTCAATTTAGAACCGGAACACGAACTCGCTCCGTCTGACCGCAAGCCTTACGATCTGGAAGGCAGCCTGGAGGTAAGCAACCTTTCCTTTACCGTCGAAGGAGGCATCCGGCTTCTAAACGATATCTCCTTGTCCCTGAAACCCGGCGAACAGCTTGGCCTGGTGGGCTTTTCCGGAAGCGGGAAGAGCACCCTGGCACAGTGTATCGGCCAGCTGTACAAATATACCGGCGGGCAGATACAGCTCGGGGGCAAAGAGGTAGCTGACTTGACCAAAAAGGACATTATCAACAACGTCGGCTTCGTCTCTCAGTCGCCGTTTATCTTTTCCGGAACGATCGAAGAAAACCTGCTTTACGGCTGCATGGCCAGCAGCGAGGGCAACGGCGCCAAAGGAGACGGGACCATTCCCTCCCTGGATGACATCATTGCCGTTCTTCAGCAAACCGGAATATTCATTGACGTTCTTCGTTTCGGACTCAATACGATTCTGGCCCAAGACCGTGACCAGAAGCTGGTGGAAACCATCTTGCGGGTTCGGACCAACTTCCAGCGTCGCTTCGGCCAGGAGCTGGCCGAGTACGTTGAGTTTTTCGATGAAAACCGGTACCTGTTTTTTTCCAGCGTAATCGAAAATCTGACGTTCGGTACCTCCAACCGGCAGGCGTATGAAACAGAATTCATCGCCGACAACCCAGAGTTCGTGCTGTTGCTTGAAAGGTTCCAACTCTCGCTGCCGCTGCTCAGCCTCGGAATCCGGCTGGCCGAACAGACCATCGACATTCTCGGTGACCTGCCACCGGAAGAATTTTTCTTTGAACAGAGCCCCATTTTGCCGGATGAACTCGACACCTACCGGCAGGTCGTCGCACGGACGAAGAAAGAGAACCTGAACCGCATCGGGCCAAAGGACCGCACAAGGTTGCTCCAGCTGGCGCTGCGGTTTACCCCCGGCATCCACAAGATGGTAGCGCTGCCGGAAGTCCTCGAAAGCCTGATCCTCAATGGCCGGGCGATGTTCCGGGAAAAAATTCTCGCAGAAGACCCTGAGGCTTTCACTTTTTACGAAAATTCGGGCTACATCTTCTCCCAGACCATTTTGAATAACATCTTCTTCGGAAAGATGAAAAGCACCAACCCACGGGCACAGGAAAAGATCAACCAGAGCATCGTACATCTTCTCATTGAGGAAGATTTTCTGGAGACCATCGTCGAGATCGGACTGCAGTATCAGGTTGGCAGCAAAGGAGACAAGCTCTCGGGTGGTCAACGGCAGAAACTGGCCATCGCCCGGATGCTGCTGAAAGCACCGCGGGTTATGATCATGGATGAGGCGACCTCGGCACTCGACAACAAATCTCAAACGCGGATCCAGAACCTTTTGGAAACCCACTGGAAAGGCAAAAGCACCTTGATCGCCGTCGCACATCGGCTCGACACCATAAAGAATTTTGACCGTATTGCGGTGTTGAAGGCCGGCAAGATTGGCGAAATAGGTCCCTACGACGAACTCATTGCCAGGAAAGGCCTGCTTTATGAACTCGAATTCGGGAAAAAATGAATCCGGCGCATCTTCGGAATACCAGGAAAATCTGAATATTCTCAGGCAAATCGATTTTTTCTCCGGGCTGCCGCTCGAAGCGACGAAGGTGTTTGCCTATCTGTGCAGCCGGGAGTCATGCAAGCCAGGGGATGTCATCTTCGAGCAGGGTGATGAAGACGACCGGGCCCTTTTCATCATTTCCGGGCAGGCTCGTCTGTCCCAGCAAACCGACAACGCGGAGACAACCATTCGGCACTACCGTGAAGGAGATTTTATCGGCCGGATGACCCTGCTGGGACAAATTCGAAGGCTTTTTTCCTTAACCGCGACTTCGGAAGTGGTCTGCCTGGTCATTACGCGAGAAAAGTTTACCAAGGCGCTGGAGAAGTTTCCGGATCTGGTGCCCAAGTTCATCGACGTCCTTGTCCACAACATCTACAGATGGGAAAAACGTTTCCTGAAAACGCGTACAGGGGATTGCAAAGATTGCATGAAAATAGCCGGCGTCAGCCTGGTGTGAGTGGTTTGACCACCTTTGAGCGAGGTGGTATGATGGCCTCCGGATAGAATCTGTCATGTCGAAAGCAGCAACGTCATTCAAACTGAAAAACGCCTTGACCGAGCTGGACTCGTTGTTTCAGCACATCGAACAGTTCGGCCGGTCTGTGGAATTGCCGAAAAAACAGATCTTTCAGATCAATCTGGCCCTGGATGAACTTTTCACCAATATTGTCTCCTACGGATACACGGACAGCAATTCGCACTGGATCGTCTTCCGGCTCAGCCTCGTCAACGACGCAGTTATCATTCGCATCGAAGACAACGGCGTCCCTTTTGATCCGGTGGCCGCCCCGACTTCCGGTTCGGCGGCCCCTTTGGAAAATTGTAAAATCGGCGGTCTTGGGTTGCACATCGTCAAGAAAATGATGGACGAGATCGCATATGAGCGCCGAGGGGACAAAAATATTATCACGATCAAGAAACAGGTCCGGCCATAGCCCGATTTTCATCTGAATCGTTCAGAAATATGGAACCACGGCTGCAAGCAGTCATAACAACTGTGGGTTGAGCAAACTCGAGGTATCAGAAGAGGAGAACTGATGGAAATTATCGAATCCAAGCAAAACGAAGTTAATATCTTTACGCTTCATGGACGCCTCGATTCCAACACGTCCCCCGAACTCGAGAAGAAATTGGCAGGAGCAATGCAAAGCGGGGCCCGGAATATGGTTCTCGATTTTGAAAATCTCGACTACATATCCAGCGCCGGTCTGCGCATTATTTTGAAAACCACCAAGGACTTGAAGCGCACCGAAGGCGCTCTTATCCTGTGCGCCATGCAAGACTACGTAAAAGAGGTTTTTGAAATCGCCGGCTTCGATTCCTTTCTGCCCATCGTTCCGACTGTTGACGAGGCCCTGTCCAAGCTCTGAAACCGTGTTGTTTCAAAAAAGTCTCAGCGCAATCCGATGAGGCCGCGTTTACCCAGTTCACGAACAAATCGAGTTACGGCCACTTCGGCCTCCTTCTCCATCAATTGATGCGACAGGGCAAAGTCCCGGACGATCTCCCGAACGGTTTTGCGGTTATCCACCAGAGCCCACACCTGCGTGCCGAGTTCATCGAGCTGCAGTTTCTTGGCGATCCTGCCGTCCGCCCCCACCCCCATGCGCTTCAGCAGGCCGGAGAACCAGGGACGCACGGTTACGGTGTAATCCAGCAGAACGTTTCCATCCTCCAAAATCGTCTCTTTCACCTGCCTGCTTTTCTCCGGTATGCAGGCGAGTGCTTCGGAGCGGGTGAGCCCGATTGCGGCCGCCCTTTTCTCAAACCGTTTCATACTTCTCGCAGATAGCTGATAATTTCCGGCGATCGATCGAATTTCTCCCGCTGATCAGCACGCCCAGAATGCGGTTTTTGTCGATTTCATGCCACAGCCGGAAGAGCCGGTATGCCGGTCGGCGCCGAATTCTACTGGCGGCCAGGGCCGCTATTGAGGTCGGTGTCATCTGGCCCTCCACCGTTGCGGCATCGCTCTGCAGCCACTGCGGCTCTTGTTTGTCCTTGGAAAAGAAGCTGCCCCTGGCCATGGTGGCGAGATCCTGGCGGCGAAGCAATACAGCGGCCGGGCTCCAGCGGATCATCCGCAATTGTTCGCGCCTCGATGAAAAGTTCAGCTCGTATTGCCCGGCCTCGAAACGAAATCGCTGCAAAGCAAAGTCGATTGGAATCGTCGCGCGGATATCAAACACCTCCCAGGGCATAACCTCACCGGAGATGCGATCGCGGAAAGATGCCAGCAGCCGGGAGGCTGCGGCTTCAACCCCGGCAATGTCCTGCCGGTAAAATTGAATCAGCGTGGCCGCTCGACTCTCCAGGCCGTAAATTAAAACGCCTTTTCCGCTGATCGATTCCGACTGCCAGGAAAAGCCGCTGACATCATATCCACCGAGTGCTTTCTCCCAGGCCGACGGCAGCTCCGCTTGTTGAAACGTTTTTTTCAAATTTCGCTTCTGCAGCCCGGCCAGTCGTCTGAGATGGGCCTTGTGAGAAAACCTGCCTTTTACACGGTTCCACTTGACTTCCATCACCGGCCCGGTCTCGACCTCTAACTCCAGATAGCGCAGCCCGATTCTTCCGATCTCCCAATGAGCCGGCGTGGAAAAGCGAACCCCATTCCAGGCGATCCGGCGCCAGTGTTTTTCTCCGATGGTTTCGATTGCCGCTCCGCTAGGATCGAATCAGGTGTTGATGAAAAGGCCCCCGTATCCGTCCGGCCTTTTCGAAGGAAGGGGGGCGCAAACCGTTGTTTCGTTTCCCCGGGTGCAGGAATTTTGTCAGTAAAGCAACCTTCCCAGGGATTTGAGTATCAAAGCACAGCCCATGGCGAACATGCCGGTGAGTCCCATGCCGCAGGAAAACCCGGCCAGCAGCACCGGCGCATATTGCCGCCACATGGCCCCATACCTTTTCAGAAAGAAAAAACGACCCAGCAGGGCACCGACAACTTCCAGCAGGTGACCATGCGGGGCGGTCTGACCCAGCCCGCGCACGACGCCGTAGATGAGCAGCACCGGCAGATTGAGCACTGACAGCACGGCGTAGGTCAGCAGACCGAACAGCATGCCGACCAGGACATAGCTTCCCCGCAGGGCCTGGAAAAACAGCGAGTTGCCCTCAAGGGTGGAGGTCTGCATCAACAAGGTGTTCAGGGCCTGAAGGTGCCACAGCTCCTGTGCGTACGGGTAATTGGCGGAAGGGATGGGCGCCAGGCGCCAGATAAACTGGGAAAAGAGCAGGCTGGCGATGATCACCACCGGAAATACGACAATTTCGGCCTTGATGATCCCCCTGAGACTGGTGCCGGTCAGCTCGATCTGGCGGAAATGTACCGTGGCCTCACCATAGTTGTGAATGGGGATCGGCGCATACCAGATTTCAATACCCTGGTAGCCGAAAAATTTTGCCCCGGCAATAAAGCTGGCTTCCCTTACCAGCGGCAGGCTGACGAACTGCCCGGCAATTCCTTCCATGCGAGCGGTGATGTAAGAGACCAGGGGCGTGTATATGAACCCATAAGCCAGGAAGAATATCCAGGGGAAATTGGGAACCAGCCAGAGGCAGAGAAGGACGTAGGCGAATGTGGAAAAAACGTAGATGCCGATGGAAATCCAGATGTTGATATCGCCACGGCCGGGGTGTGATTTGAACAGGTCCCGGATAGATCCTCTCCCACCGTTGCCCTTGTCACCGAAAGACCGGATCACCGCCCAGACGCCGATGGCGGCGATCGCCAGGCCGAGACCGATGCTAAAGCTCATGTAGAAATCAAAATTGTTGGCAAAGATGGTATCTACCGTTCCCATTCCTTCGTGCCAGCGGTGGAGAATTCCGTGACGATACAAAATCGGATTGGCGGTAAAAGTGATGACGATGCCGATCAGCCCGCCAATTACCGCCCAGAAAGGGAGCACCATGCCGACAAACAGCAGGGTGAGGTCGAATTGAATGCCAGTGGCCACCGCCGGCAGCGCCCGTTCGGTGTGCGGGGTTAACTCCACCCAGGGAATGGGGATCAAACGGATGGGCTCCATCAATACCAGCCCGGAGACGGTGGGCAGCAGCACATATATGGCGCCGAAGGCCAGGCCGATGATCCCACCGATGGAAAACACGCGCCACTTCCAGCTTTTCTGCTTGTCTTCTGTCGATTCGGCCAGCGCCATGGTCCCCAGTGCGCCCACCGGCGCCATGGGGAAGGGAAGTTTTTCCACGTCTGACGTCAGGCGGTACAAGGTGTAGCCCAGACCGAAGTGATCGATGCGCTGGATCAGCTGCGTTCCGAACAGCAGCAGGATCGGGATGAGCCAGTCGCGGTGGAAAAAGGTGCGCTCCACCAGAGATTCGGATTCCGGCAGGGGCGCAATCCAGGTGGGGATGTATTCGGTCAGGCCCAGCATTCTGGCGGCGTCGGACTGCACGAGGTATTGACTCCACAACAGACCCTGAAACGGAGTGGCCATCGCCGCGCCGGCCATGTAATAGAGAAGAAAAATTTCCTGTTGTTTGAGTTCGGTATACGATCGCTTGGCAATCTCTGCAAACAAGATGATGGTGACCCATCGGGCGGCCGGTCCGATTCCCGTTCCGATCACCAGCTGCAGGTACATGCTGCCCGGCATCATCAAAAAGCCGATGAAAACCGCACCGATGACGGTTTTCCAGTCAAAGCCCTCTTCAAAATGATCGGGTGCCTTCAGCAGGTCGCGGTATTCTTTGAGTTCTTTATCGTCGTACATGATCGCTACCGAACGCCTTCGTCAATGCATCCCATCTCCGCGTTGCGCTGCATTTCGACATCGCTGCGGCCCAGGTTCCGCAAGCCTCTCGTTTGAAGATTCACGCGCCCCGAACATGGCAGGACGTCCAGCGGTTTTTTGAATTCGAAAAACCGCCGTGGCTCTGCCATGAATTCGAACATCGCATTATCCACATCCCTGATGACACAAACCGTGAAACGACTAGCTGGGCAGCACCAGGTAGCTCGCATCGCTGAACAGCCCGACAATCGCCCAGAGGCCTCCCATGAAAAAGTCGCCGATGATCAGACCGATAAAGAAATAGCGCAGCTTTTTAAACAGGATGACCCCGCCGTAGCGCATGCACAGCACATTGAAGAGCCAACCGACAAAGAAGCTGAACCAGAGAATCCGCATGGCCGAACTGTAGGCGGTCAGGTATCCGATGGGATGGATGGGCCACCAGTAGAACCGGTGATAACAGGCCACCAGCACGAGCATGACTGCGGCACCGACAATCGAGAATACCAGAACCCATTGCCCGCTGCGTATCGGCGATTCGATCAGGTGCTGGATGTTTTCGTACATGCTGACCGTCGTGCGGGTCGCCCAGTCCAGCTGCAGCTCCCGGACGCCGAACTTGTAGCAAAGCGCCAGCATGGCAACAAACGATACGACGACGGCCGCAACGATCGTGAAAAAAATGCCGGCCAGTATCGCTTTTCGCGGGTCCATCCGGTGAGTGACACGTCCGGCGTGCAGCAGTGAGGGCATCAGCGACTCTCTCAAATCCACAAACAGAACCTTCTGTATTACAGCGGCAAACAGCAGCCCGGCACTGGTGAAAAACCGCGGGCCGAAGATAAACAACAGGCCGTCAAGGGGCGCGGCTGTCAGGGTGAAATAGGCGATGCCTCCCTGGCAGATGATCCGGCTGGCTACCAGCATAACGAAAAAATAGGCACACACCACCGCAAGAGACGCCAGCAGGGGCACTCCGAAATAATAACACCAGGCTGTGATGAAAGCCGAGCCGAAGAAAAAGCCCCAGAAAGCCACCCGGAACGAAAACCATTCCCGCTCGGCTTCGGCCGTCCGTCCAAAGCGGAAAGCTTCCCGGACGACCGTCAACAGGTGTTGTCGGGCCAGCCAGAAAAGGAAAATAAAAAATACCAGGTACGCCCCCACCACCTGGGTTTCTTCCGGCCGGGCGAGCACGGGCCCGAAGGTAATCCCCAGGGCCGCAGCCGGTATGTTGTATCCCAGTATAGCCAGCAGCCCGAACAGCAGTGCCCCAAAGATGAAGAAAAGCCAGAAAGAAAGGGAGATCTGCTTGGAAGTGAGAAAGGCAAACCCGATAAATGCCGGGTAGATGAGGATTTTCAGCTTGTAGAACCCTTCGAAAAGGCCATGCTTGGGAAAGTACTGGCCGGCCAGAATCACGGTCGGCACCTGCGGTACGGATGGGATGTAAAAATTAAGCCCGTTAACCAGGTGAAGGATTACCGGAATCAGGATGCCTGCAATCAGGAAGCGGTTGGAAAAGAACTGCCCCAGCTGATTGCCGTCCAACGCCTCTTCCATCATCTGGGGAACGCGCAGAAGCGGAAAATTCATGCGCTCGTTCTGCATGGCCTGACGATTGAGCAGGTTGATCATGCAAAGCATCACAAAATAGCAAACCAGGATAAAGATTCCCCAGGTCAACAGCGGCCCGATCCACGCCTCCCATGGGATGTTTGCGAACACCTGCAACCAGCTCATCTGGCGCCCCCCGGCCATACCGTCGTAAAGGGACCGGATCGCTTCCTGGCCTTGCGGATAGAGCACCTGGGGCAACAGCGGCTGCAGGGTCTGCTCCCACCGATTTCCGGCGGTGGCAAAGTGAAATGGCGCGGTGAGATTGATGAAAAAGGTTCGTGCCAGTCCGGTGTAGGCGATACCGGAGGCGAGCACCATCAGAATCCAGGCGGTCAGAAGCTCCCTGCCCGTCAGCCAGCTCCGACGGTTGAACACCTTTCGCAGCAAGGCGGCAATTAGGGTGAGCCAGATCAGCACGTAGAAAGGCGCCAGGGGGAAATGGCCGCCACCCAGCGGTGTGGCACCCCGGTATACGTTGTTGAAGGGGGTGACGGCGCAGATCGCCACGGCCAGTGAAAAGCCGATCACCAGTGCCCGAAGACGGATCGGAGCACCCTGTCCGGCTCCGGCTCCGCCGACCGGTGAGGATGGTTCAGGCCCGTCGCAGGTCGGCCCTTCCCGGTATTCTTCCGGCTTTTCAACCATAGGTAGAACGTCTCATCAGTATACCAGCACAAGCCGTTATGACCGCGGGGGCTGCATTGACACCGGCATCCCCTTTGCAGCAGCGGCTGCAGCCATCCTGTTCTCGTAGTGCGCCTTTTCCTCCGGGTCGAGTGATCTCCAGACCAGCAGCTGTTTGCGCAGTTTGAGCAGAAATTCCTTATTGATCCGCCTCCAGGCGTTGGCCTCTCCGGCCAGCCGCTCCATTCTCACCCGGATTTCCAGTGAACCGGAGTCTCCCGGGCTCAGACAAAAGGCAATCAGGGTTTTCTGCATGATTCCGAAATCAAACGGAGCCAGCCACACGTTCACCGATATCTGCAGAAATTCCTCTTCCTCTTCACCGGCGGATCGCTGGTTTTCATCTGCAGCAGGGGTTGCCCCGTGTTGTTGATCCGGCGGCACCCGGCACTGGGACAGCTTGAAATTCAGGTCGCCGGCTGAAAAAACACCGTGGGAGATGTCCTGGTGCCCCTCGAAGTATTCCAGCAGGTACCCCCCGACACTCAGATGCTCCCGGTAGTTCATCAGAAACGGCAGGGTGACGGCCAGCTGGTTGCCTACCGCATCCGGCATCTTCCAGGAGCGGTGCACGTCCGGAATGGCAATGGCGGCCGCCACGCGGGACGGGTAGATGACGGAAACCAGCACCACGAAAATGACGAGCACCATCGCGGCCACGCCGGCCATGGAAGAATAGTTGACAGTAATCCCGGCCCACAGGGGCGTTTTGGCAAACAGCCCGGCGGTTACCTGGGCCAGCAGATATCCCAGCACAACGCTGAGAACGGCAAATGCCAGCGCTTCGGCGATGAACAAAAATGAGACATGTGAGGGTGCCAGGCCGACGGACGTGTAAATACCGATTTCCCTTTTCCGCTCGTAGACGCTGCCGATCATGGTGTTGAGCACGATGAAAACCGAAATCACCAGGGGAATCACGACATTGGGTACGCCGCTGTAGCTCATGGCATCGCTGGCATAGTAGACATATACCCCGTCCGGCTCTCCGGAAAAAAGCATCAGGCCGAAACGATCAACGAGGTGTTCCGCCTGCTCGCGATTGAATTCCACGGCCTTCGGTTTCAGCGCGACGGCCTTCAGGCGGCCGCCCCAGGAAAGCAATGTCTGATAGGGGACGATGATGGTCAGGTCTGCGGAAATATGCTGGTAGCGGCTTTGGAAGCTCTTTACATCTTCGCCGGATTCCAGAGCCTCCATCTCCGCATCGGTCATCTCCACGGTAACCTCGCTGGGGAAGGTAACCGGTGTAAGCGGCTCTCCGTCCAGATCGGTTCGCTCCGCCAGTGCTCTGCCGGCAAACGTGCCGACCACACGAAACGGCATCCCCCACAGCAAAACCGATGCATCGGCCGGCTCGTGAGGATCGAGCCCCAACTCGAGGGCCATTTGTTCCGGCAACAATAGCGCGTCGGTTTCATGCGGTTGAAACCACCTGCCTGCGCTCAGTACTGCGTCCAGGCCGCTCACCCGGCGTTCAGCGGCCGACAGACCGACAATGCCCCTGGCTTCCGCAGTCTTGCCGTTGGACCGGACCGGTATGCGCAGCGAACGGGTGCGATCCGGGTCTTCCAGCCAGACCCGCGGGGCCGCTATGGTTCCGGTGCCAAAGTAATGGGTGAGGGTGTCGAGAGACTCGGGAGGCAGATCGGTCCAGTTGGTGTTTTTGAAAACATACCCGAGGTAAGGTGAGCGGCTTTGAAACATCAGCCGCGTGTGATGGCGCATCGATTTGACGGCAGTGAAGCTCATCACCGTAAAGGTGAGAATGATCAGCGTGATGCAGGTAAGTGCGGTGCGAAGTCGCCGGCGCCGCAAATTGCTGACGCCCAGCAGGAACGCGGCGACAAAGGCTTTCCAGCGTCCGAGCTCGGCAGTCTTCATGTGGCGGGCGCGCCGCTGCAGCTTGGTCATTTCTTCTTCGAACCGGAAGTAAATGATCAGGGTAACGATCAGTGACAACCCCATGATGAAAAATGCCAGGATCACCACCGTGGGGCTGTAAGCGAGTTGAAAAGCCGGATGGACCCTGTAGATTACAACGATCAGCAGCAGTAAAATGGCGCAGAAAGCGACAATGCGCTTGTGGATATCAGCATAGGAAAAAAGCAGTCTTTCCATACAGAAAGCAAAGGGCACGAAAAGGGCGATGTAAAAGAGCACCCCGAAAAGCACGTCCTTCTGGGTGCTCTCCACGTCGTTGTAAACCCTTGCTGCCAGAGCCCATGAAGCCGAGGCGGCTTTGGCAAAATGATCGTAATGCCTTTTTCCGAGGGCCTGTTCGGCCCTTTTCAGCGCCGCAGTTCCCTCCTGCTGCAACCCGGAAATGCGTTCGTTGTATATTCCGTGCTTCTCGAGGTTGTCGATGCGCGGTCCGAGCAGGGACCACATGTCCCGGGCAATCTGATAATCGGTGCGATGCAGGTACGGCGTGTCGTCCACCAGGTAACCGGTCCCCTGGGGATTTTCGGCCGAAGCGTTGAGCAGGATCAGTTTTTTTTGCAACACCGTGTCAGACAGCGTCATTTTCCAGCGCGTTCCCGGATCGAGGTAAAGAGAAGCGATAATCGACGAGCGGGTATCGATTCTGCTCCACCAGTACCGTTCCGGTGTGGCCTCCCGCCGGGCGTCGATGAGCTGGATTTTGGTCATGTAGCGAAATCCGCGGGGTTCTAGCAGGTTGAAAATCGTGGAGTGCTTGCAGGCGAAGATGACCAGATCCGTTTCGACGCTTTTGCGTTGAATCTTGAGCCGGTAGGCCGATTTACCGGTCTGGGGTTTGTCGATCGCCCAGACCACTTCGCCGTTGATCGGATCGAATTTGTAGCCTTCGATGATGACCTTGTCGCGCACCAGCTTGCTGGTGGCAACCCCCTTCAGGTGAAAGTTGCCGAGGGAGTCAACCAGCCCATAATAGCGTCCGGGACCCTGAAAGGCCATGATCACGGTTCCGGGTGCCGGCTGGTCCGGGAAAAGTTCCCCGTGGCGCAAAAACCGGGCCCTTCCGGTCACCGACGTAAACCCGTCCCGGGGAAAGCGGCTGTCGTGCAGGCGTGGCGCGGCGGTCAGGTGCGAGAGCATGTATGCCACCTGGGCTGCCTGACGATTCGCGAATTCGAGATTCACGTTTTCGACTTCATCCGACGGTGTCCCCCACCGGGGCCGGGCGTCATCGACGGTCACGAACGTAACGCCGATAAATCCCGCCAGAGCGCTCACTTCGCCGCCCAGGGGGGGGCGATCCAGGAAATAGCTCTCCCAGGTTCGTATGCGGCTGGGACGCAGCGTATCCTTGTAGAGCAGCGGTCCCGGCAGATCGCCGGCCAAAGTGGCGGATCCCTCCACGAGAACGTCGGCCAGAACGGCATAGCTGGGAACCCGGTTTACCCGCTGTCGCAACGCATAGAGCCAGCCTTCGTTAAACGCACCGAATCCGGCTCCTCCGCTGGACAGGTGCAACGACACCACCGCGGCAAGCTCCAGCGATTTTGCCAGGCTTCGGAACCTTTTGGCGCTTCTGAACAGCTTCAGCTGGCGGCCGGTGTCTGCAATCACCTTGCGATGGTCCGCAATGGCCGGCGCAACGAGGCTAAAAACCTCCTGCTTCTCGCCGGCCGTCAACTCCTCCACGGATCCCCGCCAGCCGAGACGCCGCAACAGCACCCTGCGGTCGGCAAGCTGCTGAATCAGCTCCTGGTCCTGCTGGCTTTTTGCCTGCAGGCGCAGGCGCATGAGTCGGCGCGAAAGCAGGTCGACTTCTGTCTTCAGCCGCCCGTCGACGGCCTCCAGCAGCATCGCCCCAGGCGGATCGCTCTCTGCCCCGGTTCCGGTCAGAGCCGCGGCAAGCCCTTTGTCCTTTACCTCCTCCAGCAGCGCAACCTGCCGCTGTGACTGCTTCCTGGCTGATTTCAGCTCTCTTTCCAGGCTGCGCAGATCCTTTGAGCGGGAGTGTATGCTCCAGATCATCTCCCGCATTCCGGCAAGTGCCTGGGCATTGCCGCCGGTTGCCACCAGCAGAACCGACCGGCCCGGGGGATTGCGAACCAGGCCGCGTGCGAATTTTAGCAGGGTAGCGATGCCAACGGCCTGATCGGCCCCCGGTGATAGCCCGGGCACGATTGCGCTGCTGTCGTAGAAGGCCTCCACGATAACCAGCTGTTCGGCCAGCTCGGGATGAACGCCGGGAATCAGGCAGTAGATGTTCTCCGACACCGCCTCCTGCCAGGAAATATTGGATTCCAAGCGGATGTTCGGCGAAACCACCCCTTCCGCGGCCGTCTCCATATCACCGAACAGACTGCGAACGTCTGCCAGGGAAATGTGGAATCGGGGAAAATGGATCGGTGTCAGTTCGGTTTTGTCTTTGTACAACGCTTTTGGCGTTTGTTTGCGGTCGATGTAGATCACCGCCCTGGCCCCAAGCGATGCCGCGTGCAGCCAGTTTTTCCCGGAGTCGATCTCCATCAGGATAATCGAACCTTCAATCCGCTTGCCGTTGAACTCCGGCAGTTCCCCCTTTCCGACGTACACCAACGGTCCTTGGAGTCCGTCGCGAAGGGTTTGCGGCGAGATGGCATTCAGCAGGATTGGGCGGATCGGCACTTGCGCAGCGCTGCCGGGAATCGACAGGCGGCTGCCCTCGTGCATGATGACCGGCACGGCGAACTGGTGGCTGCCCACCGTCTCGACGCCCAGCTGTTCCAACTGCTCCCGAATGTAGGCCGCGGCGGCCATGTTGCCCGGCGTTCCGGTACTGCGATCGGTAAAGGAGGCCAGTGTGGCGATGTCGGCCGCAAAGGCTTCTATTGCCGGTCTCGCATGGGCGACGGTTGTCGCTGCGAAGGCGGAAGCGGCTGCGAGGAAGGCAGCCAACCAAACGCAAGCCAGCAGCGCACCGCGGAGTGGAATTCTCCCTTTCCCTTCTTTGGTGTGGACAGGTTCGGGCGGGACTTTTCGAACAGTCCGCCGGCATACCGCATTTGGTCGGTTCATTTTCAAGTCGGCAACTCTTTTTATTCTTTCAAGTCGATTTTCCCGATAGAAATCGAAAGTTCATCGCGGTTTTCGATCTTGTCGATGCGCCCGTCCCGAATCCACACCACCTGGTCGGAAACGTTCAGCATCTTGAAATCGTGGGTGGCGGAAATGATCGTCACCTGCCTTTCCCGGCTCAGCGTCTTCAATAAATTGATGATCTCCTCTCCGGTGGTCAAATCGAGGTTGCCGGTGGGTTCGTCCGCCAGGATTATGGCCGGGTCATTTGCCAGTGCCCGGGCGACGGCAACGCGCTGCTGCTGCCCGCCGGACAGTTCCGACGGTTTGTGCTGGTGGCGATCCTCCAGCCCCACCAGCTTGAGCAGCTCCAGGCCCTTTTGGGTCGAATCGTCTCCGCTCATTCCGGCAAAGGTCATCGGCAGGGTCACATTTTCCAGGGCGGTCATCACCTGAATCAGGTTGAACGTCTGAAAGATGTAACCGATTTTACGACACCGCAGCCAGGCGAGCTCAAACGCATCCAACTGGGCAATGTCGACTTCATCGATGAACACTCTGCCCGTTGTCGGTTTGTCCAGCCCGCCGATCATGTTAAACAGCGTACTTTTACCGGAACCCGACGGCCCCATGATCGAAATGTAGTAGCCGACCGGAATCTCCAGGTCGATCCCTTTCAGGGCCTGGACTTCCAGTTTGCCTAACTGGAACGTCTTCGTGACATCGGTAACCCGGACGATATTGTGATTGGAATTCTGGTTCATCGCTTCTTCTCTTTGCCGGGGAGTCGGTCAATCTGTCCACCCGTTGAATGCACAGCGATGCCGACGATACCGGCCATGGGATGCGGAAAACCGGCAACCACCGTGGTTTTCTGCGTTTGTCTCAAGCCAACCGCTCACGGATTCATGACCGCTCTGCCCACAAGACGCGCCCGCAGCCACGCAACCGCCCATCCCCGCAGCAGGCCGCCTTATTGTTCCACCCGCATGGCTTCCACCGGCTGCATCCTGGCTGCCAGTGCTGCCGGGTAGAGAACGCCCAGCAGGCTCAACAGGAACCCGACTCCGATGGAAGCGATGACCGACAAGGCGACCTCCGGCCAGGACACATGGGACAGTGCGAGCCAGCCAAAACCAAGCGTGGAATTGATCAGCGAAAACAGCGCCCCGGCCAGTGCGCCGACGGTTCCTCCCGCAAGCCCCTGCATGCCGGCTTCCAACACGAACAGCCGCAGGACAAACCGGTCCAGGGCCCCCAGGCACTTCATCGTGCCGATCTCCCGGAAGCGCTCGGTTACCGCCATCAGTTGGGCGTTGACGATGCCCACGACACACACCAGCAGAGAGAGAATCACGATCCAGCGCTGCTTTGCCGTGCTGGCCACCGAGGTGTCCTCGGCCCCGATATCGTAGCCCGCCTGAATCAACACCTGGCGCAGGTGCGGCTGGTCGGCGGCCAGCATCCCGTCGGCCACATCCGTTCCGACGTTGACGAAACTCAAGAATGCGACCGCCAGGATCAGACTGAGCGTGGTGATCAGCGAACGGAAAAACCGGACCTGAATGCTTTTGAACGCGATCTCCAGTGCCTTTCGAAACGGCAGGACGACAAGACGGTTCACCGGTTCCATTGAAGAAGACGGTTGGCTGTCGGCGATCATTGTTGGGGTTCCTGTGAGAATCGGGTGGTGCCGGCAATTGACGTCATACTCGAAAAATATACTGCAGGATCGTCAATTTGCAAACCTGCCGGCCGGCCGGTTTCCTGGTCGAACAGCCCCATTTTGTCTGCATCGACATGGGCGCTGCCCGCTGTTCCAGATTTTCCAGCAAGGGTTGCCAAACCACTGCCGCCGCCGGCCGCCTGCAGCGCAAGGGGTTTGAAACGGTAGCACAAACCGGCCGCCGGTATCAACCGTTATCATTTCCGGTTTTGGCCGGGGCAGCTTAGCGAGGCACGGCGGAGTGGATCCAGCGCGCGGTGTTGCGCGCCCCCTCCAGATCGACTCGAGGGCTGCTTCGTGCGGGGCCCTGTAGTTTTTGCCGTATCAACTCCGCCAGCGGTTCCGGTCGCAGGTCCTGGTCCCGAATGACTCCGGCGGCGCCGAGTTGTGCCATTCGCCCTGCGCGAATTCCCTGTTCGCGGTCTCCGGGATAAGGCCAGATCAGCGCCGGAACGCCGGTTGCCAGAATGTTCATGCTGGTGTTGTAACCTCCCATGCTGACGGATAAATCAGCGGCCGCAAGATAGGATAAGAATCGGGAAGTGAACCTTCTCACCTTCAACCGGTTGTTCGACCGGCTTGCCAGCAGTTGGAATTCTTCCTCCGGCATGAAGGGTCCGGTAAAAACATGCAGATGCAGTGCAAGTTCGTCGCCCAGGCGCGCGGCGGCCTCCAGGAGCGGTTCCAGCAGCACGATCCCCGCCTTCCCGCTACCGGCGCTGGCCACCACGAGCCGATCGGATTCGCGGATGCCCAGCTTTTTCCGAAACGACCGCCCCGCATCCGGCGGCGGCCGGGCGGCGATATAGCCGGTGTAGACAATCGGCGGCTTCAGGTCCCGAACCCGGGAAAATGTCAGGTCGATCGTCACCAGAGACGGATCTGCGTGGATCAGCAGGGCATCGAAATACCGGTTGAGGGTTTTCACCACCCGGGCTTCATAGTCAGCCGGATCGCTTTTTTCCACCAGGATGTCCCGCAGGCTGCAAAACACCCGGGTGCGATGAAGCCGGCCGGATTGGATGTCTGCCAGAACCGGGTCGAGCTCGAATCGAAATGCTTTCCGACCGAAGGGATACAGCTCGATGATAAACGCGTCCGGGCGCTGCTTTTCAAAGAGGGTATACAGCTGCCGTTTTCTTTCCAGCTGCACTTCTTCCAGTGTGCGGCCGGCATCGGTGGGAAACAGGCCGTCATAGTTGCGGTCGGTCATCAGTCCCGGAAGGTGGAAGGGCCGAACATGGACGGGGAGATCCACGGCTACTTCCGGGCCGCCGGCCACCAGAATCACCTCGTGGTCGGTCAGGGCCCGGCAGATTTCCAGTGTGCGGAAAAAGTGCCCCACCCCCCAGATGTACTGGCAATAGTAAATGATCTTCATGCCTGCTCTCTCTTTACAATCCGCCGCGAATCCCATACATATACAAAAATATCGCCCCTCGGGCAATGGCGCCCGACGGTCGCCGCAATTCGCACATCGTATCAATCGTTGCCGGATGCGCACCCAGCCTGAAATGGAACGTGAAAAAAGCGATCCTTCCGAAGGAAGGAACAAATTCAGCCGTCAAACCCTTTTGAATCCCAAAAAGCTGCGAAAGGGAGAAACCCGCTGGAATCAGTTCGCCGAAGTTTGCCGCCGACACGCCCGGCAGCCTGATCGCAGACCGATGCTCGATTTCGGCTGCGGTGTCGGCTATTTTGTCCGCGAAGGACTGCTGCGTGAAAAGAACATCTGGGGGGTCGATGTCAGTGAAAGCAAAACCCGGCGGTTTCGAAAACTCATCAATCTCTCCGACTGCCCCGCTGACTGGGGAAAAAGGTGCCTGGTCGGCGACGGCAACGCGCTGCCCTACCAGGCCGGCCGGTTTGCCGCGGTTTGCTCCTGGTACGTCCTGGAACATCTTGAGAACCCGGCCGGCGTTATTCGGGATTTGATTCGTGTCACCGCACCGGCGGGTCTTGTCGTTCTCCGGGCCCAGGACGCACGCAACGGCTGGGAAGGCCATTGCGGCATCCCCTGGATACCGTTTTTAACCGGCCGCCTGGCAGCCGTCTGGATGGAGGAGTTCGAAGCAGACGCCGGCAGGCGCGAAGGGGTTTTCGACATCACCCAGCCCCAAATCATCGCCATGTTGGAAAGCCTCGGCTGTGAAATCGTGTCAAAAGCGCCGGAACCGGCAATCCTCATCGAGCGGCACTGGGATCTGCATTCCGAAGCGGCGGTCCGCAACACTGCCCGTCGGGTCAAGGCCATGCTGGCGGACAACACGTGGCGCCCCCAGCCGGAAAACCTGTACATCGTCGCCCGCACGCCTTCCCGGGCATGACCGCTGCAATGCTTTGTTGGTGCCGGCATCCACAACGCAGGCCTTACGGGCGGAAAGCCAACCAGGAAATGGCTGCCGAAACGGCCGCTATGTTTCGACCATAGTTGCCCCCGCGCTGAGCTGTTTTTCCGCCCAAACCCCGGCAATCGCCACCAGTTTGTCTTCGACAGCGCGGTAATTGCGCTGCAGGTCGTGCTCCTTTCTGACATAAGCGGCTGCGGCCCGTCCCATTTCCCGGCGCTCGGCCTTGGCGCTGAGCAGCCGGTCGATGGCTTGCGCATACGCACGGGTGTCATCGGCGGGAAGCAGGAAACCGGTTACATCTTTTCGAACCACCTCCGGGACACCGGCCCCGTCAAAAGCCACTACCGGCAGTCCGCAGGATTGCGCCTCCAGGTAGACCATGCCCAGAGATTCTCCAATGCCCGGAAAAACAAATACATCACCGGCGCTGAAGTAGCGAAACATTCGCTCCCGGGGCACCTTGCCGGTGAATATCGCCCGACCGGGCAGCTGCTCTGCTGCCAGTTTTTCCAGTTTTTGCTTTTCGGTCCCATCACCGACGATCACCAGCTTGAAGGCCCGGCCCATGTTGCGCAGCATCCCGCAGATCCGGATTACCCAGGACAGGCTCTCGGTTTTCACCCCCCTTCGAAACATGGCGGCGGTCACGATCACCGGATCGGTGCCGACATTCCAGCGCTGACGCAGCTCCTGGCGGCCGCGGTCGTCGAATTCGAAATCTTCCGGACAAATACCCGGCGTTGCGTAGGAGATGCGTTCGGCGGGCAGCAACCGTTTCAAGTTGTGGAGATCGACCCGCTTGTTGGCAAACACGTGATCGGCGGCCAGCAGCGCCTTCCGGTTCAGGTAAAATCCGGCCCGCGTGCGCCAGTTCTTGCGCCATTTGGTTGCGTAGGCCCCCTGAAAGATCACGTATGGAATTGCCAGCCGGCCGGTCACGTATGGCCCCAGTGTGTCGGGTCCCTTGTAATAGGAGTGATACGTGAGCCAAAGATCCGCGGCAGGCCGCGCTGCGGTGGCTGCGAGCTTTCTGCGCTCCAGCAGCAGGGCCGCGGCCCGCCAGGGCTTCCAGTAGATCCAGCGGGTTCTCAGGTTGCTGGCAACCTGCAGGTGATGTCCCCGGCTTTCCAGGTATCGGTACAAACCGGCGGCGATGACCAGATCACCGGACGGCAGGTGGTGGCCCAGGGGTTTGAAAGGGGCGTAGAAGCTGATTTTCATAAGCCTCTCAGCTGCGGGACATGGTCTTTGTAAATCGCGGACAGGTCGACGATCAGCTGTCGGTTGTCGAAATGCTCTCGAACGGTTTTTCGGCTGTCTTCAACGATCCGCTCCCGCAACAGCCGGTCGGTCAGCAGGCGCTGCACCGCATCGGCCAGTTGGTCCGGATCCCGCGGGGCCACCAGCAGGCCGGTCCTGCCGTCTTCCACCAGTTCCGGAATCGCGGAAACCCGGGTGGCCACCACGGGAACGCCCATGGCCATGCTTTCCAGCAACACGTTGGGAATGCCGTCCCGATCTCCGTTGGCGGCCACCTCGCAGCCCAGCACGAAAACGTTCGCCTGGCCGTAATGCCGCAGCACCGCCTCGTGCGGCAGGGTGCCGAGCCAGCGGGTGGTGTCCTGCAGACCGAGCTTGCGGATCAAGGTAAGGATCTTCCGGCGATCTTCTCCGTCTCCGATCAACGTGTGGCGAATGGACAGTCCCCTTTTTTTCAGCAGCGCGACCGCTCGCAGAACGGTGGGCACCCCCTTTTTGGCCGTCAAGCGGGCGACGGTCAGAAGACGGTGATGGCCGTCGGAACCGCCGGCAAATTCTCCGCCGGCAAACAGCTCGAGGTCGATTCCATGGTATACGCGCTGAATCGGCGTGCTCGAAACGTTCTGCCGATCTGCCAGGCTCATCAGGTGCCGCCGGTTGTATTCGGTGCAGGTGACAACGAATTTGGCCAGAGACAGCTTTTCCGACAGCTGGAGGGGATCGGAGATGTAGATATCTTTGGCATGCGCGGTGAAGCTGAAAGCGAGTCCGCTGAGCTGAGCGGCAAACATCGCCACCGATGCGGGGGAATGCGCAAAATGGGCGTGAAAGTGCACCACCCCGCTGCCGGGCAGACAGCGCCGGACCAGGTATCCGGCCTGCAGAAAATGTTTGAAGGTGGCCGGTTTCCACGTTCGCAGAAACCTTCGCAGGGCTGTTTTCAGGGTCCGGAAATAGACCGCCGGTGCGCGGACGGCCAGCAGAACGTTGTGATAGACAAACCGCGGCAGGGGAAGCAGCAGGGTCTCCGGCAGGTAATCGACGCGGGCGCGGATATGTTTGACACTGGCGTGGGAGAAACTCTCCCTTGGCTTGCGCATCGAAAAGATGTGAATCGTAAAACCGAGATCTTCCAGCAGCAACAGTTCGTTGGAAATAAAGGTCTCCGATATCCGGGGATATCCCTTGAGTATCATCCCCAGGCTCGGTGCTGCTGCGGTCGGGATTTTTTGACGGGGTTTGACCTTCATCGCTGCGCTCGCTCGGTTAAAGCAAGTTGGTTCCTCTGCCTATCTTGTTATCGCCCGGGAAGAAAATGTGCAACACCCTTGGGGCAGGACTGAGAGATCATCTGGCGGGAACAAACGCCTCTACAACCGCTGTGCCAGGAGAATCGGCTCGTACTGACGGTTGAATGCGCCGCTGCGCAGGGCAGAAAGGCGTTCACGGAGGGTGGCGATGCCGTTTAGGGAAAATTTGGATATGGCATGCCGGTAGGGCGTCGGATCCTTTAGCAATGGCAGGATCTTTTCCTGCAGCTGCCGGGAGCTGCATTGGCCCCAGGGAATGTACTCGATCAGCCCCTGGCGATGGAGAATTTCCGCTCGAATCAGCTGCTCCTTGCGAGGGGTTTCCCGCGGAATGATGACCGAGGCGGTCTGAAACGACAGCAGCTCGCAGATGGTGTTGTAGCCCCCCATGCTCACCACGACGTCTGCGGCCGCCAGCAGTTTTTCCATGTTGCGGTAAAAGTGGAAGGTGCGAACTTTAAGCTTCTTGGCCCGCTTGAATACTTTCTTGCGATCGCGTTTTGGCATGAACGGGCCGGTGATCAGCACGTTTTTAAACGGCAACGGTTTCGGCATATTCTCCAGCATGCCGAGGTATGCCTCCATGACTTCATAGCCGTCACCACCGCCACCGGTGGTCACCACCACCAGTTTCTCGCCGTCTTCCAGTCCCTGTTCTTTCCGTGTTTTCTGGACGGCACTGACCGAAGGTATCTTGCGCGAAAGGTAGCCGGTGAACAACATTTTGCTGCTGACCGACTCGGGAATGGCGTATTCTGAAATCGGATCGTACAGCTGCCGGTTTCCGTACACCCAGATCTCGTTATACAGGTGCTCCAGCAGGTCGTAGACGCCCTTTTTGCGCCAATCGGCGCGCGTCGTTTCGCTGTCGTCCATGATATCGCGCAGCCCCAACACCGTGCGGGTATCCGGCCGGCAGCGCCGCAGCCACTGCAGGGTCGGCAGGATCTCCTTTTTCAGCCCGAGTGGCTCCTTGTCCACGATGAACATGTGAGGCTGGAAGGTCTTGGCCGTGGCCGTAATGATGTTTTTGCGGATCTCCAGTGCATGGGTGGCGTTGATTTTGATCGACTGGGGCAGGTATTCCTCGTTGGTCTTTTTGATCATTCCCGGGATGCGCACGAAATCGATCTGCTCCGGGAAGACGAATCGTCCGGCAATGGGCGATCCGGTCAGAATCAGGATGTTGACGTTGGGTCCCCGCAGCTGGTTGGCGATGGCCATGGTTCGACGGATATGGCCAAGGCCATAAGTGTCGTGGGAATACATCAGGATGTTGAATGTGTGCGTGCGGCGCATGTTCGTTCGCTGCTGAAAGTTCACCTGCCGATCTATGGCCGAACGATCATCCGACCTGAAGAAAAACCGCTCGTACGAATTGCGCAAATTGTTCGCGGCCTGCCGGCCCCGGGCGGATTTACAGCCGGCACTGCTGCCGCCCGTCGACAGCGGCAAGTCATCTTCGAATGCCCGGAAACCATCTATCAGACAGGGTACTCTACCAGATCATTTGGGCTGCGACAAGTGCATCCTTATACCACCATTGTTCATTAGTCAAATCGGAACCGCCTGCAGGGAAAATCGGTATCCGCAGCCGGAATTTTTCTTGGAACCGGAGCGCAGGCTGCCCTGGTTTTTATATATAATTTCAATAAGTTGTTCTCTTATCGGTTGCTCACTCAGCGCAACCGGGCAGTGCGACCTGGACCAAACCGTTTTCGACCGGCGCGAACGTGTGCTATATTCTCCAGCGACTTGCTGCGATTGCCATCTTCCACCAACCGTCATACGGAGAGCACCCCATGGCCCGTTCGGACGTCCACCCGATTCACCGGTTTGCAAACTGGCAGGTATGGCCGGGATCCTTCGACAACCCGCCGGCAGACGGCACCTTCCGTTTCCCGGACAACCCGGGCCTGACCATCACCCGCCACACGCCGATTGCCTCCATCGGCAGTTGTTTCGCCCGCGAGATCCGGCGCAAACTGCTCTATTTTGGGTTCAACTACATTACCGAAGAGGCCCACCATCCGGCTGCGGTGCACGCCAGTGCCGCCTGGGAGCGCACCTACAACACCTTTTGCCTGCGGCAGATCTTCGAATACACCTTCGGGCGGTGGTCGCCCGAACTGCGCTGGTGGATCGCGCCGCAAAGCGGCAAGGTGCAGGACCCGTATCGCAGGATTATCCTCTACGACACCGTAAAAGAGGCCGAAGCCGATTTCCGGCGGCACCGGAAACACTCCCGCCGGGCCCTTGAAAAAGCCGAAGTACTGATCGTCACCCTGGGATTGACGGAGATCTGGGAGGACAGCCGGGACCAGTCGGTCATCTGCCTGCCCTCCGGTCCCTACGTTCGGGAGGGCGGCGACATGCGCCGCTACCGGTTCCGGGTCAGCCGCTACGAGGAGAACCTGGCGAACCTGGAGCGGCTGCACGCCATCATGGCCCGGGCGAACCCGAACTGCCGGATTATCGTCACGGTCTCGCCGGTGCACCTGTGGGCGACTTTTCGCCAGGATCTGGACGTGATCAGCGCCAGCTGCAACTCCAAATCGACCCTGCGCGCTGCAGCCGACGAGTTCACGGCTCGCCACGACAACGTCTTTTATTTCCCCTCTTTCGAGATGGCCACCATCTACATGCCGATCATGGGCCGGAGCTGGCTGACGGATGGAAGGGAAAACTACCATGTCAACAAGCTGACGGTCCGCTTCATCATGCGGCAGTTCTTCCGGATTTTCGCACCGGGCGAAGCACTGCCGGACTGACGGATGGGGTTAGAGTTCCCACCTGATTTTGACATTGCGATGGCCCCGGCCGCATTTTTTCCGGCAGGTGGCCAGGGAGCCGGCTCCCCACAGCTGCGGGAATACTCGGGAGAAGAGGTCGTCCTTCAGGATGTCTGCTATCGGCCGGCGGCGGATGTTGAAATGCTCCGGGTCTTTTCCGGCGGCCGCGATTGCCCGCAGCATGTCTCCGGGCCGCAGCGGGTCGCGGTTGGAAACCCAGCAGCAGGGCGCCAGGTAGCCGGCCGCATCGATGAAAAACCGGTTTTTTTCGGCCGCCGTGCAAACGATGGTTTCGTCCGCACCTGTCATCGACCGGTGTGAAGATCGGCCGGCCGGTGCGGCGTTGTCCGGATCGTCGTGCAGCCGCACCGTCGCCTGCTCCAGACTGCGCCAATCCCCTTCCGGATGCATGTAGGCGATCTTGCCGCCGTCCGGAAAGCGGCCGGTGTCGGTGGGCACAAAGGCGGCAAAGCCCATCGCCCGAGCCATCTCGCGCGCCTGCTGCACCTGATGCTGATTGTGCTTAAACAGAATGAAATGCCAGTCCGCCCGACCGCCGGCGGCGATAAAGGCCGCGGCGTTGGCCGCGATGTTTTCCCATCTTGCGCCGATCCGGTACAGGTGGTTGGTGTCGGCCAGCCCGTCCACATGAAACTCGAGCCAGCTGGGAGTCCCGGCAAACAGACGACCCAGCCGTTCCCACCACTGGGGCCGGCGCATGGAGCCGTTGGTGGACACCATCACGGTGACCCCGCAGCGGGCGATCAGCATCTCGCAGATGTCAAAAAAATCCCGGGCCATGCAGGGATCGCCGAAATTGCCGCAAAAATCGATCCGCTGAACCTGTTTCAGAAAGGCTTCCGGCATCAACTTTTTGGCATCTTTGAAAAAAAACTGGATGTGCTGCAGCCCTTTTACCGGCCGGCAGCGGTTGCGGGTATCGGTGCGCGGGCACATCGGGCACTTGAGGTTGCACAGGTCGGTGATTTCCCAGTGAATTTTGTTTTTGCGCTGCGCGTCGAACATATCGCCTTGCTTTCGTCTACATAATCACGATGGTTCTTACGGTTATAAGAATTTCGGCGGTGGAGTTCAAGGAGGTTTTATGGTAGGGGAGAGCCCATATACCATGCAGTGTTTGCGACTGACCCGGAGAGATCTCACGCTTACCGTTGTCGAATTCGTTTGATTGATCAGTAAGGATGCGACGGGCAGATCACTGCCCCTGCGAGGTTTTCATTATTCGGCCGCAAAACCGCCTCAATAGCAGGGGGAAAACCCCGCTCCCGTGAGACCCGCCCGGTTGAATAGGAAAGGACCCGTTTGATGGAATTCGAGCCGGTGATCGGGCTGGAGGTGCACGCCCAGCTGAAAACCAAAACCAAGATCTTCTGCAGCTGCTCCACCGCGTTCGGCGCCCCGCCCAACACCCACACCTGCCCGGTCTGCCTGGGCATGCCCGGGGTGCTGCCGGTGCTCAACCGCCAGGTGGTGGAGTTCACGCTGCGCATGGCCGTTGCCACGCACTGCGAGATCAACCCCGAAAGCCGCTTTGCCCGGAAAAACTACTTTTACCCGGACCTGCCCAAGGGATACCAGATCTCCCAGTACGAGCTGCCCATCGCCCGAAACGGCTGGGTCCGAATCGAAACCAACGGCAGCCCCAAGCGCATCGGCATCAACCGCATCCACATGGAAGAGGACGCCGGCAAGCTGATCCACTCACCGGACCGACCCGTGAGCCTGGTCGACTTCAACCGCACCGGTGTGCCGCTGATCGAAATCGTCAGCAAGCCCGACATTTGCTCCCCAGAGCAGGCCGGGAACTACCTGCGGCAGTTGCGATCGATCGTGCGTTATCTCGACATCTGCGACGGCAACCTGGAAGAGGGCAGCTTCCGCTGCGACGCCAACGTATCCATCCGCCCGAAGGGCACCGAGGCCTTAGGCACCCGCACGGAGCTGAAAAACTTGAATTCTTTCCGCTACGTGGAAAAGGCCCTGCAATTCGAGATCCTGCGCCAGCAGGAAGTTTTGCTGGATGGAGGTGCGGTCGTCCAGGAAACCCGCCTCTGGGATGCCGAGAAAAACCGATCTTTTTCCATGCGCGGCAAGGAAGAGGCCCACGATTACCGCTATTTTCCCGACCCGGACCTGCTGCCGCTGGTCGTCGACGCCGATTGGCTCGCGGCGGTGGAAAAAAGCCTGCCGGAGCTGCCCGATGCCAGGAAAAACAGATTCGAAGCCGACTACGGCCTTCCGGCCTACGACGCCGGGCTGCTGACCGCCGACCGTGAACTGGCCGACTATTTCGAGGCCTGCCTGCAGCACGCTGCCGACCCCAAGCCGGTGAGCAACTGGATCATGGGCCCCCTGCTGGCCCTGCTCAATTCCCGGAATCTTTCGGCTGCCCAGAGCCCGGTGCCACCGGAGCAGCTCACCGCGCTGCTGAACCTGGTCGACAAGGGAACCGTCAGCGCCAAGATCGCCAAAACAGTGTTCGAGGAGATGGCCGCCACCGGCAAACCGCCGGCGGTCATCGTCGAGGAAAAAGGCCTGGTGCAGGTGAGCGACTCGTCGGCCATCGAAGCGGTGGTCGCAAAGGTGCTCGCGGCCCACCCGAAGGAGGTGGCCGCCTACCGGGGCGGAAAGGCCAAACTTCTCGGATTTTTCGTCGGGCAGGTGATGAAAGAGACCAGCGGCAAGGCCAACCCGCGGGTGGTCAACGAAATATTGCAGGAAAAACTGAGGGCCTGATCCACCAATAGCATTCCCGCTCCAGTGGTTGTTTCGAAGCGAAAAAAAGCAACGCCCCTTTCGTGATCTCGAAAGGGGCGTTGTCAAAAGAAAAGCCGGAAACGGTTTCCCGTTTCCGGCTTGGGTGTCTCTACCGTGTCAAACCGGCACGTTGGTGTTCGTCAGCAACTAGAAGCTGAAGGACATCCGTGCACCGACTTCGTAAGGATCTTCATCGGCAACACCGGTACCGAAGAGGGCATCATCGGCGAGCAGATACGCGGCAACCACGTCCACGTTCAGGTTCTCCACCAGTGCCCAGGTCAGGATGACATCGATCTCGGTTCCCAGACCGTTCTTGCCGAAGGCGTCGTCTTCTGCCAGCATGGCGTACCAAATATCGGTGCTCAGCTTGAACTTGTCGCCGAGTTTCCAGTCGGCGCCCACACCGATGGTCATCAGGTCGGTGATCTGGTTGCTGGCTGATTTAACTCCTGGGCCAGCCTGGTCGAAGATACCGTAGCCCAGGATTTCCGCCCAGTAGTAAGAAGCGCCCGCCGGCGGCGTGAAGGCTGCGGTATCGGCGCTTGAGTCCTCACCGGTGGCGTAGATCCCATCCACCCACAGACCGATTGCGCCGAGGTTGAAGTCGACACCGGCGGCCAGCAGGTAGCCCGAGTAGTCGGAGGTGGAGGACGCGCTGCCGAAGTTAGCGATACCAGAGGCCCACAGCCCGAAGGCGTCGGCTTTCCAGTCAAAATCGACACCCAGCCACATGGGACGGTTCTCCGCACCCACACCTTGACCGCCGTTGGACTGCTGATAGACAAAGTACGGGTTCAACACCATGGCGTCCCCGATCGGGAAAAACGGCCAGGCGGCCCACGTGTTGACATCGTCTTGGGAGGTTCCGCCCCGGGAGCCCCCGTCGACTGCACGGATCCAGGCGAACGGAATCAGCATGTCGGCCGTGGTGCCCGGCTGAAAGCGCGCTACGTAGCCGGCAAAGTCGTCGTCAAACAGGAAGCCTCGGGCGATCACGGCACCCTGCAGGCCGACCGTGTGGCGGAACTGGCCGGTGCGGAAGTCCGCATAGGAGTTTTTGATCCGGAAGATCCCCATACCGTCGGTTCCGATGTCGCCACCGACAGCATCACCCCAGGTGACGTTCCACTCGAACTTGTTGACGAAGGAGAAGTCGTCGCTGAACTTGGCGGTGTAGTACAGACGGGTACGAGTGTCGTAGTTCTTAATGGCGGACTCGTCCTTCGTGCCGGTCCAGTTGGCCTGCTGGGACCACCGGGTACGCCAGTAGCCGCCGAAAACGCTCTCGAAAGCGGATGCCGGCATGACAAACGCCACGACGAGCACGACTGCAAGTGCAAATACCAAAGTTTTCTTCATTCTGTTTTCCTCCTTAGATGAACAGATAATGAAAGGTACCTTTCTTGAAATGAATCTACAAAGCTGCGTTTATTTCCTCCATCACCCCCTTTCTGCAAGGTCGATCCGGGAATGGCTTCTTAACAAGACAATGGCCCGGGTCGTGTGCGGTGCGGCCATTGGCCGCAATTTTGACGTTTTTACCAGTGCCGTTGTTCGATGTCAAGCGAATTGTTTGCCGCTGCGTTGGTTGATTTCGGTGGGCAAACTTGCGCCTGAACCCGGCCGCAGCGGCGATTTATAAACCGAGAAGCTATTCTAATATAGAACTGGACACCATTTCAACCTTTTTTTACAATTTTTTCCTTTTATATGGGCGCTTTACCGCAAGCCATGCATTCCACAAATGTGAGATTTCTGTTTACAAAAACGGCCTGTTTGATTATACAGAAACGTTGCGGTCATGATCCCGCAAGGGGTTTCGGCCCGCTGGAATATCTGAAGTCTTGGAAGGAGTACCCAGCCGTTGCGCTTGATCATATCTTTTTGTCTGCTTGTCACACTGATTGCCCCTGTACCGTCAGCAGCCCAGGACCGGGCGGCCGAGCCGGCACGGGTGCTGATCATCCCGTTTGACGTCAACGCCCAGCAGAAGTTCGATTTTCTGCGCGAAGGCACCTACGACATGCTATCCACCCGCATGGCCATCGAGGGCAAGACCGTGCTGGTCGACCGCATGAAAATCGAAGAGCAGCTGGCGAGCGTCTCCGGCCCCATGGACGAGGCGCAGGCCCTGCGTATCGCCGCCGAGCTTCAGGCGACCTATCTGCTTTACGGGAGCCTGACACTGTTCGGGGACACCGTCAGCACAGACGCCCGTTTTATCGATGTGGGTCAGCAAAAATCCCTGGTGGTTTTCAGCCAGACCGGCAGCGATCACGGCGATATCATCGATCACCTCGATTTGTTCTCCGACCAGGTCAAACAGGAGGTCTTCGGCCTGCAGCCCACCACCGTTCAGCGCGCCAAACCGGCACCATCGGCGACGGTTACCGTCAAACCGGCAGAGCAAGGCTCCTCTTCCACTGCCAAGGGCGCAGCATCCGGAGCTGTTGCCATTGTTGTGGAGGAGGCCGAACGTCCTCCGGTGGCCACCAACCGCAGCAAGCGTTTTAAAGAGCGCATCGTGGGCGTTGCGACTGCAGACATCGACGGCAAGCCGGGCCAGGAGATCGTCTTTGTCTCGGAAAACAAGGGATCCGTGTACCAGGTCGTGGGGGGGGCTTTCCGAAGGATCGGTGACTTCAAGGGCAGCTCCGGCCAGGAGTTCATCGCGGTAGATGCAGCCGACATCAACGGTAACGGGCGGGCGGAAATCTTCGTCACTGCGCTGTTCGGCATGGACAACAACCAGACCCTGAGATCGTTCGTTGTAGAGTTCAACGGCAGCGGTTTCGATACCCTGGTGGAAAAATCGAGCTGGTATTACCGGGTGATCGACAAGCCGGACAGAGGCAAAGTCCTTGTCGGTCAGGAAAGAGGTAGCAAGGGCATTTTCAAGGCCGGGGTCTTCGAGCTTGCCTGGTCCGGCGGCACCTACACACCCGGTCCGCAGCTGGCGCTGCCGTCCGGCATGAATATATTCGGATTTGCCTACGGAGATGCGCTCAATGACGGCCGGAAGATGCTGGTGGCCTTCAACCGCCGCAACCGCATCCAGATTTTCGATGATATCGGCAAAAATGTCTACACCGGTGAAAATCCGTACGGCGGCAGCCCGGCCTATATTCTCCACCCGGTTGCAAATCAGTCCGGCAGCGACAGCACCACAACCCGGGTGGGGTCGCGCACCTACCTGCAGCAGCGCCTGTTTGTCACCGATCTGGACGGTGACGGGATCAAGGAGGTGGTGACCGCGGTCAACCAGGAGCTGGCCGGCAACTATCTGGAACGGCTGAAAATCTACGACAAGGGCCGGCTGGCTTTTCTGGTCTGGAACGGCGCCGAACTGCAAAATCGCCTGCAGACCCACCAGTTTGACGGCTATATCAGCGATTTTGCGGTTGCCGATCTCGACGGAGACGGCCGGGATGAAATCGCCTTTGCCGTGGTCATCAAAACCGGTACGACCATCGGCACCACCGCCAAAAGCGTGATCTACACCCTCGATTTGAACTCACCGCAAGGCAGCTGATGGCAAATTCGATGTGGCCGCAACCGCCGGCCAGACGGGCCGACCTGCCGCATCACTTTTGAAAATGGACGGCCAGGGAGCGCATGATTGCGGGCTTCTTTGCTGCGATCAGGGACCGGAGCGAATCATAGCCTTACAAACCACCGGTGCCGCTCATCCGGCAACCGGTTGAATACAGAAGTTTTGATTGACAGATCGCCCTGTCATCCCATAAAATGGGCACTGCTTCGCCACCCGCACAGATCCCGGACCATGCGGGCCGCAGCTTCACAGGCTGCACCTTCTTTTCGATGTTTTCAGCGGATCTTACCCGGACAACTGCAGGGTTGATAATAAACGGTACAAACATCACTAAGGGGAGGAAAGAAGGATGAGGAAAATTTTGCCGTTTCTGTGTATCTTCGGACTGCTGCTGCTCACGGCGTCCCCGCTTTACGCCGGAGCCATC
>Ga0209536_100000620_pt1 | contig 57604 bp, 51 predicted proteins | sample DeeMarSeWOR28_12_FD_187461 | JGI IMG/M metagenome (GOLD analysis project Ga0209536, IMG submission 187461) | Marine sediment microbial communities from White Oak River estuary, North Carolina - WOR-2-8_12 (SPAdes) (version 2) | ecosystem: Environmental > Aquatic > Marine > Intertidal zone >... | reverse complement strand
GCGCGGTTATTCGAAAACTTCCGGGCGCATGTGCGGGAACAGCAATACGTCGCGAATCGACGGCGAATCCGTAAACAGCATGACCAGGCGATCGATGCCGACGCCGATGCCGGCTGTCGGCGGCATGCCGTATTCCAGCGCGCGGATGTAATCGTAATCGAAGGCCATCGCCTCGTCGTCACCGGCATCCCGGTTCGCAGCCTGTGCTCGAAACCGCTCCGCCTGATCCTCGGGATCGTTCAGCTCGGAGAAACCGTTCGCGATCTCGCGGCCGGCGATAAAGAGCTCGAAGCGATCCGTAACGAATGGATCGTCGTCGTTTTTGCGCGCCAGCGGCGACACCTCCGCGGGATACTGCGTGATGAAGGTCGGCTCGCGCAGCTTCGCCTCGCAGGTTTCATCGAAGATTTCCGTCTGCAGCTTGCCCGCACCGTAACCGTCCTTGACGGGCGCGCCGAGTTTCTCGCACCAGGTAGCGAGGTAGTCGAGATCGCGAATCTTCGACGCGTCGAAATCGGGGTTGTGCCTCAGGATCGCTTCCTCGACCGTCAGGCGCGCAAAGGATTTGCCGAAATCGTACTCTTCACCCTGGTAGCTGATGACCGTCGTCCCGTTCACGGCATCCGCCATGCCGTGCAACATGGCCTCGGTGGAATCCATCCAGTCGTTGTAGTCGGCGTACGCCCGGTACGCCTCCATCATCGTGAACTCGGGATTGTGCTGCGTGGAGACCCCCTCATTGCGGAAGTTACGATTGATCTCGTAGACACGTTCGAAGCCACCGACGACGAGCCGTTTCAGGTTCAATTCGGGCGCAATCCGCAGGTAAAGAGGCATGTCCAGCGCATTGTGATGCGTCTTGAATGGCCGCGCGATGGCACCGCCCGGCGTAATCTGCATCATCGGCGTTTCGACCTCGAGAAAGTCGAGCGACTCGAGGAACGCGCGCATGTAGGTGATAATCTGTGAACGCTTGCGGAATACCTCACGGCTCGACTCATTGATAATCAGATCGACGTAGCGCTGCCGGTAACGCGTCTCCTGGTCGGTCAGACCGGCCCATTTCTCGGGCAGGGGGCGCAGGGACTTGGTCAGCAGCCGAACCTCTTCCGCCATCACGGTCAGCTCGCCGGTGTTGGTGCGAAACAGGGTACCGCTTGCGCCAAGGATGTCGCCGACATCCCATTTCTTAAAGTCCTGGTAGACGCCCTCCGGCAGCCGGTCCCGCTCGAGGCGAACCTGGATCTGGCCGGATCGATCGGCCAGCTTGATGAAGCTCGCCTTGCCCATGACCCGCTTGGCCATCATGCGCCCGGCCACGGCAACATTGACCTGCTCCTGCTCGAGCGTGTCCTTGTCGTGGGCGCCGTACATGTGCTGCAACTCGTCCGCCAGCGCATTGCGGTGGAAATCGTTGGGGAACGGGTTGCCGTGATCGCGCAACGCGTCCAGTTTCTGGCGCCGCTCGGCGATGAGCTTGTTGTCGTCCTGTGGGTTCTTGTCTGCCACGCTTCGCTAGAGTCCTTGTTTTAGACTGGCCTCGATGAACGTATCCAGCCCGCCATCGAGTACGGCCTGAGTGTTACCGGTTTCGACCCCGGTTCGCAAATCCTTGATGCGGCTCTGATCGAGTACGTAGGAGCGGATCTGGCTGCCCCAGCCGACATCGGCCTTGCTCTCTTCGAGTACCGATGCTTCCGCGCGCCGCTTCTGCAGCTCCAGTTCGTAGAGCTTTGCCTTGAGCTGATTCATGGCGGTTGCCTTGTTCTTGTGCTGCGAGCGATCGTTCTGGCATTGCACGACGGTGTTGGTCGGCAGATGCGTGATACGCACCGCGGATTCGGTACGGTTGACGTGCTGGCCGCCCGCTCCGCTCGCTCGGTACACGTCGATACGAAGGTCGGACGGATCGACGTCGATGTCGATGTCGTCGTCCACCTCGGGAGAAACGAACACCGATGCGAAAGAGGTGTGGCGGCGATTCCCGGAATCGAACGGCGACTTGCGAACCAGTCGGTGCACGCCGGTTTCGGTCCGCAACCAGCCGTAGGCATATTCGCCCACGATGTGGACTGTCGCACTCTTGATGCCCGCGACCTCACCCGCCGATGCCTCTATGACCTCGGCCTTGAAGTCGTGAGCCTCGGCCCACCGAAGGTACATGCGCAGGAGCATCTCCGCCCAGTCCTGTGCCTCGGTGCCGCCCGCACCCGACTGGATATCGACATACGCATTGTTGGCGTCCATCTCACCGGAAAACATGCGCCGGAACTCGAGACCTTCTACGCGCGTCTCGAAGCCCTGCAGGTCGCGCTCGACCTCGGCAGCGGTAGCCGCGTCGTCTTCTTCCACGGCAAGCGCGAGCAGTTCGTCCGCGTCCTTCAGTCCGTGCGTGATCTCATCGAGCCCGGTGACGATCTGCTCCAGCTGCGCCCGCTCCTGGCCAAGGGCCTGTGCCCGTTCCGGATCATCCCAGACGTCCGGTTGTTCCAGTTCGCGCTGGACCTCGATCAGCCGCTCCGACTTCTGATCGTAGTCAAAGATACCTCCTCAACGCGTCTGTGCGTTCGGTGAGATCCGTTATCGACTGTCTGATCTGACTCGTTTCCATGTTGCTCTGATCCAGCGCGCACGGCGGCGCGGAAAACGCGCGATATTATCATGCACCGCGTGATTGTACGGGCGCGATTTGTTCGACGACCAGCTGCGCCGATTCGAAGCCGCGGTACTCGTTGACGTCGAGCCGGTAAGCGAGCTGTACATAGCCGCGCCAGGCGCCTCCCGCCTGGTTGAAGGCGATGGCATCGACCGTGTTGCCGCCTTCCGCCGGCCTCACCCGCAGCTTGAGATGATTCTCTCCGACCGTGCGTTGCTCGACGACCTCGAAGTCGCCGTTCCAGAGCGGTTCGGGGAAACCGGCACCCCATGGCCCGGCTTCCCGCAGCTTGCGCGCAAACTCCAGATTCAAGGCGCTGTCCGGCAGTGCCCCGTCGCTGACGATTGCGCCGCTGAAGTCCGCCGCCGGGTACAGCCGGTCGAGTTGCTCGGACGCGAGCCGTGTGAACCTGTCGTAATGTACCTCGGCGATCGTCAGACCCGCCGCCATCGCGTGACCACCGAACTTGACGATGACATCGGGATCAACCGCATGCACGGCTTCGAGCAGGTCCCGCACATGCACGCCCGGTATCGAGCGCGCGGAGCCCTTGAGCAGCGCATCGGATTCCCGGGCGAAGGCGATCGATGGCCGATGGCAGCGCTCCCGTACACGCGCCGCGATCAACCCGACGACACCCTGGTGCCAGTGTTCGTCGTAAACACAGACGCAGGCGGGCAGGTTCCGCGCGTCCATGGCATCGACATACGCGAACGCCTGGTCCCGCATCGTCGACTCGATGTCGCGGCGCTCGCCGTTGATCCGGTCGAGAATGGCCGCGTGGTGCAAGGCCGTATCCATATCGTCTGTCAGCAGGCATTCGATGCCGATCGAGATGTCCTCCAGGCGGCCGGCGGCGTTGATTCTCGGGCCCGCCACGAAACCGAGGTCGGCACTGACGGTTCGCGCCAGCTGGCGACCGGACTGGCGCAGCAGCGCCTCGATCCCGGGCACCGTCCTGCCGGCGCGAATGCGCCGCAGGCCCTGGTCGACGAGCACCCGGTTATTGTGATCGAGGGGCACCACGTCGGCGACTGTGCCCAGTGCAACGAGGTCAAGGTAGCGCGACGGCACGCGCGCTGCGCCCTTCTGCCCCTTGCGCTCGAGCCGGCGGCCCAGCGCCGCCATGAGATAGAACGCCACGCCGACGCCGGCCAGGTTGCGGCTCGGGAAACGACTGCCGGGCAGGTTCGGGTTCACGATCACGGCGGCATCAGGCAGCTCGCTGCCGGGCAGGTGGTGGTCGGTAACGAGCACCGGTATGCCGAGCCTGTTCGCTTCCGCCACGCCGGCGAGGCTCGATATGCCGTTGTCGACGGTGACCAGCAGGCCCGGGGAATTTTCTGCGGCGACTCGAACGATCTCGGGGCTTAGCCCGTAACCGAATTCAAAGCGGTTTGGCACGAGATAGTCGACGTCCTCGAAACCGAATTCCCGCATGCAACGAAGCATCAGCGCAGTGCTCGTCGCGCCGTCGACGTCGAAATCCCCGACAACCGTGATGCGGGATCCGCGCGTCGCGATCAACAGCTCCACGGCCTGGTCCACGTTCTCGAGCAGACTGACCGGCGCAAGGCGCGACAGCGCATACTCCAGCTGCTCGGGATCCGACACGCCGCGTGTTGCGAACAGCCGTGCACTGATCGGGTCCAGTTGTGACAGCGCAGCGAGCACCTGCGGATCCGCGGTCGCACGCCGGACGATAGGGCGACTCGCGCTCATGCAGCAGGAGCTTCGAGCACGGCAGCGCCGCGACGCCAGATTCGCAACCGGTCGGCGCGCCGCAGCGTCGCACGGATACCATCGGCCGTAATCAGAATCGCGCGATCGAGCCGCCCGGAGCGCAGCGCGTCGCGCAGCGCCGCAAGGTCGCCGTGATCAACGGCTCCCGCCCCGGCCTGCGACGGTACGGCCGCGACGAATCCGCCCGGTGTCGCGTCGAGACAGGCGCCGATATCGCCCGGCCAGTCGCGGACGCTGCCGCTGACGCTTGCCCAGTAGCCTCGCAACAGGGGCTCGCCGCCAAAGAGCGGCGGCACCGTGATCGCGCGCAGTTCCGGCGCCTGGCCGCCACCCCATATCCACAGGGAATTCACCGGTGGCTGGCCGCGTGCGGCGCGTTCCGCATTGACCGGCTGCCCGTGCAGCGTCATTTCTATCTCCGAAATCAGCTTCAGCGTTTCCGCGGCTGTTGCCGCCGGCGGCAACGCGCCGTCCGGATTCTGTCCGTCCAGCAGAACCGCGGGCTTGGCCGGCGTCACCATTGGCCGGGCCGAGCGGATATAACCACAGCCGCCGAGCCGGACGAAACCCAGCGCACCGTCCCCGCCCAGGGTTTCTTGCAGCGCGTCGAAAAGGCCCCGCAGTTCGGGGCCGGTCACGTCGTCGGATCCGAGTACGTGCAGGAACAGCCGATCGAGCCGGGGTTCCATGTAGACGGCTTCCGCCGCGGCGATCCAGGCGGCGGGTCGCTCGCCCGTCTGGCCCCACAGGCGCAGCGCGGCCAGGCCGTCGCGCGGACAGTCGCGCCCGACGGCGCGCAGGACCTGCGCGAGCGTATCCACGGGTACGGGCAGCTCTTCGAGCAGCCCCTGCGACAGCCAGCGCAGCAGTGAGCGGTCGGCCAGCTGTCCGCGCAACGGCGGGACCAGCACGACGGCATCCGAACTGTCCTGGGAAAATGGCACGTTTTTGGGTCCGATCTCGCTATTCGCTATGATTGCGCCGCAGCAGGCGATGGTAACGGAAACGGGTTTTGAAGTTTACGCGCGAAAATTCATCAGCAACGACGATCCGCCGGGTTTCCAGTGGCGCCATCGTCGTCGGCAACGAGCGGTTCACGCGGACGATCGCGCTGACGCCGGAAGGACTGGTCGAGAGCTTCAGGCCACCGCCCCTGGAGGAACTCGTGATCGCGCATTTCGAGCCGCTGCTCGAGAGCGAGCCTGAGCTCCTGATACTCGGGACCGGCGAGCGCGCGATCTTCCCGCCGCGTGAGCTTACGTTCGCGTTCGCGAGGCGCCGCATCGGTTTCGAGGTGATGGACACGGCGGCGGCGGCGCGCACTTTCAACGTTCTCGCCGGGGAAGGCCGCCGCCTCGCGGCGATACTCTATCTCTGAATCAATCGAGCACCGTGTCGCCGGAGATGCCGTTACTCTCCATCATCGCGCGCAGGTTCCTGAGCGCCTCGAGCTGAATCTGGCGGACGCGTTCCCGCGTCACGCCGATTTCCTCACCGATGCGCTCGAGCGTCTCGCGGCGATGACCGTGAAGCCCGAAGCGCCGCTCCACGACCTCGCGCTGTTTTGCGCTCAGCTCGCAGACCCAGCGATCGACGATCTCGTTGACATCGTCCTGTTGCGCGCAGCGCGGCGGCTCTGAATCACGCCTGGCGCGCAGGCGGTCGACCGGGCCTGAACCATTATCATCGACATTGCCGGACCGCAGCGTCACGCGTTCGTGCAGCGCCATGAGCCGTTCCACCTCGGCGACATCCCTTTGCAGGTAATCTGCAATGTCGGCAATGCTCGCTTCCCTGTCCTTCTCATGACGAATACTGCGGGCTGCACGCAGGCAGGCATGGATGTCCTTGATGACGTGGATCGGCAATCGAACCGATCCCGACTGGTTCATGATCGCGCGCTCGATGGTTTGGCGTATCCACCAGGTCGCATATGTCGAAAAGCGAAAGCCGCGCTCCGGATCGAATTTCTCAACAGCATGAATCAGGCCAAGGTTGCCCTCCTCGATCAGGTCCAGAAGCGGCAATCCGCGATTGATGTAACGGCGGGCGATCTTGACGACGAGGCGCAAATTGCTCTCGATCATCCGGTGGCGCGCTGCTTCGTCGCCACTCCTGGCGAGGCGCGCGAACTTTTTTTCCTCGTCGGCCGTGAGCAGCGGGGAAACGCCGATCTCCGACAGGTACAGGCGCGTGGGATCGTGGGTGCGCGCGGCACCCGTACCGTTTGCCGGTGGCTGTTTGGGACGATCGACCTGCGCTCGCGCTTTTTGCACTCGCTGCTACCCCCTCGCTGGAAGCGCGATGCGCAGAATCAGGGGAAAGTCGAATTATCTCGCAGGCAGATACTGTCGCGGATTAACCGGCTCGCCATTGCGCCTGATTTCAAAATGCAGTCGCGGCTTCCGTTCCGGCCCCTCACCCATGGTCGCGATCTGCTGACCCTTTCGAACGGCCTGTCCTTCCTTGACCAGCAACTTCGCGTTGTGCCCGTAAGCACTCAGGTAGGTGTCGTTATGTTTAAGAATAATAAGCTGACCGTAACCGATCAGTCCACCGCCGGCATAGACGACCCTGCCCGAGGCGGCGGCCACAACCGCCTGCCCGGCACGACCGTCGATCAGCACGCCGGTGCCGCTCCCCGGTTTTCCGCCGAATTCCACGCTGATCCGGCCGCGGGTCGGCCAGGCCCAGGCCGGCGGCGGCTGCGCGGGAATCGACGGCAGAGATTGCCGGCTTTGCGCGCCGGTGGACGCAGCGCGCGGGCTTGCGCCCGACGGCGGCGTAAGGCGAATCACCTGCCCCGGATAGATCAGGGAGCCGTCGCCGAGCCGGTTCCAGCGCGCGACGTCAGCGGGGTCCTTGCCGTAGCGCCAGGCGATCGAATGCAGGGTCTCGCCCTTGCGCACGATGTGCTGCTCCGGCCTCGCCTGCCAGCCGCCACCCGAACCGCAGGCAGCAAGCAGCGACAATACGAGCAAGACCGCGACGGCGCGCACGAGCATCATCCCCGTGCCATGAAATATCCGATGACGATGACCGTGAGGACGACCAGTCCCCAGCCGATGCGCTCGATGTAGCGCAGCAGCGTCGCCTCGAGCCGGACGCCCGCGTACTTGACGACGGCGGCAACCAGGAAGAAACGGGCGCCGCGGCCGATAACCGATGCAAGGACGAATGCTGGAAAATTCAGTACCGCGACGCCGGCCGCGATCGTGAACACCTTGTAGGGTATCGGCGAGAATCCGGCGACGAACACGGTCCAGAAGCCGTACGCGTCGAACCACGCCTGCGCCGTCTCATAGGCGCCCCAGTAGTGCGAGTCGCGCAGCCAGGGCTCGATGGCCTCGAATGCCAGGAGGCCGATGAAGTACCCGGCGATGCCGCCGGCAACCGACAGCAGCGACGCGTTGAGCGCGTAGCGCCAGGAACGCTCGGGCATTGCCATGCACATCGGCGCCAGCATCACATCGACCGGAATCGGAAAGAACGACGACTCCGCGAAACTCATCGCGCCGAGATACCACTCGGCGTGCCGATGCCGCGACCAGCGCATGACGCGCTCGTAAAGGGGTCCGAATAAGGCCATCCTGGCTACCTGTCCCTGTTCGCCTGTGTACCAGAACCAACATAACAAATATGTCGTAACATATTAATAATTTTAATCTTATCCTTTGACGAGCGGAACAAAACTCACGCCGCCAAGCGACTTCTGTTCGAAATGGTCGCCGTGCCGTGTAACCAGCATCAGCTCCTGGTAGCCCGGCGCGCCGACCGGCATGACGAGGCGCCCGCCGGGTGCGAGCTGCTGCAGCAGTTTGTCCGGAACCACGGCTGCCGCGGCGGCGACGATGATAGCGTCGTAGGGCGCATACTTGGGCCAGCCCTCCCAGCCGTCTCCGGGCCGGAACTGCACGTTGTAGATATCGAGATCGCGCAACCGCTGCTTCGTCTTTCGCAATAGCTCGGGGATGCGTTCCACCGAGTAGATCTTCTTGACGAGGGCTGCGAGAACCGCCGTCTGGTAGCCGCAGCCGGTGCCGATCTCCAGCACCTTCTCGCCCTCGAAGCCGTCCAGCAGCGCCTCGGTCATTTTCGCAACGACGTAGGGCTGGCTGATCGTCTGGCCGTGGCCAATCGGCAGCGCCGTGTCCTCGTAGGCACGACTTGCCAGTGCTTCGTCGACGAACAGGTGGCGAGGCACGTTGCGGATCTGCGCCAGCACCGCCTCCGAGCGAATGCCGTGCGCACGCAGGCGCGCGACGAGCCGGTCTCGCGTGCGTGCCGACGTCATGCCGATGCCGGCAACGCCGCCTTGCGGGCTAGTCATCGACCAGCCAGTCCGCGATCTGCGGCAGCGAATCGTGCCGTGTGAGATCGACTTTCAACGGCGTTACCGCGACCGCGCCGCGTTCAATCGCATGGAAATCCGTGCCTTCCCCCGAATCCGCACCGCGGCCGGCGGGACCCACCCAGTAGATGGTTCGCCCGTGAGGATCGGTCTGCCGCACGACCGGCTCGGACTTGTGGCGGAAACCGAGGCGCGCCGCGACGATGCCGTTCAGCTCCTCGTACGGCCTGTCGGGCACGTTGACGTTCAAGGTCACGTCGGAGGAAAAAGACGCGCGGCCGAGCTTTTTCACCATCTCGGTGACCACGCGTGCCGCCGTGTCGAAGTGCTCCAGGCGCCCGTAGCCCGCCAGGGACACGGCGATCGCCGGGAGACCGAGAAAGCGCCCTTCCATGGCGGCCGCCACGGTGCCGGAGTAGATCACGTCGTCGCCGAGATTGGCGCCGTGATTGATACCTGACACCACGAGGTCCGGTTCGTAGTCCAGGAACCCGGTGAGCGCCAGGTGCACGCAGTCCGACGGGGTACCGTCCACGCTGTAACGGTTCTCGGCAATCTTCTGCACCCGGAGCGGCATTTGCACGGTGAGGGAATTGCTGGCGGCCGAGCGGTTGCGGTCCGGCGCGACAACCACGACATCCGCGACCTGGGCGAGCGCCTCGGTAAGCACGTTGATGCCTGTCGCAAGGTAACCGTCGTCGTTACTTACGAGGATTTTCATTATTGCTGGGCGGGAACTGATCGTTTGGCTGACTGCGACGCGCTCACTATACTCAATGTTCCCTCAGCACCATAGCTTTCAGGACCGGACACCGTGACAGACGACGAAAGAGATCTGTTCCGTCGAGCGCTTGCCGACGCGAAACCGCTGCGCGCACCCCGACGGGCCACGGAAGTCATTCGCAAGCCCGCACCGAGGGCACGTTTCGCGCGCGCGGACGAGAAGGCGGTCCTGCGCGAGAGCCTCGAGGCGGACATCGACGCGACGGAAAGCCACAGCGGCGAGAGCCTGCGCTTTCACCGGCCGTCGGTGGGCAGGCGGACTATGCGCAAACTCGCCCGGGGCGGCTACAGCGTGCAGGGCGAAATCGACCTGCACGGCATGACGGTCGCCGAGGCGAAACCGCGGCTTGCCGAGTTCATCGAGAGCTGCGTGCGCGACGGCAAGCTGTGCGTCCGCGTCGTGCACGGCAAGGGCCGCGGTTCGGGGTCACGCGGGCCGGTCCTGAAACAGAAGGTGAATCGCTGGCTGCGGCAATGGAACTCGGTACTTGCGTTCGTCTCGACCCGCCAGGTGCATGGTGGTACCGGGGCGGTTTACGTGTTGTTGCGACAGTCGTAAGGATCGCGCAGCGACAACGCGCCTACAGGGTAGCGATCTCCCTGAGAACCGCGGTCGCGAATGCGCCCGGCGGGAGGGTGAATTCGAGCCACAGGGCGTCGTTTTCGATTTCCCAGGAGAGGTCGGCGACGCGCATGCGCAGCGGCCGGTGTGCGGCTTTGACGGAAAGACGCTCGAGTCCGGTTCTGAGATCCGCATGAACATCCGTCGCATTGCGTTCCAGCGTCTCTATGACTTCACCCGAAATCTCACTGCGTAGTCCCCACAACGTCGCCGTGGGATGAATGTCCATTTCCCGCGCGCGGCGTTCGAGCGTCTCGTCGACGCTGTCAGCACGAAACACGCTGCCCGAGCCGTCGAGGTTCACAACCTCCCCCGGAAGGACCTGCTGCCAGCTGCCGTCGGCGACCCGCGCGGACAGTATCTCGTTGAACAGGAATGAGCGCGCCGCAGAGATCGCGATGCTGCGCTTGTCACGCTTCAGGCGAGCGCCGGAGAAGAGCCGCCGTGCGAGATCGATGTTGCCGCCGTCCCGGCCGAAACGCTGCGGGCCGAAATAATTGGGCACGCCGCAGTCGGCCACGCACGCCAGTCGTTCCTCGGCGGCCTGCCGCAGCGCAGCTGCGCGCGGCGTGCGCAGCGCAATGCGGAAGCTGTTGCCGGCATGCGCGCCGCGACGCAGCTTGCGGTGATGTCTGCGTACGTCGAGGATCGTTACGCCCTCGGCCGCAAACGACGCCCAGCCGGTCTCGCGACGTGGCACGCTGAACCATTGCCGGGTAATCGCGTGACGGTCTTTCATGCCCGAATAACCGACGTCCGCCGCGCGTACGCCGGCATGCCGGGCGAGCTGCCGCGCCACCCAGTCGGTGTTCGCGGCCACCTTCTCCACCCACAGGAAATCGTGCTCGCCGTCGCCGGCAAGATCGAATCCGAGGTCTTCGATTACCTGGAAGTCAGCAGGCTCGCCGCGGATCGACGCGGCGAACAGCGGGGCGCCGTGCGCATGGGCCCACTCCGGTAGCGCAGCTGCTGTCGAGGGCAAATCGGCCTCAGTCGCCGCCTGCGGCGTCGGGCACGACCTGGTAGAAGGTCTCCCTGCGTCCTATCAGCCCGAGGTCGGTGCGGGCGCGCTCCTCGGCCGCCTCCAGGCCCTGCTTGAGATTTACCACTTCGGCGTCCAGCGCCGCGTTGCGCTCACGCAGCCCGTCGTTCATCGCGCGCTGCTCCGCGACGGCCTCACGCAACTTCATCGTCTTGCGGTAGCCGCCCTCGGACAGCCACAACTGCGCCTGCAACAGCACAGCGACGGTGCCGAGCACGATCAGCAGCCAGCGCAGGTTCGACAAACGAAATCCCCAGGTTTTGTTATTACGCCTTTACAGAGAACGCGCCACGACCGGCGTATTTCGCGCTCCCGCCCAATTCCTCTTCGATGCGCAGCAGCTGGTTGTACTTGGCGATGCGGTCCGATCGCGACAGGGATCCCGTCTTGATCTGCGTCGCCCGCGTGCCCACCGCGATGTCGGCGATCGTGCTGTCCGAGGTCTCCCCGGACCGGTGCGAGATCACCGCGGCGTAGTCCGCATCCACTGCCATAGTAATTGCATCAAGAGTTTCGGTTAAGGTACCGATTTGGTTGGGTTTTATCAATATCGCATTTGCAATCTTTTCATCGATGCCGCGCGCCAGTATCGCGGTGTTGGTGACGAACAGGTCATCGCCCACCAGCTGCACGCGCTCGCCCAGGGCATCGGTCAGCACGCGCCAGCCCTCCCAGTCGCTCTCGTCCATGCCGTCCTCGATACTGATGATCGGGTAGCTGTCCGCGAGCTCGGTGAGAAATTCGCTGAACCCGGCGGCATCAAACGTGCGCCCTTCGGACGCCAGATTGTAGCGACCGTCTTCGAAAAACTCGGAACTGGCGACGTCGAGACCGAGCAGGATATCGTCACCGGCGGCGAAGCCGGCCTTGCCGATTGCCTCCATGATGGTATCGAGTGCAGCGCGATTCGACGGCAGATCCGGGGCGAAGCCGCCCTCGTCACCCACGGCCGTGTTCAGCCCCTTGCCGCGCAATACGGCTTTCAGTGCATGGAAAATCTCGGCACCGTGGCGCAACGCCTCTGCGAACGTGGGCGCACCGACCGGCAGGATCATGAACTCCTGGATGTCCACGCTGTTGTCCGCATGCGCGCCGCCGTTGATGATGTTCATCATCGGCACCGGCATGGTCGTGCCGTCGCCCAGGTGCCGGAACAGCGGTATGCCGGCCGCCCGCGCCTCTGCGTGCGCCGCCGCCAGCGACACCGCGAGCAGCGCGTTGGCGCCCAGGCGGCCCTTGTTCTCGGTGCCGTCGAGTTCGATCATTCGCGCATCGAGCGCGCGCTGGTCCTCGAAATCCTTGCCCAGCAGCGCGTCGCGGATCGCGCCGTTGACGTTCGCGACGGCCCTGGTAACGCCCTTGCCGAGATAGCGCGACTTGTCACCGTCGCGCAATTCGACGGCTTCGCGTGTGCCCGTCGACGCGCCGGAGGGAACGGCGGCTCGCGCCATGGTTCCGTCCGCCAGCGTTACGTCCGCTTCGACCGTGGGGTTGCCGCGCGAATCGAGAATCTCCCGACCGCGAATGTCGCTGATCCTGATCATTGTCTTGTCCTTGGACGATTAGTCGGCCAGCCCGAGCTCCGTTTCGAGATAACCGTGTTGTTTAACGTTCTTGTCGATCGAGACGAGGGTCTCGAGCAGCTGCGCTATGTGCGCAAGCGGCATGGCGTTCGGCCCGTCCGACAGCGCCTCCTCCGGATTCGGGTGCGTCTCCATGAAGAGTCCCGCGATCCCCACGGCGGTGGCGGCACGTGCAAGCACCGGGATGAACTCGCGCTGCCCGCCCGACGCCGAGCCCCTGCCCCCGGGCAGCTGCACGGAATGGGTGGCATCGAACACCACCGGGCAGCCGGTGCCGCGCATGACGGCCAGGCTGCGCATGTCGGAAACGAGATTGTTGTAGCCGAAGCTGAAGCCGCGTTCGCACACCATGATGTCATCGTTGCCTGTCGACTTCGCTTTGTCGACGACGTTCTGCATCTCCCAGGGCGACAGGAACTGCCCTTTCTTGATGTTGACAGGCTTGCCGGCAGCGACGACGCGCAGGATGAAATTCGTCTGCCGGCACAGGAAAGCCGGCGTCTGCAGTACATCGACCACGGCCGCCACCTCGTCCATGGGCGTGTCCTCGTGTACGTCCGTGAGGACCGGCACGCCGACCTGGCGGCGGACCTCGCCCAGGATACGCAGCCCTTCTTCCATGCCCGGGCCGCGAAAGCTCCCTGCCGAACTGCGGTTGGCCTTGTCGAACGAGGACTTGTAGATGAACGGCACCCCGAGCTTCTCGCAGATCTCTTTCAGCGTACCCGCGGTATCCACGGCCATGGCCTCGCTCTCGACGACGCAGGTACCTGCGATCAGGAAGATGGGCCGATCGTTGCCGGCCTCGAAATGCGTCAGCCTCATGCTTCGGCGGCCCTCGGTAGTTCGCCCTCGTGATGTTGCCGCGCCGCGGTTACGAAGCCCTTGAACAACGGGTGGCCATCGCGCGGATTGGAGGTGAACTCCGGGTGGAACTGGCTGGCGAGAAACCACGGATGCCCCGGCAGCTCGACCATTTCGACGAGGTTGTCCACCGACACACCGGAGAAACGGACCCCGGCTTCCTCCAGTTCCGCGCGGTAATTGTTGTTCACTTCGTAGCGATGCCGGTGCCGCTCCTGGATCCTGTCGGCGCCGTAGGTTCGTGCCGCCAGCGAGCCCTCCACGAGCCGGATCTCCTGCGCACCGAGCCGCATCGTGCCGCCCAGCTCGGACCGCTCGTCACGCTGCTCGACATCGCCGCTGGCGGTCTGCCATTCCGTAATGAGACCGACGACCGGGTGCGGCGTAGACCTGTCGAACTCGGTGCTCATGGCGCCTGCCAACCCGGCGAGATTGCGCGCCGCTTCGATGACCGCAAGCTGCATGCCGAGGCAGATCCCGAGGTACGGGATGCCGTTCTCGCGCGCGAATTTCACGGCGAGGATCTTGCCCTCGATGCCGCGATCGCCGAAGCCCCCGGGAACGACGATGCCGTCCATCCCCTGCAGGCACTCGGTACCGTTGTCGAGGATCTCCTGAGACTCGATGTAATGAATATTGACGCGTGTCTGGGTGTGTATGCCGCCGTGCAGCAGCGCCTCCGACAGCGAGATATAGGAGTCCTTCAGATCGACGTACTTGCCGACCATGGCGATATCGACTTCGCCTGTCGGGTTGCGCTTCGCGTCGACGATCGCCTCCCATTCGCCGAGGTCCGCGGGCGGCAGTTCGAGACGCAGCTGCCGCGCGACGATGTCGTCCAGGCCCTGCTCGTGCATCATGCCGGGGATCTTGTAGAGGTCGTCGACGTCGTAGGCCGAGATCACCGCGGCCTCCTGCACGTTCGTGAACAGCGCGATCTTCTTGCGCTGTTCGTCCGGCAGGGGTTGCTCGGAGCGGCATACCAGGATGTCCGGCTGGATACCGATCGAGCGGAGTTCCTTTACCGAGTGCTGCGTCGGCTTGGTCTTGATCTCGGACGAGGTCGCAATATACGGCACCAGTGTCAGGTGCACGTAGACGACCCGGTCGTGGCCGAGCTCCACGCCCATCTGGCGTATCGCCTCGAGAAACGGCAGCGATTCGATATCGCCGACAGTGCCGCCGATTTCCACCAGGCAGATGTCGGCGTCACCGGCACCGCGCCGCACGCTTTGCTTGATTTCGTCCGTGATGTGCGGAATCACCTGCACGGTCGCGCCGAGGTAGTCGCCGCGCCGTTCCTTCGCGATGACGCTCTCGTAGATCCTGCCGGTCGTGAAGTTGCTGTTGCGGCCGGTCACCGTGCGCACGAAGCGTTCGTAATGACCGAGGTCGAGGTCGGTCTCCGTGCCGTCGTGGGTAACGAAGACCTCGCCGTGCTGGAACGGGCTCATCGTGCCTGGGTCGACATTCAGGTAAGGATCCAGCTTGATCATACTGATCGACAGGCCGCGCGCTTCGAGAATTGCTCCCAGGCACGCCGAGGTAATGCCCTTGCCGAGGGACGACACCACCCCGCCGGTGATGAATACATAGGATGTCATGTTGAGCCCGGTGCTCCTGCGGCGGGAAAAGATAAGGGCTGGATGCAAAGCACTGCACGAGGCGTTTGTGCTTCTCTCCAACCCTTTGGAATGTCGCGCCGTCGTTGGATAAAAGACGGTGTTAAAAGGTAACAGAACACCCCTGGTGAAACAACGCAAACGCGGTCGCGTCAGTACAGTTCGGGCCGCCCGTCCCAGCAAACCGATGTGCCCGGCTCGCTCGCTGCATCCGCCGCGACCCACAGGTCCGCAACGGCGACCAGTCGCTCGCCGGCATACACCAGCGGCAGCCGGTCCCGCAGCCAGGGCACCACACCTTCATCTTGAAGTAACTTCTTGAGTTTCTTCGTATGCTTATGACCTGAAAGCTTTATTTCCTCACCGCCCTCTCGCCAGCGGACGCTCAGGCCGTGCTCGAGCGTGGCGCGCGACAGGCCCCGCGGTGACCCCGGCGCCAGCCGCAGCGTACCCATCCCCGGGCCCAGGGCCAGGGGTTTGTCCGCCAGCGGCCGGCCTTCAACCGGCCATGCGGTCGGGACGACGGGCGACAGCAGATAGAGCCTGCCCCGGTAGCGACGCAGCTCGGCATCGCGCCACTCCACCAGCGGCTGCGCGTCCTCGCGCGCATGCAGCACACTGTCGATCATCGTCGCGAGCCGCGCGGCGCCGGGCGGCGGCAGGCCGGCGCGCCGGATCGCATAACGCAACAGGTTGCGTTGCCGCGCCGTGGACAGCGGCAGCAAACCCTCGACCTCGATTCGCGTAACCCGGTTGCCGGCGCTTTGCAGGTCGATGGCCGCCAGGTCGTCCAGCATCGACGCTGCCTCGCCGGCGAGGTCTGCGCTGCGCGCGATCCGCTCGATGGCGCCGGGCCAACGCTGCTCCATGGCAGGCAGCACCTCGTGGCGAAGGTAGTTTCGATCGAAGCGTAAATCCTCGTTCGATGGATCATCCACCCAGCGCAGACCCTGGGCGGCGGCATACGCCTCCAGGTCCGTGCGGGAGACATCGATGAGTGGCCGAGCCAGCCAGCCGTCGGCAAAGGGGCTCAGCGTGCCAATGCCGGCAAGGCCGGCGGGGCCGCTGCCCCGCATCAGGTTGAGCAACAGCGTTTCGGCCTGGTCGTTGCGGTGGTGTGCGCTCAGCAGCCAGTCCGTCTCGCCCACGTGCCGGGCGAGCGCTGCGTAGCGCGCCTCGCGCGCAGCCGCCTCGAGACCGACACCCGCGGTTTGGTCGACGGAAACCGTCTCGGCAATGAATTCGATGCGCAACTTGCCCGCAAGCTCGCGGCAATAGCCGGACCAGCGGCTCGATTCGGGATGCAGGCGGTGATCCACGTGAATCGCGAGCAGCGACCTGCCATGGCGCTCCCGCGTCAGTGCGAGGGCATGTGCCAGCGCCGTTGAATCGAGTCCGCCGCTCAGTGCGATAAGGTAGCGATCGGGCTTGTTGCCGGCGGTCTCGAGCGCATCGAGACGCGCCAAAAGAACCTCGGGGCCGAAGCTCACGCCTCTTTGAAGGCGCCGAATCCGGCAAGCCGCCTGTGGCGGTTCTCGAGTAGCTGCCCGACCGGAACGGATTCGAGTTCGTCCAACGCCTTGTTGAGCGCGTTGCGGATGACTTCCGCCGCCTCCCCTGGATTCCGGTGTGCGCCGCCCAGTGGCTCGCGCAGCACCTCGTCGACCAGCCCGTAACTGTTGAGGCTCGCCGCCGTAATGCGCATGGCCTCCGCCGCTTCCTGCGCCTTCTCGGCGCTTTTCCAGAGAATGGACGCGCAGCCCTCGGGCGATATAACCGAATAGATGCCGTACTGCATCATGAGAAGCTTGTCGGCAACGCCGATCGCGAGCGCGCCGCCGGAACCGCCTTCGCCGATTACGATGCTGATGATCGGCGTCTTGAGGCCCGCCATGAGGTAAAGGCTGAACGCGATCGCTTCGCTCTGGCCGCGCTCTTCGGCGCCGACTCCCGGGTAGGCCCCGGGGGTGTCGATCAGGGTCACGACCGGCAAAGAGAATTTCTCCGCAAGCCGCATCAGCCGCTGCGCCTTGCGATAGCCTTCCGGCTTGGGCATGCCGTAATTGCGCCGCACGCGCTCCTTGGTATCGCGTCCCTTCTGGTGGCCGATGAACATGACGGCACGGCCGTCGATGCGCCCCACCCCGCCGATGATGGCCGGGTCGTCCGCGTACATGCGATCGCCATGCAGCTCCTGGAAGTCCGGCGAAATCATCTCGAGGTAGTCGAGTGTGTACGGCCGCATGGGGTGCCTGGCCACCTGTGCGATCTGCCAGGCGCTGAGCTTCGAAAAGATACTCTTGGTGAGCGCCTCGCTTTTCGCGCGCAGCCGGGCGACTTCCTCGTTGATGTTGATTTCCGAATCGTCGCCGACGTATCGCAGCTCCTCGATCTTCGCCTCGAGTTCGGCAATCGGCTGTTCGAAGTCCAGGAATTTCAGATCCATGGCGTCGGACTCTACATGATTTCCCTGCCAGGTGCGTACAGCAGCCGCACGTTGTTGCTGCCGAGCAGTTCATTGAGCTTGTCACGCAATTCGCGGCTCGGCCGCACGGACCACTCGGCGCCCAACTCCAGCCGCGCCTTAACGCCGTCGCCGAAATACTGCACGGCAACTTCGCAGTTACCCTCCCGGTATGGCAGCAGCACGTCGTGCAGTTTCATCAGCAGCTGTTCGCCCTGCCCGTTCGGCGCGAGCCGCAGCAGCATGCTCTTCGCGCGGCTCTCGATGACGCGATCGATGTGCAGCACGTTTTTGACATTCAGGGACCAGGCACCGATGAAATCGTCATAGCGCAGCGGACCGTTCACCACGACGATCTCGTCCTTAACCAGCAGGTGACGGAATTCCAGGAATGCCTCGCCGAACAAGCTGACCTCCATGCGCCCGGTATCGTCGTCCAGCACCACGCTGACGCGGTTGCCGCGCTTCCTGACGTCTACGATGAGCCCCGCGACCGTCACCTCGCGACGCGACTGCGCGTAGTCGCGCTCGCCACGCGACGTCTGCGGTGGCGGCTCGGCCGCAAGATCCGCGAGATTGCCCTCGACGAAACAGCGGGCATCGGCACGCACCGCGTGGAACGGGTGGCCCGTCAGGTAGAGGCCCAGTGCTTCCTTCTCGTTGCTGAGCAGCAACCGCTCGGGCCACTCGTCCATGTCCACCGACACGGCCGCATCGTCGGGCTCGGGCGGCGGCGCTTCGAGGCCGAACATGTCATTCTGTCCGGCTGCCTGCGCGCGTGCATGCTGATCGGCGCTCTTCAGTGCCTCCGGCACCTGGTGCATCAATGCGCGGCGCGACTGGCCGAAGTCGTCCATCGCGCCGGACTTGACCATGGCTTCGAGCGCGCGCCGGTTCACCTTGTCGTGATTGACCCGGCGACAGAATTCGGCGAGGGTGCTGAACGGTCCGTTGGCATCACGCTCGGCAATGAGGGCTTCCGCGGCCGCGCGGCCGACCCCCTTGATCGCACCGAGCCCATAGAGAATCGCCTTCTCCCCGGCGACGCTGAAGTGATAGGAAGACCGGTTGACGCTCGGCACCTCGAGCTCGAGGCCCAGCTTGCGGCAATCGTCCTTGAGGGTGACCAGGCGGTCGGTGTTGTCCAGGTCGGCGCTCATGACCGCGGCCATGAACGCGGCCGGGTAATGCGCCTTCAGGTACGCGGTCTGGTACGACAGCACCGCGTACGCCGCGGAATGAGACTTGTTGAAACCGTATCCCGCAAACTTCTCCATCAGATCGAAGATGCGCGTGGCGGTGGGCTCGGCGACGCCCCTCTCGGTCGCGCCCGATACGAAGATCTCGCGCTGCTTGGCCATCTCCTCGGGTTTCTTCTTGCCCATCGCGCGGCGCAGCAGGTCGGCGCCGCCAAGCGTATAGCCGGCCAGCACCTGCGCGATCTGCATGACCTGCTCCTGGTAGAGAATGACGCCGTAGGTTTCCTCTAGCACAGGTTTGAGGTCGGGATGCAGGTAGTCGACTTCGGCCGCGTTGGCGGAGTGCTTGCGGGCGATGAAGTCATCGACCATGCCGGACTGCAACGGCCCGGGTCGGAACAACGCTACGAGCGCGACGAGATCCCCGAACTGGTCCGGTCGCAAACGCTTGATCAGGTCGCGCATGCCACTCGACTCGAGCTGGAATACCGCCGCCGTTTGCGTGCTCTGCAGGAGCCGGAACGTCTCGGCATCGTCCATGGGGACGCGGCTGATGTCGAGCGCCGCCTCGGGGTAGGTCGCATTGACGATGCGCTCGGCCCAGTCGATGATCGTCAGCGTCTTCAGGCCTAGAAAGTCGAACTTGACGAGGCCGATGGCTTCCACGTCGTCCTTGTCGAGCTGCGTGACCATGCTGCCGCCGCCGTCTTCGCAATAGAGCGGCGCGAAATCGGTGAGCTGGTCGGGCGCGATCACGACGCCGCCGGCATGCTTGCCGGCGTTCCTGACCAGGCCCTCCAGCGATCTGGCAAGATCGATGATCGCGGTAACTTCCTCGTCGTCGCGATACATCGTGGCCAGTTCTTCCGACTGCTCCAGGGCCTTGTCCAGTGTCATGCCGATCTCGAACGGCACCAGCTTTGCGATACGGTCCACGAAGCCGTACGGCTGGCCGAGTACCCGCCCGGTATCCCGGATCACCGCCCTCGCCGCCATCGTACCGAACGTGATGATCTGCGCGACGCGATCGCGGCCGTAACGCTCGGCCACGTACTCGATGACACGATCGCGTCCTTCCATGCAGAAGTCGATATCGAAGTCCGGCATCGACACGCGCTCCGGGTTCAGGAAGCGCTCGAACAGCAGATCGTGCTCCAGCGGGTCGAGGTCCGTAATGCCCAGTACCCAGGCCACGAGAGAACCCGCTCCGGAACCCCTGCCGGGGCCCACGGGAATTTCGTTGTCGCGCGCCCAGCGGATGAAATCGGCCACGATCAGGAAGTAGCCGGGGAAACCCATGCCGCGGATGACCCCGAGCTCATTCTCGAGACGCTCCAGGTACGGGGCCCTGAACGCGTCGTGCTCGTTCCCGGGGATCTCCTGCGCCGCGAAGATCTCCTCGAGCGCCGCGTCGAGCCCGCGTCGCGCCTCGGCTTCCAGGAACTGCTCTTCCGTCTGGCCATCGGGCACCGGGAACGCGGGCAACACGCTCTGACCGAGCTTCAGGTCCAGGTTACAGCGCCGCGCGATCTCGATCGCGTTCGCGAGCGCCTCCGGAACGTCCGAGAACAGTTCGGTCATCTCCGCCGACGATCGCAGGTACTGCTGGTTGCTGTAATGCCGGGGCCGGTCCGGATCCGCAAGGCTCCGGCTATCGTGGATGCACACGCGCGCTTCGTGCGCGTGGAAGTCGTCCGCATCGATAAAGCGCACGTCATTGGTCGCGACGACCGGGACCTTCTCCTCACTGGCGATCATGAGGCTTGCCTGCACGGCTGCCTCTTCGTCACCGCGGCCCGTGCGAACGAGTTCCAGGTAGTAACGATCGCCGAAAATGCGGCGCCAGGCGGCCAGCCGCTGCCGGGCTTCGTCCGGGTGCCCGAGCATCAGCGAAAGACCAACATCGCCGTGCACGCCGCCGGACAGGGCGATCAGGCCCTCGCAGCTGGCACGGTCCAGCCATTCGCGATGAACCATCGGCTCCCCGCGAACCCGCCCTTCGAGATAGGCGCGTGACAGGATCCGGCACAGGTTGCGGTAACCGCCGTTGTCCTGGCACAGGACGATCAGCGTGAACGGACGGCCCGGATCGTCCGGATTCGCAATCCGTAGGTCCGCGCCGATGATCGGCTTGACGCCACTGGCGATGGCACGACGGTAGAACTTCACCAGTCCGAACAGGTTGTTCCTGTCCGTCATCGCAACCGCCGGCATACCGTCGGCGGCGACCCTGGGCATCAACGAGGGAATGCGCACCGTGCTGTCGACGAGTGAATACTCGGTGTGCACGTGCAGGTGCACAAACGGCGCGGCGCTCATGCTGACGCCCTCACCGGCGAGAAACTGCGTCGGTGTTCGGGACACGGACCGAGCTCCCTGAGGCGCTCGCGGTGCAGCTCGGTGCCATACCCCTTGTGGCGCGCAAACTCGTATTCGGGATACCGCGCGTGCATGGCAGTCATCATCCGGTCGCGAGCGGTCTTGGCGATGATCGAGGCCGCGCTGATGGCTTCGACTTTCGCGTCGCCACCGACGATCGCGATCCCGTCGATACGGCGGTCGCCGAACCGCAGGTCCGGCAGCCGGTTGCCGTCGACCTGCACGCTGCCGGGCGTCACCGACAGGCCGAGTATGGCGCGCCGCATCGCGAGCATGGTCGCTTCAAGGATGTTCAGCGCATCTATTTCCGCGCGGTCCGACCACGCGACAGACCAACAAAGTGCGTCATTCCTGATGGCCGTTTCCAGGGTCTCCCGGCGAGCTGCACTCAGTTTCTTGGAATCACAAAGGCCGGCAATCGGGCGCTGCGGGTGCAGGATCACGGCCGCCGCCACCACCGGTCCAGCCAGCGGTCCGCGCCCCGCCTCGTCGACACCGGCGATGAGCCCGGTCAGGAAATCTGCTTGCAACGGCTGCATGATCGGTTCGCGGGCCCGGCTATCCCTGTTCTATGAGGCTTATCAGCGCGTCGGCGGCGCGCGCATCGGAGTTCATCGCCAATTCACTCCGCAGTTTAGCAAATCTGTCCCTGATGGCAGCGCACCTGCCGGGATCGCGGAGCAGGTCGACGACCTCGTCCGCAATCGCATCCGGCTGCGCGTCACCCTGGATGAACTCTGGGACGAGGGTCTCACCCGTCAACAGGTTGGGCAGGGTGAACCGGTTCACCTTCAACAGCCCGAAAAGCTTGACGATGAGCGCGGTCAGTGGCGAGACGCGGTACGCAGCCACGGTGGGTTTGCCAAGCAGCGCCGACTCCAGGGCCGCCGTGCCCGACGCAAGCACGACGATTTCGGCGGCCGACATGGCCTCGATCGAGTGGCCGTCGACGATGGTAAAACGATCGGCGACAGAATGCTGCTGCAGGGATGCCTCGATGACCGGCCGCAACTTCGGCGCGGCGACCGGCGTAACGAAATGCACACCCTCCTCGCGTGCCGCGACATTCGCTGCCGCGGCGGCGAAGATCGGTGCAAGCCGAGTCACCTCGCTGCCGCGGCTCCCCGGCAGGATAGCGATGACCCGGCGATCCACCGGCAACCCGAGACCGGCGCGCACCGCGGCAACGTCGATCTCGGGCGACAGCGAGTCAGCCTTGGGATGTCCGACGAACACGGCGCCGATCCCGTGCTGTTCGTACAGCGCAGGTTCGAAGGGCAGGATACAGATGACACAATCGGCCGCCTTGCGGATCTTGCGCACACGTCCCGCGCGCCAGGCCCAGATCGAAGGACTCACGTAATGCATGGTGCGGATGCCCGACGCTTTCAGCGCGGCTTCCACGCCCAGGTTGAAGTCCGGCGCATCGATTCCGACGAAGACGTCGGGCGGCGATTCCCGCCACCGCGAAATCAGCAAACGACGCAAGCGCAACAGCCGTGGCAGGTGCTTCAGCGGCTCGACGACGCCCATGACGGCGAGCTCTTCCGCATCGGCCCAGCGCTGGCAGCCGGCCGCCACCATTTCCGGACCCGCGACGCCCTCGAACACGGCGTCTGGAATACGCTTTCTTACGGCTGCAATAAGACCAGCGCCAAGCAGGTCACCCGACGATTCGCCAGCAACCAGTCCGACGCGCAGGGGCACGGGTTCAGACCGGGCTAACGGATGATGCCGCGCTCGGAAGCGCGCAGCGATTCGAGGAAGACCACGAGCTCGGGCTGCGACGCGCTGAGTGTCTCGATCTCAGCCATGGCTTCGGCGAGTTTCAGCCCCTTGCGGTAGACGAGCCGATACGCGTTCTTGATGTTGCGGATCTGATCGTCGCTGAACTCTCGGCGCTTTAGGCCTTCGCTATTGATGCCGCGTGGCACACCGGGCTGACCCGAAACCATCGTGTAGGCCGGCACGTCGCGGTTGACGCCCGAGTACATGCCGAGGAACGCGTGCGCGCCGACTTTCGTAAACTGGTGAGCGCCGGAGAAACCGCCGAAGATGACCCAGTCGCCGACGTGAACGTGGCCCGCCAACGTCACGTTGTTGGCCATGATCGTCTTGTTGCCCACGACGCAGTCGTGCGCGATGTGCACGTAGGCCATGATCCAGTTGTCGTCGCCGAGCACCGTGTGGCCGATGTCCTGGGTAGTCCCTCGACTGATGGTGCAGAACTCGCGGATGGTGTTGCGGTCACCGATCGTGAGCCGCGTCGGTTCGTCCCGGTATTTCTTGTCCTGCGGGTCGTCGCCGATAGACGCGAACTGGTAGATATGGTTATCGTGCCCGATCTCCGTGGGACCGTTGATCACGACGTGGCTGTCGATGCGCGTACCGCTCTCTATGGACACCTGCTCCCCGATGATCGTGTACGGACCGATCTCGACGTCAGCTGCGATGTTCGCACTGTCGGAGATGATCGCCGTCGGGTGAATACTGCCGCTCATCGTTTCTTAGTCACCGGCTTTTTCCAGTTTGTTGACCCGCTCGATCAGCTGCTCCAGTCGACGGAACCGAGCGACCTTGCGGTTCCACTCCCTGACGGGCTCGGCGGTGAAGGTGCCAGCGTAAACTCCCGGCTCCGTGATGTCCTTGGAAATTACGGCTTTACCGCCTACAACGACGTCGTCGCAGACCCTGATATGGCCAACGATCCCTGACTGCCCGGCAAGCATGCAGCGCTTTCCGACGATCGCGCTGCCCGATATGCCGCTCATACCGGCCACGGCGGTATGAGCTCCGATGTGCACGTTGTGGCCGATGTGGCACAGATTATCGATTCGCACGCCGTCCTCGATCACGGTGTCTTCGATCGCGCCGCAATCGACCGTCGTGTTCGCGCCGATCTCCACGTCGTTGCCGATACGGACACCTCCTAGCTGCGGCACCTTGACCCAGCCTTCGGGCGTCATTGCGTTACCGAAGCCGTCGGAACCGATGACCGCGCCCGGGTGGAGAATGCCGCGCATACCCAGCGTTACATCGCGAACCAGGGTAACGCTGGCGACCAGGCGACAATCGTCAGCCACCTTGCAGTCCGGCCCGATGACACTGCCGGGTCCGACGTAGACGTTATCACCGATCGTCGATCGATCGCCGATGCTGACATTCGCGGCGACATGCGCCGACGGGGATATCTCTGCGGTCGCGGCAATCACGGCCGATGCGGCAATACCCGGAGCGTAACGCGGCGGCGGATGAATAACCGCGGCCATTTTCGCGTAATCCGCGTACGGGTTGTCGCTGATCAGCGAAGCGGTCGGTGAATCCGCCGCGTCTTCCGCACGCAGCACAACGGCCGCCGCGCTCGTTGCGGCGAGTTGCTTGCGGAATTTCGGATTGGACAGAAAGCTAAGCGATGCGCCGCCCGCATTGTGCAGGCCCGCGACGTTGTCAATGGTGATGTCGGGATCACCGACGAGCTCGCAGTCGAATTGTGCCGCGAGTTCTCCGAGCTTGATCGGCATCAGCCTGGCAAGCGCTTCCGCTGCAGGGCAACGCCTCAGCGTGCGCCCTGCGCCTGGAAATTGGCTTCTATGGCACGAAGAACTTCTTCCGTGATGTTCACGGCCGTACTCGCGAACAGGACACCGTCACCGACGATGAGGTCGTACCCCTGCGCCTGCGCATAATCCTGCACTTCCTTCAGCAGCCCGCGCTGCAGGTTGCCGAGTTCTTCGTTCTGCCGCAGTTCCAGATCCTCCCGGAACTCCTGCTGCAGGCGCGCAACGTCGCGCTGCAAATCCCGCAGGTTCTTCTCGGCATTACGGCGCTCGGTCTCACCCATCACCGCGACGTCCTTCTGGATCTTCGCCGTCAGGTCTTCGAGTTCTTTTTGTTTCGCGAGGAATTCCCGCTGGCGGGGCGCGAACTCTTCCTGAAGCGAGTCCATAACCGCCTTGGTCTGGGGTGCACGGTCCAACAGCACAGGTACGTTGACCACACCGATCTTTACTTCCTGCGCGGCGACCGGCAATGCAAATACGAAGACGACCGCAATGCCCGCAGCCACTCTAAGCAGGTTTCGCTTGATAAAACTCATATAAGTGTCCATTCCTTAAAATGCCTGACCAATGGAGAACTGGAATCTTTCCACCTGGTCTCCGAAATACCTGTCGTTGCCAGCGTAGTTATTGAGCGGATAGGCGTAGCTGAACCTGAACAAGCCCATCGGCGCCAGCCACTCTACTCCTACTCCGACCGAAGCACGAAGCTCGTCAAACTCGGGCTTGTACTCGATCGGACTGCCGAGCTTGTCGGTAAAGTCCACCTCGCCTGTATTGAATACGTTACCGACGTCGTAAAATACCGCCGCACGCGCCTGGCTGGCCCACTTTTCAGGCAATGGAATTATAAGCTCTAACTGACTGGCAACCAAGACATTTCCGCCATACGGGTTGCCGAAACTGTCGCGTGGACCGAGCCAGGACTCCCGAAAGCCGCGTACGGAACCGGGCCCGCCTCCGAAGAACTGCTTGTACGGCGGTAGTGCGGTCGTATCCCCGACTGCTTCGCCCATCGCAGATTCCAGGTTGTAGCGCAATACGAAGCCACGCCACAGCGGCCAGTATACCGTCGCGTTGTAGCGCGCCGTATAGTACTCGACCTCACTGCCGGGGACCGTGCCGGACACAAACAGCTGATGCCGCATGCCGCGGGTGGCAAACAGTGCCCGGTTGCGGCTGTCGTACGTCCACCCGGCAATCAGCTCGAAGGCGTCGAATTCGGTGCCAAAGAAAATGATGCCGCCGCCGATATCCTGGACAAACGGATTACCGTTATTCGCAACCCAGTCCTGCGACTGCTGGGTACTGGATGTCGACGACAGCAATTCCGATCGCTGGTACGCAAGCCCGAAGGACAGCGACTGGAATTCGCTGATCGGGTAACCGTAGTCGATCGAAGCGCCTGCTGTCGTGGTCGAAAAGTCCGACGCACCGGATGTGAATTGCGTGATGTCGCGAAAGTTGAGGCTGATCGTACGACGCACGCCGTCCATGGTCCTGTACGGGTCGGTGTGGGACAGGTTGTAGAACTTGGAGAAGCGCCCGGTCGACAGCTCCAGCGCAACGCGATTACCCGTACCCAGGAAGTTCGTATGCACGATGCTGCCGTTCAGCAGCAGCTTCTGTGATTCCGAGTAGCCGATACCGCCGGAAAACTGCCCGGGCATGCGGTATTCCATGTTGAAGTCGATGTCCACGAGATCCGGACTGCCGGGCACGGGAATCGTCTCGGAATCAACGTTCGGCTCGACGTACGGCAGGCGCTGCAGGCGGAACTTCGACCGGTCGATCAGTACATTCGAAAGATACGCGCCCTCCATCTGGCGGAGTTCGCGGCGCAGTACCTCGTCGTCGACTTCGTCGATACCCTTGAAGTTGATGCGCCGCACGTAGACGCGGCTCTTCGGATCGACATAAAAAGTAATCTCTGCCGTCTTGTTCTCGTGATCGAGTTCCGGCACCGGCTCGATCTCCGCATTGGCGTAGCCCTGTTCGCCCAGCCGCAGCGACATGAATTCGGCGGACTGCGTCAGCAGACCGAGATTGAAGATCGAACCCGGCCGCGCGAGTACCATCGCGCGCAGGTAAGCCTCGGGCACGACCATGTCGCCGACGAGTTTGACGTCCGAGATTGTGTACTTGTCGCCTTCGTTGATCGTGATCGTGACGAAGATGTCTTTCTTGTTCGGCGAAATCGCAACCTGGGTCGACTCGATCTTGAAGTTTGCATAGCCGCGATCCATGTAGAACGATCGCAGCGTTTCCAGGTCACCTTCCAGACCCTGCTTTTCGTAGCGATCGTCCTGGCGCAGCCACGACAGCCAGTTGGCGGTGTCGAGGTTGAAGTCATCGCGTATCTCGGCCTCGTCGAAAGACTCGTTGCCGACTATGTTGACCTGCCTGATCTTGGCGCGGTCGCCTTCCTTGACGTCAATCTTGATGCGCACGGTGTTGTTTGGCCGTTCTTCGACCGTCGTGTCGACCTGCACACCGTACTTGCCGCGATCGTAGTATTGCTCACGCATGAACATTGCGACGTTATCGAGCGTCGAGCGGTCGAACGTCCGTCCCTTTGCGAGACCGACGCCACGGAGGGATTCCATGAGGTCCTCCGTCTTGATGTCCTTGTTGCCCTCGATCTCGAAACTCTCGATCGACGGCCGCTCCTTCACCGCGATGATCAGCGAATCGCCGTCCCGGCGCATTTCGATATCGTCGAACAGGCCCTGCGTATAGAGCGCACGGACCGCCTCGCGAATCCGCATGTCGTCGACGGTGTCACCAATATTGATTGGCAGGTAGTTGAATACCGTGCCCTCGGAAATCCGCTGCAGCCCCTCGACACGCATGTCCTTAACGACAAACGGGGCGAAATCCGCGAGAGCAGGCAATGACGAGAGCGCGAGCAGCAGCCCGAGAACCACGCCGCGCCGGCTCCTCTGCAACGATCTTCCTTTACCTGTCATGCCTGGCATCCGGGTACCGAATCATCCACCGAAAATTCTCGCAAGATCATTATAGAAAGCGAAGCTCATCAGCAGGATCAGCGCGAATATACCAATCTGCTGGCCTACGACCTGTGCACGCTCGGACAACGGGCTGCCCTTGAGCCCCTCGATGCTCTGGTAGACGATCTGGCCGCCATCCAGCACCGGGATCGGCAGCAGGTTGAGAACACCGAGGCTGATACTGACGATCGCGAGAAAGCCCAGGAAGTAGTCCAGCCCGCGCTCCGCGGATTCGCCGGCGAACTGCGCGATATTGATCGGCCCGCTGATGTTCTTGATGGATACGTCTCCGGTCACCATGCGGCCGAGCATCCGCAGCGTAAACACGGTCGACGACCAGGTCCGCGTCATGGCCTGGTCGAGGGACTCGACGGGCCCGTAACGCCGCTGGTAGTAGAACTCGCTGAAATCTCCACTATGCGCAACGCCCAGGCGCCCGCGTACCTCGCCATCGACGCGCTGCTCCTGGATCACGAGGCTCGTCGACAGCCTTTGTCCATCTCTTACATAGTCGATCGACACCCGCTGATTCGCACGCGGCTGTACCGCCTCAACGAGGTCTCCAAAGTCCCGGATCGGCGCGCCGTCGATCCCGACGATGCGGTCGCCGGGCTCGAGGCCCGCGGCCTTCGCAGGGCCATCATCTTCCACGCGGCCGATGTCGGCCGGCAGATCGCCGGCGCCGAAGGGCCGGAAACCGAGCCCCTCGAACAGCATGCCGGGCTCCGTCAGGCGCCGCGCATCGGCGCCCACGTCTATCGTAGCCTCGCGCTGCCAGCCGTCCTCGGTCTCCAGTGTCAGCGGCACGCGGCCGTCCGAAACCATCTGGTCCAGCATGGCGACGAGCGCCGATTCCCAGTCCGCGGTCTCGACGTCTCCCACCGCGACGATGCGGTCGCCCTGCTCCAGCCCGGCCTCGGCGGCATAGGAACCCGGGTCCACTGCGCCGACCGCCGGCACCAACGTCGGAATGCCGTACAGGAACAGCGCCCAGTAGGCGACGATGGCGAACAGGAAATTGAACGCCGGTCCGGCCAGCAACACGGCAATGCGCTGCGGCACCGGCCGCTGGTTGAATGCACGCCCCTCGTCTGCCTCGGGAATGGGTCCCTCGCGGGTGTCGAGAAAGCGGACGTAACCGCCGAGCGGGATCGCCGAGATGCAGTATTCCGTGCGGTCCTTGCCGCCGATACGCATCCAGATCGGTTTGCCGAAGCCGATCGAGAAGCGCAGCACCTTCATCCCCGTCCAGCGACCCACGATGTAGTGGCCGTACTCGTGAACCGCCACCAGCACGCTGATGGCGACGACGAAAGCGAGCACGCTGCCGAGAGCACTACCCATGCGATTGAGTTTTCCTGTTTGAAATCAAAAGGTTATATCTACGGCCGCGGCCGAGCTCCAGCCGCATCGCAGTTACCTCGTATAGTGGACTTTCGCAGAACCCGGGGGTTCCCGCCAGTATTGCGGCGAGCATGGCGGATTGCGAATGAACCCGTGCTGAACCGTGCATCACTGCAGGCCCGCCCAGCCGATGCCGAGCGCGAACAACGGCGCCGCCGCGGCCACGCTGTCCACACGGTCGAGAATGCCGCCGTGGCCGGGAAAAATGGCCCCGCTGTCCTTGAGCCCCGCCGTACGCTTGAACATGCTGACCGTAAGATCGCCCACGATGGAGGCGCAGGCGACGGCGAGACAGAAGGGCACCAGCACGGCGATGCGTACGTCGAACAGGTACGCACCCGCGACCGCGAGAGCAGCAACGGCGACAAGCCCTCCGATGACGCCTTCCCAGGTCTTTCCCGGACTGATCTTCGGTGCGAGCTTGACGCGTCCGAAGGCCTTGCCGGCGACGAACGCCCCGGTATCGGCAGCCCAGACGATCAGCAAGGCACCGAGCAGTACGGTCGGGCTTGCGAGGTACAGCACGACAAGTGCCTTGTACAGCGGCAGCAGCACGAGCGCCCCCGCAATCCAGCGCACCGCGCCGGGGATAGGGGTCGGGTAGAACAGCGTCCACAGGAGTGCGCCCACCCACCAGGCCAGGGCCAACTGGAACAGCAGCCCGTCAATCTGCGGGGCGAACCAGGTGACGAGCCCCATCAGTATCGCGATCAGGGCGACGTACCCCGCCCTGAGCGGCATCGACTGCGAGCCCAGGAATCCGGACCACTCCCACGCGCCCAACAGGATGACCGCCGCGACGACGACCTGCGCCACGGCCTGCGGCAGCACGAACAGCACCAGCAACAGCGCGGCGACAGCGATGACCGCCGTTATGATGCGCTCTTTCAACATTTCACCGCCTCGAGTTGCTCGCCTGTGTGCCCGTAGCGCCGCTGGCGCTGCGCGTAGTGCGCGAGGGCGGCCTCGAAGTCGGCGGCGCCGAAATCAGGCCACAGCACGTCGGTGAACCACAGCTCGGCGTAGGCCAGGTTCCAGAGCAGGAAATTGCTGATGCGCTGCTCGCCGCCGGTGCGGATGAGCAGGTCCGGGTCGGGCGCCGCAGCGAGCTGCAGCCCTGCCGCATAGGTGGCCTCATCGATGGCTGAAGCATCGATCTCGCCCGACGCCACGCGCGCAGCGACCGTACGCGCAGCCTCGACGATATCCCAGCGTCCGCCGTAGGCCACGGCGACCTGCAGGCGCAGGCCGGTGTTATCCGCCGTCAGCGCCTCCGCGTTTTCGATCTTCTCGATCAGCTTGGCGTCGAGGCGCTCGCGTTCGCCGATGAACCGCAGGCGGACGTTGTTCTTGTGGAGTTCCGCCATTTCGCGTCGCAGTGCCTCGAGGAACAGCGACATCAGCATCCCGACTTCCTCGTCGGGACGCCGCCAGTTCTCGCTGCTGAAAGCGAACAGCGTCAGGTATTCGACGCCGTGTTTCGCGGAATTCTCGACGATCGCCCGCACCGACTTGACGCCCGCGCGATGGCCCGCGTGGCGCGGCAGCGAACGCTTACGCGCCCAGCGGCCGTTGCCGTCCATGATGACGGCGACATGTCGCGGTACGGGCGATTGCGCCGTTGCTGTCGGTTCGGATCCGGACACTCAGACTTCCATGAGCTCGCTTTCTTTTTCCGCCAGCGTCTGGTCGATCTCCGCGATGTACTTGTCCGTGATGGTCTGGATTTCCTCTTCGGCGCGGCGCTCGTCGTCTTCGCCGATCATCTTTTCCTTGAGGAGTTCCTTGATGTCGTGAATGGCGTCACGGCGGATGTTGCGGATGGCGATCCGGCCGCCTTCGGCCTCGTTGCGCACGACCCGGATCATGTCCTTGCGCCGTTCTTCGGTGAGCGGCGGCAACGGTACGCGGATGACCGTGCCGGCGGTCGCCGGGTTCAGGCCGAGGTCTGAAGTCATGATGGCCTTTTCGATCTTGGCGACCATGTCCTTTTCCCACGGCGTCACCGTCAGCGTGCGCGAATCCTCGACGCCCACGTTGGAGACCTGGTTGAGCGGCACCTCGCTGCCGTAATACTCGACCGTTACGTGATCGAGGAGACTCGTATGCGCGCGCCCGGTGCGGATCTTCGTCAGATCCTGGCGCAGCGATGCCACGCTTTTCGACATTCGTGAACTGGCGTCTTTCTTGATTTCTTCCAACACGTCTTTGCCCTCAGTGTCTTGTCGGCCCGGCTGCCTATGCGGTAACCAGGGTACCGACGCTGTCGCCCGTCATCGCCTGCACCAGCGCATTCGCGCGCGTCAGATCGAAGACCCGCAGCGGCAGCTCGTTGTCACGGCACATCACTACGGCGGTCGCGTCCATGACCAGCAGCTTGTCGGCTAGCAGCTGGTCGAACGAGACCGTCTCGTAACGCTTTGCGCCCGGGTTCGTCACCGGATCCGAATCGTACACGCCGTCGACCTTGGTGGCTTTGAGCAGAATGTCCGCGCCGATCTCGATGGCGCGCAGGCTCGCAGCCGTGTCAGTCGTGAAGAACGGGTTGCCGGTACCCGCCGCGAGGATGACGACCCTGCCCTTTTCGAGATGCCTGGTCGCCCGGCGACGGATGTAGTCCTCGCAGACGTCGTGAATCTGCAGCGCCGACATCACACGCGCATACACGTCGAGAGACTCCAGCGCATCCTGCAGGGCCAGCGCGTTCATGACCGTTGCAAGCATGCCCATGTAATCGCCGGTAACGCGGTCCATGCCGGCACCGGCGAGACCGGCGCCGCGGAAAATATTGCCACCGCCGACGACGATGGCGATTTCCACACCGTGTTTCCTCGCGGTCGCGATTTCGTTGGCAATGCGCTTGATGGTCCTGGGCTCGATGCCGTAATCCAGTTCGCCCATCAGCGCCTCGCCGCTCAGTTTGAGCAGTACGCGACGGTATGGAACCTCGGTGTCACCCATGTACAAGCCTTTTCGTCGTTATTTTCCGGGCCGCTTCCCGGCGGCCGTAGATTCTAGCGCATTAGGCGATGGCAATCTCTTCAAATCAAGGAGTTAGAGTCGAACAGCCTGCCGGGTCTCAGCCCTTGTTCTTCGCGTCTTCAATCTGCTTCATCACCTCGTCAGCGAAGTTCTCCTGCTTTTTCTCGATGCCCTCGCCGACCTCGAAGCGTACGAACGACGTGACCTTCGCGCCCGCCTTGCCCAGCAGCTTGCCGACGCTGATCTTGTCGTCCTTGACGAACGGCTGGCCGACGAGCGTGATTTCCTTGAGGAACTTGGCCACCCGGCCGGACACCATCTTCTCGACGATCTCGGGCGGCTTGCCGGACTCGGCTGCCTGTTCGGCGTAGATACGCCGCTCGCGCTCCAGCGTCTCCGCGGGAACACCGCTCTCGTCGATGCAGGTCGGGTTGATCGCGGCGACGTGCATTGCGATGTCGCGCGCCAGTTCCTCGTCGCCGCCCTCGAGCGCCACCGCGGCGCCGATTTTCGCGCCGTGCGTGTAGAGGCCGAGCGTGCCGTCAGACGTCACCGACGCGATACGGCGCACGGAAATGTTCTCCCCGACCTTCGCGATCAGGTCCGTGCGCGCCTGCTCGACGCTGCGGCCGTCGGCGAGCTTCTCGTTCGCAAACGCCTCTACGTCCGTCCTTCCCGATGCCAGCGCAGCGTCCGCGACAGCCTCGGCGAAAGCGATGAAGTTTTCATCCTTGGCGACGAAATCCGTTTCCGAGTTCACTTCGACCATGACGGCCTTGCCGCCATCGGCCTTGATAACGATGCGTCCGTCGGCCGCGACACGGCCGGCCTTCTTGTCAGCCTTGGCCTGGCCGGACTTACGCAGCAGCTCCGCAGCCGCTTCCATATCGCCGCTCGTCTCGACGAGCGCTTTCTTGCACTCCATCATGCCGGCGCCGGTGCGCTCGCGCAGCTCTTTCACCATGGATGCACTGATTGACATCACTGTACCTCTTGATCTTTGACTATCTGTTCGTCGTAGCGGCAGAACGGCTCAATCACTGTCTCCAGCGTCATCCGCCTTATCCGCTGATTTGGCAGCAGCCTTCTTCGCCGTCTTCTTGGCCGCCTTTTTCGCCGTCTTCTTGGCCGCTTTCTTCTTCGCTACCTTCTTCTTTGCGGGCGCCTCCTCGGCACCCTCCGTGGCAGCGTCTTTCACTTCGGGCTCGGCCTTCTCGGCAGGAGCGTCTTTCGCAGGCTTCTCGACTGCGGCGTCCTTTGCGGGCTCTTCGGCGACCGGCGCTTCCTCAGCAACAGCCTTTTCAGCCGGTGCGGCCTCTTTAGCCACTGCGGTTTCTTCGGCGGGTGCCGCCTGTTCCGCTGCGGCCTCGGTTTCGAGCTTCTTCACCGGGGCTTTCTTCTTCACGGCAGGCTTGCGAGCCGGCTTCTTCGCACCCTTTTTCCGACGATCGGACGCCTTCTTGACATTGCCTTCCGCGTCGAGTTCGACGAACTCATCCTCACCGAGCGCGACCTCGGGCAGCGACGCCCTGCCCTCGATGACAGCATCGGCGACCAGCGCGGCGTAAAGATCGATCGCGCGCATGGCATCGTCGTTTCCGGGAATGATGTAGTCGACGCCATCCGGCGAACAGTTCGTGTCAACGACCGCGACGACGGGGATACCGAGCTTCTTGGCTTCACGTATCGCGATATCCTCGTGCTCGACGTCGACGACGAACATGACGTCCGGCAGGGACTTCATTTCCTTGATGCCGCCGAGGCTCTTCTCGAGCTTCTCCTGTTCGCGGCTGAGCCCGAGAATCTCCTTCTTCGTGAGGCCCTCGAAGCCGCCTTCCGCGGCCATTTCCTCGAGCGTCATCAGGCGCTTGACCGACTGGCGAATGGTCTTGTAGTTGGTCAGCATGCCGCCGAGCCAGCGCTGGCTCACGAACGGCATTTCGCAGCGCACCGCGTGCTTGCGGACCGAGTCACGCGCCGCACGCTTGGTGCCGACGAAGAGCACCTTGCCGCCGTCCGCGACCGTCGCCTTGACAAAGGCATACGCCTCGCGAGCCATCGGCAGGCTCTTCTCGAGATTGATGATGTGGATCTTGTTGCGTTCGCCGAAGATGTAGGGAGCCATCTTCGGATTCCAGTAGCGGGTCTGGTGCCCAAAATGCACGCCAGCCTCTAGCATCTGGCGCATGGTTACGTCTGCCATTTCTATTCTCCGGGTTAAGCCTCCGCATACCCCGTCGCCCAACCCCTTTTTTGGTGGGGCACCCAGTGCGACGTGACGGTATGCGTGTGGATTGATTGCCTCTGGGGCGCGCGCTTTATACCATAGCCCGTCGCCGCCAACAACGCGTATCCGAAGCAAAATCGCGCCCGGCGGCGCTGATTCCTGAAACGACCAAATCCTTATGACCGTAACGATCAAAACTGCCGACGAGCAGGACAAGATGCGAGTTGCCGGCCGCCTGGCCGCTGATGTCCTTGACATGATCGGAGATTATGTCAAACCCGGCGTCACCACGGGGGAACTGGACCGCATCTGCCACGACTACATAACCGGGGTGCAGGACGCGATCCCTGCCCCGCTCAACTACCGCGGCTTCCCGAAGTCGATCTGCACCTCCGTCAATCACGTGGTCTGCCACGGCATACCCGGCGACCGCAGGCTGAAGGCCGGGGACGCGGTCAATATCGACGTCACCGTCATCAAGGACGGGTTCCACGGCGATACCAGCCGCATGTTTTTCGTCGGCAAGCCCGGAATCCAGGCACAACGCCTGGCCGAGGTGGCATTCGAGGCCATGTGGCTCGGCATCGAGCAGCTGGCACCGGGTAAGCACCTCGGTGACGTTGGCGCCGCCGTGCAGCACCACGTGGAGAAGAACCGCTTCGCCGTCGTGCGCGAGTACTGTGGCCACGGCATCGGGCGGGTATTCCACGAGGACCCGCAGGTCCTGCACTACGGCACCCCGGGGACGGGCATGGAATTGCGCGCCGGCATGACGTTGACCGTGGAGCCGATGGTCAACGCCGGCAAGCCGGCGGTGAAGCTGCTGCCGGACGGCTGGACCGTGGTGACCAAGGACCACAGCCTCTCCGCGCAGTGGGAACACACGGTCCTCGTTACCGAGACGGGCCACGAGGTGCTGACACTCGGTGCAGACGCACGCTAAAAGCAAAGCATTGCTGGCCGCGACCGATGCCGAACTGAAGGCCCGGTTCCTGGCCGGCGATTCCGTCGTCGACCTGGTCCACGATCGCGCGGCGGCCATCGACGACCTGCTCCGGGACCTGTGGCATACGCACCTGGGCGGGCTCTCCGGGGACATGGCACTGGTGGCGGTCGGCGGCTATGGCCGGGGGGAACTGCACCCCTGCTCCGACGTCGACATCATGCTGCTGCTGCCGGATACGATCGATGCGGACGCCGAGCAGGCCCTGTCGGGTTTCATCACGTCGCTCTGGGATGTCGGCCTGGAGATCGGGCACAGCGTCCGCACCGTCCGGCAATGCGTCGAACAGGCCACGGCAGACCTGACCGTGGCAACGACGCTGATGGAAGCGCGGCGGATCGCCGGCCCGCAGGAACTGTTCGACGCGATGCAGGAAGCGGTAGGCCCGGACCGCATCTGGTCATCCCAGGATTTCTTCGCCGAAAAGCGCCGCGAGCAAATCGAGCGTCACCATCGCTATCACGACACCGGCTACAACCTGGAACCCAACGTCAAGGGCAGCCCCGGGGGGCTGCGCGACATCCAGATGATTGGCTGGGTCGCAAAGCGTCATTTCGGCGTACGGACCCTCGACGAACTCGTCGCACACAAGTTCCTGTCACCGGGACAGCTGCGGCGGCTCAAGAATGGCCAGGCGTTCCTGTGGCGCGTCCGCTTTGCGCTGCATATCCTCACGGGCCGCGCCGAAGACCGGCTGCTGTTCGACCACCAGGTCAGGATCGCGCAGATGCTCGGTTACGAGGACGCGAGCTACACGCTCGCCGTCGAGCAGTTCATGCAGCGCTATTACCGCACGGTCATGGCCCTGTCGCGACTCAACGAAATGCTGCTGCAGCTGTTCGAAGAAGCGATCCTGATGGACCCCGACGCGCCCCCGGAACCACTGAATACCCGCTTCCAGGTAAAGAACGGCTACCTGCAGACCGTCGATGAGAACGTCTTCCATGACGAGCCGTCGGCGCTTCTCGAGCTGTTCCTGCTGCTGCAGCAAAACCCCGACATCCGCGGTGTCAGCGCCTGGACGATCGGCCTGATACGGCGCAACCTGTACCTGATCGACGAGGAGTTCCGGCAGAACCCGCGCAACCACCGGCTGTTCCTGTCGATTCTGCGCGCCGAGGCCGGCGTCACCCACGAACTCCGGCGAATGAACCTGTACGGGGTTCTCGGGCTGTACATCCCGTCTTTCGGCCGCATCGTTGGCCGCATGCAGTACGACCTGTTCCACACCTACACGGTCGACGAGCACACGCTGTTCGTGGTCAGCAACCTGCGGCGCTTCGCCCTCACCCGCTTCGATCACGAGTTTCCGCACTGCAGCCGCATCATGCAGTCTATCGAGAAGCCTGAAATCGCCTACCTGTCCGGCCTGTTCCACGATATCGCCAAGGGCCGCGGCGGCGATCATTCCGAGCTCGGCGCCGTGGACGCCGAGGCGTTTTGCCTCGAACACGGCATGAGCCCCTATGAGGCCCGTACCGTGGCCTGGCTCGTCCTGCATCACCTGGCGTTGTCGACGACCGCACAGAAGCGCGATATCGGCGATCCCGACGTGATCAACGAATTTGCCGCCCACGTCGGCGACCAGATGCATCTTGATTATCTCTACGTGCTGACCGTCGCCGACGTACGCGGCACGAACCCGAAACTCTGGAATTCCTGGAAGGCTTCGCTGTTCCGCGACCTCTATGAACTCACCTCGCGGGCGCTGCGCCGCGGCCTGGAAAACCCGATCGACGCCGACCAGCTCATTCTCGAGAAACAGACGCGAGCGCGCGAGCGCCTGCACAAGGCCGGCGTCGGTGACGAACGCATCGACGCTGTCTGGCAACTGATGAACGATCGCTACTTCCTGCGGCACCGGAGCAACGAGATTGCCTGGCACACCGAGTGGCTGGCGGACTCCGACACCGCCTCCGATATTGGCCTTGTGGACGTTCGCAGGCAGGCGGACGGGGATCGCGTCGAGGCCGTGCTGTACACGCCGCGCAGCAAGCACACGTTTGCGCATGCGACCGCCGTCCTCGACGAGCTGGGCATGACGATCGTGGACTCGAGGGTCGTCCCCCTGCGAAACAACTACAGCCTGGACTCCTTCGTCTTCATGGAGCTCGACAAGCGCACGGAACTCGATGAGTCCCGCATGAGCAAGATACGTCGCTCGCTGACGCGGGTGCTGACCGCGAACGACGACGACATTGCCAAGGTGACGCGCACCGTCCCCCGCCAGGCAAGGATGTTCAACACCAAGACCGAGGTCGAATTCAGTCCGGGTACGACGCGCGGCCTCACGGTCATGGAGCTCGATGCGGCGGATCGGCCCGGGCTGCTCAGCAAGATCGGCAAGGTCTTCATCGACGAGGGCATCGACATCGACGCCGCCAAGATCATGACCATCGGCGAGCGCGCGGAAGACGTTTTCTACATCAGCGACGAATCGGGCAATCCGCTCGGAGAAGAGGCAAAATCCCGCTTGCGTGACGCATTGATCCGCGAGATCGACGAGAACAGCGCGAGCAGCTAATTACGGGCAATACGGATACCGACATGACTGACCTCATTGACATCGTCGAACGCGGTTTCGAGCGCGGCGGCAGGATGGAAAGCGAAGCGCAGCAGCGCAAGCTGGCGAATGCTGTGGACACCGCGATCGCCATGCTCGATTCCGGCGAAGCACGCGTCGCGGAAAAGACCGATGCCGGCTGGCATGTGCATCAGTGGCTGAAGAAAGCAGTGCTGCTGTCTTTCCGGCTCAAGGGCAACACGGTGATCGAAGGCGGACACTCGCGTTTCTACGACAAGGTGCCGTTGAAGTACGCAGACTATGACGAAAGCCGTTTCGCCGCCGACGGCGTGCGCGTCGTTCCGGACGCGATCGTGCGGCGCGGCGCTTATGTCGCTCCGGATGTCGTCCTGATGCCCAGCTACGTGAACATCGGCGCCAATATCGACAGCGGCACGATGGTGGACACCTGGGCGACCGTGGGCAGCTGCGCGCAGATCGGCAAGAACGTGCACCTGTCGGGCGGCGTCGGCATCGGCGGCGTGCTGGAACCCGTACAGGCGGGCCCGACGATCATCGAGGACGACTGCTTTATCGGCGCGCGTTCGGAAGTGGTCGAGGGCGTCATCGTCGAAAAGGGTTCGGTGCTGTCGATGGGCGTCTACATCGGGCAGAGTACGCGCATCTACGATCGCGAGTCCGGCGAAGTCAGCTACGGGCGCATACCCGCCGGCTCGGTCGTGGTTCCCGGCAACCTGCCATCGAAAGACGGCAAGTACTCCCTCTACTGCGCCGTGATCGTGAAGCGCGTCGACGCCAAGACCCGCGCCAAGACGGGACTGAACGAACTCTTGCGAAACGCCGAAGACGAGCTGTTGCGAGGCCCGAAATAGACAAGGAGGCCGCAATGCTTACCGTCTACGGCATCAAGAGCTGCGATACCTGCCGGCGCGCACGGAAGTTTCTCGAATCGCGGAACATCGAGTTCCGGTTCCACGACCTGCGCGAGGACGGCCTCGACATCCAGATGCTCGAGCGCTGGTCGGCGCGCATCGACTGGGAACGCCTGCTGAACAGGAAAAGCCTGACCTGGCGAAAAATACCGGAAGCCGACCGCAATGACATGACGAAGGACCGCGCCTTCGCCTCGATGCTGGATCAACCGACGCTCGTTAAGCGGCCGGTGCTCGAACACCCGTCGTTTTTCGCGGTGGGGTTTTCCGAAAAACGATTCACCGATTTTCTCGAAAAGACCGGCTAACGGCCGGCCTCCGCTCAGCCGATGCGGCCGGTGATGTAATCTTCGGTCAGCTTGTGCCGGGGGTTGGTGAAGATCCTGTCGGTTTCGTCCACTTCCACGAGGCGCCCGAGGTGGAAGTACGCCACGCGCTGCGACACGCGGGCCGCCTGCTGCATCGAATGCGTCACGATGACGATCGCGTAGTCGCGCGACAGCTCGTCGATCAGGTCCTCGATGCGGGCCGTGGCGATGGGATCGAGCGCGGAACAGGGTTCGTCCATCAGGATCACTTCCGGATTGACCGCGATGGTGCGCGCGATGCAGAGCCGCTGCTGCTGGCCACCCGACAGGCCGGTGCCTGGCTCGTCCATCCGATCCTTGACTTCCTTCAGCAAGCCGGCGCGATCCAGGCTCGTGTGCACGATGTCGTCGAGCTCGGCGCGATCCACGGCCAGGCCGTGGATGCGCGGCCCGTACGCCACGTTGTCGTAGATGCTCTTCGGAAACGGGTTGGGCTTCTGAAACACCATGCCGACCCGCGCGCGCAACGCCACGGGATCGAGGTCCCCGCTGTAGATGTCCTGGCCATCCAGCGTGATCTTGCCGGTGACGCGCGCCGATTCTATCGAGTCATTCATGCGATTGAGGCAGCGCAGGTAGGTCGACTTGCCGCAACCCGACGGGCCGATGAGCGCAATGACCTCGCCCCTGCCGATCTCGAGCGTTACGTCCTGGATCGCGTGGTTGTCGCCATAATAGACGTTAACCTTCTCCGTCACGATGTACGGATCATCGCAGCGGATGTTGCCGACCGTCTGCTCGCCGAACTCCTCAAGACGCCCGAGCGCCTCTCGCGCAGCCACACCGTTCGGCTTCCTGCGCCCAGGCTGCTCGTCGGGTTCCGCAGGTGCAGCCTCGGGCGCTGCCTCGTCGTCGGTGATCCTGGTCTCAGTCATCCCGGCCATTCTCATATAGGTCCCGTTCCAGCTCAAATCTGCCGCCTACCATTTGCGTTCCATTCGTTTCCGAATGATCACCGCGGCGAGGTTCATGATCAGGAGAAAACCCAGCAGCACGATGATTGCCGCCGAGGTTCTCTCTGCAAAAGCCCGCTCCGGACTATCCGCCCACAGGTACACCTGGACGGGCAAAGCCGTTGCGGGGTCTGTAAATCCACCGGGCACGTCGACGATGAACGCCACCATGCCGATCATCAGGAGCGGCGCCGATTCGCCCAGCGCGCGGCTCATGCCAATGATCGTGCCCGTCAGCATGCCGGGCAATGCAAGCGGCAACACGTGATGGAAGACGACCTGCATCCTGGACGCACCGAGTCCCAGCGCGGCCTCCCTGATCGACGGCGGCACTGACTGAATCGCGGCACGCGAGGCGATAATGATGACCGGCAGGGTCAGCAGCGACAGCACGAGGCCGCCAACCAGCGGCGCAGACCGGGGCAGCGCCATCCAGTTGATGAAAACCGCCAGCCCGAGCAGGCCGAACACGATCGACGGCACCGCTGCGAGGTTGTTGATATTAACCTCTATGAGGTCCGACCAGCGACTCTTCGGTGCGAATTCTTCGAGGTAGATCGCCGCGGCGACACCGATGGGAAATGCCAGCGCAACGGTCACGACGAGCATGTAGAACGAGCCCATCAGCGCGCCCTTGATGCCGGCGAGTTCCGGCTCTCGCGAGTCGCCATTGGTGAACAGCGCCCGATTGAAGCGTGTCGCCAGCCGGCCGCTTTCCTGGAGCGACTCGACCCAGGCCACCTGGGCATCGCTGATCGGGCGCAGGGATTCGTCGATGGTCGCGTCGATATTGCCCTTCACGAGCATGTCGACAGTCGATGCTGCTGGCACGGAGACGGTGACCGTCGAACCGACGAGCGAGGGATCCGCCTGCAGCATTTCACGAAGCTGGTAACCGGCCCCGACGCTCACGAGACGATAAAGCTCGCGCCGCTCACTCCTGCCGGAAACGTCCGGGAACTCCGCGCGCAGCGCATTCCTCACCAGCCCGTCGAAATCGGCGTACTGCAGGTCGAGCTCCCCGTCGGGCGCCAGAAAATCCTCCGACATCTCGACGTCCAGCTCGATGAAAGTCTGCACGAACGCGGACGAGCCCTGCACGATCAGCGTTGCGAAGAAGACGCCGAGAAAGATCACGCCCACGGCGGTCGCGACCAGGCCGGTTGCGCGGAACAGCTTTTCCCTGCGGCGCCGGCGCGCGAGCCCCGCTTCGACGATTTCTCTCGATTTTCTTTGCTCGGCCGCCATGCTGCTACTCGTATTGTTCCCGGTACTTGCGAACGAATGTAAGGCCGATGACGTTGAGGCACAGCGTCACCACGAAGAGCATCAGGCCGAGCGCAAACGCCGCCAGCGTCTTTGCGCTGTCGAACTCCTGGTCGCCGACGAGCAGCGTTACGATCTGCACGGTGACGGTCGTCACTGCCTCGAACGGATTGGCAGTCAGGTTGGCGGCCAGTCCCGCAGCCATCACGACGATCATCGTCTCGCCGATCGCGCGGGAAACGGCGAGCAATATGCCACCGACAATCCCGGGCAGGGCCGCCGGCAGTATCACCCTGACCATGGTCTCGGAGCGGGTCGACCCAAGCCCAAGCGCACCATCCCGCATCGCGCTCGGGACCGCGTGGATGGCGTCGTCGGACAGCGAGGAAACCAGCGGGATGATCATGATCCCCATAACCAGCCCGGCAGCCAGCGCACTCTCCGACGCCACCTCGAGACCAACCGACTCGCCGGCCGTACGCACCCAGGGTGCGACGGTCAGCGCGGCGAAGAACCCGTAGACGACCGTCGGAATGCCGGCGAGTATCTCGAGCAGCGGCTTGGCGATCGCGCGTACGCGCCCGGACGAGTACTCGGCGAGGTATATCGCCGTCATCAGTCCGACCGGAACCGCCACGACCATCGCGATCGTGGTAATCAGGAGCGTACCGGCGAACAGTGGCACCGCCCCGAAACTGCCTGATGAACCCACCTGGTCGGCGCGGATGGCCATCTGCGGACTCCAGTTGAGGCCGAACAGGAATTCGGTCAGCGGCACTTCGCGGAAGAAGCGGATCGCCTCGAACAGCACGGACAGCACGATACCGAGCGTGGTCAGTATGGCGATGCTCGAGGCGGCTATGAGCAGGTAAAGAACGATCTGTTCGACCCGGTTGCGTGCGCGGAACTCCGGGCGAATCCGGCGCAGCGCGATCGCGCCGCCGACTCCGGCAATACCGAGAGTCAGCGTCGCCAGCATCTTGCGGCTCGCTGCAACGTACTCGTTGTAGCGGTCGGCGGCATCACGCATGACCGCATCCATGTCGCCGCTGATGGCATCGCCTGCGGCGAGGTTCTGGATGTTGTTGACGAGCAGGTTCAACTCGCCGGCGGACATCGTACTGCTTGCGTCGGGCAGGCTCTCCACGATCAGCGCCACGATCACCTTCGGCTCGATCATTACCCACAGCAGGAAGATGCCGAGCGCCGGCAGCAGGCACCAGATCAGCGTGAAATAGCCGTAATAGCCCGGCAGCGAATGCAGCCGCGAGCCCTGAGCCGGGCCGCCAACCAGCGCGAGGGAACGGCGGCGCCCCATGTAGAACGCTACCGCTGCCATCGCGGCGAGCAGGAGTATGAGCGTCATGTTTTGCATGGGGGCTGGAGCTCGTATCCTCTGGCAAAGCACGCGGCGGCCCGATGCGGACCGCCGGCGTAGTGTAACGTCACGCTGTGTTCTAGTCGCCCGCGAGCTCGAGGGGTTTCAAATCCCTGACGTTCGCCGCCATTTCGCTGCGCTCGTCGTCCGGCATTGGAATCAGCCCGCGATCCGAGAGATACCCCTCCTCGCCCCAGGCACGCTCGCTCGTGAACTCGCGCAGGAAACCACGCAGCCCGGGAATGACGTCCACGTGCGCCTTCTTCACGTAAAAGTACAGGGGGCGCGACACCGGGTAGTTGCCGTCCGCGATCGCGTCGAAGGTCGGCTCGACGCCGTCAACGGCGGCGCCCTTCACTTTCTCCGCGTTCTGGTCGAGGAAGCTGAAGCCGAAGATGCCGAACGCGTCGGGATTCGCCTGCAGTTTCTGCACGATCAGGTTGTCGTTCTCACCGGCTTCGACGAACGCGCCGTCTTCGCGAATCGTATGGCAGATGGACTTGTAGCGGTTCTTGTCGGTGTCCTTGAGCGCCTTGACCCATGGCACGGTCTTGCAACCGCCCTCCATCGCCAGCTCGACGAACGCGTCGCGCGTACCGGAGGTGGGCGGAGGACCAAGCACTTCGATACGGATCGCCGGCAATGAAGGATTCACGTCAGCCCAGGTCTTGTGGGGATTCGGAATCAGCTCGCCTTCGTTCTCGCCCGGGACATCCTTCGCGAGCGCGCGGAAAATGTCAGCACGCGACAGCGATACCGCCGTTGCGCCGATCGCGTTGGCGATGACGATACCGTCGTAGCCGATCTTCACCTCCACGATCTCGGTAACGCCGTTCGATGCACAGGTATCCACTTCGGACTGCTTGATCGCGCGGGAGGAATTGGCCACGTCGGGATAGTCCACGCCGACGCCGTCGCAGAACAGCTTCAATCCGCCGCCAGACCCGGTCGACTCGACCTTCGGAGTCTTGAAGTCCGTACTGCGGCCGAAGCGTTCGGCGACGACGGTCGAGAACGGGTACACGGTCGATGAGCCGACGATGTAAACGAAGTCACGGCCCGACTGGGCCGCGGCCGTACCGCAGACAGCCACCGAAATCAGTACGCTTGCCAGCACTGCCTTTGCTGTGCTTCTCTTTGCCACAATCTTTCCTCCGGGTTCCTGGGCTTTGTGGCGCACAGCTTAGCGGCGAATTGTTACCGAATTGTTGCAAAGCGGCTGGCGGGAGCGACTACAACACAGGCCCGAAAATGTTATTTTTTGCAATAATTTCATGTATCTACAAGCGACACTTTGATTCACTGTAAAGACTCGGGGCACTTGCTTTGCAGGATCCAGCATTAACTCTCCTCTTCGACCTCATCCGGCGGCGCTCCGTCACGCCCGATGACGCCGGCTGCCAGGAACTCATCGCGACGCGGCTCGGCAAACTGGGCTTCGAGTGCGAAACAATGGTCTTCGGCGACGTCACCAATCTATGGGCGCGGCACGGTTCGGGCCCGCCGGTGTTCTGTTTCGCCGGGCATACCGATGTCGTGCCGCCGGGCGACAACGGCGAGTGGCAGTCGGACCCGTTCGAACCCGACATCCGTGGCGAACGCGTGTACGGCAGGGGCTCGGCCGACATGAAGAGCGGACTTGCGGCGATGGTCGTTGCGGTCGAAGATTTCCTCGCGGCACACCCCGACCATCCGGGGAGTATTGCGTTCCTGATCACCAGTGACGAAGAAGGCCGCGCTCGCGACGGCACCCTCAAGGTGATGGAAACACTCACGGCACGCGGCGAAGGGATCGACTGGTGCGTCATCGGCGAGCCGTCGAGCCACGCGGAGCTGGGGGACGTCGTGCGTATCGGCCGGCGCGGCTCCCTGAGCGGCATGCTCGAGGTCCGCGGCGTCCAGGGACACGTCGCCTATCCGCACCTCGCGGACAACCCGATACGCCGCTTCGCGCCGGTACTGGCGGAACTGCACGGCATTGTGTGGGACGAGGGCAACGAGTTTTTTCCCCCGACGAGTTTCCAGGTCGTCAATATCCAGAGCGGCATCGGCGCACCCAACGTCACGCCCGCGCAGTTGTCGGCCAGGTTCAACTTCCGCTATTCAACCGAATGGGACCACCACCGGCTAAAAGAGCGCGTCAAGGCCATCCTCGACGCTCACCAGATCGACTACAAGCTCGACTGGCACCTGTCGGGTGAACCGTTCCTGACCCGGCCCGGACAGCTGATCGATGCGGTAAGCCGGGCGGTCGAGGAACGGACGGGCCGCGCCCCTGAACTGTCGACCGGCGGCGGCACCTCGGACGGGCGTTTCATATCGCCGGCCGGCGCCGACGTCGTCGAACTCGGTCCCGTCAGCGCATCGATCCACAAGATTGACGAACACGTGAAAATGGGCGACGTCCGCGCGCTGGCGTCGATGTACCAGCGTATCCTCGAACTGCTCTTGGATCAGGCTACGCGCGCCTGAGGTTGTTCCAGACGCCAACGCTGCCCAGCGCGATCATCCAGACGAGCACCCAGCCCGGCATGGACAGGCCGAGGAACTGCCAGACGATCTCGGCGCATTCCCCGGAACCGCGGAAGACCTTGCCCAGCACCTCGGTAAACGGCAGGGTCTCGAGCATGTAATCGAGCCCGGGGCCGCAGGATGGCACCTTGTCGGGCGGCAACTGCTGCAGCCAGGCGTGCCGCCCGGCCACCGAGGCACCGGCGACGGCGGCCAGCCCCAGCAACAGGGCGTACGGGATGCGCCCCGCCCCGGCCGGGTTGTGCAGCGCTGCGACCAGGAAAATGATGCCGATCGATATCACCGCGACACGCTGGAACACGCAAAGCGGACACGGATCCAGCAGCAGCACGTGCTGGGCGAACAACGCGAACCCCATCAGGCCGCAACAGACCAGGAACCCGCCGAGATTGACGACGCGCCGTGACGGCAGCCTGTCGAAGATCACGCGGGACTACTCCTCGGGCACTTCTTCGGCGATATCGGTGTGGCGGATGTCCTTGCCTTCCACCATGTAGATGACGTACTCGCAGATGTTCTTCGCGTGATCGCCGATACGTTCGAGCGAACGGGCCGCCCAGGTCACATTCATGACGCGCTTGATGCTGCGCGGGTCCTCCATCATGAACGTGATGCACTGCCGGGTGATGGCATCGTATTCTTCGTCGACGAGTTCGTCTTCCTTGACGACATCCAGCGCTTCGGCCACGTCGAGCCGAGCAAACGCGTTCATCGCGTCACGTAACATGTGCGAAACGTGACTGCCCAGGTTCTTCAATTCGCGATACGAATCCGCCGGCCGATCCATGCCGGCGAGCTTTGACGCGAGGAAACCGATCTTCTCCGCTTCGTCGCCGATACGTTCGAGATCCGTGATCGTCTTGATGATCGCGACAATCAGGCGCAGGTCACCCGCCGCAGGCGCGCGTGTCGCGAGGATCCGGCTGCACTCCTCGTCGATGTCGACCTCGAGATTGTTGACCTTGTAGTCGTCCTTCGCGACCTTCAGGCCGAGCTCGCTGTCACCGCTGACGATGGCCGCAATAGCCTGCGATAGCTGCGTCTCGACCAGGCCACCCATGCTGAGGACGGTATTGCGAAGGTCCTGGATGTCTTTGTTGAAACGCCGCGAGATGTGATCCGAGAAATTGGATGCTTCCATGAAAATTCCACCGATGCCCAAGCGACCCTATGTCACTTCAAATTGAAGAGTACGTCAAGCACGAGGTCAAGACGCTGCCTGTTGTCACTTCCACTTCCACTGCGCGTCGAGCATCAGGCGGTTGTAATCACGCTTCGCACCCGAGGCAACGTCGGTTTCGTTGATGAAGTACTGCGCACCGATCGTCCAGTTCTTGCTGACACCGTAGTCGACCTTGAAAAAATGCCCGTTGTTGTCGGTGCCGCCACCGGCAAAGTCCGAATCGGTGAGCAGACCGAGTAGAGCGTCGGCTTCCTTGTCGGCGTAGAAGTAGGAGAACTGGACCTGGCCCCTGTCCTTAGCCTGCCCCAGCCGCGTACCGATCGTCCAGCCCGTGTCATTCTCCGATGCGTCGCTGTTGTTCACATAGTCGGCGAACACGGCAGTGGGCCATCCGCCCAGGTCGAACGCCGCTTCCGCGAAGACCTGGGTCAGCGTGTAATCGTAGCGATAGGCACAGGCCTCTCCATCATCGGTGCCGCAGGGCTGGCCGTCGGCCTGCACGGCGGTGTTGCCGAAATAATCGCCGGGATCGGCGGGATCGCCAAAGGTCGTGCTCTCACCCCTGGTCGGTATCGAGAAATACGCGACGCCGCCCGTCAGTTTCGCGCCGGCAAACTCGCCGGTTGCCCCAAACTGCGCTCCCCAGCTAAAAGCATCGTTACCGCGACGGCTGTCGCTCTCCAGGAACGTGCCGATCGCGTTGACGAAGTACCAGTCGTGCTTCCAGGTCATGGCGATGCCTTCCGGCGTCCAGTCACCGTCCCACATCAATGCCTGCTTGCCCACCTTGTACAGCGGATTCTTGAACTTGCCGCCGATCAGATGAAGCCCGTCCGTGACTTCCCAGTCAGCGTAGGCAAGGTTGAGGGACACGTCTTTCGACGAACCGCCGCCGCCCAGCGTCTGGTTGGTCGAAACGGGGTCGTCACCGCCGGTCGCCAACCCGAAGCCCACCTCCAGGTCATCAGCCAGGTCGGCTATGACGTTTACGCGCGCGCGAATCCGATTCCGGCGGCGGGTATCGCTGCCTTCCGGATCGATCCGCTCGTAGCGATAACGGAAGTCACCGTCCAGGCTTACCCGGTCCGACCAGTTGTCGCTCGCGGGCGCGGCCCCGGCGACGGCGGTCTGGACCTCGGCAATGACGTTCGCGGACTCGTCCTGCGCGCGCTTGAGCTCCGCGTTCTCGGCGGCAAGGTCTTCAAGGCGCTGCGACAACAGTGCAAGTTGCTCGCGCAGCTCCTCGATCTCGTCGTCGCTGACGGCGCCGAACGCAGGAAAAGAAACCAGCAGGCTGGCAGCCAGGGTCGACACGATCATTCTATTCATTTGTTACTCCAGACGATGGTGCGGACGGCCGAAGGCCGATGGTCGGGAATTCTGACTCCAATTCTTTACAGGAATGTTACGAAAGTTAAGGAGTTGTTTCGGGGCGGTTTCGGCACCCGTTGCGCGGCGGGACTTCAGCCGCCCTTGCCGCCGCCCGCGATGGGAACCGGTGGCTCCAGAAGGACTCGCTCGGACGGGAAACGGCAACGGAACTCACTGCCCTTGCCGAGCTCGCTGCTGATGTGCAGCTCGCCGTCGTGACGGCCGAGCACGTGCTTGACGATCGCGAGGCCCAGCCCGACGCCGCCGTCTTCGCGCGCCCGCCCGCGGTGTACGCGGAAGAACCGCTCCGTGAGCCGCGGTATCTGGTCGGAAGGGATACCTTCCCCGGTATCGGTCACGACGATCTCCGCGCCGCCGCTATCGACCCGCCATGTGAGCGTAATGTTGCCGTCCGATGGCGTATGCCGAACCGCGTTCGACAGCAGGTTCGAGATCAAGGATTCGATTTCGTTGCCCGCCGCGAGCAGCTGCGCCTTCGACTGCGATAAGACTTCGATCGTGGCCACATCATCCCGGCCGAGGTACGACTTCTTCGCGGCGGCCAGCAGCCCGCCGACGTCGACGGCTTCGTCCTTGCTCGCAGGGCCTGCACTCTCGAGTCGCGACAATTCCAGCAACTCGCTCACTACCGTGTTCATGCGACGGGCCTGCTGCTGCATCTGCCTGATCGGCTGGCCCCAGTTCTTCTCCAGCTCCGGGTCGTCAGCGAGGCTGTCCAGATAACCGCTGATTACGGTCAACGGCGAGCGCAGCTCGTGGGATGCGTTTGCAACGAAATCGCGGCGCATCCGCGTCAGCCGGATCCGCTCGGTGACATCCCTGAGAATCAGGAGTTTCTGGTTCGCCCCGTAAGGCACCACGCGGCAATTGAGCCAGCCGTCATCCTTGACCGGCGACGGGATCTCGACCTCCTGCGCGAAGGCGCCCGAGCGCAGCAGACCGATAAGCTTCGGGTCGCGGAGTAAGTTGTCGACTCGCTGGCCGCGGTCTTTCTTGCGCTTGAGACCGCCAATTTGTTTTGCCGCCTTGTTGCACATCACGATCTGGTTGTTCTCGTCCAGGATCACGGCGCCGTCCGGCATCGCGTCGGTCGAGCGCCGAATTTCCCTCAGCAGGTTCCGGTACTCCCGCTTCGCACGCTGCGCACGTTCGTGCTCGTAGTTGTAACGCGAGAACATCTGCTGCCAGATGCCCTCGCCGTAGCGAAACAGCTCGAAATCGCGCGTGTGCACAGCGCGGTTGAAACTGAGCAGTTGCCGCGACTGCCACACGAGCACGGCGAGCGCCACCACCAGCAGCCCCCAGGCTGTCTGCCCGTACAACCAGCCGATCAGGCCGCCCGCCACCAGTATGGCGACGATACCTGCAACGAACTTTCGCGAGGATCCGGGCATGCCTCAGGCGTCGCGCACGGAGAAACGGTAGCCGGCACCGCGCACCGTCTGGATGTAGGCATCCGCACCAGCCTCTGCGAGCGCCTTGCGGAGTCTCCTGACGTGTACGTCGACGGTGCGTTCTTCCACGTACACATTCGCGCCCCACACGCGGTCGAGCAACTGCGTGCGACTGTAGACACGATCGGGATGCGCCATCAGGAAGCGCAGCAAGCGATACTCCGTCGGGCCAAGCCGGATCTCCGAATCGCCGGCGACGACACGATGCCCCGCCGCGTCCAGTTCGAGGACGCCGGCAACCAGGATTTCATCGTTCACGGATTGCGAGCGACGCAGTACGGCCTGGATTCTCGCGATCAGCTCGCGCGGCGCGAAAGGCTTGGTGATGTAATCGTCCGCGCCGCCTTCGAGGCCGGCAACCTTGTCGTATTCATCGGCGCGCGCCGTGAGCATTATGATGCCGAGGTCCTCGAAGCCCTGCTCGCGCTTCAGCGTGCGGGTCAATTCGAGACCGCTCATGTCTGGCAGCATCCAGTCGATGAGCGCCAGGTCCGGGCGCTCGTCGGCCAGCAATTGCCGCGCGCTCCGACAGTCGCCGGCTTCCAGCGTCTCGAAGCCGGCCCGTACCAGGTGGAATGCGATCATTTCCCGGATTGGAACCTCGTCCTCCACGATCAGGATCTTGCCTGTTGCCATCGATTATTACCGCCGTACGCACGAATCCGGGCCACGTGCACCCGTCCGCGTCAAATTACAGCAGCACTATATTACAGGACTGTTACGAACTGCGCGGCCGCGAGGGCTGCGCGACGGTCTGCCGCAGGTAGGCAGGAACGACCTCCTGCGGCTCCACGGCGGCGCCGGACTCGGCGAGCACGCGGCCGGTGGGCAGCAGGTAGCGGGCCGAGGGATGTTTCACCGCGGTAACGGACGCGAGCAGCGGCCCGTTCGTTTCGAGCAGGCGCGGATAGCGCTGCCAGCCGAAGCCGGCCGCCGCATACCGCCCGGGTTCGAGTTCGAGCTCGCTGATGACGGACTGGTCGTGCAGGCGCTCGGAACCGACGGCCTCCGGCAAGCCGCGGCGGCCAGCCGCGTACAACCCGAGGTAAACCTCGTCCATGTGAGCGTCCTGGCTGACGGCAACAGCTTCCGCCACGCCGGTCTCCATGACCTCGGCGGCGACCGCGAGCATCGAGGACACCGGGACAATTCGGATTCCGGCGCCATGCGCAAGGCCCTGGGCGACCGAGGTCGCGATTCGCATGCCTATGAAGGAGCCCGGCCCGTTACCGAGCACGATGGCGTCCAGCTCGCCGGCAGCCACTCCGGCTTCGGCAAGCACTTCCTCGATCATCGGCACGAGCAGGCGCGTATGTTCGCGAGCCTGCTCTTCATGCCGCCAGATCACCTCGTCGTCGTGCTGCAGCGCAACCGAACAGGCTATTGACGAGGTATCGAGTGCCAGCAGCCTCACGCCACTGCCCCCGGGCGCTCATGGCGCAGGAAGAAACGCTCCACGTCCCTGATGTCGTCGGTCGATCCCATCGGCTCGAGAATACCGAGAAACGTCTTGCCGTAGCTGCGCGACGTGACCCGGGGATCGCACAGGACGATGACGCCGTAGTCGTTTTCACCGCGCAGCAACCGGCCTGCCCCCTGCTTCATCGCCAGCGCAGCCTGCGGCAGCTGGTGCCCGGCAAAGCCGTTGCCTCCTTCGCGGCGGATAAACTCGAGGCGCGCCATCATCATCGGATCCGCCGGCGACGCGAACGGCAGCTTGTCGATCGCGACGACCGTCAGGGCCGTGCCGCGAACGTCGACGCCCTCCCAGAAGCTGCCGGTACCGAGCAGGACGGCATTGCCACTATCCCGAAAACGCCGCAGCAGGTCATCGCGCGGCGCAGCACCCTGCACGAGCAGCTTGCGTCCGCCGAGCCGGGACTTGTGCGAGCGAAACCACTTCTTCGCCGCGCCAAGCGCGCGGTGGCTGGTAAACAGGCAGAAAAGGCCGCCACGCGTCAGGTCCAGCAACGGGGTGACGGCTTCCATTACGGCATCCGTGTGGCCCGGGTCGGAGGGTTGCGGCAACCCCGGCGGCAGGTACACCAGGCCGTTGTCGGCCAGCGCGTAGGGACTCGGGAACGTCAGGCTGGGGACCGCACCGAGCCCCATCCGCGACGTGAAATGCGAGAAGTCGTCGCCGATGGCCAGCGTCGCCGAGGTGAATATCCAGGCCTGGCGGCCGCCGCCAAACAATCCGGACAATGTCCCGGACACGTCCAGCGGCGTCAGGTTGACGCGAATGCTTCGCGGATTGACCTCGAGCCAGCGCAGTCCGTCCCAGCTGTCGTCGCTACACAGCAACGCAAGCCGCTCGGTCATGCCGATCGCCTGCTCATGCAGCTTCGCAATGTCGGCCGAGCCGTCGCTGAGCGCCTCGAGCGCCTGTGCCACGTCGCGCAGCGCCGACGCCAGGGCATCGAAGGCGGCGCGCATGTCAGGCATCAATTCATCGAGTTGGTGCCTCCCCTCCTGCCGCGGCGCGGCCAGGCGCAGTTCCTTGATCGCGGTGTCGAGCCGGGTTATGCGCCGCGCGAGTTCCGCGTCGCCGTAAGGCAGCGTTGCCACTTCGATCTCGTCGACCACGCGCGACAGTTCGCGGCTGCCCAGCGCGACGCCGAAGAACTGCACGGCCAGGTCCGGGACCTGGTGGGCCTCGTCGATGATCACGGCCTCCGCGTCCGGCAGGAACTCGACGAAACCGCTTTCCTTCATCGCGAGGTCAGCGAGCAGCAGGTGATGGTTGACGACGACGAGGTCGGCTTCCTGTGCGCGGCGCCGCGCCTTGACGACGTGGCACTCCGAGTAGCGGGGACAGTGCTGCCCGAGGCAGTTCTCGGCGGTGGACGTCACCAGTGGCCAGATCGGCGAATCCTCGGCCACGGCCGTCAGCTCGGCGCGGTCGCCACTGTCGGTGTGGTGGCGCCATTCGCGGACCTCGCCATAATCGTCGGCCAGTGACGGCGCGACGTCATCGAGCTGCTCGAGCCGATGCACACAGAGATAATTGGCGCGGCCTTTCAGCAGCGCCGTGCTGACGGGGCGGCCGACCGCCTTGCCGATCAGCGGCAGGTCGCGATGGTAGAGCTGGTCCTGCAGGGCCTTGGTGCCCGTGCTGATGATGGTCTTGCGACCGCTCATCAGGGCGGGCAGCAGGTAGGCGAAGGTCTTTCCGGTGCCCGTGCCGGCCTCGATGACGAGTCTGTCCGACGTCGCAATGGCATCCGACACGGCCTCGGCCATCAATGCCTGGCCGGCGCGGGGCTGGAATCCCGGCAGCATCGTTTTCAGGGGGCTATTGTCGCCAAAAAATTCAGGCAGGCTGATCACGGCAGACAGGTTACACGCTTACACCCCGCATTGGGTATCGCTTTAACGGCCAAAATCCACCGCTTCGCGCACCTCCCGACTGCGGAAATCACGGGCTGCAATCGTGCCCATTCCCGGTATAATGCCGCCCCCTCTGTCCCCCAAGCCCGGCTAAGCAATATGACAACAAAGCTCCCGGCCCTTAAGGAATGGGTCGACCAGGTCGCAGAACTCACGCAACCCGATTCCATCCACTGGTGTAACGGTGGATCCGCGGAATACCACCGCCTCATCGCCGAGATGATCGAAGACGGCACGCTGTCCGCGCTCAACGACAACGGCTACCCGAATTGCTACCTGCACCTGTCGGACCCCAGTGACGTTGCCCGTGTCGAACACCTGACCTACGTCTGCACGCCGGACGAGGAAGACGCCGGCCCCAACAATAACTGGATGAGCCCTGACGAGGCGCACGCCAAAATGGATGCGTTGTTCGAGGGTGCGATGCGCGGCCGGACGATGTACGTGATCCCTTACTGCATGGGGCCGATCGATTCGCCTTATTCTCGTTGCGGCGTCGAGATCACCGACAGCCCCTACGTCGTGATCAACATGGAAATGATGACGCGCATGGGCAACGCCGCGCTCGAGAGGATCGAGCGCGAAGGTACGTTCGTGAAGGGCCTGCACTCGATCGGAGAACTGGATCCGGAGCGGCGTTTCATCGTGCATTTCCCTGAAGAGCTGTCGATCCAGAGCTTCGGCTCCGGTTACGGCGGCAACGCATTGCTGGGCAAGAAGTGCCACGCGCTCAGGATCGCCAGTTACCAGGCACGCACCGAGGGCTGGCTGGCCGAGCACATGCTGCTGATGGGCATCGAGAGCCCGGACGGCGAGACGCATTACATCGCGTGCGCCTTCCCGTCCGCCTGCGGCAAGACCAATCTCGCGATGCTGATTCCGCCGCACTCGCTGCCCGGCTGGAAGATCTGGACGCTGGGCGACGACATCGCCTGGCTGCACCTCGACGACGAGGGCGTGCTGCGCGCCATCAACCCGGAATCCGGCTATTTCGGCGTCGTACCCGGCACCAACGAGAAGACCAACAAGAACGCGTTCGACATGATCCACCACAACACGATCTTCACGAACGTAGCCCGCACCGCGGACAACAAGCCGTGGTGGGAAGGCAAGAAGGTCGGCGAGCCCGCGTACGACTGGCAAGGCCGCGAATACGATCCTGCGAACGGCCCGGCGGCGCACCCGAACTCACGATTCACCGTCGCCGCGACCAACAACCCCATTTATTCGAAACTCACGGACGCGCCGGAGGGAGTGCCGATCTCGGCCATCGTTTTCGGCGGGCGGCGCGCGGAGCTGGCGCCGCTGGTGTTCGAAGCCAGAGACTGGAACCACGGCGTATTCGTCGGCGCGAGTGTCGCCTCGGAGACCACCGCCGCAATGGTTGGCGATGTTGGCGTCGTGCGCCGCGACCCGATGGCCATGAAACCCTTCTGCGGCTACAACTTCGGCGATTACTGGGCACACTGGCTGTCGTTCACGGAACGTACCGACAAGCTGCCCAAGGTCTTCCACGTCAACTGGTTCCGCCAGGACGAGAACGGCCAGTTCATCTGGCCCGGTTTCGGCGAAAACCTGCGGGTGCTCCGCTGGATCATCGACCGCGTAGAGGGCCGGGCCCACGGGCGCGAGACGCCGATCGGTTACCTGCCCGATGCCGCGGATATCGACACGACGGAACTCGACATCGACGCCGCGACCATGCGCAAGCTCACCACGATCAACCCGGTGAGCTGGTCGCAGGAAGTCGCTGCAGTCGGTGAATATCTCGAGACCTTCGGCGATCGCGTGCCCGAGGCATTGTGGGAAGAACAGCGCCGCATCAAGGACGAACTCGACGCCATAGAGTGGCCGCGGTAGGGGCACGCCCAATCGCGCTGATCCAGGGCCCCATCGCGGGCCGAGACCCGCTCCTGCAGCAAGGTGTCGATCAATGATGCAGGAGCGCTTCTTGAAGCGCGATCAAGGTTTCGGAGACGCGTTCAGTCCAGCGCCTTGTAGTGAATCGCCAGAGTGCCGCCCGGCTCTTCGGCACGGCCCAGGCCGATCGTGCCCTCGTCCGTCAGCTCCGTCGAATCGCGGCGCACGAACGTCTCCTCGCCCTGGACGTTCTGCAGGAAGGTGCCGTTGGTGCTCTGGTCGACGAGCATGAATTTGCCGCGGCGCAGTTCGACCTTCGCATGAATACGTGAGATCAGGTTGCCCTTGACGACGAGGTCGTTGTCGTCGGCGCGGCCGATATTCACGCTCTTGCGCTTGTCGCTGACTTCCACGGTCTGGTCCCGCATGCTGAGCACCATCCGGGACGCCTTGCGGCCGCGGTTTTCCCACTCGATCGTGGGCAGCATGCTCGTGGCCTCTTCGGGGTTCCAGAGCAGCTCGTAGAGCGCGACTTCGTCCATCTTGCCGCGCACGGTCGCGACGTCGATCTGGCGCGTCTGCTCGCGCAGTTTCGGGCTCATCTTCTCTACGGTCTCGCCGGAGATGACGATCTGCCGCGACTTCGCCTGCGACGTCATGCGGTTGGCCGTGTGCACGGCGGCGCCGAAGATGTCGTTCTGTTCCTGGACGACAGGCCCGAAATGGCAGCCCACCCGTATCGATACCGGTATCCGCCCGCCCTGGCGGCTTTCCGACGATATGCGCGACTGCATCATGACTGCAGCGCCCATGGCGTCGTCCACGGTCTCGAAGGTCGACATAACCTCGTCGCCGATCGTCTTGATCACCGTGCCGCTGTAGTTATGGGTGGCATCCTTCATGACGTCCAGGCACAGCGCAACGGTCTCGCTGGCCTTGGTATCGCCGAACTTGTCATACAGCTGGGTGCTGCCGACGACATCAGCAAACAGAATTGCGACTTCCAGGTCCTGCGCCATTTCAACCTTTAAAGCAGTTTATGCCTGTCACCGACAACTGCTTAATAATACAAATTATTTTTCGGCGACGATATAAGCGATCCACGCAAGGTCCGCCTCGCCCTTTTCCTCGGGCGTAAAGATGCCGTTGCCCTCACCGTCTTCGTCCTCGCCTTCCCAGTAAACGGTGACCTTGCTGAATCCTGCTTCGAGCAGCATGTCACGCAGCTCGGGGGCCGTGTACAGGCGCCAGGAATAACTGAACGCCCGCTTGATCTTGGAGCCGTCCGGGAACTTGAAGTGAATGTAGCACTGCATGTGGTTGGTCACCGGATGGAACTCGGCCTGGTGCCAGATGTACGTGAAGCCGTCCAGCTTGGTCTTTTCCCGGGTTTCCTCGAATGACTCGGGACCGCCGAACATATCCATGAACAGCACGCCGTCGTCCTTGAGGGCCTCGTGGCAGCGGCGCATGTAACGAACCATCGTCGCGCGTTCTTCGAAGATCCAGTAGCTGAAATTGAACGCGGCCAGCACGTCGACTTTCGGCGTTTCCACCTCGAGCACGTCCGACTCGATCAGGCTGACGCGGGCCTGGTCCTCGGCCGCCAGGCGGCTCACCCGGTTGCTGCGCCCCCACTCGAGGACCGACGGATTAATATCGACACCGATAGCCTGGAACTCCCGCCCCTGCCTGACCCACTCGCAACAGGCGCTCGCCGTGCCGCAGAAGTCTTCGCGGAACAGGTGCGCCGTGCGCCCGCGCAACTCCCGAAATGTCGTCTGCATGAACTCGACTTCGTTTTCTACGTTCTGTACCGACTCCTCGTAGAGTTCGTGGATATCGGCCTGCTCGGCCATCGTGGGTCGGTTCTTCTTCGGCTTGACGCTCATCTGGTGCAATACGCTCGCGGGGGTGGAAAAGTTGGTCATTGTAACGAAGTTACGCGGCGACCGGCATCTTATCGAGGGCTGTTATCAGCACTTCCGGTCCGGCATCGTCCTTGAACGCGTTTTCGCTGATGTAGCGCCGCCAGGCACGCGCGCCGGGCTGCCCGGTGAACAACCCGAGCATATGTCGCGTGATCCGGCCGAGGCGTTCACCGCGAGCCAGCTCTGTCTCGATATAGGGGACCATCTTCGCGACGACCTCGTGGCGATCGGGCGGTGCCCAGCCCGGATTGAAATGCTGCTCCAGCTTCGCGAGAAAATACGGGTCATGGTAGGCCTGACGGCCGATCATCACGCCGTCGACGTGTTCGAGTACCTCGTCGACCTGCCCGACGGCCGTAATGCCACCGTTCAGGATGACCTGGAGTTCGGGCAGATCCTGCTTAAGCTGATAAACACGCTCGTACCTGAGCGGGGGCACCGACCGGTTTTCCTTCGGACTCAGCCCTTCGAGAATCGCAACCCGCGCGTGCACAATGAACTTCGTGCATCCCGCCTCCGCCTGCGCATCTACGAATCTGCGCAGGAACGCGTAACTGTCTTCATCATCGATGCCGATGCGGGTCTTGACCGTCACCGGGACATCGGACGCGGCACGCATGGCTCGCACGGACTCGGCCACCACATCGGGGCGGGCCATCAGGCAGGCGCCGAACTGGCCGCTTTGCACGCGATCGCTGGGGCAGCCGACGTTGATGTTGATTTCATCGTAGCCGAACGCCGCTCCACGGCGTGCCGCTTCCGCCATCAGTGCGGGCTCGCTGCCACCGACCTGCAGCGCCACCGGGTGCTCGGAATCGTCAAATTCGAGCAGTGCCGCGTAGTCGCCGTGGTGAATGGCCGCCGCCGTCACCATCTCCGTGTACAGGAACGCGTCCGGGGTCAGCAGCCGCATGAAGTAACGGAAGTGCCGGTCGGTCCAGTCCATCAT
>Ga0209536_100000619_pt1 | contig 57604 bp, 55 predicted proteins | sample DeeMarSeWOR28_12_FD_187461 | JGI IMG/M metagenome (GOLD analysis project Ga0209536, IMG submission 187461) | Marine sediment microbial communities from White Oak River estuary, North Carolina - WOR-2-8_12 (SPAdes) (version 2) | ecosystem: Environmental > Aquatic > Marine > Intertidal zone >... | reverse complement strand
TCCTATATGGTAGCAGCAAATGGAGACATACTGTTTATCTCATGTGCGGGACAGGTTATTGAAGGAAGAGAGGATGATCACCCCGATTATGTGAATTCTTACTGGAGAGATCCTTTTGTTATATTAGGAGGTACCGGCCGTTTCGAGGGAGCAACCGGAGGAGGTATGACGGACGATTACAACAGCAGTGAAGATCCAAATTCCCACCACCACTGGACAGGATCCATCACCATGGTTAAGGGAAAACGATAACAGGTATTCGTATTCCGAAAGAAAGGAAGAAAGAAACACACGTTAAGAAACTATCCGGGCCGGAGAAAGAGGAGCAAAAATTCCCGGAAAAACAGAATGCATTTTCTGTTTTCCCGGGAATTCAAGTGCATATTAACCAAGATTATCCTGATCCAAAGCGCAAAGGAATATTGCTCTATTCTTGCTGATTTATTTTTTCCCTGAAATAACCTAACCCCGGCATTCCTTTTTTTGTTAATTCTTTTATGATGAGACCATGGTTTATTATTTTCTTATTTTTATCCGGATGCCATACAGGACAGCAAAATAGAGTAAACGAGAATATACAGGATTTTAGTACTACTGATGCCTCCATTCTTTTCTTCAAAAACCTGCGAAGCCCTTATTATGAAAGGAGTGAAAACATGAATGGCTCCATCCATTCTTATATCCTCAAAAACAGATACCGGGGGAACGACCGAACCGTATGCCAACCCCTGATCAATCTGCAACGCTATGAGGACCGAGCATCAATTACGCTTACCCTTATAGGGCATACCGGCACCGAGACAGATATTTGGATCGATTGGAAATCAGCTTTGACCGGAAACCATGGAGAAATAGCTTTCAATCTGAATGATAAAGACCATTCACGTCCCGCCATCGAAATATATAATCACCTGATCTCCGGAACCGATTTTATCCTTCGTATCGGCAATAATAAGGCAGATATACTGCAAAACCGGGAAGACCGGGAATCATTCCGGATCACCCTGGTTGATTTTTTGCGATTGATTGAGTCCTATTGACATTTCCTGTGTATCTTCATTCTTGATTTAACCATTTAAAATTGGATGGATATGACGTTCCTGGCAGACCGGGAAAGATACGAACGAATGAAATTTAACCGGTGCGGGAAAAGCGGGCTTTTCCTCCCGGCCATTTCGCTCGGATTATGGCATAATTTCGGAGGGGTGGATGTTTACGAGACCGGAAGGGAAATTTTACTCAATGCCTTCGATCAGGGCATCACTCATTTTGACCTGGCGAATAATTATGGTCCACCTGCCGGATCAGCCGAAGAGAATTTCGGTAAAATCCTGAATAATGAACTAGCTCCCTTCCGGGACGAATTGATTATTTCCACCAAAGCCGGGTACTATATGTGGCCGGGACCCTATGGGGAATGGGGATCAAAAAAATACCTGATAGCGAGTCTTGACCAAAGTCTGAAACGCATGGGACTCGAATACGTGGATATATTTTACTCTCACCGGCCGGATCCTGAAACTCCTTTCGCGGAAACCATGGAGACACTGGATCTGATGCGCCGGCAGGGCAAAGCTTTATATATAGGATTATCAAATTACACCGCCATTCAAACCAAAAGTGCCGTTGAAATACTGGAATCCCTGGGAACCACCTGCCTGATTCACCAACCCAAATATTCGATGTTCAATCGATGGGTCGAAGAAGGATTACTTGATTTCCTTGAACAGAAGGGCATTGGCTGCATTCCCTTTTCACCACTTGCCCAGGGACTGCTTACCAATAAATATCTCAAGGGAATCCCGGAAGGATCCAGGGCTGCAAAATCACATGGTTTCCTTCAAAAATCAGAAATCACGAAAGAGGTGCTGATAAAAATAAAGGAACTTAATGAAGTGGCGAAAAACAGGAACCAGTCGCTTGCTCAAATGGCCCTCTCCTGGATTTTGAAGGATAAAAGGATAACCTCCGTATTAATAGGCGCCAGTTCAGTAAATCAGCTGCATGAAAATCTGAAATGCGTGGAAAAGACAACGTTTTCATCCGAAGAACTGAGTCAAATTGAAGGCATTCTGAAATCGTGATAAAGTAATGATATTGGGCGGCAAAAATTCCATATTCCCAGGCTACCAAATAGGCACGATTGATCCAATAAAAAAATCTAATTATGAATGTAGTGGATTCTGAAGAGATTAAGAGGGCCTTACCAGGACTTCCAAACGATTTGTACAGGATACTTTCAGAAAAAGGCAAACTGGTTGATTTACCACCCGGCCAGATGCTTTTAAAGGAAGGCTACTTTGTGAATGCCTTGCCGTTTGTATTGGAAGGATTATTAAAGGTGACCAGCCGCGAGGAGGATAAGGAGATCCTGCTTTATTATATCAATAAAGGCGAAAGTTGCATCATGTCGTTTGGAGCCTGCATCGCAAACTCCACCAGTAAAATTTATGCCTCGACTGAAAAAGAGTCCAGGATTCTATTGGTCTCGGCAGATACATTAATCGAATTAATCCGTAACTATCCGGCTTTAAATACCTATTTTCATCAGCTGTATCAAAACAGATATGAAGAACTCGTAGAAGCTATCGATCAACTTGTTTTTAAGAAATTTGACGAAAGGCTCTATCAGTATCTTCGGGAAAAATCAAAAAAACTTGATACGAAAGAATTAAAAACAACGCACCAGGAAATCGCCCGGGATACCGGGACTGTCAGGGAGGTGGTATCAAGGGCACTTAAAAAATTGGAAAAAGAAGGGAAAATATCGCTGACACGTAATGAAATTAAAATTATTTAGTTTTTGTGATAAAAGTTACTGACACGAAGCCTGAAAAATCCTTACTTTACGCCAAAATATAAAATAAATAGTTATGAAAAAGAATATGGGGACCGCCGACAGGATAATCCGAACCATTCTGGCAATTGTTATGATTTTGTTATATTTCCAGGGAGTAATTACCGGAACGTGGGGTATTGTACTTCTGGTCTTGGCAGGAGTATTCCTGCTGACCAGCCTGGTAAGCTTTTGCCCTCTTTACGCTCCCTTCGGAATAAAAACCTGCAAGGTATCCGAGGCAAAAAATTAAGCCGAATAATTTATTGATTATCGGGATTAGGTATTATTGAAGAGGCTCCATGTGAATGGTAGCCTCTATTTTCATATCTCTTCTGACCTTATCTTCTATTCTATTGGCAATATCATGTGCTTCCTTGAGGGTCATATCAGGGGGAAGTTTGATGTGAAAGGTCAGTTCCTTATGATCGCCGTATATATGCATATGAACATGATGGAGATAAATTTCGTCAGAAAAGAGCCCTTTAACAATTTTCCGCAGTTTCAGGGTGGTTTTTTCATCGGCTGATTTACCAAGCATATCGGCCCAGACCCCTTTGATGATATCAAAACTGGAATACATTATCAAACCGGCAACAATCAAGCCCAGCACCCCATCCATCCACCAGATCTTGCCCCCTGAGAAAATACCGATCAGGATGATGACTGAGGAAAGTGCATCGCTTCTATGATGCCAGCCGTCAGCCATTAAACTGGGTGAATCATTCCTCCTGCCTGTAAAAAAGGATAATTGAGCAAGTCCTTCCTTGGCCAGGACCGAAACGATAGTAACTGCTTTGGCCCAGAATCCAAATTCCACCGATTGTTCCCGGATCAACCGGTACAGGGAATCTTTAAAAAAAATTAAGCCAATCACGGCAAGAATAAACCCGATCAGCAGGGTGGAAATCAACTCAGCACGGCCATGACCATAGGGATGTTCCTGGTCTGGAGGGACTTTCGAAATTCGGAGACCGATAATCAACGCCACGGAGGAAAAGGAGTCGGACAACGTATGCCAGGCATCCACAATCAAAGCAATCGAGCCCGAAACCAACCCTACCCAATATTTTATTATAAATAAAAAAATGTTGGTAAAAATAGAAATCCAGCCAACACGTTCTGAAGTCATATATATTTATAATAGATAATGGCCTGCAATCTAATTTACAGGTATTTAAAACAAATATAATAACCAATTATTGCATTCTTAGCATTCACCGGTTATTTACCGGCAAAAAGGTAGGACAAACAATTTCTCTTACAAAATTAATTTTTTATATTTTGCCAGGATAAACACGAAAACGTGATTTTTTAATGATACAGGATCAGCAATTCGTATGTGTTACGGGAGCTACAGGTGCTATCGGGAAGGCAATTGCCAAGAATATTGCTAAAAATAAAGCCTGTCATGTAGTCTTAATAGCCCGGAATGAAATAAAAGCGATGGAGGCAACCAAGGATATACAACGGATTACCGGGAATAAAAACGTGGAATACGCAATAGTGGATCTTTCGGATCATCGTGAAATTTATAACTTGGCCGGATCCTGGGAAAAACCATTACACGTTTTGATCAACAACGCCGCAATCACTCCCCGGAGACGGGAGGAAAATAAGTATGGAATTGAGTTGCAGTTTGCTACCAATATTCTGGGCTATTTTGCCATGATGGATGCATTTAAAGCTCATTTATCGGGATCCAATCCGACTCGAATTATCAATGTGGCGAGTTACTGGGCCGGGGGGCTTGATTTTTCAGATCTGGAATTTAAAAGCAGGCGATATGATAACGGCGTTGCCTACCGCCAATCGAAACAAGCCGACCGGATGTTATCTTCAGCATTTGCCGACCGGTTGAAAGACCAGAATATTTACGTGAACGCCTGCCATCCGGGTGACGTAAATTCGAAATTAAGCAATGATCTGGGATTCGGAGGTCACGAATCTCCTGACCAGGGAGCAGAAACACCTGTCTGGCTGGCCACTGAGACAGTTGGAATCCAAAATACAGGCAAGTATTTTGAGCATAAGAGGGAAACTTTGTGCCGCTTCAGTCTGGATAAACAATCCGTAAGCAACCTGTATGACATTTGCGCTGAAATGATATCAATAAAGGGGGAATAATATAACAACCAAACTTCATGCCTTCTCGAAAGAAAATTTTTTACTATGGAAAAGACTTTCTCACGGTCTCTACCGCACTTGGTATCTGCAAGGGAAAAATATCAGGAGTCATCGATCAGGATACCCGCCAAAAAATTATTAGGAGCCATGAGGAAGTAAAAAAGATTGTCCGGGATGAAAAGATTGTCTATGGAATTAATACAGGATTCGGATCCTTATGCCAGACGATAATTTCAAACGAGGACACGAATAAACTTCAGGAAAATTTATTAAGGAGTCACAGCGTCGGCGTTGGCGAATCCGTACCCGACGATATTGTAAGGCTCATGCTGATCCTGAAAATTCAATCGCTTTCCTTTGGTTATTCCGGGATAGACATAAAAACGATAGACAGGATTTTATGGTTACTTAATCAAGATCTTCTCCCCCTGGTCCCTTCCAAAGGATCGTTGGGTGCCTCCGGTGACCTGGCTCCTCTGGCTCATTTATTTTTACCCCTGATCGGCCTGGGCAGGATCAAGTATCACGGGAAATTTGTTGATAGTGAAAATGTGTACCTCAAAGAAGGTTTAGCCCCGATCCGGTTAGGCCCGAAAGAAGGTCTCGCTTTAATCAACGGGACGCAATTTATCACCGCCTTTGCGATCAGAATCATTGAGAAATTCGCTAACTGCCTGGAAGTAGCAGATATCATTGGCGCCATGACGCTGGAAGCATTGCTGGGATCGGCCAAACCTTTTGATGATGAAATTCATCGATTAAGGCCTTTTAAGGGTGTTCAACATGTGGCCCACCGGATGAGAATCCTTCTTGATAAATCGGAAATGGTTGCATCGCACGCTTCATGTGGCCGCGTGCAGGATCCCTATTCCATCCGATGTATTCCCCAGGTTCATGGAGCAAGCCGAAATGCATGGCAACACCTGAACCAGTTAGTCCAGGTCGAAATGAACAGTGTCACCGATAATCCGGTCATAATTAATGCCGGGAAGACAATTAGTGGCGGGAACTTCCATGGCCAGCCACTGGCTTTACCACTCGATTACTGTGGGGTAGCCGCTTCCGAGTTGGGAAACATTTCTGAAAGAAGGACCTACCTGTTACTTCAGGGTGGTGTGGAAGGCTTGCCGGCCTTACTGATGCGGAATACCGGCATCAATTCAGGATTTATGATTCCCCAGTATACCGCAGCAGCGCTGGTCAGTGAAAACAAAACATTGTGCTATCCGGCCAGCGCAGACAGCATTCCGACTTCCCTCGGGCAGGAAGATCATGTGAGCATGGGATCGATCAGCGCAAGAAAAACATTTCAGATCATTGATAATCTTGAATTAATACTGGCGGTGGAATTACTGTGTGCCGCCCAGGCCTTTGATTATCGCAGACCTATGAAATCAGGCCCGATCATCGAGGCCTGTCACATTATGATCCGGGAAAAGATAGATCATGCAGAGGAAGACCGGATTTTTGCCCAGGACATACAGGAAGTTCACAAGATAATTACTTCAGGAATTCTGGTCTCAAAAACCTATGAAATTGCCAAAACTGAAAAAATCGATCTAAATGGCGAATATCATGAAGCATTCGGAATTTTTTAAGCGATTTGCCCGTCATCCGCATTATCAGGCGCCGACAGGTAACACGCTACATGCAAAATCGTGGGCTGCTGAAGCCCCTCTCAGGATGTTACTTAATAATCTAAATGAAGAGGTAGCTGAAAATCCTCAGGATTTAGTTGTCTACGGGGGTACCGGCCAGGCAGCCAGGAATGTGGATGCATTAAAAAAAATCATTACCATACTGCTTGAACTTGAGGAGGATCAAAGCCTGCTTGTCCAATCGGGTAAACCTGTAGGTGTATTGCCCACTCATCCGGATGCCCCACGCGTTCTTATTGCCAACTCGAACCTCGTCCCCAAATGGGCAACCTGGGATCACTTTCATCTTCTTCAGGAAAAAGGCTTGATCATGTATGGACAGATGACGGCAGGCAGCTGGATCTATATCGGGTCCCAGGGGATTTTACAGGGAACCTATGAAACCTTCGGAGCATGTGGTGAAACTTATTTTAACGGAAATCTCAGGCATAAACTGATTGTATCGGGTGGCCTGGGAGGAATGGGAGGTGCGCAACCGCTGGCAGCCACGATGACGGGCGCTGTTTTTCTGGGAGCCGACGTTGATGAGAGCAGGATTAACAAAAGACTCAGAACCGGATATCTTGACAGAATGACGCGCTCGTATAAAACAGCGCAAAAGTGGATACTGGAAGCAAAAAAAACAGGCAATCCCTTATCGGTAGGACTGGTTTCTGATATCGGAGACCTGCTGGCCAACCTTCTGGAAGATAATATCATCCCGGATATCCTTACGGATCAGACATCAGCACATGATCCTCTGAACGGTTATGTACCTAACGGATATTCGCTCGGGGAGGCGAAAATATTACGTGAAAAAGATCCTGGAACGTACCGGGAAAAATCCCTTAGAAGTATGGCAAGGCATGTAGGTTACATGCTGGAGATGCAGGAAAGGGGAAGCATTACTTTTGATTACGGCAATAACCTCCGCGCTTTTGCCCGGATGGGAGGTGAAAAAAATGCCTTCAATTTTCAAGGATTCGTTCCCAAATTCATCCGCCCCCTGTTTTGTGAAGGCAAAGGTCCGTTCCGGTGGGTCGCTTTATCTGGAAATCCTGAGGACATCTATATTACGGATGAAGCAATGAAACAAGCCTTTCCGGATAACAAACATCTGATTACCTGGCTCGATAAGGCTAAACAGAAAATATCCTTTCAGGGATTGCCAAGCAGAATATGCTGGCTGGGAATGGGAGAACGCGAAAAGGCGGGTTTGATTTTTAACGGCCTGGTTAAATCCGGAAGGGTATCCGCTCCCCTGGTTATCGGAAGGGATCATCTCGACTGTGGATCGGTGGCTTCGCCCAACAGGGAAACCGAAGATATGATGGATGGGAGCGATGCAATCTCAGACTGGCCACTGCTGAACCTGATGGTGAATACCTGTTCGGGAGCTACGTGGGTGTCTTTTCACCATGGAGGAGGTGTCGGGATGGGTTATTCACAACATGCCGGAATGGCAATTTTAGTAGATGGGACCCAAGATGCCGTAAGAAGAATTAAGCGAGTGCTTCATAATGATCCTGCACTGGGAGTAATAAGGCATGCCGACGCCGGTTATCCGAGAGCTAAGGAGGTATCAAGGTAATTTCATTTAAATATATCCTGAAATGGAAACCTTAATCGGGCCCTTCGATCAGATGATCACCTTTGAAGGATTACCCATGTTTGGTCCGATCCGGGATAATCAGCTGGATATTATCGGGCAGGGTGGGATCATTACCGATCAACAACGTATCGTGGCCACAGGCAATTTCAACCGGCTCAGGAAAAGACACAAAGGGAAAACCGAGGAAATCGAGGGTCATTATGTACTGCTGCCAGGCATGATCGATGCACATACCCATATGTGCTATGCGGGAACCCGTGTCAAGGATTATGCATTACGGGTATCCGGAAATACATATCAGGAGATCTTAAGGAAAGGAGGGGGAATATATGAAACCGTTAATCATACTCGGATGGCAACTATTCAGGAATTATCCGGTCTCACACGGCAGCGGATAGCAAGGCATTTTAATGAGGGGGTCACGACCATGGAAATAAAAAGCGGGTATGGGCTTTCGGTTGAAAGTGAATTGAAAATGCTGGAAGTTATTTCACATCTCAATAAAGAAATGCCGGCCGATCTGATCCCCACCTGTCTCTCGGCACACGTGTTGCCGCCTGAATTCAATTCTACAAAATCGTATTTGGATTCCATCGTCCATGACCTGTTGCCCATTATTCAAAAGAAAAATTTATCCAACCGCATAGATATCTTTATTGAGGAGAACGCCTTCCCGCCGGATGAATCCTATCAATTCTTATTAAACGCAAAAAAAATGGGTTTCCAGGTGACAATTCATGCCGACCAGTTCACTCCAGGCGGATCGGAAATTGCTGCCCGGTTAAAGGCAAAAAGCGCCGATCATCTGGAGGTAATTGACGAGAGGCATATTAAAATGCTGATTGAAAATAACGTGGTGGCGACCGTATTACCCGGGGCTAGTCTCGGACTCGGAATCCCCTTCGCACCCGCCAGAAAAATACTGGATGCGGGAGGTTGCCTGGCTATTGCCACGGACTGGAATCCTGGTTCAGCTCCAATGGGGGATCTTCTTACACAGGCGGCCTTGTTATCTGTATATCAAAAACTTGCCTTCGCGGAGACAATCGGCGGGATCACCTTTCGGGCTGCCAGGGCACTCGATTTGGGGGACCGCGGCACACTGGCCAGGGGAATGATTGCCGATTTTATCGCATTCCCTGCCACCGATTATCGTGATATACTCTATCACCAGGGAAAACTTAAACCCGGAATCATCTGGAAAAATGGAAAGAAAAAATCAAAATACAATGGATCATGAAAAAACAATTGATAGAATGTGTCCCGAATTTCAGTGAGGGCCGAAACAACCACGTCATCAAACAAATCACGGATCAGATCGAAAAAGTTAAGGGAGTCCGATTATTGAATGTGGATCCGGGAAAGGCTACCAATAGAACCGTTGTTACGTTTGTTGGGGATCCTGAATCGGTTATTGAAGCCGCATTCAGAGCCATTAAAAAGGCATCCGAAATTATAGATATGAGAAGTCACCATGGGGAACATCCCAGAATGGGTGCAACCGATGTATGTCCTTTGGTACCTATCTCCAATATAAGCATGGATGAAACGGTAGAATTCGCGCATCGTTTAGGTTACAGGGTAGGTGAGGAATTGGGAATCCCGGGATATTATTACGAATATGCAGCCAAAACACCCGAACGTAAAAATCTGGCTTATTGCCGCACCGGAGAATATGAAGGCTTAAAAAAACGATTGACTGATCCCATATGGGCACCTGATTTTGGTCCTACCCGTTTTAATGCCCGAACAGGTGCAACCGCCATCGGGGCACGAGATTTTCTGGTAGCCTATAATATCAATTTGAATACGACCTCAACCAGAAGAGCCAATGCCATTGCTTTTGATATTCGAGAAAAAGGAAGGATTAAACGGGAAGGTGATTCGTTGACCGGTACGATTATCCGGGATAAAAATGGGAATCCTGTTTATGAACCCGGTGCATTGAAACATGTGAAAGGGATCGGTTGGTATATCGAAGAATATGGGATTGCACAACTTTCTTTTAACCTGACCAATATCAATGAAACACCCATTCATATCGCATTTGAAGAAGCGGTTAAGAAAGCGGAATTACGTGGAATCAGGGTGACCGGATCAGAACTGGTCGGACTCGTCCCCCTTAAAACGATGCTTGATGCGGGGAAATATTTTCTTACAAAACAAAAAAGGTCTTTGGGTATCCCTGAGGCAGAAATCATAAAAATAGCCATCAAATCTTTAGGCCTCGACGAGTTGACACCTTTTAATCCCAAAGAGAGAATCATTGAATATATGCTCGACGAAGAAAATAAAAATCGGCTGGTGGATTTGAATCTCATTCAATTTTCAAATGCTGCTTCTTCGGAATCCGTGACACCGGGTGGCGGATCCATTTCCGCCTATCTGGGTGTGCTTGGGACCTCACTTGGTACGATGGTCGCGAATATTTCATCCCATAAGCGGGGTTGGGATGAACGTTGGGAAGAATTTTCAAAACAGGCAGAAAAAGGTGAACAGTTAAAAGTAAAACTTTTAAAATTGGTAGATAAAGACACCGAGGCATTCAGGCAAATTATTGAGGCAAGACGCCTTCCCAAGGAAACTGAAACAGATAAAAACATCAGAGAGAAAGCAATCCGTGAAGCAACCAAAAAAGCCATCGAGATCCCATTGACCGTAATGAAGTATGCGGCTGAGTCCATGTTAATGATCAAATATGTAGCTGAAAAAGGTTCAAAAACATCGGTTTCGGATGCAGGAGTAGGAGCCATTTGCGCACGCTCGGCAGTCTCTGGTGCTTATCTGAATATTATTATAAACTGCAAGGAGCTGGATGAGCCTGACTATATTAATAAAATTCGAAATGAAAGTGAAAAAATATACAACGAAGCGTTGGCAATGGAATCGGAAATACTTACCCTGGTCGAAAAAAATCTTAAGGAATGAGTTTTTTCCGGATCTTCAGACTTACCATTATCTCAGGTGGCTTTATTGCAAATCCGGGATGGTTTCAAAAACAATCATTTTGTGCCTTACGATTGGCTCCGGGAAAAAAGAAAAAATCTGACACGTCTTATCCGCACCTAGGTATGGGTCCTGATCCTTGATATAAAAAATTATTATAAATGAAAATTATATTTTAATGTGTATTAAGTTGAATTATATTTTAACAAAACCTTACTTAGTAGAATATTTGTTCGTAAATGATTGATGTAAATAATTTTGATGAGATCAGACCTTACCAAGATCAGGAAGTTGGCAACGTGATAAATAATCTGATTCAGCAGGATTTTTTCGTTCCTCTAATCAGAAAGATTTATCCTGATACCGATCCTGAAAAATTCAAAATTGCCATTTCCGGAATCGATACCATACATGGTTTTCAAACCAAAATTATATACCCGGTTTTAAAGAAACTCCTGAAAGATACTTCGAACGGGATCAATTTTTCAGGCTTTGATAAACTGGATAAAAATCAGGCCCACCTGTTCATTTCAAACCACCACGACATCGTATTGGATCCTTCTGTATTGAATTTCATTTTATACGAACAGGGACATAAAACGACAAAAGTTGCCATTGGAGATAATTTAGTTACTAAAAATTGGATCAAGGATCTAGCTCGCCTGAATAAAAGTTTTATCGTTCATCGTTCCCCTCCAATAAAATTAGCGTATTACTACTCCCATCGGCTTTCAAATTTTATTAAATCGACGATATTGGATGAAAATGAATCGATCTGGATCGCACAACGCCAGGGTCGGGCTAAAGATGGAAATGACGTCACGCAGGTTAGTCTGTTGAAAATGCTTGCTTATGGCGGCGATGAAAATAAATTTACCTATCTGCGATCACTCAATTTCCTTCCCCTAGCGATATCCTATGAATACGATCCCTGTGATATATTAAAAGTGAAAGAACTCATCGCCAAAGAAAAGGCTCAGTCCTATCAGAAATCGCCCAAAGAAGATTTAATCAGCATGGCCACAGGATTAATTGGATACAAAGGTAAAATCCATGTGAGTCTGGGAAATCCACTCTATAAAGAATTTGAAGATATTATCCATCATGAAACATCGAAAGAACAATATTCCAGCCTTGCTGCGATCATCGACGAACAAATTCAATCGATAATCAAACTCTGGCCAACGAACTACATCGCCTACGATTCACTAATGAATATGGATATGTACCAGGAGAAATACAATGAGGAACAAAAATTATCTTTCCTCGATTATGTAGATAAAAGACTGAAATCAGCCGGTTTAACAAATACGGAAAGCAAGATTATGTTTTTATCCATTTACGCCAATCCCGTTAAAAATAAGATCCGTCTGACTCAATTCTAAATACGTATGAGAACAATTGGGAATCTCTTATGGATGATTTTCGGAGGAGGCATATTCATATGTTTTTTTTATCTTCTGGGCGGAATATTGATCTGTGTAACGATCATTGGCATCCCTTTTGGCATACAACTTATTAAACTCGGAATATTTGCCCTGGCCCCATTTGGACAATCAATTAATTTTGAAAGAACCGGGACTGGTTGTTTAAACCTGTTGTTCAATATTTTATGGATCCTTCTCGGTGGCTTCTATGTCACCCTGATCCATGTCGTTTTTGGATTCATAATGGCAATAACCATTATCGGAATCCCTTTTGCAAAACAACATCTAAAGCTTGCCGCATTTGCACTCGTTCCATTCGGGACCCTTGCTTACTCAGACAATTATTAACAACAGAGTTCTAAAATCCGATATATTTTGAAAAATTAATAACATTTACCCCATATTGGGGGTATTTTTTTAAAAAAATTTAACCTTGATAAAAAACTCTGTACGTTTTTATACACTCAGTTGTCATATAACCGGACATTTTCCCGAATGATATCCTGTGCCCCGAGTATTTATCTTTTTTAATTCCAGCGACTTAGGAAATGTGGCACATCTTTAGCCTATTATTTTATTAAATAGGTATTAGTGTTAACCCAAAAAAAATAAGAATCATGAAAAATTTATTGATGATCACATGGATTTTGTTATTTGTGAGTATGAGCACGGGTGCTTTAGCACTTGATGGAAAGGAGGATAAAATAATAAACAGGTATAAGGAAATTGTAGAAAATACAGCACCAGATGACTGGTACACCCTGGCTAAAAGTGCCGATATGTGTTTGAAAAAAAAGATAAATCGCAAAGAGGTGTTGGAATGGCTGGATAAGAGTTTATCGATAAAAGAAACATCTTATAACCTGGAAGTGAAGGGAGACTATTACCGGTTGAACAATTTGCCTGAGAAGGCCGGAAAATGCTATTTGAAAGCGCTGCAGATTGGGTCTGAAAATGATTCGGATTTTGACAGCAGAAATTTACAGGAGAAAATTGCAGAAGTAATCAAATTGAATATCAATTCATAATAAGTTCCTCATGATGAAGGGCCATCTTCCGGTGGCTCTTCATTTGTTAATCTAACTATAATATCCCTATGCTGTGGATATATTTTTAATAATTCCTTCCTTTTTCCCAATTCGAAATCTTCAAACTCAAATCCAGGTGCAACCGTACATCCAACCAATGAGAAACCGGATCTTTCAACAGGTTGGGCCGCGAACCATTGATCTCTTGAAACAACCAGTTGAAGTTTTTCATTCTTACCAAGATCTCTCCCAAGCCGTATCGTGATCAATCCGTCCTTTTTAGTTAAGATGTAAAGCATCAGACTGCATCCGTCATAAAAATTCCATATCTCATCGCTGTTAAGTCGATGAAAAGTCGAGAACTGATGACCTTCCAGTAAATAATAAATCGATGTCAGTAAATTTCTTCTCCCATTATACCTTCCCGGCAATTTCCGGCAATACTCCGGACTTCTAAACACTTCCTTGTAATATCCACCTTCAGGATGAAGTGCCAGATTTAAATTTCGTATGTAATTACGAGCAGAATTTGACATATTAACCGCTTCCCAGATATTCTACCAGACCATCCCGGATCCGGGTAAAGGTTTCGGAAAGTTTAACCGTATCCTCCTCAAGAAGTGTTACCCTGAATCCAAGCAGATCCGACCAAAATGAAGAAATCGGAACCACGCAAACGCCCTTGGCCCCCAACAAATAATACACGAACCGCTGATCAAATTGAATCAGATCATCAGCTACCCATGATTCAACCAGTTTTCTTATATCAGGATTACCTATCCGCATTGTCTGATGAAAATTCAATACTCCTTCCTCAAATATGATCGTATTATAGAATGCACCATTGGTTTCATTAAATTTTATACCTTTCACAGGGGATAGTATTTCCTTTATTATTTTACTTCTTTTCCCGATTTTATCATTCTGTTCCATTATATAATCGGGATATCGGGAATCACTCATGACAAGTGGGATTACTAATTGAGGAAGTTTGGTCGAGCTTACCTCAATCATCTTTGCGTTTTCGAGCGTGGTGCACAACTTGTCGAATTCCGGTTTTGATTTCCTGTTATAAAACTCCATCCAACCGCAGCGCGCACCAGGCCAAGGAAGTTCTTTTGATATCCCTTTCAGTGAAATGCCTGGGACTTCTTCGATGTATTCGGCGAGGGCAAACGATGTGACTTCGTTATAGGTGACATTCAGATATATCTCATCACATATCAGGAAAAGATTAAATTCCCTGGCGATCTCAACGAATCTATCAAGTATGTACCGGGGATATACCATCCCGGTAGGATTATCCGGATTGATAATTAAAATTCCTACAATATTTGGATTATACTTGACTTTCTTATACAGATCATCCATGTCGGGATACCAGTTCTCATCCGGATTCAGGTTATACGTTAAAGGATGTGTATTGGCGTGTGCAGCTTCCGCGGAAGAATGAGTTGAATATGCCGGGGAAGGTCCGATAATCCTTGAAGTGGGTATAAGATATTGATATAATTTTGCAATTGCATCTCCCAGTCCATTAAAGAAAAGGATATCATCAGCTGTAATTTGAACGCCACCCCTTTTATTATTAAGGGAAGCAAGAAATTCACGGGTGGTGTATTCCCCTTTAGAATGACAGTAGCTATAGGTATCGTCCCGTTGTGCCAATTGGACCACGATATCTTTTATCCAACCTGGTATTTTTATATTCTTCTGGATAGGATCGCCAATATTTTCCCAAAAGATGGGTTGCCCGAGCTTTTCGATCTTCACTGCTTTCTTTACAATCCCACGAATTTCATAGGTAAGTTCATTTGCTCCTTCCCGTAATAAATGCTGCCTCATTTTAAATTTTTTATATCCATTCCATCAAAATTATAGAAGGATTAAAACAAATTGAAAACTTTATTGTAATTATAATAGAGTATATCTTCAATTTTTAAAATTTGGATCCTTTTACCAGTTGGTAAAAACAGAAAATTCAATGGGTTGTGTTAGCATCAGGAATATCCTAAATTCAGGTTCAGAAGTAAATACCGATTATAACAGGACCTGCAAATAAAACCACGGGGATAAAGCTGTTTATTGAGTTTATAAATTGATAAATATAAATTTTTACATCCAATGAAATTCAATATTGATGAAGTTAATCGATTGATCCACCACAGAAGATCCATTTTCCCGAATTTATATACCGGAGAAGCGGTTAGTGATGATATAATACTCCAAATGTTGGAAAACGCCAATATGGCACCGACCCATAAACTTACAGCTCCCTGGCGTTTTATTATATTCAAAGGGGAGGGTCTGGTAAAATTAGGTTATTTCCAGGCTGAACTTTATAAAAAAATAACGTTACGGGCTGGAGATTATAATGAAGAAAAATATCTCAATTTACTGAATAAGCCTAAAATGGCTTCCCATGTGATTTCTATCGGCATGAAACGTGACGAAAAGGAACGTCTGCCCGAAATTGAAGAAATTGAAGCGGTGGCCTGTGCCGTGCAGAACATGTATTTGACAGCAGCGGCATACGGCATTGGATGTTACTGGGGTTCAGGAGGCGTTACTTACATGGAAGAAGCAAGGCATTTTTTTGGTTTAGGGGATAAGGATAAATTGCTCGGATTTTTTTATATAGGGATTCCGAAAAAATGGCCTAAGGGAAAAAGGAAACCCATCCAGGATAAAATTAAATGGGTCGTGCAATAGGGTGGCTAAATAAGTTCCGAATAGTACATAACCGTTCAAGAGGTGTTCATATATGAACACATGTATCCTCCCAGTTCATTACTTTGTTCATCTTAGGTTCTGATTTCCAACTTGTTAACTTTTTTGGCATACCGATTGACACATATCTATTCGAAATGATATTAACCATGAGAAAATTCACAAACCACGCAATACTGATAATAGGCATAGTGATAGCCACATTGACTATTCTAACTAATTTATCCATTGCGGATTCGAAGTCTTCCGGGGAATTGGAAAAGGAACAATATCGGCTTGTAGAATCACTCGTGAATCAAATTGAACAGGAAAAAAACACTACCCGGATTGAAAATAATCTTTATAAAGTATACAACAAGGAAAATAACCTGGTTTTCGAAACCAGAAATTCAAACGATCAAAAACTCAGAAACCTGCTCGACAAAAGTGACCTATTGATAACAATCGACAACATATCCTATTATAAATTGTCTCACTAAACTCTCTTCATAACGTTAAGGTTAATTTCGATTGGGGAAGGCAGAAGGCCTTCCCTTTTTTATTTTTGGCAATGATTTTGTTATCATCTTATTTGATTATAAATTAACCTTATTATGAGAAAAGTACGACTTACCATTTTTTTAGCCCTTGCCGGAATCGTGATTTTTCAATCTTGCGAAGGATTATTGGATGATGAAACCGCAGAAACAGGTTCCTTTATGCTCTGGTCAAATTTTGATGGGCCACCTATTGATGTTTTTATAGAGGGTAACCTAAAAGGTACGATTACTGCATTTTATGAAGAAGCCCCAGGCTGTAATGCTGCCGGTTGTGTTACCTTTGACCTGGAACCGGGAACTTACGATTTTCAAGCAATGGAACAGTCCAACAATGTGAACAATCCAAGAGAATGGAGTGGAACGGTTACCATCCGTCCAAATGCCTGTGGTAAACTTGGCCTTACTCCCTGAATACTGAATCGATTTAAATTAAATTGCAGCGCTGGATTTATTATATCCTTCAACTTTTTTGAGTTTTGCCACACGGAAGGCTTTCCGTTCCTTAAAACCACAATAATCACATTTATAAAACTTCATTAATTCACCTTCCTCGGTTTCAGTAGGTGATTCCAGAATCTCCTCCTTAACAACTTTTAATGTCTGATAACTGCATTCAGGACATTGAAGCGCTACCAGATGCCCGGCATATTTTTCAATCTTTGTATGTCCGGTTTCTTCGTCTATCCAAACATCATAATCCACTGAAAACACATTTTCTTCAGCCTGCATTCCTTCGTCAAGATACACATCCTCTTCTTCCTCACTAAGCAATTTCATTGGTTTACCGGTCTTTGGTGATTTTCTTGGTGTATAACGGAGTTTCCGTAATCTTTTTTCCACGTAAAACGGGTAGTAGAATTTGAGGAGGTTGGAAATGATCACCCCGATGATCAAACCTACCATGATGGTTACAAAAACCCGGACCATTAACCAGATGATTTCACCCTCCTTTACCAATGTATTCACATAAAATCCTGCCGCAATAATAATAAATAAGGTACTGAGCCAAAGTGATCTGATTTCATATTTATTTATATAATCATATTTCTTTTTTAATTCGTAGGTCAGAATCAGACGGAGAAAATGATAAATAACGATCAATAAACCGATTACCCCCATGGAAAAGGCAATATACCTCCCAAAAATATTCCATTTCTCAAGATATAAATATGATTCCATCTTCCAGACGGTTTATTAAATTTGGCTAACTAATTTATTGATATTAAACCATATGGCAACAAATATAAAAAAATTGTAAGTATTCCAGATTATTACGTTAAAAATTCGACCTAACTTTATTTAATTTTTGTTCATAATCCTTAAGAATTTATAAAAAACTAATTTTTGTTAATGAAATAATATCATCCATTTTTTTGATTTTGATTTATTGAAAATAGAACTTTTTAAGGGAATGTAAAATATATCTTGACGATATTGTCCCGGATAGTAATTATAAAGATAAAATAGATAAACTTTACGCGATACCAGCCATTATTCCACTTCCCAAATTTTTTGTATTTAAATAGCTGAAATAAACACCGGATGCAATATTGCCATTTTTTAATGGTGGAGATTATACCGATTCCCGGATCAGGGTATCGGAAACTCAATAGAAAGGGTCAAACAGGAATTTAAGGAACTAATTAACGGGATCAACCGGAGCCTGAGTGCGGTAACTTAAATATGTTCAAATCTTTTGATTGATCCATTACCTACAGAAAGCCGCAAATTTCTGAACGAATTTCAAACTATCCTGCGTATTCTCAAACATTCCCATGTGACCAACCTCCTTCAGTCTTAAAACATGAGAATTTGCCGGCATTACCGCCTGTTCAAGGCTTTTCTTTAAAGGAAGGGATTGATCATTCTCCCCGATGATAAACATAACGGGTTTCCTGAATCTTTTTATAAAATCAACGCTGCTTTCGCGGTCTCTCATAGCCCGGGCATATTCCATCACCGTCTCTGGCGATGTTTTCTCCGCGTAGTTCGATAATTCTTCAATAAGTTCATCAAAATTTCTTCGGTTCTTTTCATAAAACAATGACGGCATGAAGGTTTTGATAAATGGCTTAACACCATTGGATTTTATAAACTCAATCAATTTTGTCCTGTTTTCTTTTTTCTCGGGAGGATCGGCAAAGATGTTGGAATGAAATAAACCAAGTCCTTTCAACGCAAAAGGAAACTGTTTTGCATAAGCCAGGGCGATATACCCGCCAAGCGAATGTCCGATCATAACCGCAGCCGAAACTTTTTTTTCGTCTAATAGTTGTTTAATTTCGGCGGCTATGTCCTTGAGACTGAAAGCATAATTTACTCTGGAACTTTTTCCGAATCCAGGCAAATCGATGGTTATAACCCGGTTTCTACGAGCAAGATAATTTTTAAAATCTTTCCAGATAAAACTGGTCTCACAATACCCATGTAAAAAAATAATGGGTAATCCTTTACCGGCCTCAGAATAAAAAATTGAAGGCATCTGATTTAAGTTTTATGTGTAGATAATTTCAACTGAATCAATTACGGCTTTAGCGATGCCTTCTGAATCGTACCTGCATTCCTTATATAATTGCGAAGGTTCTCCGTGATCTATTATTTTGTCTGGAATACCTAATCTTTTTACCGTAGTTTTTTTATAATCGTGGTCTGCCATAAACTCAAGGATCGCACTTCCAAATCCTCCGATCAGGGTGCCATCTTCCACCGTTACAATATTTTTGTACTTTGAAAAAATCTCATGCAACAATTCCTCATCCAGCGGTTTTACAAATCGCATGTCATACAAAGATGGAAATATTCCTTTCGGCTCAAGCATATCGATTGCTTCCAGTGCATAATTCCCTACATGCCCAAAGGAAAGGATAGCTATTTCATCTCCTTTTACAATTCGCCTGCCTTTTCCGATGTGAATTTCTTCATACGGGGTTTCCCAATCCAGGAGAACTCCCTGACCCCTTGGATAGCGAATACTGATCGGATGATTCACCCCGGGTAATTGTGCAGTATACATGAGGTTTCTTAATTCAGATTCATTCATAGGTGCTGCCACTATCAGGTTGGGAATGGTTCGCATATAGGCAATATCATAGGCGCCATGATGAGTAGGTCCGTCTGCACCTACCAGACCGGCCCGGTCCATACAGAAAACGACTTTCAGATCCTGTAGGCATACATCATGGATCACCTGATCGTAGGCTCTCTGCATAAATGTGCTGTAGATATTGCAATAGGGAATTAATCCTTGCGTAGCAAGTCCTGCAGAAAACGTAACAGCATGTTGTTCGGCAATCCCCACGTCAAATGCTCTTTCAGGGATTTCTTTCATAAGCATGTTCATGGAAGATCCCGTTGGCATTGCAGGTGTTATGCCCATGATGGCATCATTAGTCTTTGCTAAATCAACCAATGTTTTTCCAAATACATGCTGGTATTTAGGTGGTTCAGGGGCATTTTTTACTTTTATATGAATTTCCCCCGTGAGTTTGTCAAATTTACCTGGAGCATGCCATTTCGTTTGATCTTTTTCAGCCTGTATAAATCCTTTTCCTTTTACCGTAACGCAATGGAGTATTTTGGGACCAGGTATATCTTTCAGATCCCTGAAAATATGGACCAGATGATTTACGTCATGGCCATCCACCGGACCGAAATACCTCAGATTTAAAGATTCAAATAAATTACTATGGCTCAATAACATTGATTTAATGCTATTTTCAACGTGGGATATGATCTCTCTGGCGTTCACGCCGAACTTGCTTACTTTGCCAAGCATATTCCAGACCTCATCCTTGATCTTGTTATAAGTATGAGAGGTGGTTATATCAGTAAGATAATCTTTTAGTGCCCCTACATTAGGATCTATGGACATACAGTTGTCGTTCAATACGATTAAAAGATTGGAATTGCTGACACCTGCATGATTCATTGCCTCAAAAGCAATTCCACCCGTCATGGCACCATCACCAATTACTGCAATATGCTGTCGGGAAAGATCATTTTTATATTTTGAGGCAATAGCCATCCCCAGAGCTGCAGAAATCGAGGTGGAGGAATGCCCGACACCAAAGGTATCGAATTCACTTTCTGACCGTTTGGGGAAACCCGATAAGCCTTTATAGGTGCGGTTTGTGTGAAAAGTATCCCGCCGGCCGGTTAAGATCTTATGCCCATACGCCTGATGACCCACATCCCAAACCAGAAGATCTTTTGGCGTGTTGAAAACATAATGCAGGGCGACGGTTAATTCCACAACACCCAAGCTGGCACCAAAATGACCTCCATAGACCGAGACGTGATCGATAATAAACTGCCTGAGTTCCTGTGAAAGCTGGACTAACTGAGCTTGATCCAATTGTTTCAGGTCCTCCGGCGAGTTGATCTTTTTCAGTAAATCTCCTGGCGCTATTAGCATAACATATTTGTTTGATAATGAACGATTAACCCTTATGAGGGTTAAATGTTCAATCTAATATCAAAAAAAAAACTCAAGATGTAAAAATACATTTTTTTTCTTTAGCCCTAAACAAATGTATAGAATAGTCCTATCTTTGAAAATTAATAATAATGTTTCCTCTTTAATTTGAAGTATTGTGAACTTTGAAATCAAATTACCTTTATTTGAAGGTCCTTTTGATTTGCTCCTCTTTTTTATTGAAAGGGATGAGCTCGATATATATGACATTCCAATCGCACAGATCACAGGGGATTTTTTAGCCTATATAAAACAACTTGAAGAACTGAATATCGAAGTAGCAAGTGAATTTATTGTTGTGGCAGCCACACTGATGCGCATCAAAGCAAAACTACTGCTACCACGTCCCTCACTTGATTCGGAGGGCAATGAAATCGATCCAAGAGAAGAGTTGGTCAGACACCTGCTCGAATATAAAAAATATAAATCGGTGGTTGGGGAATTCATGACTTTGGAAGATTCGCAGCTTCAAAAGGATAAAAGGGGAAACCTTGTCAGGGAAATTAAAAAATTATCGGAATTAAGCAATGTCGAATCGGAACTTCAAGATCTGGATCTATATAAATTATTGAAAGCTTACGAAAAGGCCTTGGATCGATTTATGATTGAGAGCAATAAACCGGCTCATACAGTTGTACAATTTCCGTATACCATCGAAGAACAAAAGGATTATCTTCTAGGAGAATTAAGGAAGAAGGAAAAACTGTCTTTCGATGAAATCATCCGGCAAAATCCCTATAAAATAGCCATCATATTTAATTTCCTTGCCATACTTGAAATCTTACAATTAAGACTCGTGAGCATCTCGGTTGGTGAAGGTTTTAATAATTTCTGGCTCAGATTAAATAAAAAACAAGCCGTTCCCTAAGCATTCAAGGGTCAGCTATCAATCATAATATTCAAGACTTGAAAAGAAGAAACCGGCTTCTTTTTCAGCATTTTCATTCGAATCGGATCCATGCACTGCGTTGGATTGAATCGATTTTGCATACAGCTTTCTAATAGTGCCCGTTTCAGCTTTTGAAGGATCCGTTGCACCAATCAATTGCCTGTATTCTTTTACCGCATCCTTTTTGGAGATTACCATCGCAACAATTTTCCCGGAAGACATATACTCACACAGACTTTCATAAAATGGTTTCCCTTTATGAACCTCATAGAACTTGGAAGCCTGACCTACCGTTAACAGGGTAAGTTTCATGGCGAGAATCTTGAATTCAGCCGCTTCAATCATTTTCACAATGGCACCGGCGTTCCCCTCGGCTACGGCATCGGGTTTGATCATTGTAAAGGTGATATCACTTCTCATGGTCAGCTTTTTTTGTCGACAAAAATAGGCATAAATTCAAGAGTTTATCTAAAAAACTGGAAAATCATTCATGCGGGTGGAATCAAGGTTTTAAAAATAACGATTTTTGATTTTTATTAATTAATCGCCACATTTACATCTGTAATTGTGAAGTGTAAGAACATAAAGGGATATAAATGCTGAATTTTAAGGATGTTAAAACCTTATTAAGCTCTCCGAAAAAGATCGTCATCATTCCTCATACCAATCCTGATGCCGATGCGTTGGGCTCATCCCTTGGATTGAGGGGTTACCTGTTAAAAAAGAATCATCCGGTAAATGTAATCAGCCCAACGGATTATCCGAAATTCCTGAACTGGATGGAAGGTCATAAGGAAGTAATCGTTTTGAATGAAAAAAATGAATCCGAAATTGATTTCTTTATACAGAATGCAGAAATAATTTTTTGCCTGGATTTTAACAGCCTCAAAAGAATCGATCATCTCGGATCCCTGGTGGAAAAAAGCAAAGCTATCAAAATACTTATCGATCATCATCTGGATCCCGACGATTTTGCTGATTTTTCCTACGCAAGTATTGATGCAGCAGCCACGGCCGAACTGATCTATGAATTCATAGTGAAACTCGGTGACCGTGAATTTATAACTCCGGATATTGCTGAAAATCTCTATGCGGGGATTATGACCGACACAGGACAATTCAAATACAAGAATACTACACAGAACGTACACTACGTAACGGCCAACCTGATGGAGCTGGGTGCTGATATATCGAAAGTGGGCAGTCTTATCTACGATACTAATTCGTACAGCCGGCTGAAATTTCTTGGATTTGCCTTAAGTCAGCGACTCACCTTCCTCAAAGAATACAATACAGCTTATATTGCGATAAATGCCTGTGATCTAGAGCGTTTTAATTCGCAAACCGGAGATACGGAAGGATTGGTAAATTACGCTTTGAGTCTTGAAAACGTTATCTTGGGAGTCCTTATTTCCGAACGCAATGGAGAAATCAGGTTATCACTTCGATCTAAAGGTGATTTCTCAGTCAATGATCTTGCAAAAAAACATTTCAATGGTGGAGGGCACAGGAATGCTGCAGGGGGTACTAGTGAATTACCTTTTGAAGAAACGGTGAAAAAATTCGAAAATATCCTTAATGATTATAAGGAGGAATTGAATGCGCAGGTTCATGAGTTTAATATTTGAATTACCCGTGTTTTATTCATTTCCGTTGTATTTAATGCCCTTCCAGCTATCCATACGATTTAAAAGGATTCCGGATTAAAGAATAAGATCATATAAAGCCAAACGTGGAATTTGGCTCGCGAGTATGCATTTGTCCAATGAGCGGACTTATTTATGAAATAGAGTTGTTAGATTTGTAAGTAAATAAAGATTAAAATGAAAGCATCGAGCCTTGTTTTGCAGTTACTAGTTGTATTTTTATTGCTTTCCTGTAGTGAAACGGGGCTATACAACCCATATACGCAACTTCAGGAAGATATACAAAAAATAGATGCCTACCTTGCTGAAAATAATATTGTGGCTTCCAAATCATCCTCGGGGTTACGATATGTAATTGTTGACGAGGGGCTTGGATCCAATCCAATAAGAGGAAACATCGTAAAAGTTCACTATACGGGTAAACTTTTTGATGGCACCGTTTTTGATTCCTCTTATGATCGTGGTGAACCCTTGTCGTATACCCACGGAGTAGGTAACGTAATATCAGGATGGGATGAAGGACTATCCTACATCGGAGAAAGGGGTAAAATTACGTTGTACATCCCCTCTGTATTAGCCTATGGGAACCGGGGCAGTGGAGATATTATCAAGCCTAATGATAATCTCATCTTCGATATTGAATTGCTCAGTGTTCAATAACCATTGAGCAATGACCGAATTATGTTTTGTAACCCACAATCAGAATAAGGTCAGGGAGATAAGCCAGATTCTGGGGAATTCGTTTAGGATTTTATCCCTGAATGATATCGGCTTTACGGATGAGATTCCAGAAATCCATCCAACCCTTGAGGGCAATTCTCTGGAAAAAGCAAACACGATTTATCAAAAATATCTCATTCCGTCGTTTGCGGATGATACAGGGCTTGAAGTTTTTTCCCTCGATAATGAACCAGGGGTATACTCTGCAAGATATGCAGGCCCTCAAAAAAACAGCGATGATAACATTGCCTTACTATTGAAAAAACTCAAAAACAGAAAGGATCGGAGAGCCAGGTTCAGAACGGTGATCACCCTAATCCTGCCAGACGGACCAATGCATTTTGAAGGAGTGGTAGCGGGTATGATCATTGACCAAAAAAGAGGAAGCGAAGGATTTGGATATGATCCTGTATTTGTACCGGAAGGTCAATTCCTGACATTTGCACAAATGACCCTGGAGGAAAAAAATAAAATCAGCCACCGGGGTATTGCATTCCGTAAATTGGTTCATTATCTTCAGCAAAAAACCTCTTCTGATCAATGAATAAACCTTTCATCGTGGGTGTGACTGGAGGCAGCGGATCAGGTAAAACCAGATTTATCAATCAGTTGGTTAACAATTTTTCAAAGGATCAGGTATGCCTCATATCCCAGGACAATTATTACAGACCCCGGAATCAACAACCAACAGACGGAAAAGGATTTCAGAATTTTGATGAACCCGGCTCGGTGGATCTCGAAAGAATGATCGCTGATATATTACTTTTATTTGATGGAAAAGTAGTCCAGGTAGAAGAATATACATATAACAATCCCGGATTGCCTAAGAATAAAATTACTTTTAATCCGGCCCCGGTAATCGTCCTGGAAGGTATTTTTATCTTACATCACCCTGAACTAAGGGAAATGCTGGATTTGAAAATATTTATGCATGCTATGGAACATATAATGTTATCCCGTAGAATTATCAGGGATGATGAAGAAAGAGGGTATAATTTAAACGATGTGCTCTACAGGTATCAACATCATGTCATGCCCAGTTATCGAAAATACATTTTACCTTTTAAAGAAAATTGTGATATTATTATCAACAATAACAATGGATTTGAGATAGCTCTTCAGGTGATCACCGCTTATATTGAAAAAAAATTAAGGAAAGATCCTTCCTGATTTAAATTTCCTGGAATTTCTCAAACCGATGGTTATTTAAATTATTATCAGTAATTTTGCCATCCCGAATAACATGTCAGTCTCAGGAAAAATATCGGAAATATTAAGATTGCTTACGCTGGTGATCGGGCTTTTATCAATGTCTATTTCTGTATTTGAATACAGAATCGAGGACAGGATTGAACATGAGCTGGAGGCCAATAAACATCAGGAAAGTTCAGGTGACGAATCAAAAACGAGCGATGACAGGCAATTGTATCTTCCAGATTATCAGGCCACAATTACTTCTTATCAGCTTCATTTGGTTAAAATCCCAAATTTACTGGGGCATATTCCTGTACTGGTTTCCGTTACCAAATGGTTCCCTGATAAGCATCCGCTCACCGAACTGAATTTTTTCAGAACCCTTTTTCAGCATATTATTTCTACAAATGCCCCCTAGAGAGGTCGCCGTACCCCAGGTTTTTTAATTCAATTCAATTTCGTAATAGTTTTTAAATCAAAATCCATGAAAAATAAAGGTTTTATAATAACATTGACAGTTATCATCACTCTGCTGTGTATCTATTATCTGTCATTCACATTTATTTCCCGCGGTATTCAGAGAGATGCTACTGATTATGCGACCGACCTGGAAGGAAATCTGAACTTTTATAAAAAACAGGCCTACCTGGATTCCGTATGGAATGAACCTGTTTATAATTTTTTCGGCATACAATATACCTATAAGGATGTAAAAGAAACGGAACTGAGCCTTGGACTGGATCTGCAGGGAGGAATGCACGTTACTTTGGAAGTTTCACCCGTCGATATCATCAAAGGATTAAGCGGCAACAGTGAAAACCAGTATTTTAACGAAGCCCTCGATCTAGCTCAGGAAAAACAGAGAAACAGCCAGGAAAGCTTTGTCGATTTATTTTATGATTCGTTTAAGGAGGTAAATCCCAATGGAAAATTAAATACCATTTTTGCAACTGCTGCAAATCGTGGCCGGATCAGTCTGCAGTCCACCGACGAGGAAATTTTACAGATCATACGTGCGGAGGTGGATGATGCCATCGATCGATCTTTTGAAATACTACGAACGCGGGTGGATCGGTTTGGCACCTCACAACCGAATATTCAGAAGCTTCCCGGAACCGGAAGGATTCAGGTAGAGTTGCCCGGAGTAGACAACCGAGAGCGGGTTAGAAAACTGCTTCAGGGGGTAGCCAAACTTGAGTTTTGGGAAGTTTATGAACTTCAGGACATGGCCAATACGCTGAATGCGATCAATGTTAAATTAGTTGAGGAAAATAAAATCAGTTTATCGAAACTCGATTCACAGGGAGGCGATACATTATCTCAATCGGAGAAGGAGGAAGATCTTGCCAGTCTTTTAATGGAAGATGTACAACCGGATACTTCAGAGACATCAGCTGATGATCTTGCAGCACAAATCGCCGGTGACAGCGCGGTAGTAGACTCCCTCCAGAATGCGATGGCATCTCCCCTTTTAACCTTGAGAAAAGCTCCCTATTATAATTTATTTTATGATGTGAAAGATACATCCAGGATTAACAGAATTTTACTTCGTCCGGATATTCAAGCCTTGATCCCAAATAATATGAGATTTTACTGGAAGAATAAACCCATTGAAGGCGAGGGCGGTGCCGAAGTACTTGAATTATTTGGAGTCAGGTTACGTAGAGGAGGTCAACCTCCCCTGACCGGAGAGGTGATCACGGATGCAAGACCGGATTTTGATGAAACCGGAAGTCCCAGCGTTTCCATGCAGATGAATGCCACGGGGGCCAAAATCTGGAGAAGATTAACAGCAGAAAATATTAACCGGAGAATTGCGATCGTGCTGGATGGATATGTATATTCGGCACCCAATGTTATTACTGAGATCCCCAATGGAAATTCTCAGATCACAGGCAGTTTTACGCTGGAGGAATCCAAAGACCTGGCCAATATCTTAAAAGCAGGTAAACTCCCCGCCCCAACCCGAATTGTTGAAGAAGCTGTAATCGGCCCTACCCTGGGAAAAGAAGCCCAGAAACAAGGTGTAATTTCTATTGTTTCTGGCCTGGTGATTGTCATTCTATTTATGATCGCATACTATTCCAAAGGAGGATTTGTGGCTAACATCGCACTGGTATTTAATATTTTCTTTATCCTGGGCATTCTGGCCCAATTGAATGCGGCTTTAACCCTGCCGGGTATAGCCGGTATTGTATTGACCATCGGTATGTCAATCGATGCCAACGTACTTATATTTGAAAGAATCAGGGAAGAAATACGGGGCGGATCAAGTCTTTTAAATGCCATTTCGGCAGGATACAGCAAGGCATACAGTTCGATTATAGATGCCAATGTAACTACGTTCCTGATCGGAGCTATTATGTATGCATTGGGTCAGGGACCTGTAAAAGGCTTCGCCACGACGTTGATGATCGGTATCGCATCCTCATTCTTTTCCGCCGTATTTATTACCCGGGTCATCGTTACCTGGATGACTAAGAAGGGAGACAAAAGCAAGGTTTCATTTACCATGTTATGGTCGCAGAATCTGCTCACAAATCTCAACATCAATTTTATGTCAAGAAGGAGGATTGCGTACATTTTTTCCACCACCGTTATCCTGATCGGGATGATCCTGATTATCCTGGAAGGCGGATTAAATCTGGGAGTTGATTTTACGGGAGGCAGATCCTATATTGTTGAATTCGGGGAACCGGTTTCGGCCACAAATTTGAAGACCTCCCTGCAACCTGCTTTTGAAAATGCAGGCACCGAGGTCAAAACCTACGGTGCCAACAATGTAGTAAAAGTGACTACCAGTTACCTGGTAAGCGATGAATCGGTCTTTGCAGATTCTATTGTTGAAAATGTGCTCGTCAGTGGAATTTCGAAGGAAACAGGATTTGCTTATCAGCCGTCAAACGAAACGGCAATGGCCGCTTCATTTAACATTGCGGGTTCATCCAAGGTTGGGGCAACCATCGCAGATGATATCAAAACGGCTTCCATGGAATCGGTTATATTTTCGTTGATAGTTATTTTTATTTACATCGTAATCCGGTTCAGGAAGTGGCAATTTGGGCTTGGAGCAGTGGTTGCCTTATTTCATGATACCCTGTTTGTGATGGCAGCCTACGCGATCGTACGTTTATTTGGAAAAACCTTTGAAATAGACCAGGTATTTATTGCCGCCATGCTTACTATCATAGGATATTCAATAAACGATACCGTGGTGGTCTTTGACAGGATTAGGGAAAATATGCAATTAAAACCAGGATCCCCCCTGTCAAAGGTGTTCAATGAGGCCATAAACAATACGATTAGCCGAACCTTAATCACTTCCTTTACAACAATTGTTGTTGTTCTGATATTGCTAATCTTTGGAGGTGAGGTATTAAGAGGATTTTCGTTCGCCCTGATGATCGGAATACTTATCGGCACCTATTCATCCGTCTTCATTGCCACACCCGTAGTGCTTGATTTGAATAAGGAAAAAGAAAAAATTAAAGTAAAATCTTAATCGAACCAACTGCCTGAATTTGATATTCAGGCAGTTTTTCAGGATGGCAGCTCTTAATAATCTTTTTTTCCTGGCCACAGTACCTCCGGAAGATATTCAGGAAAAAGTAAAAACAATCAAACTGATATTTAAAAACCGGTTTGGATCAGGACATGCTTTGAATTCTCCTGCTCACCTTACATTGATACCCCCTTTCCTGTGGCCCATCAATAAAAAAAAGGCTTTGATTCAAAGTCTGGATCAATTCAGCAGGAATGAATCTTCGTTTAATGTGGAATTGAAGAATTTCGGCGCCTTTGTCCCAAGAGTGATCTATATAGATGTTGAAGCCAAAAATAATTTGACAGATCTTCGCGACAGACTGGAAAAGTATATGGATGATAAGTGGAATATTTTGAAATTGCTGCGCGGTAATAAATCTTTTAATCCGCATATGACCGTGGCATTCCGGGATCTTACAAAGGAAAATTTCCGCAAAGCCTGGCCTGAATTTAAAGACAAGGATTTCGGTGCTGCATTTCACGTAGACAAAATTGTACTGTTAATGCATCAGCAAAAGCAATGGGAAATCTACCACCAATCGTTTTTTGGAAAAAATTAGGAATTTCATTTGTAATCGATCAACTTTCAATGCCATTTTCAGAATATTTTTAATAAAAGATCACGAATTGCCTAAAATTTTAATTCGTATTCATTATTAATTATTTTATAAATCAATATCTTTTCATATATAATTCATTGATTTTCAATTTAATATATCAAAGTTGTAATATAAACTGGAGAACACATTCTTCCAGATTAGTGCGGCTAAGCCGTAGTTATAACCGCTTACAGCGATCGTCCATAGCTAGCGGCAAGCCTGCCTGTAGGGATAGTACTCAATCTCAGGAGACTGGTTTCGGGGGCTTCATAACGTTACCAAAGGTATGGGAGCTTAGGATTGCCTCGCTGTCAAAAGGCAGACCTACTTATCCCTGCCTGGACCAATAGGAAGGGAGGCGGAAAATATTTATGAATTATATGGATTACGATTCAGAAGATATTAAAGGCTTTATAATCCGGGGAACGACGTAATGTCAACATTTATTTTATATTTTAAACTGGGATACAGGCATATCCTGGATCTGTATGGGATTGAGCATATGTTGTTCATCATTGCATTGATGGCAATCTATCTTTTGAGAGACTGGAAGAAAGTATTATTCCTTTTTCTATTTTACCTGATCGGAAATTCAATTTCTTTGAATCTTTCCGTAAATCGAATTATTAATCCAAATCCTGAGATCATTAATTACCTGGTTTCAGTCACGCTTTTTATCGCGGCTGTCTCGAACGTATTCAGAACCGAAAAATCAACGATTATCAGGAGACCTACAAAGTATTTATTTGCAGTCATTTACGGAATCATACAAGGATTTGGACTGGCTCACTATTTCTCTAATATTATTGATATAAACCGGAAGATTACCCTGCCTTTAATTGCTTTTAATTTGGGTATCGAATCAGGTTATCTGCTCATCCTATTCCTCTATCTGATTATTTCCTGGATATTCGTGAATAATCTGGGAGTGAGTAAAAAGACATGGTACCTGGTGATATCTTCCGCTATTGCCGGGATTGCCCTTACCTTTATGTTCGAATCCAGGTACTGGATCCAATGATTACGCTACCAGGTATTTGGTTGATTCAAAAACAATTGTCGTTGATTCCCTTTACCGGCATCAAGAGTAAAAGCAGTATCATTTTTTCTCGATTTAATCAAGAAAATCCATTCCCAAATCGTTTATCTTTGAATGAATAATATTTTACTTGAAATAAAATTAGCTTACCATGAGAAAAAAGATTGTAGCGGGCAATTGGAAGATGAACAAGTCACTTGAGGAAGGCATTTCACTGGCTTCTGAGATAATTAATATAATTGAAGATGAGGTTATAGATGATGTTACCGTTGTCTTAAACCCTCCCTTCATTCACCTCGAAAAGATTAGAAAATTGATCGGGGAGGCTGATAATATCTTTCTTGGAGCCCAGAACTGTAACGAAAATGAATCCGGTGCCTTTACCGGTGAAATTTCAGTTGATATGCTAAAATCGGTCGGTTGCAGTTATGTGATTCTGGGACATAGTGAAAGAAGGGAATATTTCAGGGAAACAAACGAAATCCTGGCAAAAAAGGTGAATATTGTATTGCAGAAAGGATTGAAACCTATATTCTGTTGTGGTGAATCACTTGATATCCGGGAAAAAGGCACCTATGTAGAATATGTTTCTCAACAAATCAATGAAAGTCTTTTCCACCTCAATGCGGATCAGTTTCGTAATATTGTGATTGCTTATGAACCCATTTGGGCTATAGGTACTGGAGTAAATGCTACCTCGGAACAGGCACAGGAAATGCATGCTTCCTTACGACAACACCTGGCAAATAAATTTGGAAGTAATTTTGCCGATGAAATATCTATTTTATATGGTGGAAGTGCCAAACCAGGTAATGCGAAGGAATTGTTTGCCGGCGCGGATGTAGATGGCGGATTGATTGGAGGTGCATCCTTAAAAGCAAGAGATTTTGTTGATATTATCAAATCGTTCTAAAAACCGGGAATTACTGCACTTTTCATCCAGGAGCAAAGGATGCGTAAATATCCCCTGGAAAGCGGGATTGCTTTTTATACTGGTCATATTCACTACGGGTAGTTATCCCTCATCACGGGTTCAAATTAACCAACAATATTTTTGTGAACTCCGGGGTTCATGTTATATCGAAAAATACCCGGATCGTGCCGATTTTTTAATTTACGAGGAAGATTCGGAGGCATTTGCAGACCTGTTGATCTTTGAGACTGATAATGCATTATTTGCCGATAAACCTGGCATCTGGTATTTTTCAAACGACCGGGCCTTTGCCGATTTTACGGTTTATTTCGTTGAATCAAAAGGAAATGCCGATTTTACGGTTTATTTTACCAGATTTGAATCATTTGCCGGATGCAATAATTAATGGGTCAGGATTATATAACGATCCGGGTATACTGTGCCGGTCCGATCATTGATCTGGTCATTGCAGAAATGTCCACATTGGGTTATGATTCCTTTCTCTATGAGGATCGAGGTTTTCTTGCCGCTATTTCTCCCACCCTTTTTGATGAGGAAAAATTATTATCCATATTCCGTCGGTTTGCCTCCCATGGGAAAATTGAGTACAGGGTGGATCGCCTGGTTGAAAAAAACTGGAACGAAATCTGGGAGAAAAATTATCCTCCGATTATTATTAATAATTATTGCCTGATCCGGGCTTCCTTTCATCCTTTGAAAAAACGATATCCCCTTGAAATCCTTATAAATCCAAAAATGTCGTTCGGGACCGGTCATCATGAAACCACCCGGCTTATGATAAAAAATCAACTTGAAATTAATCATCTCGACAAATCTATTCTGGATGTAGGTTGTGGAACGGGTATTCTGTCGATCGTCGCTGAAAAAATGGGAGCCTCGAAAATAATCGGACTGGATATTGATACATGGGCCTATGATAATGCACATGAGAATATACGGGAAAATAAGTGCACACGAATTACTGTCTTGAAGGATGAGGTTTCTGATTTGAAATCCGAATTAATGTTTGATATTGTTTTGGCAAACATCAATCGACAAAACATCATGAAGGATATCAAGAAGTACAGCAATCTCCTTTGCCTGGAAGGGCTTCTGATTTGCAGTGGATTTTTAATAAATGAGCAGGATATGATCATCAGGGAAGCTAATCAGAATGGCCTCGGTTACCTTCATAAAAAGAGTATGAATAAATGGTCTTCTTTGGTATTTCAAAAAAAAACTGATTAAATTTCATTAAAATATTATATAAATATCATCCCTTTTCGTTATACGTATAACAAATTTCACTTTATTTTATTCTTGAATAAGAAAGATCATATCAATTGAGGAGGATTTTAAAAATAATAGGTCTATGGGCGGGGTTATTGATAGCTATGTCCGGCTATTCTCAGATAGCGGACAGCTTGCCTCAACGAGATGATATCGTTGGAGAGATCCTGATTGAAATTTACCGTACTAAAATTAATAAGGCCATAGAAATGGGCCTTGATTTTGCCTCATACTGGGATGCTGGCGGACTAAATTCCCAACAGAAAAATAAAATTGAAAGTATATTTCAGTCGATGAAAAAAAGAAAGGTGCCGGCCAATCCTTATCTTTTGTCCTTTATCAAATCAATCAGCCTGGCAGGCGGGAATGAATTAATACAACTTTCTGCCATGACGGAAATTCTGGAGACGACCGATCAGGTATTGATCCATGAAAACAATAACAATGTGAGAAATTATTTCAAAAACCTCAATACATTTCTCGCCTATAAAGCGCTTCATTATTCAAATGGCTATAAATTACGGGTGGATAATATTGATTTTGGCTTTGAATATGTGGCTGCCCCACAGGAAAATATTTTGAATGAAATTCCCGAGGTTATCGAAAAGACCGAAGAAAATACGGAAGAAAAGAAGAGTGACGAAAACACATCAGGTGACTGGAACGATTGGGATAGTGATTCCTGGGATAATCAGGAAAATCCAAATGGCTGGGACGGATGGGAAGATGCGGCTGTACCAACCGACCAATTTAATGACCAGGAGGACAGCTGGATAGAATCACCTGAAATGGAGGAAACAAAAAATGATCAAATGTTGATCGAAAGTATAGTTGATTTCACCCTTCCTGAAGCCAAAGGTCCTATTATTCGATTTAAATCTACTGATTTGATTTTTCTGACCCATTATGACTCGATTCCGCTTGAATCTTCAAGCGGTTATTATTCCCTGACGGATGAATTATTCGTTGGGGAAGGAGGCATTTTCAACTGGAGTTCATTGGGTCTTAACAGTAAAAATGTATTTTGTAATCTAGGTAAATTTTCTTTTAACACCAATAAACCTGGCCTGATTTCAACAAAGTCCAAACTTACTTTTTCGGACATGGTAGAAGGCCCGATAGAAGGTACTTTTGAATACCGGAGTATTAAAAGAAGACTCGAAGAAAAATCTACGTATCCCCGTTTCACTTCATACGACGATCGGATTCGTACCTATTTCCCTTCCGACAAGAATTTAATATTCAATGGCGGATTTTCCCTCTTTGGAAACCAGGTTTACAGCAATTCCTTGTTAAGGAAAAATTCAGTTCTTGAGGTGCACAATGAAACTTCCGTTCTCTTCCGTGCGATGTCTCCAAAATTTGGACTTTCAGACACACTTATCACCTCCAAGAAAGCTCAGATTACTATTTACCACGACCGGGATTCCATTTCACATCCGGAAGTACAATTAAAATACGATCCAAATAAACGTGAACTGTTGGTTTACAGGGATGAGGGTACTTACCGCTTTACGCCCTACCGGATTTCTTATTTCGATATGGATGTGGCTGCGGATAAGATCCTTTGGGACCTGGATGAAGATTCCCTGGATATTTCCATTGCAAGTGCGCGGAATATTGTTCCGGCTTATTTTGAATCAAAGGAATATTTTAACAAAGGGGACATGAAAAGTCTGGCAGGGATCTATGATTTTCATCCTTTGATCATGACCGTTCAGTATGCAAGAAAGATCCGCAGCAAAAGATTCAATGTTTTTGATATGGCTCAAGATCTGCGCCAAAATGAGAAATCGGTTCAAGCTTCTATGGTGGGTCTCATGCAAAACGGATTCATCGAATATAACCTTCGAACCGGTGAAATTTTGGTAAAAGAAAAATCATTCCATTTCGTGGATGCAAATCGATACAAAAAGGATTACGACGATTTGAAAATTAAATCCCTTTCGCCCTTATTACCAAATGCTACCATCCGGTTGACCGAAAAGGAAATGACCATAAGAGGTATTGAACGATTTAATGTCAGCGAGATTCTGGGTGTTTTTATTTATCCGAAAAATAGTGAGATATCCGTTCTCAAGGACCGGGATATAAAGTTTAACGGGCAGCTTTACGCTGGTAATTTTGAATTCATCGGACAAGAATTCCTGTTTAAATACGATAGTTTTTATGTCGATTTATCCCGCATAGATTCCATCAGATTTTACATTGACGACCTCGAGACAGGTCAGAAAAAAATGGTTGATAATAAATTAATCGCAAGCTTGAAGGATTCTGCCCAACAGAAATCCATGAGTGGTCTTGCACAGACATTTAATGAATCAAGTGGAAGATTATATATAAATAAACCCGATAATAAATCCGGCCAGAAAATTTATCCGACGTATCCAAAATTTAATGCTTCACAGGGCGCGATCGTATATTTTGATAATAAGGAGGTCCTTGACGGTGCTTATGATAAATCCATATATTTTATCATTCCTCCATTTGAAATTGATAGTTTGAGTGGGAGTGATCCCGCCAGCATCGGATTTGAGGGAATATTTGTAGCTGAAGGGATTATTCCCTCCTTCCAGGAGACATTGCATATCATGGATGACAACTCACTGGGTTTCAAGCACTCCATTCCTGCCAAAGGATACGAATTATTCAGCGGAAACGGCAGGATCTACGACTCGTTACGACTGAACCACCATGGCCTCACTGCTAAGGGATCCATTGAATATATGACTTCCTCCCTCTATTCCAACAATTTCACCTTTTACATCGATTCGCTTACTGGTTCAGGTACCAATTTCCTGATGGCAAAGGGAGAAATGGACGGGGGAAGTTTTCCGGATGCCTATGTGGATGCTTTCCGGTTAAAATGGCTCCCCAAAAAGGATAGCATGTATTTATTTAACCTCGACCGTCCCTTTAACCTTTATGACAGTACGGCCACATTGGATGGGACTTTAATTGTAAATAAAACAGGTGGATTTGGAAAAGGCACGCTATTGACCAGAGGTGCCATAGCCAAATCGCAACTTCTTTCCTTTAATGATTCAAGATTTGGGGCACGTCATGCCATTTTTGAGATCAGCTCGGATAATCCGGAAAAACCCGCCCTGTTCGGCGAAGATATCCGTCTTGATTTTAATCTGATTGAAAATTTCGCAGACATAGGTCCCGAGATAGAAGGTATGGCCGCCATTAACTTCCCTTATGCGCAATTTAAAACCTCCATCTCCAATGCACGATGGTATCTGGATGACCGGACTGTGGTCATGAATAAACCCGATGATGTCGATATCAGCAATTCATATTTCTATGCCACCAGGGAAGAGCTCGATTCCCTGGCATTTAACGCATCCAAGGCGGTTTATAATATGGATGAACTGGAATTGCTGGTTTCAGGAATTCCTTTCATCAATGTAGCTGATGCAAAAATCACCACCGAAAATAATGAAGTATTAATCCTTGAAAACGCCCGGATAGGAACCTTGTATAATACCACCATTGTAATCGATACCTTGAATGAATTCCACAAACTTTATGATGGAACGATCGATATCATTTCCAGGAATGAATTCACCGGAACTGCCACCTATCAATTCGTAAATGCCGTAAATGACACATTTGCTATTAAAATCGATGAATTTTTACTAGTCCCTGAAGAAACAAGAGGACGCCAGGATATACTACATACCCAGGCAAGAGGTTATGTGTCTGAAGATAATGGTGTGGTCATATCTCCTGGATTGGTTTACAAGGGTGAAGCTGTCATGTATGCACCGGATCCGGCTTTTAAATTAAATGGCTATGTGAAAATGGAATACCGTTCAAATCCACTTGAAGATTTATGGATCCGATATCAAAGCAGCGAGACCGAAACCCAGGAAGTTAAATTTGACTTTGACCTGGCTAGAACGGAAGATGACCAGAAGATTACTGCCGGTTTACATTATGACGAAAATGATGCATTATATGCTACTTTTGTAAATGGTAAGAAATCCGTGATGGATAGAGATTTTTTCATTCCTAAAGGGATCCTGTCTTATGATTCTGATTCAAGCATGTACAGAATTGAGGATACGTTAAAGATAAACGGAGATTCCTATTCCGGAAGAATCTTTAATTTAAATGTGAATACCCTGGATATTTCTTTTGAAGGTCCGGTTAATTTTAATCTGATCTCGGATGATTTTGAGATGATCGGTGCAGTCATAGGAAATGGCAATATCGAAAAAAATATCTATGAATTGAATGCATTCCTCACCCTTAATTTCGAATTACCCCCACAAGCTTTATTGGCCATGAGCCAGGATATGTTGGAGGTCATCGATTTACTTGGAATTCCTGTTGGCTATGGCGATGATCCGGAAACATTGTATAAAGTAGCAGAAATCATTGGAGAAAGACCGACCGTTGATTACGAAAAAAGATCCCTGGTGGAATACACCCCCCTCGTGGAAATGTCACCGAGATTATTAAAAACCATTGTGATTCCCAAGGTAAATCTGAAATGGACACCTGAATTAAAGGCCTGGTACAGCAGCGGAAAAATCTCAATAGCCAACCTACATCGTCAGGATATCAATGCTCAGGTAGAAGGATTCCTGGAGATCAAAAAAAATGAGAATGGGGACGTTATTAATCTCTTCCTTCAGTTCTCACCAAACAGTTGGTATTTCTTCAATTTTGAAGAAAACCGTGTCATTACCGCCTCCTCCAATGACAATTATTTAGATGTAATTGCCAGTAAAACAAATGCACTGAAAGCTGATTTTGGTGACTATTTCTTCCTGGATGGTGAATTAAATGATGCACTGCGATTCATCGATCGTTTCAGATCGGAATATTTAGGAATAAAGGAACCCTACGAACTTGATTTTGCCCCTGCACAGCCCTTACCAATTTTGCAGGAAACCGAACCGAAAGACGACGGTTTTATGATTCCGGAAGAAATCGTTGAGGAAGAGGAAGATGATGATGGATTTTAATCCATATTTTGAGGGCTACTAATCTCCCGGCTTTTCTCTGTTATCAAATCATGAAATCAATCCGACAAGTACTAACTGATCATAATATGAAGTAGTTTTGCCATAGCACTATTCAGGTAGTAAATTGTCGAAATTCCATCTTCATATTTTATTATTTCTAATGCTGATTTTTCAGCAACCCGCATGGGAGGAGGTTAAGGCTATTCCCCGCCAACTATCCGATTCAATTGAGACTTACCAGGATATCCAGCATGCCCTGAATCTGATTAAAGAAGCCAGATATGATTCAGCGAAAAAAATCCTATTTAATTGTTCTCAGAAATCCTTACAGAATAACCACTTGCAATTATATTTTCAGTCTCAAACCACATTGGCAAACGTACTGGAAAAACAGGGCGATTTGAATGATGTGGCAAAAATTTTCATAGAATTAATCCGTATTCTGGAAAAAAAAGAGAAGTTCGATCTTCTGGCTCAGGCCTATTTTGAACTGGGAAAAGTGTACGTTGATTATGAGCTGTATAAAAAGGCAATTGGTTATTTTTTACTATCCAATGATTATTACAAAAAATCAGGTAGAAAAAAGGAACAGATTGAAACACTCACCCTGCTTGGGCAAATTTACTCACGAACGGGAAATTATAGTCTGGCTGAAAAATATTTACTCGAAGCACGTCAAAACCTGAAAATCCATTCTCCGGATTCAGATGCAAGTCAGGTGCTCACCGAACTTGTTTCAGTTTATGAAGAAATGAGAGACATGGAGAAAATGTTAAGTCTCAACCTGGAACTTTTCGATATTGCCAAGGAGAAAAATGACCTGTTAGCGATCGCGACCAGTCTTAATAATCTTGGATATAATTATACCGCACTAGGTGATTATGATAAAGCACTCAGATTTTTCCGGAATTCCTATTTTACCAATAATTTGATCAACCAACCGGAGACAAAAAAAGCGACCGGACTAACCAATATTGGCATCACTTATAAATATCTGGGGATGGACCAAGCCGCAATCGATACCCTACGATCCGCATTGAAAATCTGGGAAGAGGAAAATAATCTGCCACAGGTGGCAGAATTAAATAATATAATTGCGCGTATCTATTTGCATTCAAATAATTACAGAGAGGCGGAAGAATATGCCAATGCGGCGCTGGAAGCCGCCGAAAAATCTAAAATCCCTACTCTTTTAAGAAATTGTTATGAGACCCACTCACAGATTTTCCAGGAAACCGATGATTTTGAAAAAGCTTTATACTTTCATAAAAAATATCTTGTATTGAACGACTCCCTTCAAAACCTTGAAATTGCACGTGAACGACTTATCACACAGCGTGAATTCAATGCGGAAAGGGCTGAAAAGGAATTGACTCTGATTCTTGCCGATCGGGAATTAAAGGACCTCATGATGCGTCAGATGCATCTTGAAAAAGAATCGAGCCAGAAAGAAATTGCATTGCTTAAAAGCAACCAGGAATTGCAGGAGCTTGAGAAAGAAAAGGCACTTCAGGGTCTTAAATTAATTCAGCAGGCCATGGAAGCAGAAAAAAAAGACCATGAGATTGAATACTTGCAGCAACAACAGGAATTGCAGAAACTTGCGTTGGCCAGGAAGGATGCAGAAGAAATGGAACGTGATAAAACCATACAATTACTTGAACAACAAAGCAAGATGCGTGAACAAGTTTTCGAACGCACCTCCTTAAGAAGGAAATTATCCTTCATAACCATTGGCATGTTAATTATCATCCTGATTTTAATCATCATCGGATACATCCAGAAACGAAAAGATAATAATCTCTTATCCAAGCAAAAAGAATCCATTTTGCTTATTAACAAGGAATTAGAAGAAAAGAATGTTCAGATTGCCCGGCAGAGGGATGAGATCAAACAATCGTTTGAAGAATTGGAGAACACCTTGGAAAAGCTTAAAAAAACCCAAAATCAATTGTTTGAAGCAGAAAAAATGGCTTCCCTCGGGCAATTAACGGCGGGTATTGCCCATGAGATCAATAATCCAATCAATTTTGTCAGTTCCAACGTGAGCCCCTTACGAATGAACCTGTCTGAATTGAAAGAAATTCTTGAAGCCTACCGGAATGCAACCTCCAATGGAATTGAAAATGATAAAATTCAATATGCCCACGAACTGGAAAAAAAATACGACCTGGATTATGTGATCGAGGAATTGGATCTTTTATTAAATGGCATTTCCGAAGGAGCAAACCGTACCAAAGAAATTGTACAGGGATTACGTAATTTTTCAAGAGTTGATGAACATGATTTACGAAGCGCCAGCGTACATGAGGGCCTGGATTCTACGCTGGTACTGTTAAGTAATGCGTTTAAAAACAGAATAGAAATCGAAAAAATCTACGATAATAATCTTCCATCGATTGAGTGTTTTCCCGGACTATTGAATCAGGTTTTTATGAATATCATAAATAACGCGATTCAAGCAATCGAAGGAACGGGAAAGATTACTATCAAGACAAGAAAAATAAAAAACAGAGCCGTGATATGGATTACAGATACCGGTAAAGGAATTCAGAAAGAACATTTAACTCGAATTTTCGATCCATTTTTCACGACCAAAGAGGTTGGTGAGGGCACAGGTCTTGGACTCTCTATTTCTTATGGTATAATTCAACAACATCAGGGTGAGATTAAAGTCAATAGTAAACCGGAAATGGGCACGACCTTTAAAATTAGCCTCCCCATCAAACATTCAGTATAATTGTCTCATCGATCAGGTAATTTGATTCCGCTTATTCAGTACATATAATCTGTACCTCATCTGAATATAAAATTTTGTCATCCTATCTCACGACTTCCCTTTAATTCGTATTTGACACAAACTATTTGCCGAACGAATTTTAAGAACTATATAGAAAATCTGAAAATGATCCCCCAAATCCGGCTTTTTTAAGATCAATATTATCATGCATCTGATCGAATCCTGATGAGTAGGTTAATGTAACCATTCCAACTTATAAATAATTCATGATTAATCGGTGTTTAGGTAAAATTCTTAAGGTAAATACCTATTTTTGTAATTATTGTATGGATCATCGATGGATAATAAAAGTTAACCCAGAAATTGAGAAAGTAGCTTTACTTTCTTCAGAAATAAATATTAATCCTGTTTTAGCTTCCATTCTCATTCAAAGAAAAATCACAACCTTTCAGGAAGCCAAAGATTATTTCCGCCCATCTCTTGAAAACCTGCATGATCCGTTTTTAATGGAAGACATGGATCTCGCTGTGGAAAGGTTGAACCAGGCCATCCATACTGGAGAAAATATTCTGATTTACGGTGATTATGATGTAGATGGAACCACATCTGTTGCCTTGGTTTACAGTTTTCTCAAAAAGATTTATTCAAATATATCGTACTACATTCCCGACAGATATTCAGAGGGTTATGGAATAAGTAGAGAGGGAATACAATGGGCAAAAAAAAATAATATCGATCTGATCATTACGCTTGATTGCGGGATCAAAGCAGTGGACATGACCAGGGAAGCCAATGAAAAAGGCATTGATCTCATCATCTGTGACCATCACTTACCCGGAAAAATCCTGCCTGAGGCTTATGCAATACTGGATCCGAAAAGAAAAGAATGCAAATATCCTTATAAAGACCTTTCGGGATGTGGGGTGGGATTTAAATTTATGCAGGCTTTTTCAATCCAGAATAAACTTGATCCGAATCAACTGAACCACTACCTGGATTTTCTTGCCGTGAGTATTGCCTCGGATATAGTGCCAATTGATGGAGAGAACAGGATCTTTGCATACTATGGTCTCGAAAAATTAAATTCGAATCCCCGCCCCGGTTTAAAAGCGCTGATTGATGTGGCCGGTTTACGTGGGAAAGTAACCATATCCGGCATTGTATTCGGAATTGGACCCCGGATTAATGCGGCAGGACGAATGACCCATGCCGGACTTGCTGTCGAATTATTGTTATCCGATTCCTACAAAAGTGCGGAACATATAGCACTGAAAGTGAATAGCAATAATGATGAAAGGCGGAATTTCGACTCGAATATCACGACCGAAGCATTAAAGATGATCGAAGGGGATACGAAAAGAAAAAATGCAAAATCAACTGTCCTGTATAAAAGTGATTGGCATAAAGGGGTTATCGGCATCGTAGCATCAAGATGTATTGATAAATTCTACCGCCCCACGGTCATATTAACCAAATCCAACGACAAAGCTACCGGATCGGCCAGATCGGTCAATGGATTTGATGTATACGAAGCAATTGCCGAATGCTCCGATCTTCTGGATCAATATGGCGGTCATATGTACGCCGCAGGGCTTACTTTATCTTTGGATAAGGTTAATGCTTTTATCGAAAAATTTGAAAAAATTGTAGCAGAAAGAATTACAGAAGAACAACTGATCCCCCGAATCGATATCGATCAGGTAATCGAACTGGATATCATTACGGCAAAATTCCTGGAAATCCTAAAACAAATGGCTCCTTTTGGCCCTTATAATATGCAACCGATATTCATGTCGGAAAATCTTTATGTTTCATCACGCCCCAGAATTCTTAAGCAAGAACATTTGAAGTTTTACGTACATCAGGAAGGCAATGATGCGGTTCTTGAAACGATTGGATTTGGCCTTGCTCAATATTTCGAATTGATCAACAGCGGGATGCGGTTTAAGATGGCCTATGCCATTGATGAAAACAATTATATGGGACATACGACAATACAATTATTGGCAAAGGATATAAAATTTGATTGATGAGCCAGATACTTCGGGCTGAAAACCTGTATAAAAAATACAAAAAAAGAACCGTAGTCAATGATGTCACGCTTTATGTGGAACAGGGTGAGATAGTCGGGTTGCTCGGTCCGAATGGCGCAGGAAAAACCACTTCATTTTATATGATTGTCGGATTGATCAAACCCAATTCAGGGGAAATTTTCCTTGATTCATCTAACATCACTTCCCTCCCAATGTATAAGCGTGCAAAAAAAGGCATTGGATATCTCGCACAGGAACCCTCCGTATTCCGTTCCCTCACTGTCGAAGAGAATCTGATGGCGGTTCTGGAAATGTCCAGTCTTACGAAAAAAGAACAAAAAGAAAAAATGGAATCCCTGATTGCTGAATTCAGCCTTTCACATGTCAGGAAAAATAAGGGGATCCTGTTATCGGGAGGTGAAAGAAGGAGGACTGAAATTGCACGGGCACTGGCCGTAGATCCGAAATTTGTTCTGCTGGATGAGCCTTTTGCCGGGGTGGACCCAATTGCCGTTGAGGAAATACAGACCATTGTCGCCCGGTTAAAAAATAAAAATATTGGAATTTTAATTACTGACCATAATGTGAATGAAACGCTGTCGATCACTGACCGTGCCTATTTAATGTTTGAAGGTAAATTATTAAAAGCCGGGAGTGCCGAAGATCTTGCAGCGGATGAACAGGTAAGGAGAGTTTATCTCGGGCAGCATTTCGAGCTTAAAAGAAAAATATAAGAATACATCCGGGTGGAGATTATTAATTCCATATTTTCCTGGGTAATGAAAAAGCGTATGCATCAGATTGAGCTTTTTCTAAAATACCCGATTGAGGTACAAAATGAACTATTCCAAAGTCTGATCGAAACTGCAAAGGATACAAAATTTGGAATAGATCATGATTTTAACAACATCCGGACTGAAGAAGATTACCGTAAGAACGTACCGATCCGGAATTATGAACAACTTTTTCCTTATATCGAATTTCTTTTGAAAGGAGATCAAAACATCCTTTGGCCGTCGGAAGTCAGTTGGTTTGCCAAGTCGTCAGGAACGACCAACAACCGGAGTAAATTTATTCCGGTAACGGATGAAGCACTTGAAGATTGTCATTTCAAGGGGGGAAAGGATATGATATCCATCTATTTAAACAATTATCCTGATTCAAAGATATTTACAGGGAAAGGTTTGGTAATAGGGGGCAGTCATCAGATCAACCAGTTTGATGAAAACTCAAAATCCTATTATGGTGACGTATCGGCAGTTATTATTAAAAATCTACCTTTCTGGACCCATATCAAGAGAACTCCACCCCTTGATATTGCCTTGATGAGTGAATGGGAAAAGAAAATAGAAATGATGGCGGAGGTAACTTCTGAAGAAAATGTGACCAGCATCTATGGTGTACCCACCTGGACCATCGTGTTGATCAACCGGATACTTGAACTTAAAAAGGCGAATTCTATTTTGGAGGTATGGCCCAATCTGGAATTATTTGTTCACGGAGCAGTAGCTTTTACGCCGTATCGTAAACTTTTTTCCGAACTGATCCCTTCTTCAGAAATGCGGTATATGGAAACCTATAATGCTTCCGAAGGATTTTTCGGCATTCAGGATATGAAGAATTCGGAAGAACTACTTCTTATGCTTGATTACGGGGTTTACTACGAATTCATCCCCTTTGATGAAATCAACAACGATCATCCCCGTACTTATAACCTCGATGAAGTTGAAATCGGGAAAAATTATGCGATGATCATCTCGACCAATGCAGGACTTTGGCGATATAAAATCGGAGATACCATCCGGTTTACCTCCAAGTATCCCTTCCGATTCAAAATTTCCGGAAGGACCAAACATTTTATCAATGCATTTGGTGAAGAACTGATCATTGAAAATGCAGAACAAGGAATCACCCAGGCCTGCGAAAGGACCGGTGCTGTAATTGGAGATTACACGGCAGGGCCTTTGTACTTTAAAGAAGGGGGAAAAGGAGGACATGAATGGATCATCGAATTCAAAAAGGATCCAAGTGATCTTAATACATTTATTGATGTCCTGGATACCAGCATGCGTCAGTTGAATTCAGACTATGACGCCAAAAGATATAAAAATATAGCATTGCAAAAGCCCATCATTCATCCAGTAAAGGAGGGCACCTTTTATAGCTGGATGAAAAAAAGAAATAAACTGGGTGGTCAAAATAAAGTTCCACGCCTGGTTAATTCCAGAGAGTACCTTGACGATATTCTATCGATGATCGAACACCTATAAAATAAAAAAGCAGGAAATTTGCCCTGCTTTTTTTTCTTTTCTAAATAACGGTCAAGCTTCCTGCTCTGCCGCCTGATGTTCTTCGTATAATTTATTTTGCAAATCTGGGGGAACGGGGGAATATTCTGCAAATTTCGAATTGAAACTGGCGCGTCCCTGAGTTAATGATCGCAACGTGGTGGTATATTTATACATCTCCGCCAGGGGTGTTTTCGCTTTGATCACCTGGTAATTATTTACCGCATCCATTCCCATGATGATCGATCTTCTTGACTGCAGATCCGTCATGACTTCACCCATTAATTCTTCCGGAACCAGAACCTCCACATCAAAAATCGGTTCCAGTATTTTAGGATTTGCTTTGATGAAGGCCTGCTTAAAAGCCTGGGCTCCCGCAATTTTAAAGGATATGTCATTTGAATCAACCGGGTGCATTTTCCCATCATATACAAAAACCCTTACATCACGAACATAGGATCCCGTCAAGGGCCCTTCCTCCATTTTTTCCATAACTCCTTTTAAAATGGACGGAATGAATCGTTGATCGATTACCCCTCCTACAATGCAGTTATAAAAAATTAATTTACCACCCCAGTCCAGGTTAATTTCTTCTTTACCCCGTAAGTTTAAATCGGTGGGTTCGGGGGCTCCTTCAAAATAAGGATCTATACGCATAAAAACCTCGCCAAATTGGCCTGCCCCACCCGATTGTTTTTTATGGCGATAGCTGGCATCCGACATTTTCTGAATGGTTTCCCTGTATGGAATCCTTGGTTTGAACATTTCCGCCTCTATACCATAGATCTTTTTCAGCTTCCAATCTACAACAGCGAGGTGCAATTCTCCCTGTGCTGAAATTATCATCTGTTTTAATTCACGAGAAAATTCAAACACAGAAGTTATATCTTCCTGATTAATTTCTCTCAGGGCTTCAGCCAGTTTCTCATCGTCATTCTTATCCTTGGCTTTGATTGCCGTACGTATTCTTGGCTCAGGAAAGTTAATTGGTTTATACTCGATCTTGAATTCCTTTACACTCAATGTATGGTTGGTAAAAGTATCTTTCAGTTTAACTGATGCTCCGATATCTCCTGCGGACAATTTATCCACATTGGTCCGGTTCTTTCCATCCATGATAAAAAGTTGATTGATTTTTTCGGTGGAACCCGTTTTGTGATTCATAAGATCCATTCCCACTTTAAGTTCCCCGGTACACACCTTAAAAAATGTTACCTTTCCGAGATACGGCTCATTGATGGTCTTAAATACGAATATAGAGGTTTTCTCTTTAGGATTGCAGGCAATCTCTTTGTCATCAATTGTCAATTCACCGTTCATTTCAAAAGCAGATGGAGCTACATTATCAATGAATCCCATCAATCTACCACTTCCCATGTTTTTCTTTGCGGATATACAGAATATCGGGAATACTTCCTGTTTTAACATACCGATTTTTAGACCCTGCCTTAATTCATCTTCATCCAGTGAACCTTTCTCAAAATACAATTCCATCAACGCTTCATCATTCTCAGCCGCCTTTTCGACGAGTTCGTTATGAAGCTCCTCAGCCCTGTCTTTTTCCTCCTCAGGAATCGGTAACTTTTCAGGTTTCCCTCCATCATCAGGAAATTTATAATAGGTCATCTTTAGCAAATCGATGATGCCGTTAAACCCCTCCCCCTGGTTTACCGGGTACTGCACCAGAACCGGTGCACTCCCGAATCTCTTTTTTATTGATTCAATCGAATTTTCAAAATTTGATTTGGGGTGATCGAGCTGGTTAACTACGAAGATGACAGGTTTTTTATAATTTTCTACATAATTCCAGATCAATTCCGTACTAACTTCGACACCATATTGAGAATTAACGACCATCAGACAGGTATCCGACACGCGAAGGGAAGATACGATTTCTCCCATAAAATCATCCAGGCCAGGAGTATCAATCAGATTAATTTTGTAATCCCGCCATTCCGTATGCAAAGAAGTAGCGTAAACGGAATTTCCCCGGTCATGTTCAATCTCATGATAATCAGATACTGTATTTTTATCTTCAACGGTTCCTCTGCGATTGATTAATCCGGCTTCAAAAAGCATGGTTTCTGCCAGGGTGGTTTTACCGGATTTAGAGCTTCCCAGCAACACCACATTTTTAATATGTTTGTCGTCATAAACTTTCATATCGGTCCATTTTTAAAGTCCAAAAAATGAGAATATCAGAGTGGAATACCCCATCCCAAAAGGGGTGGTAAAAATAGTCTTTAATGGCGAGAAATGCAAAGCGGAAAATCATTCAAAAACATGAATTCCGATTTAATCCTGTAAGATTTGTTCATGAGGATTGATGGGAGGTACTGGAGTGAAAACAAGAGATAAATAATTCACAGAAAAATGAATTTCATCCCGTTGATTTTTCTACCGGACAAAATATTTCTTTAGGTAATTGTCGAAGAAAATAAGCAGCCAACCTCCAATAATAAGCAGGATAAGCATCCTCGATAATCCCTGGCCGATATTTAAATATTCACTTATGGAAGGAATTTTAAATTGCGGCAATTGATAAGCCGAGGAGTTTATTGTCCATGCTCCCGGAATAAAAAAGATCGATGCCAAAATAATTAAATAGAAAATGCCCATCAGGATCAATCCCCATTTGGGTTTTAAAGGTTTTGTTTTCAGGGTCGATTTTACGGATTTTACCCCCAGTTCTCCCATCACATTATCCACAAAACTTCTGGAAGGTTCCGGCATAAAGTGGTCATTAACTGTTTTCCGGATTATCCGATCCAACTTTTCATCTTTCATAATATATCTTCCTGTTTAATCCCTAACAAATCAAGTAACAAACTATGTAATTTTTTCCGCGCCCGGTGTATTTTTACTTTCACCAGATTTTCCTCCAGTCCGACAATTTCGGCAACTTCGGACATGGAATTCTCTTCATAATAATAGAGCGAAATCAATAAATTTTCCTCTTCACTCAGGTTTTCCAATGCGGCTCTTAAAACATCCCTTCGATCAATCCGGTTTAAATTTTCAAGCCCGTCAGCACCTGTCGATAAATTTACCGATTCGGTAATATCTTCATTTATCTCCTGCTGAAAGAATTTCTTCTGCCGGGTGCGGCTTATGGCATTGTTAAATGTGATCCTGTACAACCAGGTAGAAAATTTACTCTGATATTTAAAACCATCAATAGCTTTAAAAGCCTTGATAAAACTATCCTGAGCCACTTCTTCCGCATCTTCCCGTTTATTCAGAATTTTAAGAGCGATGTTGAATACGAAGGACTTATACTTATCAACAATATACCGGCAGGCACTAAAATCCCCTTTCTTTATCTTGCCGATAATAATATCCTCAATATCTTCCTTCATTCAATTCATTTGACGTTCACTGTAGATCAATGGTTACAAATTTCGGTTTGTAACCAACCGTTATTTCCAGTCGTCCAAGTAATAGAATAACCTGAAAAACGTTCATTTAAAAATAATAATAAAATGGTAGAAATATTAGTTCCGATCGCGCTTTTTGCTTCAATCTTTGGTATTGTTTATATAGCAGTTACGGCGAAAAACAAAGAACGTCTGGCCTTGATCGAGAAAGGTATGGACGCAAGTATATTTAAGGAAGCAACCCAGACCCATGGAAGGTATGGTGCGTTGAAATGGGGATTGGTCATTGTCGGAATAGGCATCGGATTGATCCTTGGAAATATCTTTGATATGAACGGGATAATGGATGAGGAGGTCGCCTATTCCGCCATGGTCTTCGTATTTGGCGGTATTGGTCTGCTTACGTATTATTTATTGATCAGGAGGATAAAACCTGAAAAAGAAGAATAGGCTATTCTCTCTTTTCTTCCTAATTATAAACCTTAGGCTTTTGCTTAAGGTTTTTTTTTGTTTTATTCATTGAAAATTACTAAAAGACAGATACACATGTTCGTTTTTAAAAAGCTCAGGTACCTGCTGGTGATTGGCGTATTGATACAGTTTATTATGATCCCTGTAAAATCGCAGGATCTTGGCATGTCATTTTCATTCTTTTTCCCCAAAAATGGCTATTTCTCCGTACCCGTGAGTCCCTTTTCGATCCGTGGCCTTGGAATACATCCCACGAATTTTTTTTCGATCGAATCTGGATTTTCTCTATACAGAATGTCGGGCCTCAACGTGACCAATATCCCTTTTGAAACAAACGATCCAATTATGGGACCCATGTTTTCAATATTTATTCCACTCGAGGCGGTCCTGGAAGCCCAGGCCGGAAATGTGGTATTGAGGGCAAAAGGGGGAGGTTTCGGATTTTATAATTTCATCAATCATGTAAATTACGGAAATCTCGACCGGGCGATAGCAACCTACTACCAGTGGGAAATTGCCAATGCGGAAATTTCTTACGAAAATAAGATCGGTTTTGGCTATCTTTTTGGAGGGGAAGTCATCATCTATGTAAACAGGCAATTTGGCTTTAACCTGGAATTGAACTATCTGTCGGGGGGATCTAATTTAAATTTCCAGGGAACGGCAACCGGGGCCGATGGCAATGGGTTGGGTGAAATCGAAATAAATTACCCGGATGCCCGCCTCGATTACACGGGCTGGGAAATTACTTTTGGTATCATATTTACTAATAAAAGATAAACAAACGAATGAATTTTAAAGTAGGATTCGGATACGATGTGCACCAGTTATCGGAAGGATACGAACTATGGCTGGGCGGAATAAAAATTGAACATTCAAAGGGGGCAGTAGGACACTCGGATGCGGATGTGCTTATTCATGCAATCTGTGATGCATTACTTGGGGCTGCCAATCTAAGGGATATTGGCTACCATTTCCCGGATTCGGATCCAAAATATAAAGGGATCGACAGTAAATTGCTATTAAAAGAAGTCTGTGTCCTATTACATAAAAAAAAGTTTAAGATCGGGAATATAGATACCACTATTTGCCTTGAAAAACCAAAAATCAATCCTTACATCCCCACAATGCAGCAAGGCCTGGCCAGAATCATGAAAATTGAACCCGGGAAATTATCTATAAAGGCAACAACCAAAGAAAAAATGGGCTTTGTGGGCGAAGAACAGGGGATTGAAGCCTTCGCCGTAGTACTGATATATGATAAATAAATGAGATGGAACTGATTGCAACCGGTGATGGTTCGCATACCCTGTACCTGAAAGACCTGGATGAAACTTACCATTCCAGGCAGGGTGCGATACAGGAATCCATTCACGTATACATAAAAAATGGATTGAGATATTATGTTGGTGATTTTCATAAAAATAAGCTGGACCTCTTTGAACTCGGATTAGGAACCGGATTAAACACGTTACTTTCCTATATGGAGGCCCTCAAATTCAGGATCCGCCTACGATATGAGGTGATAGAACCTTTCCCGATAACTCAGCCATTCTGGAATGAATTAAATTATTCCCGGTTACTGCCGGGGAATAATACAGGTAATGTATTTCTGAAAATTCATCGCTGTTCATGGAATAAGGATAATTCACTGAGTGATTATTTTATCCTCCGAAAAGAAAAAATTTTGTTTCAGTCCTACTTCCACGTGGAGAATAAGTTCGACATTATATTTTACGATGCCTTCGCTCCTGTGAAACAACCCGAGATCTGGCATCCGGATTTATTACAAAAGGCTTACCAAATGTTAATTAAAAACGGGATCCTTGTGACCTATTGCTCCCAGGGTAATTTTAAAAGAAATCTGAAACAAATTGGTTTTCACGTGGAATCAATTCCGGGTCCTCCCGGTAAAAAAGAAATGGTCCGTGCAACGAAATAAAACAGGTTATTCTTCATAACAGATATTTAACTTGAATTCAAAGGGATCCAGTTGTTCGCAGATGGAATTGATAAATTCAGGATCGTTTATATAAAAAGAAAGAAAATTCTCCACTCTTTCCTGTAATTTCCCATCGGGGAAAAGTCTCTCTTTCAGGCTCTCAATCTGTTTAATTCCTGTTTCGTGCTTCCTTTCTTCGGCTTTTTCGAGCCGTTTTTCGATATTTTCAATTTCTTTCAAAACTTTCGCTTTTTGGGCTCCGATAAATCCTTCCAGACTCTGGTCTACCGCCCTTGTCTTATTCTGAATCGATTCGAAAATCTCTTCCATGATCTTCCGTTCACTTTCGAGAGAAAAATTATATCCTGCATGCTCTTCAAGATAACGGCTCTTTAGGTTTTGATCATTCAGGAAGAGGTCTTTCCCCTTGATCATCAGTTTTTTAACTTTCTTGTGCAGGTTTTTACCAATGATCATTGCGAAATTCCTGGGTATAACAACTGGAAATGGAATTTCATAATAATCAAAAACATCTTTCAGCTGAAGCCAGTAAGCAACCTCAGCCGGGCCACCGATATAGGCTATGTTAGGCAGGATCCGCTCCTGATATACAGGTCTGAGGATGACGTTCGGACTGAAAAAAGCAGGTGAATTGTCGGCCAGGGAAATCATTTCTTCCCCTGTGAATGAATGTTTAGTATCAAGAACTTTATAAGTACCCTCTTCACGGACTAAACGTCCTCGCATCTTATCATTCATATAGAAAAGATTGATAGCCCGGGGATATACCTGTGCACCGTATCCCAGATCCGTCAATCGGGCCGAGGTATTTTCAACCAGGTCATTGGCGTGATGGTTTGCCAGATCATCCTTGATTATATCTGTAAACTGTTGTTTCAATCCGTGGTGGTCCCCATCAATTACCACCAGACCATAGGAACCAAACAACTCGTTCACATAATAACGAACCGAATCAGCCAGTTTAGTAAATTGTGTATATGCTATTTCAAACAGTGATAAAGATTCAGGTATCTGCTCAAGAAGGGTTTTTATAGAGGAAGGATCCATTCGGCCGACAGGACCTGTCTGGGATGTCTCCCAGGAATAGGTATTACCAAACAGTGTAAATGAACGGATTTCATCAAGATCATGATCTTCAGAAGCCATCCAGTAGACAGGAACAAAATGATAATCGGGATATTTCTCCTTTAACAATCGGCATATATTAATTACGGTAATAATCTTGTAAATAAAATACAAGGGTCCGGTAAAAAGATTCAGCTGATGTCCGGTAGTGACCGTAAAGGTTTTTACGTTTTCAAGTTGTTTGATATTTGCTGAAACCTTTTCTGGAGTTTTAAGAGTACCGTACTGATCCAAAATTGCTGAAACGAGTATCTTTCTGGAGGAGGTATCCATTTGCCTTTTCCCAATACATTCTTTGAAAGAATCAATATCGGGAGTAAATTGATAAAAAGGTCGTAATTCCGGTTTCCCCGCCAAATAATCAAGAAAAATCTTTTGGAAATGTCCTGTTTCCGAAAGATCTATTTTTTCACAAAACATCTGGATAAATTAATATGAAATATTTTTGTTTATCTGTTGCTGCACCATTGGAATACCGATAAGATCAAAAGGCAGTGCATCGGTTATCTTAACCTTTATAAAATCCCCTATCCGGATATATTGATCTTTTGCATCGATCAGAACTTCATTATCGACTTCGGGTGAATCATATTCGGTTCTCCCAATATAGTATCCATTTTCTTTACGGTCTATGAGTACCTTCAATTCTTTTCCGATTTTTTGACGGTTGAGCTGATCCGAAATGGAAGTTTGAATTTCCATCAGTACATCGGCCCTTCGTTGTTTTTCTCTGGCAGGAATTGTGTCTTTCAACAAAAAGGAAGGTGTATTCTCCTCATGTGAATAGGTAAAAACTCCCAGGCGATCAAATTTGATTCTCTGAATAAACTTCGCCATTTCATCAAAATCCTTTGCGGTTTCACCCGGATGACCCACAATAAAGGTAGTCCGGAGGGCAATTCCTGGAACCTTGATCCGTATTTTATCAATCAAAGCCTCCGTTTTATCCCTTGTTATGCCTCGCCGCATGATTTTCAACATTTTTGAGGAAGCATGTTGTAATGGAATATCGATGTAGTTACATATCTTACGACTGGTTGCCATTACCTCTAAAATATCTTCAGGAAACCCCGACGGAAAAGCATAATGCAATCTTATCCATTCAATTCCATCCACACCGGCAAGACGAACCAGCAATTCGCTCAATTTCCTTGATCCGTATAGATCTATCCCATAGAAGGTAGAATCCTGTGCGATCAGCAATAGTTCCTTAACTCCTTTCGAGGCCAGAAATACAGCTTCCTTAAACAATTCATCCATCGATCTTGAAACGTGATTTCCTCTCATCAGCGGTATGGCACAGAAGGAACAGGGGCGATCACATCCTTCGGAAATCTTGAGATATGCATAATGTGAATTAGTGACGGTTAATCGTTCTCCTAAAAGATCATGCCTGTAATCTGCATTAAATCTTCTTAATAAAGCGGGCAGGTCGCGGGTACCGAAAAACCCATCGACCTGAGGAATTTCCAGTTCCAGTTCATGCTTATAGCGTTGGGAAAGGCATCCGGTTACATAGAGTTTTTTAATAATTCCTTCCTGTTTCGCACGAACATACTGCAGAATCGTATCAATTGACTCTTTTTTGGCGCTTTCAATAAATCCACAGGTATTTATAATAACCACTTCAGGATGAATATCGTCCTTTTCATGGAACACCTCCACCTGATTGGCCTTGAGTTGTGTAATTAAAACCTCAGAATCAACGAGGTTTTTCGCACACCCCATGGTTACTACATTTACCTTATAACGGTTGTTTCCCTTTGTTTTCAATTCTATTCCATATGATCGACTGGCAAAATAACTAAAAAATACCCATTCGGTATTTATATTTTGAATGTATATCCGTATACTTCTATGAATTAATTAAATAATTTTGCCAGGATATTAAAAATTCAAACCCTTTTGAGATCCGGAATAGCTTTTGCTTTCATCGTTGTATGTTTAATTTGGTTTTTGTCGGCATGTGAAAACACGGATTGCATTACCTTCTCCAGAAACTTTATTGTAGTACAGTTTCTTGATTCGGCAGATAATAAAAAAGATACTACTTTCAGCTATATTACGGCATCGAGTTCCAATGTCATTTTCTATAAGGATACGACACTCAGTACCTATGCACTCCCGATAAATACAAATAGATCCGAGACCACCTATATCTTTGTGGGAATTAACAACGTGATGGACACATTACAGGTGGGTTATATTTCCGGTCAACGATTGATTTCGGAAGATTGTGGATTTGAACTTCAATTGAGACAAATTGAAATACTTTATTCCAGTTTTCCAAATGTCATCGCTCTTCAAAATCAATTGAGTACCTTAAACGAAATCGACATTGAAATATATCCTTAGCATTGTACCGGCATTTCTTTTTACTCTTTCGGTTTATTCGCAAACCCATAAATACCTCCCTTCTCAAATCAGGGTAGGAACGGATCTTTCCTACCTGGGATTAAGTGTTTTATCAAAGGAGAAAAGTCAGTTCGAAATAAATGCCGATATTGATTTTAACAGATTTCTTGTCATTGGAGACTATGGCTATGCATCCTGGAGGTTTGCGGATACTGATTATGAGTATAATAATTCGGGATCGTATTTCAGAATAGGACTGGATTATAATTTTGTTAGGCCGGACGAAAATCAGAATGCCATTTATCTCGGATTCAGATATGCAGGCGCGGATTTTAATGAAAATTTCAGCTATGAGGTTCAGGATCCATTTTATGGAGACTATTCAAACGATATCCAGGATCTGAAGCGTAATGGCAGTTGGCTTGAACTGGCCGCCGGTATGAAAATACGGGTCTGGAAAGGATTATTTTTAGGATGGACAGGGAGATTCAAATTTGCTTCAGGGATTTCCTCTCCACCCTCTACTTTTAATAATTTCTGGATTCCAGGATATGGAAAAACTTCAAGGGACAGCCGCTGGGGACTTAACTATCAGATTTTTTATCGTTTCCCTCTATTCAGGAAAAACTACAAACCTGCGGATACCGCAAAAGGAAATTGAAGTCTAACGATTAAAAAGGGAGTCCACAAATTCCACTTTGTTGAATACCTGAAGATCATCAATTTTTTCTCCTACGCCGATGTATTTTACAGGTATTTTAAACTCATCTGAAATACCGATCACAACACCTCCCTTTGCAGTACCATCAAGTTTTGTGATTGCGATGGCAGTCACCTCGGTAGCTTTCGTAAATTCTCTTGCCTGAATAAATGCATTCTGGCCTGTACTTCCGTCGAGAATCAACAAAACTTCCTGTGGGGCATTTTCAATAAATTTTTGGATCACCCGCTTAATCTTTGCCAGTTCATTCATCAGGTTTACTTTCGTATGCAACCGGCCTGCCGTATCGATGATAACCACATCCGCACCTTCTTCCACTCCTTTTTTTACGGCATCAAAAGCCACGGAACCCGGGTCTGTGTTCATGCCATGTGATACAACATCAACTCCAACACGTTCGCCCCATAATATCAATTGATCAACTGCAGCCGCACGAAAGGTATCCGCGGCTCCTAGAATTACTTTTTTACCTTTTCTTTTGTATTGTGCTGCCAACTTCCCGATGGTTGTGGTTTTCCCAACACCATTTACTCCAACCACTAAAATTACATATGGCCTTTGTTCTGCCTGAATCTCAAAATCCGTTAATTCGTTAGTCTGGTTCTCCGATAATAACCTGCCGATTTCTTCTTTCAATATTCCATTCAATTCGTCGGTGTTAAGGTATTTATCCCGGGCAACCCGCTCTTCAATCCGGTAAATAATTTTAATGGTTGTTTCAACACCGACATCGGAGGTGATTAATATTTCTTCCAGTTCATCAAGTACTTCCTCATCCACTGTTGATTTTCCTGCTACAGCCTTTCCTAATTTCTGAAAAAAATTTTCCTTCGTTTTTTCAAGCCCTTTATCCAACGATTCCTTTTTTTCCTTCGAAAGAAATTTGAATAATGCCATCCTGATGTATTTAAATTCTAGAAATAATAAAAAAGTCCCATAAGTTGGGACTATTCATTCTGTGGTTTTGGAATTCAGAAATTATTTATCTGAAGCAAGTATTTCTTTCACCATATCAACCGGAACCATTTCTTCCTTAAACATATAGGCTCCGGTTTTCGGAGATTTCACTGTTTTGATAATCTTAGCAAAATCTTTCCCTTTTTTGAGTGTTGCAACAACTTTCTTTGCCATAATTATTTAATCTCTTTGTGTACAGTGTATTTTTTAAGTATCGGATTGTATTTTTTAAGCTCCAGCCTTTCCGGTGTATTTTTCCTGTTTTTGGTGGTGATATACCTGGAAGTACCGGGCATGCCTGAATTTTTATGTTCAGTGCATTCTAAAATGACCTGTACCCTGTTTCCTTTTTTAGCCATGGTTATCTTATTTTATTTCATTATAAGCGTTCCCTTTTTGGAAGCCTTCTTCAACACAGCCGCGATTCCTTTTTTATTTATGGTTCTCAAAACCGAAGCAGAAACCTTTAAGGTTACCCACTTATCTTCTTCCGGTAAATAAAATTTCTTTTTCTGAATATTCGGATAAAATTTTCGCTTGGTTTTAATATTTGAGTGCGAAACATTATTGCCTACTCTTGGCCTTTTTCCTGAAATCTGACAAACTTTGGACATTTTATTCTATGTTTGCTTTTCAAATTGGTCTGCAAAGGTGAGGAATTTTCACCTAAAAACAAAATAAGAAGGTATATAAACTCACTAAAATTTATGTGCCTTTCCGGGCCCTGTAGCCTCCCGAAAAATAATTTTACGGGTACCTTTCCGGTAAATTTCACATTATTTAAGTATGATTATTTAACTTTGATGTTATAATTCGAAAGATTATAAATTATGTCGGAAGTCATCAGGAATAGTCTGCTGGCCATGGAACTTGAGGATAATCATGGGGCTCATAATTATCATCCGATTCCTGTTGTAATCGCAAAAGGCGAAGGAGTATTCGTATGGGATGTGGAAGGTAAACAATATTTTGATTTCCTTTCAGCTTACAGTGCTGTAAACCAGGGACATTGCCATCCTCGAATTATTAATACCTTGATCGAACAAAGTCGTAAATTAACCCTTACCTCCCGAGCATTTTATAACGATGTCCTGGGAGTTTACGAAAAATATATTACCGAATATTTTGGCTTTGACAAAGTATTGCCCATGAATACAGGTGCCGAAGCGGTTGAAACAGCCATTAAGATCTGTCGTAAATGGGGATATGAAATCAAAGGAATTCCGGTGAATCAGGCAAAAATTATTGTTTGTGATCATAATTTTCATGGCAGGACAACCACCATCATATCCTTTTCCAGTGATCCGCAAGCTCATGATCATTACGGACCATATACCCCGGGATTTGTAATAATACCTTACAACAATTTAGATATTCTGGAAAAGGAGCTGGAAGATGACTAC
>Ga0209536_100000618_pt1 | contig 57613 bp, 50 predicted proteins | sample DeeMarSeWOR28_12_FD_187461 | JGI IMG/M metagenome (GOLD analysis project Ga0209536, IMG submission 187461) | Marine sediment microbial communities from White Oak River estuary, North Carolina - WOR-2-8_12 (SPAdes) (version 2) | ecosystem: Environmental > Aquatic > Marine > Intertidal zone >... | reverse complement strand
CGATACTGTCATCATCGCGGATTCCATCTTATACATGCAAAATGAAGAGGAGCTGAAGGCAGCCTTCGAAACCGCCCGCAAACACCTAAAGCCTGGAGGGGTGTTCGTCACCTACGCCGAGGAATGGAAGGGCAAGGAGAAGCAAACCCGCACATACCTCCATACAAGGGAGAAGGGCGACTTCGAGATCACCTTCATCGAGGACTATTACGACCCTGACACGGAGGACACGACCTTCGAGTGCACATTCGTCTACCTCATCAGGGAGAAAGGGAAATTGAGGATAGAACTGGACCGGCACGTCTGCGGCATTTTTCCGTTGAAGACGTGGTCCGAAACCTTGGAGCAAGCGGGTTTTAAGGTGAGCCAGATGACCTTCGAAGGGGAGGGGGAATGCCCGATGTTCGTGGGTGTAAAGCCGCTGTGATAGGAAAAAATATAAACTCCTTCAACTTAACAAACATGAGGTAAGCAATTGAGGAAGAGTCTGGCATTGGCAATCATAGTAATATCATTCCTCTCCATCGTCGTGATAACGCCGAAACCGGTAACATCTTTGACGGGGTGGCAGTGGGAAGAATTAGATTATATACCCATTCCCCAAGTTGGAGTAGCAGAAGTATACAATGATGAGATTTATTTCATCGGGGAGAACTACGTTCAAGTTTATAGTCCAGGCAATGAAACTTGGTGGGTTAGGAAAAATAATGGACTGTCTGGAGCAGACCGGTGTTCAAGTGCAATAATATATGATAGAATTTATTATCATTATGGGTGGAGTGGTTTTGGATATTACAATATTACACTCAATAGCTTCAATGCAGTCCCACAACCCCCAATTGAGAGGATAGATGTTGATATTGAAGCATTAGATAACATCCTTTTTGTCACCGGCGGTTGGCAATCTGGACAAATTGAAAATCCCGAAACATCTGTAGAAGCATACTGTCCTGATAATAATACCTGGTGGAATGTAGCCCCTAATATCGTTGGACGATTTAATCATGCATTAGAAAACTATGATGGTAAACTTTACATGATCGGGGGGCAGATTAACATTCCTGAAAATACCAAGGTTACAGAGGTTTATGACCCTGTATTAAATAACTGGTCAATTGTGGCTGAAGCTCCTCATTTTATGATACACTGCGGAGCCACAAAAGTGGGATCTAATATTGTATGTGAAGCCCTGGGTTATACTATGGCTTATATTCCTACACTAGACAAGTGGTTTGATGGGCCTTCAAAAACATGGGATTACGGCTTAGATCGTGCAATGGTCACATTGAATTCTGAGGCTTATATTGTTGGCGGAAGGATGGGGAATGGAACACCTCTTAATGATTTTTGTAGGTGGGACGGCCTTGAGAGTATTGTCCCATCAGTACATATTTATTCTCCCTCTGATAATTCGTTAGTCAACTCAACAGTTAATGTTACAGGAAAAGCTTCTGATAATATAGGAGTCGCCAAAGTTGAAGCGAGTCTTGATGGAATTAGTTGGAATCTATGCACCGGTCTGAGTGACTGGTATGTGAATATTTCTTTAAATCCAGGTAGAAATCGTATCAGTGCAAGGGCCACTGATTTGGTAGGGAATACAGCAACCGATACTATAGAGGTCATATGGGATGTTGATATCCCGGAAATTATTGTGACTTATCCACCAGATGGTGCTAATATTTCTTCGGATAATTTCAACATAACTGGGTTCACTAATGATGAAGGAGGAGTTGAAATCGTCGAATATAATTGGCCAGACCTCTCTTCAATTTGGTATTTAGCTGAAGGAAATGAGACTTGGCAATTCGTAAGTAGAAACTCATTAAATGGATATTATGTAATAGACATCAGAGCGACAGACAGGGCAGGTCACCAGAACACTACGAGGATAGGATTTACATTGGATTTTGATGCCCCAAGTATCATTATTAATAATCCTCTAGATAACAATATTTTTAACAAAACAACAGTTGAAGTCAATGGCTCAACTTCTGATAACATCGGTGTTAAATCTGTCGTAGCAAGTTTAGACAACACGACATGGATTAAATGCAATGGAACAGTAGAATGGAGATGCCAATTCTCGATGGAAACTGGTGTAAATACTTGTAATATCAGAGCTTATGATTTCGCAAACAATTCACATGCCGAAAACATAACAATAAATATTGATCAGGAAAATCCATCAGTCGAAATCACAAGTCATTCAGATGGCTCTAATCTAACAATTCAGAACATCACGATTCAGGGTACGGCAGCGGATAATTTCAAAATTTCATCTGTTGAGATTAACCTCGATGGTACTAATTGGATGATATGCGAAGGCCTTGAAGATTGGAGCTGTGATGTAACACTTGCTCAAGGCCTAAATACTATCACGGTAAGAGTAACAGATTCCGTCGGTTACACAAATTCAACGAGCATTGATATCGATTACTGGCCAGTAATCGAGGAACCGGAAGATGGCGGCGGAAATCAGGGGAATTTCCTAGTATATATCCTAATCATTATCGTGGTGGTTGCGGTTGTAGGCGTAATCGTTGTAAAATTCCTGATAAGGAAGAAATAAACCACTAATTTTTTACCCGTGAAGGCAATCCAGCTTTAGGTGACCGCATGAGCATGAGGGGCGAAGCCGATTATATCGTCGAGCAGGTTGACAGACATCACGAGTGGTTCGGAAATTCATTGCCTATGATAGCATCCGAGAACCTGATCAGCCCGCTGGCCAGGGAGATGCTGGTGACGGATTTCCACGACCGGTACGCCGAGGGCCTGCCAGGTGAGAGGTACTACCACGGCAACATATATGTGGACAAGGTCGAGCTCAAGGCGATGGAGCTGGCCAAGCAACTGTTCAAGTGTGAGCACGCAGACGTCCGCCCGACGTCGGGGACGGTCGCCAACCTCGGCGTCCTCAAAGCACTTGGCAAGCACGGAGACCCCATTACCCACTGCGCCCTTTCCGACGGCGCGCACATCAGCACGGCCAAGTTCGGAGCGGTGGGCGTGCGGGGATTGGTTAGCCACACATATCCGTTCGACACGACCGAGATGAACATAGACGTCGAGGCGGCAAAGCGCACCATACTCGAAGTCAAACCCAAGATAGCGCTCTTCGGCCGCTCCGTGTTCCTGTTTCCGGCACCCATCAAGGAGCTGGAGGACGCGCTCCGGGAGGTGGGATGCTATACCTGGTACGACGGCGCACACGTCCTCGGCCTCATTGCTGGTGGCAAGTTCCAGGACCCGCTGAGAGAGGGTGTGCAAATAATGACCGGAAGCACCCACAAGACCTTCCCGGGTCCGCAGCACGGCATACTCGTGGCCAATCCGACCGACGAGAAGATGGCCCGGAAACTTCACAGCGGCATCTTCCCCGGCGTCACGAGCAACCACCACCTACACGCCATGGCAGCCCTCGGCATATCGCTCGCAGAGCACATCGAGTTCGGTGCGGCCTACGCAGACCAGATAATCAGGAACGCCCAAGCATTGGGCCAGGCCCTTCACGAGCGCGGCATCAAGATCCTGTGCGAGCACAAGGGCTTCACGGCATCTCATGCACTTGCCGTGGACGTGGAAGAGTTCGGCGGCGGCGCCCTGATATCACAGTTGATGGAGGACTCCAACATGATAGCCAACATGAACATGCTGCCCCGTGACACAAAGCCCAAGAGCCCCAGCGGCATCCGCCTCGGCTCGCAGGAGCTGACGCGATTGGGCATGAAGGAATCGCACATGTCAGAGGTCGCGGACCTCATCAAGCGGGTGGCTGTTGACAAAGAGGACACGGAGAAGGTCAAGCGGGACGTCATCAAGCTGAAATCAGATTTCAACACGATCCACTACTGCTTCCACGAGGGCCACCCGGCCTATAAGAGGTTCCGCCTGGTGTGAACTGGCTCCGAGAGTATCCCGCGCTGACACGGAATTTATGCACGTTTCATTTTTCCCCCTGTTCGCTGCGCGAACCTTCCCCGCTCCTGCGCCGGCCTCGCCCCACGCCCCCTCGACATGCTCGGAGCGTTGAAGACATCCCAGCGCTGGCACGCGGGTTTTTCGACGGGGCAACAGTATGTGAATTGGCCGAGACTCATTATTATAGTTATCGATCAGATCGCGTTGTCACTTGGGTGATCCTGGATGGCCGCCCCGCCCTCAAGAAGGCTTTCTGTACTGATTCTGACGGGGCATGCTGGTTTGAGCAGGGCTCAATCGTTACGAAAGGCTTATTAGGACGCCTTCATTTCGTCAATCATTCCAGATTTATCTGGCGTGAGCTAGGTGCTCGAATGGAATTGGTAGAGGAACTCATCGAGAAAAGGGACAGGCACAATGCCGAGGCCGAGAAACACAAGCGCTCCCGTGACAGGCTCAACGACGAGACACGGAGTTGGGTGACACGGCGGGACGAACTCAACGCCCAGGCCCGCGAGTTCCTCGAGATGGCCAACCAGCACCGCCAGCGCCGTGACGAGCTCAACGAGGAGGTCAAGGAGGCGAAGGCCCAGAGGGACATCTGGAACAGGAACGTGAACGAGCTCGCCGAGAAACTGGCCCGCAAGAAAAGGGAAAAGATGCCCAGGAAGGGCCCCACCATAGGGCAGCTCAAGAAGCGGCTGAGGGCACTCGAGTTCCAGCAGATGACCTCGGTCCTCAAGACGGAGAAGGAAAAGGAGCTGATAGAGGCCATCGCGGAGCTCCAGACCGAGATAAAGGAGAAGGAATCACAGCTTGAAAAGGACGAGTCCATCAAGAACCTGATCAAGGAATCGGCAGAGGCCAGGGAGCAGGCCGAGTTCCATCACAAACAGGTGGGGGAGCTCGCAGAGACCGCCCAGCGGGAACACGATTCGATGGTGGAGATATACGAGAAGAGTGACACGGTCCGGAAGGAGGCGGACGAGGCCCAGGAGAACTTCATCAAGTGTAAATTACAGGCTGACGAAGAGCACCACAAGCACATCGAGCTCATCAAGCAGGTGCACGATTTCGACAAGATGCTCTCCGGGCTGAGGCAGAAGAAGGTCATGGTCTCTACCACCGCAGAGAAGAGGACCGATAGGGAGGAAGCCGCCGAGATCTACGAGAGGTTCAAGAAGGGCGAGAAGCTCAGCACCGAGGACATAATGCTCCTCCAAAAGTCTGGATATTTATAGATAAAACCGCCCTTTTATATTTAAAAATATACATACAACTTTTATATACTCGTATTTAAACCTTATTGCAAAGATATATATATTCTACAAAATATATGACATTTGGGATTTTGGGCTAGTTGTTAGAGTGCATCCCATCCCTTCTGACAAGGCTAGCCCTCCCTTCCCTTTTTATTCTGTTCCCAACAGTGAGCATCAGGATACTAACGTTTTCGATGTATACATTGTTTGGCGAAGCCAAACGGGAGGTCAGCCGAATCGCTATCGTTTGGAATCTATATCGATTCGGCGCCACCTCCCTTCCCGACTCCGAACATTTCCATCTATCCAGTTCCTATTTGATAGAACGTAGTTCGACGGAAGGTCAGCCGAATCGCCGTCATTTTGGAATCGATACCCATGAAGTTAACACCGAGTTCGATTCGGCGTCAATTCCCTTCCCGACTCCATACAAAACGGTTGAAATGTAGGTGAGAAAGTACTCGCCTGCCACTCGTTAATCTAAAATTCACTCATCCGGCTTGACCTGACTCATTTTGAAGCACCAGTCCCTGCGACCGGGATTCTCCCAGCTATCGGACGAGTGGTTATCCCAACCACTCTAAACCGATGGCCAGGGTCATAACAAGGCCGCAGACCAGCAGGGGCAGGTTTGCGAGCAGGCTCTCGCCGAGCTTTGCGTTTTGTTTACGCGCATTGCGGTTCTTTTCTATCGTCTCATTCATCTTTCCATCTCCTGGTTCTAAGGCCGATGAAGCCGATGATCATAATGCCGAGGATGGCAGCGATGACGTGCCGCATCTCGGGAATGACAGTGAAGGCAGAGTCCGAACTGCTTTCCAGGACATAGTCAGCAGCTGTAGTGTAATCCAGGAAGGCCCAGTTCGTAATTGTGCCGGAGGGCGCGTCGGCGTCCACCTGAACGGTTATGGTGAAGGAATGTGTGCCCGGAGCCACGTTCGTGAAGTGCCAGGTGTACGTGTCCCCGTTGACCGATGAGGGTGCGGCGCTTGAGGATTGGTAGGTGGTGTTCTGCGGCATCGTGTCGTTGACCCATACATTACCGGCGTTGCCGCTTCCCGTGTTGTTGTAGTAAATTGTGTAGGTGAGGGTGTCTGTGGCATTCGCGACCGCATTGTCGACAATCTTAGCGACCGTTATCTGGGGTCGAACGCACGTCACGTTCGCCCAGGATGTGGACGTTCCCATGACCCGGTCCAGCGCGTCGTGGTAAATCAGCGTCGCCACGTTGACAAGGTCTGAGCCGTCTGTAATGCTGGTATCTGTTACCTGTGCATTCAAGGTTATCGAGTTCGTGGATTCGTGCACCACGTTGTTGAAATACCAGATGATGTCCTGTCCAGACACGGCGGTGGGTGTCGGGGTCGAGGATACAAAGCTGATGCCCGTCGGCAGGGTGTCGTTCACCCACACCCGCTTGGCATTGCCGTCGCCGGTGTTGTTGTACCAGATTGTATACGTGATATAATCGCCGACGTTCGCCTGTGAGGTGGAAGCCGTCTTCTCCACGTTCATGACTGGTCGCTTCCGGTCATTGGGAGCCCCGGGCGTCGGGCCCTCCGGAACGATCCAGCCACTAGCCGACAAATAGAAGTCGTGGGCGTCATTGTCGGTGTCTATCGGTTTACCCGTGTCCTCGTGCTTGAACCTGGACCAGGTCTGGGTGTTGCTGATGCCGCCCGGATACTCGGTCACGTCGACGTCCTCCCACGCGGATCCGGTGTATCTTTGAAGATGTACGTCCCTTCCGCCGTTCGGGAAGTCGTTACCCAGCCCTGTGTATCCGACAAGATATTCCGAACCAGATCCCCAGGCCCCAAGTACTGACCCCGAAGGGCACGAGTATACGGAGATGTAAACCGGCCCGAAGAGCCTCACCCATACCCTCCATCCCGATATGTCCACTGGCGACCCAGTGGGATTCACAACCTCTATCCACTCGTCATCGTTGCTGTTGACCGCAAGCTCGTTGATGACCACCTGGGCATAGGGCGATAGAACCGTGATGACGAACGAATCAGAGCTTCCGGGCAGGGAGGAACCCGAAGGGTCGGTCAAGTCGCAGGTGACGGTGTTCGTCTGCGTGCTGCCGGGAGTCGCAGATAACGAGACATCCGCGGCGAGTGTGATGCTGTTACTTCCCGGGGCGACGTTCGTGAAGTGCCAGTACTGGGTCTGACCCATCGTAGAGGTCGGTGCGGGGGAGGAGTTGTTGAAGATGATGTCAGCCGGCAAAGTATCGTTTATCCAGACGTTCCCGGCATTGCCGCTGCCCGTGTTGTTGAAGTATATTGTATAAGTGACCTGGTCACCGGGGCTTGCCGCGACCACGTTCGCAGTCTTGACCACTGTGATATCAGGAACAGGACCGCTGACATTGACGTCCCATGTGTCGCTTGAAGAGGGCAGGGGGTTGGACAGCTGGTCTGTGTAATCGAGATTAACAACATTGCTGAGGAGGGTTCCCGTAGGCGTGGTCGAGTTCACCATGGCCGTTATTGTAAACGTATGCGGACCCGTCGCAACATTGAAGAAATACCACGAATAGGTGCTGCCAGAGTATGATAGGGGAGCGACGCTCGATGTAACATATGTCATCCCGTCCGGTATCGTGTCGTTCACCCACACGTGCCTGGCCCTTCCGTCGCCGATGTTGTCGTAGTTGATGGTGTATTGCACCTGCGTCCCCTGGTTGGCAACGCTCGTGTTCCCGGTCTTGGACACTTCGATGACAGGTCTTTTCCTGTCGTTCGGGCCCCCGCGGGTCATGCCCTCCGGCACGATCCAGCCGCTGTTCGTAACGTACCAGTCATTGGCATCCTCGTCGGTGTCCAGAGGCATTCCGTAGGTCTCGTTCTTGTATCGGGCATAGGACTGGCCCACCGCGGCATTCCCCAGGGTGGTGGAGTCCACGAGATTGTTGCCGCTGTCCATCAACCGGACCTCCCTGCCCGATCGCAACTGGTTTCCCAGGAGCCACCAGGGCCCGTCTAGCGGATCGGAGGCCAGTACGTACTCCGAGCCAGAGCCGAACGCTCCGATGGTGCTTCCGGCCGGGAAGGTGTAGATGGTCCGCCAGCCCCTGTACTGCGCCTGGATTTCCCATCCTGAGATGTCTATGGGGAACGTCGTTGGATTCACCAGCTCGATCCACTCGGACGAATCCGGTTCCAACACGAACTCGTTGAGCACCACATTGTTTCCTTCGGGAGACCTAGTTCCCTTGGTGGGTACGGCAGGGTTGAACATGCTGGATGAATGGAAACCCGAACCCGCAGCGTCATAATCGCCCTTCCAATCCTCCACCGAAATGTAGAGCGCGAAATTGTCGGTCTGGGCCAGGCCGATCACGGCTGGGTCGAAACCCAGCTCCATCCTATACCAGTCAATTGCGGAACCCACGTCCTGAAGATAGGTCCATGAAGACGGGGCACCGGGCACACCGTATTCGTATAGGCGGCTCGAGGTGATGTCGTTGGCTTTCCCCGTGATAACGATTATATGGTCAGCACCCAGGGCCCCCCTGGTATTGATACCCGTCGTCGGATCGTCGTCCGAATCGATCAGGACATAGGCGTGGTCCTCGCCGAGGTTCTCCTCGTGTATGATGGGACCGATGTAAATGGAAACACTGGCGTTGGCATAATCCAGCGGGAAGCCAGTGGACGGAATTGTCGTGTTCAGCCAGTTATCTGTTCCCCCGCGGTCGTAATCCACCTCACCGTCGTTATCCAGATCATTATTTTCAAGGTTGTCTATGACATCGTTATTGTCGAAATCGAAGGGGAACGGGTCATCGATGTCCGGAACAGTGTCCCTGTCCGTGTCCGCGGGTGGCACTGGTCCGGGTAATCGCGGCCTCAGCTTGATGGTTGGTATGTTCTCGCCACCCATCATTACCCCGGAGGTTGATAAATATACGAAAACCGAACCATCGTATCCGAACCTGGTGTCCGCAAGGTCCACGTTCCTGTTTATCATTGTGAAGTTGTACTCGGGGGAGAAGACGTCGTTGGCCGGGTCAATGTTGGGCGTGGTCCCGGCCCAATCCCCGAACGCCCCGTCGATGTTGAAGGCCGAAGGCGATCCGACGTTGTGGAGTTTCCGTTCCAGGTTCGTCACCGATACGAGCGAATCCGCGGCCATTACGTCCGAGGTCACGAACCCTATGGTTTGGCCGGAGGCCGAGGCGCTCAGGTCGGCAGCTAGGAACAGGGTGTGGGCGGTATCGGCATCGATGGTGATGCCGCCGCCGAGCGCGATCATGAAGCCTGTCGACGGGAGTGTGTTTATCCTGCCCAGTTCAGTGTCGGTACTCGGGTCGAAGGCGCTGTCGCCGTTCGAGTCACTCCATAAGTGGACGTTATCGACCTGGCCAAGCTGAACATCCCCGGCCAATGTGAAATTGATGCCCGTCACCGTGCTTTCCCCGGCAAAGCTTCTCAGTTCCAGGCGGAGCATCTCGTGATTTGGGCCCGTGGATAGGACATCCGGTCCCGAGGCATAGGTCCTCACCTTCAGGCTGGCTGGTTTATTTGAAAAGGCAAAGTCGGTTGCGTCGGTCCGGCCCGAGGAATCCACTCCCACTGCGATGATGGCGGGGTTGTGGTCCTGCGTAACGATCATGTCCTGAGGGATCCACGTCCTGACCTCTATCTCGTCTCCCTCGACCGCGCAGGTGGCCTGCCTGTACGACTCGAAAGAGTTCCAATCGCTCTGCCCTCCGGGTCCGGTAAACCGATACTGGGTCGAGGCCCTGAGATTGTTGCTCCAGCCCCAGACCTCGGTCATGAGGTCGGCGCCGAGACCGTTGATGAGGTAACCGGTGTCGACGTCATTGTCAAAGTCCGCGAATATGTATACCGAATCCACGCTGGCGTTGTAAGTCGGACCCGGTGAACCGCCAAGAGCCGCCCCCTCCACCCTGATGTAGACGTCCATGCGGTCGCGGTTGTAAACCGATTTTGTCTCAATGATGTTGAGGTCCGGATTGTCCACCTGGTCCACGGGACTATCGTAGAAGGTGTTGATGTCTGTCCAATCGGAGAAGTTACCGTCGATGGCAATGGGGTGGGTACCCGGAGGAGACAGGAGGTTCGCGAACATCGGTACGAGGAGCACAAGCGCCACCAGCATGACCACCCAGCTTACACGGTACCTCCATTCACGCCGCTCCCTGTCGATCCTGCGGCTTCCGTAGAACCTGCCGCGTCCGTTGATGAGCCCCTCGCCGTTGACGAGGCCCTGGCCGTTTATCATTCCGCCGTTTATGAGGCCGTTCACCTTTCCGTTGACCAGACCGCCGTTTATGAGACCGTTCACCTTTCCGTTGACCAGCCCTCCGTTTATGAGGCCGTTCACTCGGCCGTTCACCCTTCCGTTGACAAGGCCGTTCACCTTGCCGTTCACCAGCCCGCCGTTGACCAGGCCATTGACCTTTCCGACGCCGTTGATGAGCCCCCGCTGCATGAGCAGTCCATTCACCTGTCCGTTAACGCGTCCCTGACCGTTGGTCAGGCCGAAGGCGATCTCGGGAAGGCTCAGCGAAAGCGCCTGGACCTCGGCATCCTCCTGGACGCTGGTGTAGGATAGCTTTATCGATTCGTCAAAGCACTTGATAGCCTCCTCGTGCTCTCCCAGCTGCTCCAGAAGCTCGCCCTTCTCCTGCCAAAGGGCCTCGTCCTCGGGGTTCTCCTCGAGCTTCGCGTCAATCTCCCCGATCTGCTCCCTTATCTTATCCTGAATAGTGTCATCGTCAAGCTTGACCTCGCCCTCCTCGTCGACGTCCAGCAACTCTGAGATATCGATCTCTTCCTCTTCCCTCACTACCAAAAGTTCGAGTATCTTTCTCTTGTAATCTGTTCCTTTGTGGGGATTGAGCTCGGCCGCCATGTCCAGGCAGGCGATGGCCTCGTCCTTCCTCTCGAGAGCGATCAGAATTTCTGCCTTCTCCTCCCACAGCTCGTGGTTCTTTGCATCGGAGTACAGGGCAGTGTCTATCTCGGCCAATCGTCCTTCTTCCGGCGTGTCCGGCAACGTCAGGAGGTCCAGCCCAAGTTCTTTCTCGATCTCCTCCTCGGTCAGCTGGATGGTCTCCCACCGCTTCTTGAAATCCTTGACGATCGACGGCTTCTTCTCCAACTTCTCGAGCTCGAGCAGCCCCTCGACCTCCCTCGGAGAAACCAGCTCCTCGGCCTCCATCTCCTCAATCTCAGCCTTGATGTCGTCCGTCATGTCCTGTGTGATCTCTGGAAGCTCGAACGCTCCCTCCTCGGCGCGCCTTTCCTCCTCTTCCTCGGTTACATCGGCGCCACACACGCTGCAGCTTGTTGCGTTCTCGGAAACGAAGGCCCCGCATGCCTGGCAAAGGTAAAGGGACTGGTCGAACTCGTCCTTGGGTTCCCCATCGACGGGCCTTTCCGGTTCCATCTCTTCCTCATCAACGCCCTCGAAGACAACACCGCACTGGGTGCACTGGTCCGCATCCGCGGGTATGAATACGCCGCAGTTCGGGCATACGAACAACGTGGTCTGGTCCTTATACCAGAACCCGTCCTCCACTTCCCTCTCGAAATGGAACCCGCACTTGGGGCAGTCCTCGACCTCCTCGCCGATGTCGGCCCGACAGTTCGGGCACTTGAACTCTTTGGTCTCGGGGGGGGTCTCCTCCTCACCCTCAAAGACGATTCCGCAGGTCTGGCAGGACTCCGCATCCTCGGGGATGAACGCCCCGCAGCTTGGACAGATGTAAAGACTGGTGTCCTTCTGGTACCAGAACCCATCAACATCATCCGGCTTTCTCGGTTCCGGCTCTTCAACAGCCTCTTCCTCTCCTTCGAAGACCGCTCCGCAGCTTGCGCATTCGGTGGAATCGCTTGCTATCATTGCACCGCACTCAGGGCAGAGGTACAGCCTGGGAACCTCCGTGCTGTACCAGTACCCGTCCCCGGAATCCTCGCCCGCTTTCTCGACTGGCTTTACCTCGGGTTCGACGCCCACGTCCTCCTCTTCACTGAACTCCACGCCGCAACTGGGGCATTTATCCGCCCCGGTACTGACCATGGAGCCGCACTCGGGACACAGAAAAAGGGATGCACCGGTCTCCAATTTATCCGCCTGTCTCTCATCCGAGGCTTCCACTATCGTGGCGGCGAAGTCCTTCATCTCAGTGGCCAATTCATCCCAAATTCCGGGGACCTTCTCCAAGTCTTCGATTTTTGCCTTGGCGATGTCTTCGATGGTCTTGTAACCGGCGGCAAAGAGAGCCCGGGCCTTCTTTCTGCCGATTCTCGGGATCATCAGAAGTTCAACGATATCGTCGTCGGTATCTATCATGACAAGGCTTCGTTACACAGGGTCATATATAGGGATTATAGTAAAAACCTTAAATTTTATATGAGAGTTAATAACAATCATAATACATTTTTTTGTAATTTAGAAAACGGTGATGAACGGATTTATGCCCACCTCAAGAGTGTATCTTGAGTTCGACGGACCGATCTCTAGAATCATGCGGTCCAGTCCTTTCTTGAGAATGCTCGGTTCCTCTCCCTCCTCGTCACGGAGCTTCTTAATCAGGAACTCGCTGAACCTCTTGGATTTGGGATAGAAGTCCTCTGCCTTTTCAGCGAAGAAGGTTGTGGGGTAATATCTGACATGATTACCCTCGGTGACAATTGTGACCACTCCCAGCGTTTCCATCTCCTTCATGACGTTCGAGACGGTCTGGTGCGCTATACCAATGTCTTCGGCCAGAGTTCCCTGGGCGCTGCCAGGGTTCTCGAGGAGAGCTGACAACAATTCACCACCCATCTGACGGTTCAATAGAACAAACAACCTAACATCCTCTGGTGCGATCAACCCCTCGGGCAGGTGAACGCTCCTTGAACCAACATCACGCTCGGTTACAAAACCCGAATCCTTCAGCTTGCCCAAATGCCAAAGGATTGTGTTGACGTTGATATCGAGAATGGCTGATAGATCGGTCATCGAGATGCAGGGACAGGTCGTCAGTGCCGTATAGATTTGCCGCCGATTCTTGTTAGAGAAGGTCTTGACCGACCGCTTCTTCAACGTTCCTCGCTGATATTCCTTGTCCTTCAAGGCCGATTCCAGGGCCTTTCCCACGCCCTTCTTCATGGACTAGTCCTCATATTCCTGGATGATCTCCTCGACGACCTCTTCGGGGGACATGTCATTGAAGTCCTCGTCCCTCAGCTCTTCCAAGACCTCGATGATCCTCTGGTGGACCCTCGCCGGTATCCTCCCCTTGTGTTCGTCGAGCATGTTCTTGAGCCTCTCAGGAAATGCTCTGGACGGCTCTGCCCTGGACTCTCCGGGATTCACCACCAGCCCCAGACCCTTGACGATGCTGTAGCTGTGCTCCATTTTGCTGTGTCTGCTGTTCCGGCATTTCATGACCTTTAGGCGCCTCTGAAGTCCAGCCTCACTGTCCACGAAGTTCCTCAGGTGTATGACGCAATCGGCCAGGTACATGGGTATTACGGCTTCTCCACCCGACAGGTCACCGGCTGTCCCGTGCTCCTCCAATGTTGCTAGCACCGTGCCGACCTTGCGCGTCTCTTTCAGCATGAAACCGATGAGCTCCCTCTGCTCATAACGGTCGGTGACCGACCACATGACCGGCGTCAGCGGGTCAATGGAAATCCTTGCGTTGGCCCCGCCCTTCCAGTCTGCCACGAATCCCGGCAATTCCTTCTTGATGAAGGTTGAGAATTCCTGACCCGAGGCATCGATGAAGACGAGCCGCTCCTCCTCTATGTAATCGATGATCCTCTTCCACCCCATCTCGATGGCTTCCTTGATTATCTGTTCCTTGTTCTCATCGAGACTCACGAAAATGCCTTCCTGGCCGGCCTCGAGGCCCCGCCTGATGAACTGGGTCGCGAAGGTTGTCTTTCCGGCACCCGAGCAACCGATGACGACCGTCGAAGAATTCTCGTTGATGCCGCCGTCAAGCAGCGGGTTCAGACCGTACACTCCGCTCTTGAGCTTCCTCACCTTTACCAGCCTCTATCCTGCAACTTCTGCCCCTCAGGGATGTCGTCGATGTCCAGGCCCACCATGCCACTACCGAGGCCGCTGGACACCTCGAGCATGACCTTGGGGTCGTCGAAGTGGGCGACCGCCTCCACGATTGCCCTGGCCCTTTCCTCCGGGTTTTGAGACTTGAAGATACCCGAGCCTACAAAGACGCCGTCACTGCCCAGCATCATCATGAGCACGGCATCCGCGGGTGTGGCCACGCCTCCGGCCGCGAAATTCACGACGGGCAGTCTCTTCAAATCCGCAACCTCCTTGACGAGCTCGGGTGAGACATGGAATTCCATGCCCTTTTCCCTGTAATCCGCCTCGTCGTACAGTTCTTTCAGTTCTTCGATCTGGGTGGTGATCTGCCGCTGATGACGCACAGCCTCTATGATGTTGCCCGTCCCGGCCTCTCCCTTGGTCCTGATCATGGCCGCGCCTTCCTCGATGCGCCTTAACGCTTCCCCCAGGTCGCGCGCACCGCAAACGAAGGGCACCTGGAACTCCTTCTTTGCAACGTGGAAGAAGGGATCAGCGGGGGTGAGGACCTCTGATTCGTCGATCATGTCCACGCCCAGGGCCTCCAATGCCCTGGCCTCGGCGATGTGGCCGATCCTCACCTTGGCCATGACCGGAATGGACACGGTGTTCATTATCTCCATTATCTTCTCGGGGTCGGCCATCCTGGCAACTCCACCATCCTTGCGGATGTCCGCCGGCACCCTTTCCAGGGCCATGACCGCCACCGCGCCAGCGTTCTCAGCTATCTCGGCTTGTTCACTAGTCGTAACGTCCATGATCACTCCGCCCTTCTGCATCTTCGCAAAACCGCGTTTGATGAGTTCGGTCCCGAACCTGAGTTTTTCCAAATCCAGTTCCAATGGCATTCAATCACCAATTGGCGAGGGGACAGTCCGTATTTAAGTCTTCGCTCCCAGTCTTTTTTTGCTACTCTGGTAGTAAGCCAAGAGCGGTCCGAAGACTACGTAAGCGAACATCAGGGCGACGGCAAAGAACTCGATGCTACGACCGGGTATTTCAAACTGCCCGTCCGAGGTCAACTGCCAGATGAGAGGTATCGAGGCTAGCAGTATCACACCACCGCTGACGCCAGCCAGTCCTCTCCGGACGGTCGGATAGGGTATGCTGCTGATCATGAGTATTGAAAGCATGATAGTGATTACGAGGACGAAAGATGCCTGCTCGTCGACGACGAGGGGGTTGTATTCGGGATTTCCCCATAACGTGCAGAGGGTTAAGACTACAACACTGGCAGCAGGTGTCGGAAGCCCGAGAAAATGGCTCTTGGCATAATCCTTACCCGCGAACCTTGCGAGTCTGAGGATGCCGAAGGAAGCGTAGAACATACATGTGACCACAGCGACCGCATTCGGCATGTACACCCATGCACTTCCGAGGGACTTGTCATAGAAGTTGTGGTAGATGATGAGCGCCGGGGCGAGACAGAATGAGACCGCGTCGGATATTGAATCGAGGAACCTGCCGAACTCGTGAGGTGAACCGAACCTGCGGGCAACGATCCCGTCCAGGCCGTCCAGTATCACGGCGACGAAGATTAGGAGCGTGGCGACCACGTGCTTGCCGTCGAGTATGTAGGTGATGGCCAGAACGCCCAGGATGCCATTGCTCACAGTCAGCAGGTCGGCCGCTGAGATCCTGCCCAGCCACTTCAACCGATTACCTCCGCTACTGAGGTCACGCCGGCCTTGACCCTGTCACCGACCTTCACCGTTGGCTTGGCCCTTTCCGCCGGCAGCTCCACATCCACCCTGGAACCGAACCTGATAATGCCAATCCTACGCCCCTTCTTCAAGACCTGGCCCCTGCGAACGTAAGGAACTATCCTCCAGGCGAAGGTCCCGGCAATCTGGGTGACCCTCATATTGCCGATCCTCGTTTTGAACGTAATCACGACTCGGGAATTGGCGCCCGCATCCTTGTGATAAGCGGGTTTGAGCCCGCCTTTCACGCGCTTTACACCCATCACTTTCGCCCTCAAGGGAACCCGGTTGACATGGACGTTGTGCACGTTCATGAACGTGGAAACGAACAGGCGACCGTTGCGGACCTCGACCTCTCGAATAACTCCGTCCGCCGCGGCAACGATGCCCCGGCCGATGCTGCGGTTGGGGTCCCTGAAGAAGAAGGCGGCGAAGACAGCGAACAATATGAATGGAACGGCTAATGGCCAGTGTGAGAAGTAAATCAATATGATTGCAAAAACCAACGGAATCGCAACTATGTGGCCGCTACGCCTGGCAAGCATACGACCCCATCCCCTTATCCGATAAGGCGGTTTCGGTGGCAATACGTTGAACCTTCCCCATGCTCATAACTGGTTGATCACTACCATACGTCACAAAGGGCAGGGCATTCGCGAAACCAAGCCCATGACAGCAAATATTATGCCCGTCGAAACGGTTCACCGCTGCGATGGACCCGATCTTCGTCACCTTCGAGGGTGTGGATGGCAGCGGCAAGACCACGATATGCAGGAAGGTCGCCGCCCATCTGAAAAGGGAAGGCCACGGGATCACTGTCACGAAGGAGCCCACCGACACGTGGCTCGGAGAGACCGTCAAGCAAAGTTACAGATCGAGAACGAGCCCCTACACCGAAGCCTTCCTCTTCATGGCCGACAGGGCGACCCACACCGATTGGATAAAGAACAGGATGTCAAATGGCCGCCACGTCTTCTGTGATAGGTATTCGGATTCCACAGTAGCCTATCAGGCCGCGCTTCTACACAAGGAACTGGGCGGGTCGATGGAAAAATATAGGGACTGGCTCCTTGAACTGAATATAAAAATCATCCTGAAGCCGGATCTGACCCTCCTATTCGACGTCGACCCCGCGATATCCCTGAAAAGACTGAAGGGCCGCGGTGTGAGGACCAAGTTCGAGCGCCTGAAATACCTGGAGAACGTCAGGGAGAACTACCTCGCCATCGCGGCGAGTTCTAAGCACATCAAGGTCATCGACGCTGGCCAACCGTACAAGGAAGTCTATTTCAGAACACTCAACACCATCAAGAAGAAACTGTGAGTCGAACCGGTCAGTGATGCACGCTCATCTGTGAACCGTATTCATCAACGGAATGGGCTCATCTGTGAGCCATATTCATCAACGGGACGGGTTCATCTGTGAGGCGGGCTCACCTTTGAACCGAAATCATTATCCACCGTTACGCGTATTTCATCACAGTGATGAATGAACTCTTGCTGAGGGGCGATTCTATGGGATCGCCTGGGGCAATGCTTCGCATTCCCCTCCTGACGGGACGATGATGAAGATCTTGAGTGCTGAGGTTCAAACGGGCAGCACCCGCTTCTCACCATAGACGTGAAGCGATATCTTAAGTTTGCAATCACTTCACGTCTAGTATCCGAAAGGTTGCGCGCCAAGCCTTCGGATTGTAAACGAAATGCCAGAAGTTCTAAATAGATAAGTTCAAATGTGGGTTCCCAATTTCATAATCGCGTAAGGGGGTGTCAGGATGGCGAAGAAGAATACATCGGCGCTTGAGGATAAATTATCGCTGAAGCAGGAAAGCTCCTGGTTGAAGATCAACAAGAAGCAGGAAAAGGAGATAATGGACTTCGCCGAGGGGTACAAGGATTTTCTCGGCAGAGCCAAGACCGAGAGGGAGGTCGTTGATTACATCATAATCACGGCGGAGAAGCACGGTTTCAAGCCCATCGCGAAATGCAAGACCCTCAAGCCCGGCGACAAGATTATAATAACCAGCATGAAGAAGAATGCCGCACTGGCGGTGATCGGCAAAGCCCCCGTGGATGACGGGCTCAAGATACTTGCCTCGCACGTTGACTCACCGCGCATCGACCTCAAGCAGAAGCCCCTGTACGAGGACAAGGACTCGGAGATCGCGCTGTTCAAGACCCATTACTACGGAGGATTGAAGAAGTACCAGTGGGTCAACGTTCCCCTGGCCATACACGGAGTGATATCCAGGGCAGACGGCAAGGTCATTGATGTCAACATAGGCGAGGACCCGGGCGATCCGGTCTTCGTCATCGGTGATCTTGAGCCTCACCTTTCAAGGAAATTACAGGGTAAGAGAGACCTGTTCGAGGGCATCAAGGGCGAAGAGCTGAGGCTGATCGCGGGAAGCATACCAATGAAGTCCGAGAAGAACGCCAAGGACAGTCTGAAGCTGAATATCCTGAATATACTTAACAAGAAATACGGCATCGTTGAGGAGGACCTCATCAGCGCCGAATTGGAGGTCGTACCCGCCCATGCACCGAGGGATGTGGGGCTCGACCGCAGCATGGTCGGAGGATACGGCCAGGACGACAGGATCTGTGCATACACCTCGCTAATGGCAATCTGCCATGTTAAAAACCCAACCAAGACCTCATTGACCCTCTTCTTCGACAAGGAAGAGGTGGGCAGCGTTGGTGCCACCGGAGCGCAATCCGACTTCATGGAATACGCAGTCGGAGAGATACTGGAGCGCATGGTGAAGGATTACAGGCACGCGACCCTGAGGAGGGCCCTTGGCAACTCGAGGGCCATATCCGGGGACGTGGATGCGGGCATGCACCCTATCTTCAAGGAAGTTTATGAAAAGCAGAACGCGGCCAGGCTCGGTCACGGCATCGTGCTGTGCAAGTTCGGGGGTGCCCGGGGAAAGGCCGGTGCCAATGACGCCTCTGCCGAGTTTGTCGGCGAATTGCGGCGCCTGTTCAACAAGAAGAAGATACCGTGGCAGTACGCTGAGCTCGGAAGGGTTGACGAAGGAGGCGGCGGTACAGTGGCACGGTTCATGGCCGAGTATATCATGGAGATTGTGGACTGCGGACCCCCGTTGCTGAGCATGCACTCGCCCTTCGAGATCGCGAACAAGGCAGACCTGTACTTCTCCTATCTGGCCTACCGTGAATTCCAACAGGCCGAGTAACATGGAAAAAGCATAAAAAAGATAGAAGAAACAGATATATAAAACTAATCTTCAACAACTGGTATATACCATTTTCTATGGAAAAATAGGTCGTTTTAAATATCAATTTCGAAATCTTTAAATATAAGGTGTGATTAGGCACAAGCCCAAAACTACTTAAATAATGAGGGCAGCATGAAGCGGTTGGGCACTGTTAAGAATATCATGCGCGATGGTTCACTACTCCTTAGAATAACCGAGGAGGTTGGTCCTGGAACCTCTGTTTTCGACGCAAGAGGAGAAAGGATCGGCAAGGTGGCCAGGGTCTTCGGACCTGTACATGAACCGTACGCGACCGTTCAATCCGATTTACATAATCAAGACCTGAGCATGCTGAACTCAGACGCATACTTTGATCCTACCAAAGTCAAAGGAGCGAGAAAAAAAAGGGGGTGAGCCCACGGTGAAGAATAAGAAGAAGACGACCGAAGAGGAAATGGAGTGTCCCGAGTGCGAGGGCATTCATCTTGTAAGGGATTATGCGAGAGGCGAACTGGTATGTGAGGACTGCGGCCTCGTTCTCGACGAGCAGTTGATCGACCAGGGCCCTGAATGGAGGGCATTCGACGCCGACCAGGGCGAGAAGAGAGCGAGGACGGGAGCGCCCATGACCTTCACCATCCACGACAAGGGGCTGTCAACAGAGATAGGATGGAAGAACAAGGACTCCTACGGTAAGAGCATACCAACGAGGAACCGCGCCCAGCTGTACAGGCTTAGGAAGTGGCAGCGGAGGATCAGGGTCTCGAACGCCACAGAGCGCAACCTAGCATTCGCATTGAGCGAGCTGGACAGGATGGCTTCCGGCATGGGTCTGCCCAGGAACGTCAGGGAGACCGCTGCCGTCATCTACAGGAAGGCGGTCAACAAGAACCTCATACGCGGCAGGAGCATCGAAGGCGTCGTGGCGGCTTCGCTGTACGGCGCCTGCAGGCAGTGCAACGTTCCACGAACTCTCGATGAGATCGCATCGGCCAGCAGGGTAGGTCGCAAGGAGATCGGCCGGACATACCGCTTCATGACCCGCGAGCTCAAGCTCAAGCTCATGCCCACCCGCCCTGAGGATTACATCTCGCGATTCTGCAGCGAACTGAAGCTAGGAGGCGAGGTCCAGACAAAGGCCATGGACATACTGGCGGATGCGGCCAAGAAGGAGCTGACCTCGGGCCGCGGCCCAACGGGCGTGGCGGCTGCAGCCATCTACATCGCATCTATTTTGTGCAACGCACGGCGAACCCAGAGGGAGGTCGCCGACGTTGCCGGCGTGACTGAGGTAACAATCAGGAACCGCTACAAGGAACTCACAGAGAAACTGGACATCGAGATCCAGCTGTGAACCCATCCATCAGTCATTGCCAAACAAATATCTTAGGATATAGGCCCAGCCTTGCCCGGGCCGGGCGACACACTTCCGTTGACCATTGGGTAAACTCCTCTCAATCCAGGGGTTTCCCGATATCCGCCCAGGTGGCCTCCCCAATCCTGGTGAAGCCCAGCCGCTCGCAGAGGGCGATGGATCCGACATTCTCCTTGATCACGTGGCACGTCGTCTTGATTCCTCGATCCGCCATCCTGTTGACTATGGCCTTTGTGACCATCTGGGCGTATCCCCTTCTCCTGTACCCGTCCAGTGTATGGGCGAAGCCCATATTGGCCACGCCGTCTATCTCATAGTGAAGGCCCACCCAGGCAACAGGTTTTCCTCCTTCCCTTATACAGACGCTGTCGAACTCAGCGATCTTCTTCCTGATATGCTCCTCGGGGTAATCGGTGAGGTCCCAGTGCTCAGCCACCAGCGGTACATCGTCGAGGGTCAGGGGCCCTAGCTCGTCCCAACAACCTGCCTCAAATCTATCGGGGGTCAGGTAATACCAGCAGGGCCATTCCCCCAATATCTCGTATCTTGCCCTGATCTGTTCGAATGCTGAGGACGGGCACGCCGATACAAAGAAATCTTTCTCCGGCAGCTCGCTGGGCAGGTCTATGCCCCTCCAATCTCCAGCATATATGACGTCCCCAGTATCGTCTGATATTGCAAGGGCGACGGTCATCTCCTCATCCGCGTAACATCTGAACCTCTGGCCGGAACCGAAGACCCTGAACACGAAATGAGCGTTTTCGAGGATGTTCTCAGCCAATCTCTTCCTCAGTAAGGAGGTGTCGACCAAATGTGTTAACGGCTTAATCATGACCAACCCGGTGGTTATGACATTTCATCATTTTATAACTTCACAAAAAATATATATCCGAGATGTGACATTACTTTTATTCGAGGGAATGGTGTTTGAAAGGAAGAGACATGTACGCTGACCTCGAGAGCATTGAGGCTCGCGGGAAGCGAAAGAAGGAGAAACGAAAGAAAGACGGATTTTCCTTGTTCGGAAAAAAAGAGGGGCAGGAAGAGCCGGGTTCCGCACCTACAAAAGAGCCTGAGCCAGAATCCGAGATGATAGAGCTTGTCGAATCCGAAGAGCAGGCTGGGGAAGATGAGACGGTCACCATCGGCGAAACAGGAGAAACACGGCAGGTTGAGGAACAGACTGCACCCCGCATTCAAGAGACCGAGAGGAATGGGATGATCCAGCTCGAAACCCAGGAACCTGCAGAGCGTTCCGAGCCCTCCGAAGTCCCGGAAGATATCTCCGAAGTAATCCCAAAAAAATCCAGCGACCAAGAAGATCCAGGGCCCGAACCTCCTGGAACTGTGGTTGTCGAGGAAGGGGGACCTGAGCATTCCCCGGGGGAGACAAAGAAGGAACCCTCTCTGGAGGACAGCAGGTTCTACAAGAGGGACATCTACGCCGCCATCGACCAAATAGAGCAACGGGGCAAGAGGGTCAAGGGGAAGAGGTCCGGCCTATTCGTCAAATCAGAAAAGACCGAGACCTCTCCGGTCGTAATGGCCGAACCCGAACCCGCGCCGGCCCCAGAGAGGAGGGCCCCCCAGTCAGAAAGGGATGCCATCATCCAGGAGGTCACGGCCGAGGAGCCCGAGCCCGTCCAAGCGGTCGGGCCGCCACCAGAGCCGGAAACGGCAGCTGATACAAAACCCGAACCTGCACCCGTGATGGGCGTCAGCCCGGAACCAGCGCCAGAACCCCAATGGGAACCGCTAACCGGTAGGAAGCTGAGAAGGGCCGAGGACGAGCTCCTCGCCTACAAGAGACATCTTGACAAGGGCTTCAGGTCAGGCAAGCTAACCAAGGAGCATTGCGTCTCAATGGTAAGAGAAAAGGAAATAGAATTAGGCCTCAGACCCCCGGAATAGATATCCAGTTTTTATAATCGTTTGACGGGTGCGCAGCTCAATCGAGATCGGGATGCCTGATCTTCTCCAGGCGCTCCACAGCATCTGGCGATTGAATGATGTTCCATAATCGGGTAAGTTTGTCACAGGCGTAATCGTCGCAAGCCGCGCAATGGACAAGGCTCCGTTCGATGGCGCACGTCCTAACCTCGCACTCGGTGCAGAACACGTTAAGCCTCCCTCCGCCCGGGCAACCGTCGCAGACGATGTCGTCCGCGTCCACCTTGTGGTCCTTGGTCGACCAGCCCTTCGCGGTCTTGACCCTCATCTCCCTATCATCGGTCTGGGTGGCTATGTAAGCGGGGCATTCGGTGCAAAGCAGCCCGCAAAACGCAACAATCTTGTTGGACATATGCTCAACCACCAAAAGTCCAGACGGATACTAGTAACTTTGGGAAAAAGATTAAGACCAGTGCTCAATCTCTTTGGGCGAGCAAATGTCTTGGATACGGGAGATAGACGAGGAGGAGGCGACCGAAGAGCTCAAGGCCGTATACGACAGGATCAAGAGGAACAGGGGAAAGGTCGCCAACATCATGAAGGTCCACAGTCTCAATCCCAAATCTATGCTGGCACACCAGGACCTGTATCTAAACCTCATGTTCTCGCGCTCAGGCCTTTCCCGGGAAGAGAGGGAGATGATGGGGGTTTTGATCTCGGGGTTGAACGGCTGCGAATATTGCCGACTGCACCATGCCGAAGCCCTTAACCATTACTGGAAGAACGAAGCCAAGACCAATGAGTTCATGGAAGATTTCAGGTCCATCATGCTCGGCGACCGGGGAAGGGCGATGCTCGAGTACGCCGAGAAGTTGACCAAGGACCCGGAATCAATCGGCAAGGGTGATGTCGACTCCCTCATCGCGGCGGGGTTCAATGACGAGGACGTCCTCAACATAAATCTGATAGCCAGCTATTTCAACTTCGTCAACCGCATCGCTCTGGGACTGGGCGTGGAGTACACCGCGGAGGAGACCCGCGGCTACAAGAACGACGTTCAGTGATGATGGCTTCTCATGTGATGGTAGTGTTCCGGTGACATCAGGCCCTGGAAGGCCCGCTCCACAACCTCGCTCAAGCCTGGATGAATGTGCATGGCCGCCCTCGCCGGTGCCCAGTTCCCCGACGGCGTGTACATCAGGTTGATGATCTCCTGGATGAGCACCGATGCCTGGGGCCCTATGATGTGCGCCCCGAGGATGCGTCCGGTCTCGGTGTCGATGATGACCTTCACGAAATAATCCTTCACTCCCATGGCCTGGCCCTTGGCGGTGTCCTCGAACCTCTGGAACCCGATGCCCACCCTTTCCTCTCCGTAGGCGGCAACGGCCTCCTTTTCCCTCATTCCGACGCCTGCGATCTCCGGGTGGGTGAAAACGGCATGGGGGACGGCATGGTATTCCGCCCTTTCGCTATTACCCAGTATAGCATTCTGGTACACGACCAGGGATTCGTAATTGGCCACGTGCTTGAACAGGTGTTTGCCCGTTGCATCACCGAAGGCCCAGATGCCCGGCTGGTTCGTCTCCAGATACTCGTTGACCTTGATCCAGCCCTTCTCATCCACCTCGATGCCGGCCTTTTCGGGATGGAGTATGTCGGTGTTCGGCCCCCTACCCGTGGCCACCAGTATCTCGTCCGCGGTCACTGACGCCGTAATGCCGCTGGCCCTGTTCTTTGCAACGACCTTCTTCTTACCGGTCATGCCCTTCCGCACCTCAAGGACCTCGTGGTCGGTCAGGATTGTCATGTGCTTCCCCATCTCCTTAAGTGCCAGCTCGGAAACCTCCGGTTCCTCCTGCGGCAGGAACTGCGGGTTGCGGCCCACTATGGTCACCTTGGAGCCCATCGCCGAGAAGAAATGGCCGTACTCGGCGGCGATGTAGCCACCCCCAATGATGGCAAGACTGGCAGGCAGCTGTGTCATGCCGAGAACTGTATCGCTGGTGTGATATCCTACCGAATCAAGCCCTTTGACAGGCGGTATCCGCACTTCCGAGCCAATGCACAGGAAGATGAGCTTCGACGTGATGGTCTCGTTTCCGACCTTGAGCGTGTAAGGGGCCGTGAACTCGGCAGCGACCGGGTAATAGTCGATGTTCTCAGCCTGGCTCAGGCCCTTCCGTATCCCCTCGATGTCAGGCCGGATGTGGTCCCTCATCCTCTGCATGACCTTTGCGAAGTCCACCTTCTTCAAGGGGGCGTCGATGCCGAACTTCCCCAGGTCATCGACCATCCTGACCAGCTCGGCAGGGTACACCAGTATCTTCGTGGGGATGCAGCCCCTTGTCAGGCAGATGCCCCCGGGATCGTCCTTCTCGATCACCGCGGCCTTGACTCCGGGCTTTCTCAGCATGGCACTGATTATGTTCATGGATGACCCTGAGCCAATGGCTATGACATCGTATTCCTTCATGCTTCCACCTGAAGTTAAGTAAAACAATCAGCGCATATAAACGATATCCCCGCCCATGTCCTTCAGATACCAGCTCGGAAAGCTGTTACTCCCCTTCTTCCTCGATCGTGGCGGCCGCAGCCCCCACGTCCTTCTGGTCCACGAGTTTAAGAAATTCTGCGGGAACCGCGTCCACGACGAATACTGTGTTCCCGGCCTTGCTTATCTTATGACCGGACTCGATGACTGCATTGGCATCCACCTCGAAGATCAGGGGCTCGGGGTCCCTGACCTTACCCGCGATGATGGCGGATTCGATGGTCCGGCTGAGGTGCACCATCTTCCTATCGGAGGGCAGTAGGCCAGTCTCCAGAAGTATGTCCTTCTCCTCCTTGGTGGTGGGGTAGAATAGGACCTCGGGGACGTTCCGCGTGGGCAGGTCGAGCTCGACGTCAACCGAGTGAGCGTACGTCGCCCTTATCATGCCGTCCCTGAACTGATACCGACCCTTGGGATCCGTGTCCACGATGGCGAGTATGTGATGCGACTTGAGCCAGCGGAAACGCCTCTGCCTGACCACTATGGAGTGGATGAAGTCGTTGAGGTCGACCCAGCCGTGCTTGTCCATCTTCAGGCCGTACCTCTCGGGAAAATGGCGGAGAACCCCGGCCATTGTCCTGCCTATCTTGTCGAGTTCCTCCTCGTTCATCAGGAACCTGCCCTGCTCTCCGCATATCGGGCATTCCTCGCATCTGAAATATCCGTGGGTCCTGCACTCCTTGAGCATGAAAAACATCCCCCGCTGAGTTCAATCCTATAACATAGTACGCGGTATTATAATCTTTCTCCTATGTCCGCCGACCTTACCGTCCTGAGGCCAAGGCCCTCGAAAAGCTCCTTCAGCTCCCTGTACAGCGGCTTCTTCATCGACTTCTTATGGAAGTAAACGGCCTCGCAGCCTGGCGTCCTCTCGATGACCTGCCTGGCCATGTCCTCGTCGACGTGCTCAAGAGCATAGTTCGGGACCATGTGGCCCATCGATATCTTGCGGTTCAGGACAACATCTGAGTGTCGCGGGGCGTAATGCCCCCCGCCCACTCCTACGGCGATGACGTCGTCCTTCGTATCCTTTAGCGAATCGAGCTCAAGAATTGTACTCGCCAAGACCTCACCCGCCGGCTTCTCCGGCCAAGCGCTCTCGTCGCTGCCGATCTCTATGAAGAACGTGGGAGTGTTGAGAAAAGGGCCGTGGTGGGTACATTCGAACGAGACTTCGAAGTCAAGATGGACCGCGTTCCTCTTCAAAGCCAGCAGCGCCGAGGTCATCAACCTCGGCGCGGTCGGAACGAGTTTTCCCAGCGAGCCTCCGAACTGGGCATCGCCGTAATTCCCCAATGGGTGAACGGTCAAGGTGCGCAGCCCGGACTCGCTTCTGTGTCTTGAAGCAACAATGATGCATTCGGGCTCGAAGCCGGTCTCATCCTTAAACCGAACATCCAGCTCCTCGAAATGGAGGTGGATCTCCTGTATGAGGACCAAGTTGAAATCCTCAAACGCCAACACAGGCGAGCCGTCGAACACCTTTCCCGTCTCCTTCCAGCCAGCCTTAGAGAGCAGGAAATCGCGGATGTTCATGCTGGCAATGTCCTCCGCCGAGGTCACGATGAGGTTCATCGCGGAGACAAAATGACGGTTGACTAAAAGTCTTTGGGATGCCCGACACCAGCTGCCGAACAACAGACCAACAGCACATATTATTAATCGCCCAACCAATCACCGACCGATGAAGAGGCGCACCGTCCTCGTCTGCCCCCAGTGCGGCGGCACCGGCCTGTATTACGAAGCGGGACTCACCACCGGCTACAAGTACCACTGCAAGGACTGCGACTACGTCGGCGCCTTCGTCATCGAGAAGGACGTCCCGCTGAAGAAGAAGGAATGATAATTCTGAATACCGAAACACTAATGAATCCGATAAGGCATAATGAACTTCGATGAGGATGAGAATATTCTCCGCAATTACCATATCTCTGATGGGGCTCGCACTTCTGTCCCCGATATGCCGCTCGGCGAGCGAGGGGGAGGAGACCACTGGGATTCCTGCTGGATGGACAAATGACATCAATATATCAGAACATACGAAAATCGACGAATATCCGAGTATGGCTATATGGGAAAACGATATTCATGTTGTCTGGGAAAATACTTCCAATGGGGATGATAGCATTATGTATAGAAATTCTTATAACGGAGGTCTATCTTGGAATAATATTACAACTATTCATCCTGTTGATATAATGACCCCATCACGTCCTGATATCGATGTTAATAATTCAAATATACACGTTGTTTACCACCTATGGGAGTCCACAGGTTGGGAAATTAATTACGTTAATTCAACAGATGGAGGATTATCCTGGAACCCATCAAAGATGATTTCTGAGAATGACGGAAGCACTTCAAGTGGAGCTAAGATTGCAGTCAATGGACCCAATATTCATGTCGTTTGGACAGATGAACGATTTGGGGGTTTGCTTAACTCTGAAGCGTATTATAAACGAAGCACTGATGGAGGAATAACTTGGGATGATGGTCTTGGAAATGCAACTCATGACAGAAGATTAACTTATGATTTAGTTGGTACAGGCCCAGTTGATATCAAAGTTAACGATTCAAATATCCATGTATTACTAGTAGACGATCGTGATGGTAGTCCAGATATTTACTATATACGTTCCACCAATAATGGAGTTACGTGGGATGATGGACAAGGTAATGTCAATCAACAAAGGAAGTTATCAATTAACAGCACATGGCATTATGCTGCTACAATGGCGGTTTCAGGTTCTAATATCCATGTCGCATGGATCGATCAAGTTTGGCCAGGGCCAGATTATTATGTATACCATACAAGTTCTACAGATAATGGAGAAAGTTGGAATACTATCCAGCTTATTACCGGGCCAACATCTGGTGTGGGTAAGCCAGATATAAGTAGTTGGGAAAATTACGTACACATTGTCTGGGATGATATGAGGGATGATAGCTCTACCCGTGAAATTTATTTTCAAAATTCAACTGATGGGGGTGTGTCTTGGAGTGGAGATGTTCGATTAACATACAATGTAAGTTTTGATTCAATATGGCCATCAATTGACATTAATGGTTCCACTGTTCATATAACATGGTGGGATGACAGAGATGGTAACAACGAAATTTATTACAAAAGGTATCCAGATTTTCCACCATACCCCACCTACAACATCACCCTTAACGAAGGCTGGAACCTCGTCTCGCTACCCCTTAAACAATCTAACGAATCAATAGCTGTGGTTCTCTCAAGCATCAACGGCAAATGGGACTACCTCCAGGCCTACGACCCCCTCGCCCCCGAGCCATGGAAGACCTACGCCACCTTCAAACCGAGTCAGTTGAACGAGCTGCAATCCCTCAATCACAGGATGGGCTTCTGGATCAACGTCACCGAACCCGGGGGTACGACCTTGACCATAAGCGGGCCTATACCGACCTCTACGAGCATCAACCTGTACGCGGGGTGGAACCTCGTCGGCTACCCTTCCCTGGTCAACGAGACGGTGGCGAACGCCCTCTGGGGCACGGGAGCGGACAAGGTCATGGTCTGCGATACCTCGAAGCCCTACCACATCAAAGAGGTAGGCCCGAGTTATTTGATGAAGCCCGGAGAGGGGTATTGGGTCCATGTGCCGTTCGATATAACATGGACGATCAATTGGTAGAACAACACGTTGAATGCGACTCAAACCGATTCCAACCACAGCATTCGACCATGGCATGTATACTCTCATCCATCGGTTCGAATGCCATACTGCTCGTAACAATCAGTATATAATCGGTGAATCCGGAATAAACAACGGTGAAACCGAGGATTCGCCCTGATTGAGCGATGACTGACCAACACAATCAATAATCCTGAAAAACCGTGGTCGTGTTATTTCCGGTATAGGTTTTTCAGGCGAACATCTGCCCGCTCTCTTTCTCGCCTTCCAGGTCCATGACGGATACTTTGTCGATCGCTCTCGTGAAATCGAGCATTTTAACTCGGGTCCTTTCTTCACGAATCGCGAACATTCCCGCTTCAGTGCAGATGGCGCGGATGTCGGCGCCGGAGCAGCCGTCCGTCTTGGAAGCCAGTTCGTTGAAGTTCACGCTCTTCTGGAGACTCATCTTCCTGGTGTGAATCATGAATATTTGTTTTCTGGCCTCGTAATCCGGCATGCCGATCTCGATGATTCGGTCGAAGCGGCCGGGCCTCATGAGCGCGTCGTCGAGTATGTCGGGGCGGTTGGTCGCGCCGATTATCTTGACGTTCTCCAGGGCGTCGAAGCCGTCCAGTTCAGCGAGCAATTGCATCAGGGTCCTCTGGACCTCACGGTCGCCCGACGTGGCCACCTCCAGCCGCTTGGCTCCCACGGAATCCAGCTCGTCGATGAAGACGATGGTCGGCGCCTTCTCCCTCGCCATGTCGAATAGTTCTCTAACAAGGCGAGCGCCCTCGCCGATGTACTTCTGCACTAACTCCGAACCTACAAATCTTATGAATGTGGCCTCGGTGCGGTTGGCCACAGCCTTTGCCAGCAACGTCTTCCCGGTTCCGGGGGGGCCGACCAGAAGCACTCCCTTTGGCGGGTCGATGCCGACCTTGATGTACAGGTCCGGCTTGAGCAACGGGTCCTCCACAGCTTCCTTGATATCGCGTACCTGTTCCTCCAATCCGCCGATGTCCTCGTATGTGGTCTCCGGCTTCTCGATGACCTCGCCCCCCAGTACGACTGGATCAAGGGACGGCGGCAGCACTCCGACGACCGCCAGGCTCTGCTTGTTGAGGGCGACCCTCGCCCCCACGATGACGTTCTCGGGCGAGATGTACTCGGCCGTCGTCACGATGAAGTCCGGGCCAGTGCTGCTCTTGACGACCACGCGGCCGTCGGTCAACACGTCCTTGATGGTGCCGATGATCATGGGCGGCGTCTTCATCCTGTCCAATTCGAACCTCAGCCGTTGAATTTCCTTCTGAAGACGGACCATCTCGCTCTTGATGTACTTCTTCTCACCCTCGTTTCTTTTGGCTTCGTCCAGCAGCTGCTCGTTAAGCTCCTCGAGGGTTGAAATCCTCTTCTGTAATTCCTCTGAGAATTCTTCTATCTCGTCTTCTTCGGTTTCCTTTGGCATATATGCACCTCGCAGTGATGGTGCAACTGGCATCCCATCGCTAACTATATATTGTCAGTCGTATATTAATGTTTACCATAAATCAGGGAGCTGGAGAATGATATGCGAGATGTGCGGTTCGGATGTTCCGCGAACCAAGTTCGTCAAGGTCGAGGGGGCGGCCCTCCACGTGTGTCCGAGATGCGAGAGGTACGCGGCAAGTGAAGCGGCAAAGACCGAGAGCGGCAAGATAATCATGCCCTCGGTGGCCGAGAGGCTGGTCACGAGGCAGAAGCGCAGGACTGAGAGGGACGTGTTCACTGCGGGGGGAGAGAAGGAGCTGGCGCTGGACTATCCGGAAAGGGTGAAGGAGGCCAGGCGAAGGCTGGACCTCAGCCAGGAAGAGCTGGCAAAGAGGATCAACGAGAAGAAGAGCGTTATTGTCAAGGTTGAGAGCGGCGATATGCGACCGAGCGATATGCTGGTGAAGAAGCTCGAACGGGCGCTTGGCACATCGTTGAGGGAATCGATAGAACACGAAGAGGCAGGACCGAAGAGCGCGTACTCGCAGGGGATGACGTTGGGTGACTTCATCAAGTATGAGGATTAGCTCGGTCGTCCTGCTGGTAACGCTTGTCATCACTTCGTACGGCGTCCTTGCCGTACCTGTCTTTCAGGAGGTTTCGATACCGGAGACAGCACAAACAGAGGAGCCGATCCCCATCTCGGTCAGCATCACCAGCGATGTTCCCGTCGATATTGTGCAATTCTTTTACCAGCAGGAGGATTGGATACATCCGATCTCCATTATCCTGGATCGCTCATCGGGTGACGAGCATAACGGGACCTGGTCGGGGATCATCCCCGCCCAGGAATGGGGCGGCGCGCTCGAGTATTCAATTGTTGTCAACGGCGGCGAGGCATACTATCCACCGTTTCCGGGAAAGGAAATCATCACCATTGACGGCCCTACTCCCTCAAACTTCCCGTGGTCGTGGGTCGTCATCGGCGGGTTCCTCATATTCGTCTTCATCGCGACCGAGCTGGCCTTCAAGCCCGGTTTTTACAGGCCAACCGGCCGCCAGAGGGCCAAGGCCCTGGAGGAAGAGGATAGGAGGAAAGAGATGGAGGAAGCCACGGATAAAGAAGAGGGCGAAGAAACAGCACAAGAGGAGGAAAAGCCACGGAAGCCCTCGTCAATGTTGATCACACGAAAGGACAGCAAAGACAGGCGATGAACCTATTCCGAAAGTTGGCGGTCTGGCGCGTTGAGACATACAGGTGATATATACCAATTTGAGGTTCATACAGGCTCAGGACACGTCTGGAATCTATCAGGACTCAGCGCATGTCTGAGGTTAAGGAAACTCAGCGCACGTCTGAGGTTAAGGAAACTCAGCGCACGTCTGAGGTTAAAGAAACTCAGACGCAGCTACCTCCAGAAGCTTCGGGTCTATCTTGTACGTCTCCCGTGGGGGCTTGCCCGTCTTATCGGCCAGCTCCCTCGAGACTACCGCGTCGAGGCCGTTCCTGGCCATGGTGTCTGTTATTCCCATTGTGTGGGAGATGTCGAAGGCCGTGGCCTCCTTCACCTCAAAGAGGCTGATGAAGACCTTCTTGACGAGTTCCTTCATATCGGTGGAGGCCAGGATCATGTCGAAGTTCATGTAATCCATCGCTGTCCTCACCGCCTTGTTCTTCGGCGGCACCTGGCCTCCCCTGAAGTCCTTCAGCATCCTGTTGTTCACCAGGTCGATGTCATATGAGAATCGCGCAGATCGCGTGTAGGCGCAGACGCGGATCTCGAAAGGCACCAGCCCGTTAGCACGGATGTCTTGCCAGAATTCCTCGAGGGTCAATAACCTCGGTATGTACAGGCGGGGCGGGCCGGCCAGCGGGTCCTTTGACTTCGTCTTGATTGACATTGGAACGTAGAACCTGGTCGGGAACGCGCGCAGCATCACCAGTTCCTTCTGCACCTCCTGCCCCTTGCTCCATTTCTCCAGGGAAAAGGAATCGTAGTCGAACCTCTCCACGATGCCCATGCCGTCGCCCATCAGCAGTATCATGCTCGTCGGGGTATTGTAGTCCCAGTTCTCTTTCATATTAGGCTTGAAGAAGCGTATGCCGCCGGTCTCCAACTCCTTCACCTCCGCGAAGGCCTGGAGCAGGGAATCGTACTCCTCCTCATTGACAAGATACTTCGAGGATGCCAGCGGAACCCTCTTCGCCTGCTTGTACTCGTAGAACGAGCTCTTCAGCTGCTTCTCCGCGTGGAAGTCCACCTCCTCCGCGGCGCCGAACTTCATGATTGCCTGGCAGTGCCTGAGGGCGTCGGGCATGTGCGCCGCGATACGGCTGGTTGTGTTTAAGATTTGCCATGATGGAAACCTCCGCGTGCTTACACACGGGCTTCCACGGTTATGCAATCGGCGTTGTCACCAACCGATTGACTATCAGAACCCTGCCCTTACGGACAGGGCATTTATAATGCACATTGTTTTCCCCCTCGCTCAGTTCGTTCTCCCCCGCTTCTTCGCTGGCCTCCGCCCAGCACCCCCTCGACCTGCTCGAAGCGGTTGGTTATAAATCCCCGCCCTGCAGGCAAGGTTTTCCGAACAGTACATCGAAGCCCTTGTCACACAAGAGGTCGCACATCATCACCCCAGCCTTACAGCTGGGGCATGTTGTTAGTATATGATTATATTAAAATACCAGTTTAAACTCTTGGTGGACTGATTTAGCATGAGGGCTCTGTTCATACATGCGGATTTCATCGAATACGAGGCCAGGAAGAAGACGAAGGCCGCTGAAGAGATCAGCGACAGCCAGATGTCGGGGAGGTTCGAGGAGGTCCTCGTCGCCTTCGTCAGCTTCGAGAAGCAGGACGAGGGGAAGGAGAAGGAGTCGGCCGAGGCGCTTGCGGCTAACGTCACGGAGATCGTCGGGGAGGTGAAGGCCGAGAGGGTTGTGCTGTATCCCTACGCCCACCTAAGCTCGTCCCTGGCAAACGCCAAGTCCAGCGTTGACATCCTGCACTACGCCGAGCAGCTGCTCAGGGAACAGGGCACCGAGGTCCACGCATCGCCCTTCGGCTGGTACAAGTCCTTCAACATCAGCTGCAAGGGCCACCCGCTCAGTGAATTATCTAGGGAGATAGTTGCGGGCGAAGGGGAGGCGGGCGAGGAAGAGGTCTCGGAGGCGGTCAAGGCAGAGGAGACCATCAAGTCCGATTGGATCATCCTCGATGCAGACGGAAACGAGCATAAACTTGACCTTGACAACGGCAGCGTGAAGGGTTTCGACTTCAATGCCCACGAACAGCTCAAGCGGTTCTGCCAGTACGAGATGGCCAAGAGCCGGGAGAACAAGGGTGAGCCGCCGCACATCGACCTTATGCAGCGCCTGGAGCTGGTGGATTACGAGCCCGGTTCGGACCCCGGCAACTTCAGGTATTACCCCAAGGGTAAGATGGTCAAGTCCCTCCTTGAGAGATACGTGACCGCCATGGTGAAGAAGACGGGAGGCATGGAGATCGAGTCCCCTATCATGTACGATTTCGAGCACCCCTCGCTCAAGGAATACATGCACAGGTTCCCGGCTCGCCAGTACACGATCCAAACGCCGGACAAGAGGGTGTTCCTCAGGTTTGCCGCGTGCTTCGGGCAGTTCCTTATGATGCACGATGCCACAATTTCGTACAAGAACCTCCCTATGAGGCTCTACGAGATGAGCCGGTATTCGTTCAGGGCGGAGCAGAGGGGCGAGCTGGCCGGCCTTCGGAGGCTCAGGTCCTTCACAATGCCGGATTCCCATTCTTTCGCGGCGGACATGGACATGGCCAAGGACGAGGCGGTCTCAAGGTTCGGCCTCACTTGGGATATCCTGTCGGGCATCGGGTTCGAGATACCCGGAGACCTTGAGTTCGCCATACGGGCGACGCAGGAGTTCTACGACAACAACAAGGACTTCCTCGTCGGCCTTGTCAAGAAATGGGGCAAGCCAGCCTTGGTGGAAATATGGTCGGACCGCTTCTTCTACTTCGTGTTCAAGTACGAGTGGAACTTCGTGGACGTGCTGGACAAAGCAAGCGCGCTGAACACGGACCAGATAGACGTTGAGAACGCCGAGCGATATGGCATCACTTTCGTGGGCAAGGACGGCAAGAGGCATCACCCCCTGATACTCCATCAATCCCCATCTGGTGCGGTTGAAAGGCTGATATACGCGCTTTTGGAAAGGGCGCATCTCCGTTCCCAGCAGGGCGCCAAGCCAAAGCTGCCGTATTGGTTGTCACCGACACAGGTCCGTTTGATACCGGTGACGGACGCATACAATGACGACTGCGTCACCCTGGCAGGCGAACTGCTCGCAAGGGCGGACGTAGACGACAGGGACATGACCGTGGGCAAGAAGATAAGGGACGCCGAGAGGGAGTGGGTGGACTTCATCATCGTCTACGGTGAGAAGGAGAAGGAGAGCGGGTCGTTCCAGGTAAGGATCAGGGGAGAGGACGAAAGGGCGATGACCATCAAAGAGCTGGAAGTACTTCTGATTCAGCGGCAGGGGCAGATGCCCTTCGAACCGCTGCCGCTCCCGCTAAGGTTGAGCAAGCGCATCATTTTCCGCGGTTAGGCGGTCAAATGCCTGCTGTCCTTTCGCTCAGCTCGGTCACCAAATCCTTCGGCAATCAAATCGTTTTCAGCGACGTATCCTTCGAGATAAGTCAGGGAGAGAAGGTCGGCCTGGTCGGTCAGAACGGCACGGGAAAGAGCACGCTCCTCAACATCATCTACGGCCTTGAGAACCGGGACAGCGGCGAACTGGAGGTCATGCGCAACGTGACGGTCGGTTATCTGACCCAGGAGAGCCGCCTCGACCCTTCGAAGACGCTTCTGGAGGCGGTTTCCATCCCCACTGGCCAACTAGGTTCACTTGCAAAGAAGATTGTTTATCTCGAAAAGAAGCTTGAAAAGACGGAGGGTCTGACCCCCGAAGAGCTGGAGCGAACCTCACAGGAGTACGCAAAGGCCCTGGAGGACTTTGCGTCGAGCGGCGGTTACGGGCACCCGTCGAAGGCGCAGGGCGTTCTGGAAACGCTCGGTTTCTCAAAACAGAACCTCAACACCAACGTTGACGTCCTCAGCGGCGGCGAGAGGACGAAGGCCCGGCTGGCCAGCATAATCCTGGAAGCGGAGGACACGGACCTCCTGCTGCTGGACGAGCCCACCAATCACCTCGACATCGAGACCACCGAGTGGCTCGAGGATTACCTCGGCAAGTACAGGGGCGCGATCTTCACCGTATCCCACGACCGCTACCTGCTCGACAGGCTGGTCACCAGGGTGGTGGAGCTGGAGGCCGGGATGTCCAAGACCTACACCGGTAATTATTCCGAATACGTCGAGAAGAAGGCGCGGGAGTTCGAGGACCTTCAGCTACGTTACAGGAAACAGCAGAAGGAAATCCGACGCCAGGAAGAAATGATCGAGTTCATGCACCGCATATACACGTACAAGTCCATCCACAAGACGCAGCAAAAGAAGCTTGACAGGGTGGACAGGGTGGACAAGCCCATGGACCACTCAAAGAAGCTGGACATCGACTTCGGAAAGGCCGAGAAGAGCGGCAAGGACACCATCGAGGCAATAGGCGTGACCAAGGTCTTCGGTGACGTTTCGGTGATAGGCAAGTGCAGCTTCCGCATCGAGAAGGAGGACAAGGTCGGCATCATCGGTCCGAACGGCTCCGGCAAGACGACATTGATCAAGCTCATCACGGGGGAGGAGAAGCCAACGTCCGGACAGGTCAAGGTCAGCAAGGGAGTGAACATCGGCTACTACTCCCAGGAACAGGACGGCCTGGTCCGCTCCAACACGGTCTACACGGAGATATTGAAGAATAAACCGGGGGCATCGGAGCAGTGGGTTCGCAACTTCCTCGCTGCCTTCATGTTCCGGGGCAAGGACGTTCACAAGAAGGTGTTCGTGCTCAGCGGCGGAGAACGGGCGCGGCTGGCCTTGGCCAAGCTTCTGCTATCAAAGAACAACACCCTGATACTGGACGAGCCCACGAATTACCTCGACGTTCTCGCCAGGGAAGGTGTGGAAAAGGCCCTGGGCGAGTATGCCGGCACGTTGCTTATGGTGTCACACGACCGCGCATTATTAGATTCCGTCGCAACGAGCATCCTAGAGATCAGGGAGGGAGCCGTTACCCACTATGCAGGCAACTATTCTGAATACCGCAGGCAGAAGGGCAGAGCCCAGATGAAGACCGGCGGGACCACCTACGAGGTCATGCGGAAGTTCACTGATTGGCACACGGGGAAGAAGTACAAGCAGGGTGACAGGCTAAAAATTACCGACGGTGATCTGGAGAAGTACGCCTGGGCCCTCGAGTCGGGTGCTTTGAAGAAGAAATGAAATCCGGTCCCGTTCGATTTGTATATTTCGGGAAAAACCGTCAAAGTATTCTTCGATTGCCAACCGAGATTCGTCAAACAGACACCAAAAAAGAAATACAGATACTCCTTTTCCCCACCCCCATGAGCGGAATCAACCAGAGACCCACCATTGACGAGTACTTCATGAATATGGCTCACCTTGTCTCGGAGCGGTCAACCTGTCTCAGGAGAAAGGTTGGGGCGGTCGTGGTCGAGGATAAGCGAATTCTCACCTCCGGCTACAACGGAGCGCCTAAGGGTCTTGCTCACTGTGCCGAGACAGGATGCGTTAGAGAGCTGCAAAACGTTCCGAGCGGGGAGAGGCACGAGCTGTGCAGGGGCGTGCACGCCGAGCAGAACGCGATCATCCAGGCCGCGGTCTTCGGGGTCAGCGTGAAGGGTGCCACGATGTACATTACTAATTACCCATGCAGTGTCTGCGCGAAGATGATCCTGAATGCTGGCCTAGGTGAGGTCGTGTATGAAGGTGAATATGAGGATAACCTCGCCATCGAGCTGCTCACGGAAGGCCAAATCATTGTCAGGAAATTCGTATTGGAATGAACAATAACCGGAATCCACAATAAGGTTTATCAAGGTTAAAGTATTGTCCCCCCCCAATTATATAAAAAAGGCGTGATTGATTATGGAAATTATGGCCATTGTCAACCTTGTGGTGCTTATAATCACAATAGTTGTTCTGGGCCTTGCCGTTGTCAAGCGCGACCTGCTGCATTCCGCAATCCTTCTGGGTGCTGGCAGTGCCTCGCTGTCAATAATATTTTTTATCAACACCGCTCCGATAGCGGCGGTGGTTGAGCTGGTTGTATGTGCGGGTCTGATAACGGTATTGTTCATTTCAGCTATTAGTCTCACGCGAACGGGAGGGGATTGATTTGAGACCCCGAAGCAAGATTCCGATAGCATTGGGTGCGGGAATCCTCGCGATCATTCTAATGCTCGCGATCGGTTCATACCTGATGGGCGACGTCTCGCAGCCGGATAACGACGACGCAGCCTCGGTCGACGACCAGTTGTGGTCGCTCAGGAACTTTGACCTGCTTCTGCTGGCCGTGGTCATATTCACCACCGTGGTCGGCGTGATAGCCCTTGTCGGAGGTGATTTCAAATGGTCCTAGAGGACCCCACTCAGATGAACCTCCTCGGCGCGGCGTTGCTCCTCGGCGTGGGCCTGTTCTGTATAATGAGCCAGAACAACCTCATCAAGGTCGTGATCGGTCTTGAGATACTCGCGAAGGCAGCTGTGCTCGCTTTCATCGCCCTCGGCGGTGCGAGCGTCCAGGGATACGTCATCATCATCATCGCCATCGAGGCCATCGTGGCAGCGGTGGCATTGTCGATCGTCGTGAACGTTTGGAGGCACAGCGGTAGCCTCGACGCCTCGGACATAACCGAGTTGAAGGGATAGGGGGTGTGAAGGATGTTACTTGACGATTCGATACTCGTGACCCTCATCGTGCTCCTGCCGTTCATCTCGGTCGGCGTCATAGCCCTGATGAGGAAGATGGGCGAGACGGTAATCGCCGGCGTCGGCGTGGTGTTCTCGCTGATAACCGCGGTCCTGGTGTTCCTCCTGGTTCCGGATATTTTCGGTTCGGGCGCGACCGCCATAACTGAATCATACGATTGGATACCCAGCGCCGGCATCGTGTTCGGCATATACATCGACCCCCTGTCCCTGTTACTCGCCCTGATAGCGGCTGGGATAGGCTTCCTGGTCATGGTCTACTCGATGAAGTACATGGAGGGGAAGAAGGGATTGGCCAGGTACTACGCCCTGGTGATGCTCTTCATCGGCGCCATGGTGTGCCTGGTCCTGACGGACAACCTGCTTATCCTCTACATATTCTGGGAGATAGTCGGCCTGTGTTCCTATGCCCTCATTTCCTTTGACGTGGAAGACAAGAAGGCAGCGAACGCCGGCATCAAGGCGTTCGTAGTGACGAGGGTCGGCGACATCGGCCTCATCGTTGGCATCTTCCTGCTGTACGCCGGTGCCATCACCATACCCGGAACGACCGTGGCCCAGGCGTTCAGCATCCAATATCTGATTTCCAACGCCGCGGCGATCCCGATGCAGTTCCTTGCATTGGCCGCCTTCGCGTTCATCATAGGTGCAATGGGCAAATCCGCGCAGCTCCCGCTTCACGCCTGGCTGCCGGACGCCATGGAGGCGCCCACCACCATCAGCGCGCTCATACACGCCGCGACGATGGTAAACGCCGGCATCTATGTTCTCGCGAGAATGGCCCCCGTCTTCATCCAGGTGGACGGCTGGACAACGGCGCTCCTCTACCTCGGCGGCATCACCGCCCTTGTCGCGGCAATTATGGCGCTGGTCGAGCCAGACCTGAAACGGCTGCTGGCATACTCGACCATCAGCCAGCTGGGTTATATGGTCTTCGCAATCGGCCTGGGACTTGGAGGTGTGTTCATTTCGGGATTCCACCTGATGAACCACGCGATCTTCAAAGCGCTGCTCTTCCTTTGCGCCGGCGCGATAATTCATTCGATCGGAACGCGGAACATGTACGAGATGCGAGGCCTGAGGAAGGAAATGCCAAAGACGCACATCTTCATGTTATTCGGAACCCTGGCCCTAGCCGGTATACCCATATTCAGCGGCTTCTGGAGCAAGGACCTCATATTCCACGAGGCCTATTCTCTTGAGCTTACGATACCGCTCATCCTGGTGGTGCTGTCAGCCGTCCTTACAGCCGCGTATTCCTTCCGCATGTACTTCCTCGTCTTCGGCGGGGAGGGCAAGAGGAGGGAGAAGGCCCACCCGGCACCAGCGGCGATGTGGATACCGCTGGCAATACTCGGTATCGGGGCGATAATCTCGTGGATAACCGTCGACTATTTCAGCTCGGGATTCGAGACCTTTGGGTTTGCAGATGTGCACGCACACCCGATCGGTGATTTCATAGTGGACACCTTCTCCAGCACCGCGGTATTGTTATCGCTGCTGGCCATCCTGCTCGGTCTGGGCATCTACAGCGCGCGCAACAGCCTGAAGCAAGGCTACATAAGCCAGTGGATCATATGGGCGGCCCGCAAGGGCTTTGGCTTTAACTGGCTGTACGATGCCTGCGTCAGAGTGGTCAGATGGTGCGGCCGGAGGATAAGGAGACTGCAGACCGGTGACGTCAACATCAACACGGTCGGCTTCGTTCTCATGGTGCTCCTCATCTTCCTCTTCCTATTGTTCCAGGGGGTGATCTGATGCTCGTGCTTTTACCACTGCTACTGCTCATCATCGGAGCATACATCGCCTACGCGGCAGGCAGGATGGGAGCGTCAAGGGACAACAAGCTCCTCGCCGGCGCAACAGCCTCGGTGTTCACGGCCCTCGCCTTCATCATCGCACTGCTCATAGCCAGCGATGTGTGGGACAGTGCCACCGGCTCGGTGGAGTACACAATAGGCAGCGGCCTGCTCCGCGTTGACGCATTGGGAATATTCCTCATTCTTGTCTCTACCTTCCTGACACTGATGGTCTCCATATACTCGACGCGTTACATGAGGGACGACTCCAGGCTGGAGCACTTCTTCCCGCTGCTACTTCTCATGACGGCGGGCATCGTCGGCATCGGCATGGCCACCGACCTGTTCACCATCTACATCTTCTACGAGCTCATGTGCATAGCCAGTTATGTCCTCGTCGTGTTCCGCAAGGAGAAGTGGGACGCGGTCGAGGCAGGCATGAAGTACGTCGTGCTCAGCGCGGCGGGTTCCGCCATCGCCCTCTTCGCGATGGCGCTGATCTACGGGCAGTTCGGCTCGTTCGACATCGACGTGATAATGGGCGAGGCCATAGGCGGGAGCATGGCCATGGCGACCGTGATACTGCTCATAGTCGGTTTCGGCGTCAAGGCCGCGATAGTACCGCTTCATACTTGGCTTCCCGACGCGCACTCTGCTGCCCCTTCAGGCATCAGCGCGATGCTGTCCGGGATTGTCATACAGACGGGCTTCATCGTACTGTTGAAGTTCATCCTGGTCTTCGAAGGCGTCACCGCCGTGTGGCAGGTCCTCATCGGCCTGGCCATCGTTACGATGACCGTGGGCAACATCATGGCCTTCGTGCAGTTCGGCTCCCGAAGACCCGACCTCAAGCGCATCCTCGCATACTCCAGCATAGCCCAGATGGGCTATATCATCCTCGGGGTGAGCGTGGGTATGGCCTACGGCATAGAAGCGGGTATTAGAGGAGGCATCTTCCACATCATGACACACGCGTTCATGAAGGGACTGGCCTTTTTGTGCGCCGGCGCTTTCATAATGAGGATAAGCACACGGAACGTCAAGCGGATGCAGGGCATCGGATATGCCATGCCCTTCACGGCCTTCGCCTTCGTCATCGCCGCCCTGTCGCTTTCCGGAGCGCCGCCCTTCAGCGGTTTCATGAGCGAGTGGATGATATTCAAGGCCGGTGTCGACGCAGTCGTGGACATCGGCTGGATCGGCATTCTCATCGCACTGATAGTCCTCATCAACAGCGTCATCTCGCTTGGCTATTACCTGCCCATCATCAGGACCTTCTACCTCAAACCGAAGGGCAGGCTATTAGGTGCAAAGAGGGCTCCGACGGCCATGCTCATACCCATAGTCATACTGGCCACCATCACGCTGATTCTGGGCATATGGCCGGAGCTCGGCCTCCAGGCGGTTGAGCCGGTGGTTGACTTCTTCGTTTCCCTGGGAGGTGGTTTCTGATGAAGACCCTTCTCACACCGGTGGTCGTGTTCATGGCCTTCCTGATCATATCGTACATCCTCTACAGGCTGGGCGGGGTACTGGCCCCGAAGGTCCCAAAGTCGCATCACAAGCTCAGCCCCTACGCCTGCGGTGAGGACCTGCCTGGCGGCAAAACGCCCCCGTCCTACGTGCTCTTCCACGTGGCCTTCATATTCACCGTGTTCCATGTGGCCATATTGCTTCTGGCAATCGTGCCCAGCTCGGAGGACGCCATATACGCCTTGATATTCCTGGCCGGCCTATTCATCAGTGCTGTAGTCCTCTTCACTTCAGGAGGTGAGGCAAGTGACTGAGATGGATTTCGTCTGGGCGTTCTTCTATATCGTCCTGTTCCCGGGCTTCCTGTTCATCAGCTGGTTCGCGATGACCTGTCAGTACATAGACAGGAAACTGAGCGCCCGATTCCAGAAGAGAAAGGGACCGCCCTACATACAGCCGATAGCCGACTTCATCAAGCTTCTGTCGAAGGAGGACGTCGTGCCGAAGGAGGCCTCTAGCCGCATGTTCTCGGCCGTGCCCATAATCGGACTGGCCGCGGTTCTCGCTGCATTCATCTACATACCCTTCTACATAGCCGGGGACTCTCCCTTCAGCTTCGAGGCGGACCTCATTGTAGTGCTATATCTCCTGACACTGCCCACCCTCGCCCTGTTCCTGGCCGGCTGGCAGTCGGGAAGTGCCTTCGGACAGGTCGGCTCGATGAGGGCGATCACGCAGCTCATCTCCTACGAGATACCCTTCTTCATCGCGATGCTCGCACCCGCCCTCGTCGCGGGGACCTGGAGCATGGCTAACATACTCGGTTTCCAAGTTGCCGATTACTGGCTCATCATCTTGACGCCGATAGCGTTCTTCGTCGGAATCATATCACTTCAGGGTAAGCTGGAAAGGCTTCCTTTCGACTCACCCGAGGCCGAGACGGAGATCGTCGGCGGGACTCTGGTCGAGTACTCGGGACGGCGTCTGGCCCTCTTCAAGTTCATGATGGACGTGGAGATGGTGGTGGGCGCGGCCCTGATAGCCGTCCTCTTCCTTGGCGGCGGCGACATATTCATCGACTTCAGCGGGTTGCCCTGGATAGCCGAGTTCCTAATCGGCCTCATCGTGCTGTTGTTGAAGATAATACTCGTAGTGGTAATACTCACATTGATCAAGGTGGCAGTGGCAAGGTACAGGATAGATCAGATGGTCTCCATCTGCTACCGCTTCCTGATACCACTGGCGCTGCTTCAGATAGTGATAATACTAGCCCTGAAGTTCCTCGAGTGGGTCTGAGCCGGCGGGGTCACAGCCAAAGGTAATACGTCACGACCAGAGATATCGCCGTTACCACTAGGGCGGCGTACACGCCTTTGTTCCACATGACGATCTTGGAACCGTCGAATGGTGAGACGGGTATGAGGTTGAAGCCGCCGATGAAGGCGTTGATGAAGCCGATGGTGGAGCATATGAACCCGATGAGTGTGTCGGGACCGACGAGCAGGGCCACTCCAACGAGACCCGATCCGACCGAGAGGTTGACCGCGGGTCCGGCGGCACTGATCTTCCCGTACTCGCTCCTCTTTACATAACCGCTGATGACGACCGCCCCCGGGGCCGCGAAGAGGAATCCCATCGCGGAGAACAGGAGGGCGATTAGGAGGCCGAACTGCCAGTACCTGAACTCGGCCCAGCATCCGTACTTCTGGGCAAGGAACTTGTGCGCTAGCTCGTGCAGAAGGAAGGCGGATATCACGGCAAGGGCGGAGATCGGCAGGATGACGACAAACAGGACAGGGTACAACATAACGCCCTGGGCCCCTCCCGTCATCGCGATGGCGAATGCCAGTGTGAGAACGAGGACCGAGACGACAATCTCCTTTATCTCGATTGGACTGAAGGTGAACCCCTCAGGCTTCGCCTGTTGAACATAGGTGATCTTGTAGCTCGAATCCATTGACCCGCTTGCTAAATGACCTCACATATAAATCAGTGCACACACATTCACACGAGGGAAAGATTATAAATAAGAGGTTTGACCTATATGTCATTGGACACCGCGATCTGCGGTGCCGGAGGCATAACGTGGGCAAGATATCGAAGTACAACATCGAAAGACTGGAAGCTCGAAACATAGAGCTGAGGTTCGATTGTCCTTATTGCGGCTCGGCGCGCATCGGCATCAAGTTCAAGAACCAAATGGATTATTGGGACGGCATCGTCTGCCCCAAGTGCAAGAGCCGGGTCATACTGGATAATCTCAGCCTTACGGTCGTTCATGCCTCAGAGTTGAAGGAGGAGGCCGTGCCTGCGATGACCGAATCCATTACAATGCCTTGATTTTAATGTTCTTCCGATAGTCTAAAATCATTGTTGCAGTTTCAACTCCGATGCTGCTCATCGAGCTTTCTGGGGAGGCTCCCGACATAGGGATCGAGGAGGCCAGGGCATTGGCCTCCGCCTACGGCAGTCAATTCTCCGAAACCGAACTTGACGGTAGGGCGTTGGTCGCGGAAACCGACGCGCCGATTGACAGGTTGAAGGATCGCCTGGCGCTTTCATGGAGCGTCAGCGACCACCGGGCCTCCTGCGAGATAAAGGATGTGATCAAGTCGGGCAAGGGCATGGAGCTTCCCGGGGACACCTTCAAAGTGACGGTCAAGCGCCTTGGCAGCAATGTCAGTCCCGATGTCGGGATCGGGATCACGACAGAGATGGGCGCAGTCCTTTCACAGGACAATAAGGTGGACCTGGAGAGCCCGGACGTCGAGGTCCTGGTGCTGCTGGGAAAGAGGGCCCACATCGGAGTACTGATGGCCAACATCGACCGCAGCCAGTACGAGGTCCGGAAGTCGGAGAACCGCCCCTTCAGCCACCCGATATCCCTTCATCCGAAGTTCACCAGGGCCATGGTCAACCTGACCGGTCTGAAAGAGGGTCAAACGCTCCTCGATCCATTCTGCGGCACAGGCGGGGTGCTTCTGGAGGCGGGTCTTGCCGGAATGAGAACGTTCGGGAGCGACATCGATGACAGGATGATCGAGGGCACCCGCGAGAACCTCAACCACTTCGGGGTCAAGGATTACGAACTAAGGCAGTGCGACATATCAGAGATAGCTTCGACCTTCCCGCGGGTCGATGCGATAGCCACCGACCCGCCGTACGGACGGTCTGCCAGCACTGCGAAGGAGTCCATCGTATCCCTTTACGACCGAGCCTTCGCGGCCTTTGCCGCGATGCTCGATTCCGGCGGAAGGCTGGTAATAGTATTGCCATCGAAAGAACACGCAGAACTGGGTCGCTATTTATTCGACCTCAAAGGTTCCCATACCGTCAGGGTCCACAGGTCCCTGACAAGGCACTTCTTCGTATTCGAAAAGACCTAAAAGGCGACCTGTTGATAAGACGAAATTGATAACAGGACCTTGGGGGCGAATTCTCACCATGGGTTCAAGGCACCATTCGAAGACCTAAGGCGCAGGTCTCAATTCTAAATAAATGCTGACCGACTCATCCAGGTTCATTACTCCTGGATCAAGCTGCTCGTCACCGTAGAAATACCTGGCATCGACATTGACGGTGACGTTGCCTGTGGCGTTGGGCCTGATGTTCAGGTGTACGGTCAGGTTCGTAACCTCTGCCAGTTCCAGCTCGATGTTCCGAGAGGAGGTGGCATTCGCCGTGGAATTCTCAGGTAACAAACTCGCCGTGCACAAACTGGAATTATTACTGAACACTGTAAGGATCACCCTCGCCCGCACGTTGCCGGTGTTCTCCAGCCGGACCACCTCGGTGATATTAAGCCAATCGTTCGCGGGCACGTACTCGGCGGTACTCTGGATCAACGTGGTGTTGCCGTCGCCCATCACCAGGCCGTAGTCAACGCCGTAGACGGGTTGTTCATACGAGAACGGCACAGGTACGAAGCACAGGATAAGGACCAAGGCAGTCACGGCACCTATGGCCTTCCTTCTGCTGTCCAATCCTGTGACGTCGTTCAATGGAGGAGGGTGCCTCATGCCCAAAATCATGATGAGGAGCGCGAAGAGGAGCCAGCCGGCGTAGGAGGTGAAGAGGCCGAGGCCAATCATTAGCGCGAAGGCCCCGTAGCTGGCATACTTGGCCTTATCGCCGAAAAGGGCTCTGGAGATATGCCCCCCGTCGAGCTGGCCTGCCGGGAGCAGGTTCAGGGCCGTCACGAACAGTCCCACCCATCCGGCAAAGGCTGTTGGATGTATTATCGCGTTCTCCTGCATGGGCAGGAACAGCCTCAGGGCCACGAAGATGAGGGAATCGCCGATGAAGGTCGTCCCGCCCTCGACCACTCCCGAGTCGGCCACGAGTTGGACCGGGGTGGTCAGGGTCATTCCGATTACGGTCACCGGTATGGCGATGATGAGACCGGCGATGGGACCTGAGGCCCCGATGTCGAGGAGCGCCTTCTTGTTAGGAATGGGCTCCCTGATGGAGATGAACGCGCCCATCGTCCCGATTGGTATGACAAAGAAGGGCGGAATTGGAATGAAGAAGGGCAGGGAGGCGGCAATGCCGTGGCGCTTTGCCGCGTAGTAATGGGCGAATTCGTGCACGCCAAGTATCAGCATTAAGGGTAGGGCGAAGAACACCGCTCCGTTCAGGAGGTTATTTCCCGAGAGGATATTCGGGTCACCGAAGACCGAGCTCCACAGGACCGAGCCAGCGAGGATGGTTGTGAATATGGTGGCAATCAGCAGGATAGCGTTCAGCCAGCTGCTCTTGAACTTCATCCTCGGCTTCCTGACGACGTGGATGACGTGCTCCCCCCTCTCGTAGGTTAGAATGGGCACGTAGGCCATGCCCTTCATCTCGATCCTCAGGGCATCGAACTTCTTCTCGAGGGTTTCACTGTCCACGTTACAGAATAAGGAGATCGTATCGAAGTGGACCTGGACGTTGTAAATGGGAAAGTACCTGCCAACGATCCCCCTGATGTGCTCGATCTCATCGGAAAGGTCCTCGGGCCTCGGTGGGGGTTCTGCCCAGCTGGTCATCAATGATGTCATGGTCATGGTCGAATATTAAATTTGTGCATGAATGACATCACTTGCAGAGGGAAAACGGAAAGCTGGTTATTAGAAATTGGCGCTTGGTCCCCCCAATATACCAATATCCATCCATAATATAAAAGTCCGAAACCATTATATTGGCCAATGTAGATTTCGTGCCAAGGGTGATAGGATGGCGAAGAGGCTTGTGAAAAAGGTTGTGCTTCTAGGAGATTCTGCAGTAGGCAAGACGAGTTTGATAAGACGTTACATACACGATGAGTTCTCAGACAGTTATATCTCAACGATAGGTACGAAAGTGAGCAAGAAGGAGATGCTCATGAACTTCAAGGGCACGGAATACGACGTCAACCTCATGGTGTGGGACATGCTGGGGCGCGAGGGCTATTTATCTTCCCAGTCCAGGCAGATAGTGGGTGCCCAGGGCGTCATTATCGTCGGGGACATCACCAGACCTGACACCATCCAGAACATAGAGAAATACTGGGTCCCCATGATGCTGAGGACGGTCGGAACGGTCAAGCTCCCGTTCATTTTCCTGGGCAACAAGTCCGACATCGCGGACGAGGATTCGCTGGCCTACGCTCTCGAGTACATGGATACGCTGGAGACTCGCTACAATCACGGAATGAGAGAACACATACCCAAGGAGCTGAACACCTGGTTCCTGACAAGCGCTAAGACCGGGGAGAAGGTGGAGGACACCTTCAAGGCCATGGCGCACCTGATGTTCTTCATCGACCGTGCCGAGGACCCCTTCTACGAGCGCATCAAGGACGTCGTCATAAAGGGCCTGGCCGATGCCGGGGACAGGACGACGGTCGTCTCGGTCCTTGACCAGATAATCTTCGAGTTCTCAGAGGTCTACGGGAATGTGGAGAAGGCCGGGTCGATCATCCGGGAAGAGGTGGCCAGGGCCGGGTTGGACCACAACACCCCTGAGAAGGAGAAGGTCCTCGCTCTGATTGCCTACCTGACGGACGCCCTCATCTCCGAGGAGATGGAAGAGGAGAACGTCAAGGAGCTCAACGAGAGATGGGTCGAGGCCATTGATAAGGTTGACTAGATATCACCGCACGGTGATTGCATGACCGGAGACGGCCAGGATGTTGAATCGGACACTGTCAAAAGTCACGACCACCACGTGGCGGAAACAGGAAGGAGCCTTCTGCACAAATCAAGCACCTGGTCGTTCCTCATTGGGGTAGTAATCGCATTGATAGTCGGGATTGTAATCGGCGCCGGAGAGCTCGAGCCGTTGAACAGCGATGAGGCCGGCGACACCGAGGGCATCATCGCCACCCTCCTGGTAATCCTCGGTTTCCTCATTGGCATATTCAGTGCAATGGGAATGGGCACTATCAAGCGGGAGAGCATACCCGCCTTCCTCACCGCGACAGTGGCCCTCCTTGCCGTCGGCATAGGGGCCACCCAGTTCGGGAAAATACCCATAATCGGTGACTATTTTGCCGGGATCACAGGCAGCATGCTCGTGTTCTTCGCCCCTGTCGCTGTAATACTGGCCATGAAGATCTTATGGGACATCGGCCACGGATGAGTAATCATTGGCCGGGTACGAGCGTTGGCCTCCCGCCAACCTCCACGACCCGTTTCAGGAAACCGCCCTCTTCAATGGACGAGTAATCGTGCCCCGCCTCCCTCGGGAAGGCGGCCAGGAACACGAACTCCTCGTTCCCCGTGTTCACGCTCCTGTGGGCCCAGCCAGGCCGGATGCAAGCAATGGTCCCGGGGTCAAGCTCTATCTCGCCAGTCTCGCCATCCTTCGTCTGCATGATGAGAAGGCCGCGACCTTTCAGACCGAAGTAGACCTCGCCAGACTGGGGGTCCTCATGGTAGTGGCCCTTAGTCATGTAGTATTCATCCCCGACCTTGCCCGGCATGAGCTTCGTGACAGCAAGCCTGATATTACCGATCGACTCGAGCTCATAGACCTCGTAGATTATCGAATCTGGCTCCACCTCTCCGGCAAAGATACCGACCATATCCCTGCCGAACCTCGTTATGCTCGATGAACACTGGCTTAAGAACTCCGTGATCCTCTCCGGGTCAATGCATTCGGGAGGTTCCTGCTCCGGGCACATCACGGTTACATCATTTCCAGACATTAAAAGCTAGCGTTGGTCATGCCAAATATTATATCCCTTACGAATATCGACCGCCAGGTGAGGTCGACGGGGACCCGGAGCAGGAAATCCAAGGAGAAGAAGCTCAGGCAGCAGGAGATCAAGGAATACGTCATCCTCAGCTGGCTCGCCGTCATCGTCGGCATGATCGCAGGCATCGGGGCCGTCATCTTCAGATATCTGATAAAGGGCATCAACACTGCATTCCTCTTCACGACCGATCCCTACACCTTCACTCAGAGCGAGCTAGGTTACTTCGTCATCTTCGCCCCGATGGTCGGAGGTCTCATCGTCGGCATCCTCGTCTACAGGTTCGCCAGGGAGGCGAAAGGCCACGGCGTTCCCGAGGTGATGGGCTCCATGCTCACCAACGAGGGCAAGATTAGGCCGAGGGTTGGTCTCGTCAAGATACTTGCTTCTTCGATAACCATCGGCTCCGGCGGTTCGGCCGGCAGAGAAGGCCCGATAGTGCAAATAGGCGCGACAGGCGGCTCTACGCTCGGTCAGGTCTTCGACCTCTCGGCTAATGACACGCGCGCTCTGCTCGCCTGCGGTGCCGGCGCCGGAATAGCCGCCACATTCAACGCACCCCTGGGCGGGATAATCTTCGCCATCGAGATAATCCTGCTTGAGTTCAGGACAAGGTCCTTCATTCCCCTGGTCATTGCGGCCGTTACCGGGACGATAATCTCCCACGCGGTTCTGGGGGCCGAGATAGCCTTCCCGATCAAGAACCTATATACCCTGACCGACCCGCTGCTGGAAATGCCTCTGTATGTGCTGCTCGGCATCGTGGCCGGGTTCACGGCCATGCTCTTCATCGCGGTCTTCTACAAGTTCGAGGACGCGTTCGATAAGTTCAAGGTCCCCAAATATGTAAAGCCTATGATAGGCGGCCTTCTCTTGGGGATAATCGCCCTCATATGCCTCGAATACCTGGGCCACTACCATGTCTTCGGAGTCGGTTACGGGACAATGATGCCCATCCTTGACCCGGGAACATCAGGCTCCCTCGGTGTTGTGGGCGTTGAGCTGTTATTATTGCTGGTAGGCCTGGCCCTTCTTAAGATATTATCCACGTCAATCACGCTCGGTTCAGGCGGCTCGGGCGGCGTGTTCGCGCCCTCGCTCTTCATCGGTGCCGCGGTCGGAGGCGCATTCGGGGTCGCGGTCAATATCGCATTCCCGTCAATCCAAACCCCCTACAGCGCCTACGCCCTCGTCGGCATGGCGGCGGTGTTCGCCGGGGCAAGCAGGGCCACGTTGACGGCCATACTGATACTGTTCGAGATGACCTCGAACTACGAGATCATCCTTCCGTTGATGTTCGCCTGCGTCGTCAGCGACGCCGTGACCAAGATACTGTCAAAGGAGACAATATATACGGCCAAACTCGCGCGCAAAGGAATAAGATACTCGTACGAAAGGGAGATAAACATTCTGGAGATGATTCTTGTCAGTGAGGTGATGATCAAAGACGTGACCTGTGCAAAGGACGACATGAGCGTCAAGGAGATGTCGGACATCATCCTCAAGACAGGATATCAGGGATTTCCCTGCATCGACTCGGACGGCAGGGTCGTGGGGATAGTCACACACACCGACGTCCGAAATGCCTTAACAAACGAACGGGCAGAGGCAAGGGTGTGCGACATCGAGACAACCAAGGGCCTGGTCGTGGCCTACCCGGACAACACTCTGGAAGAGGCCATGGAGTTGATCGCAGAATCCGGTTTCGGCCACCTGCCCGTGGTCTCCAGGGAAGAGCCCATGAAATTGGTAGGTTTCTTAACCAGGAACGACATACTCAAGGTCTACAGGCATAAGAAGAAGGAGAGGGAGACTGGATGGCTTGCACGGTGATCGGCGCACGTGGAAGACCGGGACCGGTCGAGGACGTCATGGACGCCGTCAGGCAGATGGAAGAGAGGCTCAATACGACCATCCAGATATTCAGGGCGGACCGCATCTTCGGGGAACTGCACCCAAAGGTCGCGGCGGAGCACGCGAACCGCTCGTTCGCGCAGGGAAGGAACCGCTCGAAGCACATGGGCACCGAGGTACTCCTTTACGCCGCGGCAGAGCGCCAGATCAACGTTGCCATAGAGAAGCTGGGCATCAAACCCGGTATAGACGAGTTCTGTTTACTGTTCGGGGACGGTTCCCGTGCAGAGGACCTTCTGGAATTGTTGAACTTACAGCGGGAAGACTCGGTGCTGGACGGTCCGAAGGACCACACCGTGTTCGGCATCTCCGACGAAGATATCGCGCTGGTCGGCGAAGCAAGGATCATTGATTTGATAATCGAGAGGATGGCTCTCAGCGAATTGGATAGGTGAAAAAATGGGTGTACACGCAGATGTGTTCGGCATACGGACCAAGGGTGAGAACGACATTCTGGACATAACCGGGAGCGTTGCGGACGTGGTTGCGCGGTCGGATTTGAAGGACGGCATAGCCTGCGTTTTCGTCTCCGGCTCCACCGGAGCGATAACGACCGTCGAATACGAGCCTGGTCTTCTTGAGGACCTGCCGGACGCTCTGGAGCGCCTGGTCCCGAAGGGGCTAACGTACCAGCACCATCTCAGATGGCACGACGGCAACGGCCATTCACACGTCCGGGCATCGATATTGGGCCCGGGCATCACACTGCCCTTCCAGAACGGCCAACCGGTCCTGGGGACCTGGCAGCAGATTGTCTTCATCGAGATGGATGTCCGGGGCAGGGACCGGCAGATCCACGTGCAGCTGGTCGGTGAGTGACCACGTTCCCCGTTGAAATGGATGTCAAGGGCAGGGACAGGCAGGTCCCGTGCAACTGGTTGGAGGATGACCCGTTATCAATGGAGACCTAATCAAGAATGGCCTAGATCAGCCCGGTGTGTCAACCCAGACAAGACCATCAAACTGGGGCCGTTCTTTTCTCCACGACCCTCTTCACCATGATGTCCCGTTTGGCCAGCTCATCCATGAAATCCTTACCGGGCACGCACATCTCAGGTGTCCTGACCCCCCGATCGCGTATTTTGTTGTCGACGGCCATTTGAATGATTATGCTCGTGGGGAACGACGTCGTCCGCATCATCGCCGTAATATCATTCTCCGCATCGTAGCGGTCCACGATCTCCAGGGTGGTACCCCTTGCTTCCCCGTCGACCTCTCCCTCGGCCGAGACCCTCACCAGTACAACATCCGGGTCATCACCCGAAAGAGACCTTGCCAACAGGCTTTCAAGTAGCTCTCTCTGGTCAATTCCGGAAGCGAACTCTCCCTCGTAGGAGAACCCGTTCTCCAAAATTTCCCTCATGGCCTTACAATGGCCCGGATACCGTATGGTCTTGTAATCGAGTGTCTGCACCTTGTCTTCCAGAATCTCGGGCAACCATGCAGTTCCTCCGGAGGTGTTGAAGGCCTCCAGCTCTCCAAGGCCCTCGAAGGTCAGGGATTCAATATCGGTCATGGGCCTGACGAGCGATATCCTGCCCCCCCTCAGGGTCTTGCATTCCTCCACGTACTCGTTGATGAGCCCGCCCACCGAGAAGAACAGCTGGTAGTTCAGCGGCGGCTTGGGATTCTGCGGCAGACCACCGACCCTGATGGTGAGGCTGTCAACCATCTCAAATTCCGTTATCAAATGGACCGCAAGAACGTTCGCCATCCCAGGGGCAAGACCGCAGTCGGGAATGCATAGCACATCCATTTCCCTGGCCTTATCATCCATAGCCAGCTGGGTTCTGACTATGGGGTCGTTCCCTCCGAGGTCGCAGAAGTGACACCCCGACTCAATGGCTTGTACCATTACAGGAACGTTGAGGTCGTAAGGCAGCGCCACTATGACTGCGTTCGAGCGCTCAAGATGATTCCTCAAAGCCTCCCCGGTCCTGATGTTAAGAACTTGGGCGTCAACATCCAGCCAATCCTCAATAGCCTTAACAGCAGTGTCATCATTGTCCAATACGCTGATGCAATCCTTACCACGTGTCCTAACAAGGTCGTAGGCTATGGCACGGCCCATCATGCCAGCTCCGAGCACCAGGAACCTTTCGCCGCCCATTGTAACGCCCGAAAAACGTTTACTGGACGTCCATCGTCTTGAACATCGGGGACCTGTAAGCTTCCTTGACGGACAACTTTCCGTATTCCTGCTGGCCGCCGACCTCTTCGTCGAAGAAGCCTTTCTCTTCCTTCAGGACGTTGTAATGCCCCATCTCGGTCTGGGCAAGATATCTGAATAGCTTCCTGTGTTCCCTATGCTGGCTTGCGAGGAAGGTATACACCTTGTTGGCGCTCATCTCGTTCTCCATGGCGATGTTGAGCGCCTCGATGAGGCTCTCTACCCTCTCGACCTCGGCCACGCTCTCAAAGGGCGGAAGCCCGTCTGGAACGTGATAGTTCCTATCTCCGAAGGCGTCCTCGTGGAGGTTGAGGAGAGCTCTCATGTGAAGCTCCTCGTCCCTGGCGATACTTTCGAACTTATGCTTCACCAGGTCGTTGGGTTCAAAGACCTTGACTATCATCCAATAGAAATTGCCTGCAGCCTCCTCCGACCCAATGGCATAACCGATAATCTCCTTAAGATCAAGAGATTTCAGCTTTTCTTCCATGTCTTCGTACATGATTTTGGGATTGTGCTGCGATATTTAAAGATATTCCCGTGCAGGAAATCCATTATTGAAAATGCGGGTTCAGTCATCGTCCGTGAGCTCTGCCGGCAAATCCTTTATCCTCACCAACGTCTGCTCGCCGGAACGCATATCCCTCACCGTCACAGAATCCTCAACGAGTTCCTTCTCTCCCACAAGTATGGCCCGCTTTGCCTTCACCGAATCCGCATATGCAAGGGCCTTCGATATCTTCCTGCCCATCAGGTCCGTGTCCGCGGAAATGCCGTTCTCTCTGAGGGCCTTCAGGATCTCAAGAGCCGTAGACCTCGTAGCCTGGCTCAGGGGTATCACATAAGCCTTGAGCTGCTGAGATGGAACCTCGCATCCTTCGTTCTCCATCGCCAGCATCAGCCTGTCGAAACCGAATGCGAAACCCGTGGAATTGACCTCGTCCCCGCCGAAGAGCTCAGCCAATTTGTAGGCTCCGCCTCCGCATATCTGCTTCTCCGCTCCCAGGGTCGGTGAGTCTATCTCGAAGACCATGCCCGTATAATAATCGAGACCCCGGGCGACACCGAAATCGACAACACAGTTATCGAATCCATACCTTGACAGCTTCTTCAGGAGGTTGGACAGGTAGATGAAATTCTCATCAACCTCATCCACCATCTCCTGCACCTTGGTGATGGCGCTCCTCCCTCCGGTGGTGTTGATTATCTCGATCAGTTTCTCAAGGTTGTCGTAGTCAATTCCATATTCGGATAGGAGGGTCTCGAGCCCTTCAGGATCCTTCTTGTCGATGAAGCGCCTGCAGGCATCATTCAGGTCCCCAGGAACGCCCAGTTCCTCCAGTACCGTATCCAATATGCCCAGGTGTCCGACCCTCACGACTATGTTCTCGAGACCGACGGACTTCAGGCAGGCCAGTGCAAGGGCGATGATCTCCGCGTCAGAGTCCATTGACGGCGCGCCGATCAACTCCGCCCCGAACTGGTAGAACTCCCTGAACCTGCCGCTTTGCGGCCGCTCATACCTGAACACGTTTCCGAAGTAATAGAGCTTCAGGGGTTTTGGCCGGCTGCTCAGCTCGTTCACGTAGTATCGCATGACCGGGGCGGTCAGCTCAGGCCGCAGTGCAATGTCACGCCCGCCCTTGTCCTTGAAGGCATACATCTCATCCACGATGGCCTCTCCCGAGCGCTCGATGAACAGCTCAGTGCTCTCGAAGGTGGGCGTGACGACCTCGCCGAAGCCGAACTTCTCGGCCACATCCCTCAACACGCCCTCGACATACCTCCACTTCTGCATCTGCTCGGGTGGGAAATCCCGGGTTCCCCGTGGCCTCTGGAATTTTGTCATCGTTCTGCCCCAAGACAGCCCGTATTTAAAATATTTGTCGATTTGTGACCTCCCCGCGCTTCACACGGGATTTCGAATCGGGGGCAAGCTTTCCATTACAATAGCCAGATTTTTACAATTTGGCGTTCTAATCCCGTGCTTACATAGGGGGTATGATTGACTGTGCCCTAGAGAATCCACATATGGACGATAATGGCCAGATGGAGAAAAATGCACGGAGGGGAGGAAGGAGCATGATTTCTCCTATCGAGTACAGAACAATTCTTGCGACTATGACTCCATTTTTTGATAGCTATCACTGGTAAACAGAAAAAAAAAAGGGGGGAGGTAATCGTGATGTGAACTGGATGTCACTGGATTACCTGTTTTTGGGTTCCATCCCTCTTAGGTGCCGGTGCATCCATGGACCCTTTCGGGCCTCCCTAAGCGCTCCCTTACCTCTTTAACAGGTCTCTCTCAAGGGCTTCTGCGTTTGTAACGGCCTGTTCCGCATCCTGGATCTTCTGCAGTTTTTCAGGCACCATCTCGATCCTGGTATACACCATGTCCCTGATGGCAACGCGGATGGCCTCGGACCGCGACGGGAAGTCGTCGGCCCTCACAAGAAAGTCAATCGCTTTCAGATACCGCTTGGGTAGTCGAATGGTGACCTTCTCGCTGTCTTTGTTCATGTCTTTCCCTCTGTACTTCTTTTGTACCTTTTCTGACATACGAGTGTCGGACAAACGTGTATATAGCTACTATTATTTAAAGGTTAAGGTATAAATATCCGGCTATATTTTGACTATAAAAAAAATAGTACTGGTTACATTTTGCATCTAAATTATTTATTTATAGATATAGTAAAATAACCTTGCGAGTATGGAATATTTCAAAACTGTAATAGAAAAGGTATAATACTGGTACGAATACTTAGCCCCAAAGAGGTGAATGCGTGCGTTATAGGTCTTTGTTAACGGCCCTTACTCTGATATTCGTCAGCACCCTCGGTGCGGTGCTTTTGGATAGTCCGAACGCCGGGGCGGTCAGCACCAGCACACCGCCTGTTCTCATATACGGCAACATAATGCCCATCCAGCAATCCTATCCTGACCTGAAGGTGACGGATGACGGTAGGACCTATGTGGTATGGACGCAGAGGAGCGGCGCCAACGACAACGTCATGTTCTCATACTCAACGAACAACGGCACCTCCTTTTCACCGCCGAAGGTCCTCAACACCAATATCTCCGGTAATCAGGCTAGACCCCGGATAGATGTCACTGATGCGGGCATCATCCTCGTGACTTGGATAGATTCGAGCAACGATGGGGGAGACGTGTATTTGACTCGGTCGGTGGACGGCGGTGAGACCTTCGAGCCCGAGTACCTGGTGCACCCGGACACGACCGGCACCCAATTCAATCCGGACATAACGGCGAAAGGCGACACGGTCGCTATAGTCTGGGAAGAGGAGGTCCATGATAATTCCATTCGCATTTGGAATGCCAACAACGGCGTCCTTGACCGAACGCTGGACGGGCACACGGCCGCAACACTGTGCCTCGAGTTCTCGCCCGACGGGAGCACACTGGCCTCCGGCGGAGAGGACAGCCTCGTCAGGATATGGAATCCGAACACCGGCGCTCTGGTTCAGAACCTCACGGACCACGCGAATTACGTCACATCCCTGAACTGGTCCTACGACGGAAGCATGCTCGCATCAGGCTCCTATGACCAGAACGTGACTATCTGGAATGTTCCCGGCTATACAGTAATGAACCGACTGAACCAGGTAAACGGTGTTCCGACTCAGAACTCGGTTAACGCCCTCGCGTTCTCACCCAATTCCAGCCAGATAGCGGTGGGATACCTAGGCAAGCTCAACCCGATGCAGCCGCAGGGACCGCCCTCCGACATGTTCAACCTGACGGTGTGGAACCTCTCCGATTACAGCAACTGGACGGTCAACGAGGATACGGTCGGCCACAACAACGAGATAAAGGACGTGAGCTTCTCCCACAACGGCACCCTCCTCGCCTCATGCTCGAAGGACAGGACCTTGAAGGTGTGGAACGTCACCACGGGAGCGTTGCTTAGGGACATCAACCTGAACACCGAAGCCTATTCGTTATCCTGGTCGGCCAACGACACGCTGATATCTACAGCGCTGGCAAACGGGACCGTCGCAGTTGTCAACATTACCACGTCCGCTGTACAATATTGGCTGAAGTCGCACACCAGCCGCGTGAACACTGTGTCATGGAGCGAGGTGAGGGACGAGATAGCCTCGGGCGCATCCGAGCTCAACGCCAAGGTCTGGGAGCTGGCAGGGAAGACAGCCCGGCTGAACCTCTCGGGCCATCAAAACAGCGTATATACCGTGGACTGGTCCTCGGACGGTAATCACGTAGCAACCGGAGGGGGCAACTCCGGCCAATACGGCATGGGCGAGAAGCAGGTGTTCTGCCTGTACTCGACCGACGCAGGTCTGACCTTCACAAACCCCGCCGCGGTCTCAGACAACAACCTGGCACTGAAGTCCCAGCCCCGCGTGGATATGGACGCTGCCTACAACGTTCACGTGGTGTGGTATATATCAGGCAGCGGCGTGGGCATATTCTATTCCAATTCCTCTGACGGGGTGACGTTCAACGAGGACGTCGGGATCTCCGCCGGCTCGGAGTGGGTGACCCCTGATGTTGCGGTAGAGGACAGCGGCGCGGCCCATGTGGTCTGGCAGCAGAAGAACGGCGTGACAAACATCCATTACGCCAACTCCACCGACGGATTCTCGAACGACGTGCAGCTCACGACGGACGGACAGCTGCCCAGGGTCGCGGTCTCCGATTCCGGCTCTGTCCTTTGGGCGGGCTGGAGGCCCACGGCCGGTTCCACCTATCCCTTCCACGCCAACGTCTCGGTCGACCACGGGCAGACCTTCGGCGACCCGACCACCCTGACGACCGAGAGGATAAGCGCATCGGCGATCTCTGTGGATTCCTACGGGCAGACGTCCTTCGTCTGGATCAACTGGAACAGGACCGAGATCTACCACAGCTCGACCGTGCTTCAGGACAACTGGAGGCCCACAGTCATAGGCAACTTCCCGGCGCACAATGCCGTTGACGTCTCCGTTTTCACGAACATACTCGTGAACTTCTCC